>ENA-OSAE01000029-OSAE01000029.1-marine-sediment-metagenome-genome-assembly--contig:-NODE-29-length-117307-cov-45.556067_pt1 | contig 117307 bp, 102 predicted proteins | sample MGYA00237870_ERZ529317 | MGnify/ENA primary metagenome ERZ529317 (study PRJEB26369, sample SAMN03142812) | marine sediment metagenome | biome: marine; feature: borehole; material: sediment... | reverse complement strand
GAAGAGCGGTTTCGCCGTATCAAGGGTTACCGGGAGTTACCGTTACTTAGAGTAGCACTACAACGGGAACTAAACATAGACACAAACAAGAAAGAGGTTGTCTCGGCGTGAAAAACTGAGAAAAACTGCGTCACCGAAATTCCACGAGACTTAGGACAACCTCGGTTTAAAGGCGTATTTTGACATAGAGAGTAATAACGTTAGTGTATTATGTAGGAAAGATAAAAGGTATTTAAGGGATGATTTGCTACCATCTTCTTTTGTTAGGAGATTTCTTGACTACAGTATTATAGGAAAACAAACAGAAATTGATACTTTTACTAACTTTGTAAATAAAGTAATTGGCTTATCAAGGGAGTCCTATAAAACTGTGATGACTTGTCTGAGCGCTTTTGAAACTGCTTTGAAAGTATTGGCTGAAGATATTAATCTTGCTTACTCTATTTTGATATATTGCTTAGAAACACTTAGTCAAAACTACGATGGGTATACCCCAAAGTGGGATGATTATGATCAGAACCAACGTGTCAAACTGGAAGAATGCTTTGAACGTATAGATGAAAATATAGTCCTCCGAGTAAAGAATATCTTATTAAATAATGCAAATTTAAAGTTAACGAAAAGATTTACTGATTTTGTAAGTAAATATATTGACAATGATTTTTTTGTTTCTGATGCAATTGGATTGCAATCTCCGATAAAGAAAAGTGATCTTCAAAGGTTACTAATAAATGCTTACAGTACAAGATCAGGATATGTTCATAGTTTAAAGCCTATATTAAAACAAATTACTATACAGGAACTTGCAAAGGGGGATGTTTTTTATTGGCAAAATCAACCTTATTTAACGTTCGCGGGGTTAGCAAGATTAACACACCATGTTATTTATAACTTTATTATGCAAGAAACGACTGTTGAAAGTGAAGATATTAATTGGAGGAACGAGTTGCCAGGAATTATAACAATGAATTTAGCTCCACAATACTGGGTATGGAAATATGAGGGATTCAGGGAAAAGCATGCAACAAATAAGTTGGAAGGACTTTTAAGCCAGCTCTTTGCACCTGAGCGCACACTTAGTGATATGCGTCAGCTTTTAAAAACATATGAAAAAATTATACCATCAGCGCGACAGCTATATAAAATCCAGATGTTAGTTGTTTATTATTTATACAACTATTTTATAACTGATGAATACAAAATTAATAACTACATTAAGTTCATAGAAAAATATGAAAGCTGCTTTAATGTTTGCTGTATAGAGAATATGGTAGCTTATGTTATAACTAATCAAGAATGGCCTTGGGAAGTTAAAGAATGTGAAAAAGCTATAATTGATTATATGAAAAATAAATATAAAAAAGATAGATTGAAGTTACCAGGAGTTGTGGAGCTTATGCTGTTTTTAACATTAGCAAATGTTTATTTGAAGCTTGACTTGCAAAATAAGAGAAGGGAATGGCTAGAGAAGGCCTTATATGATGCACCTGGAAACGAGAAGCTTCAAAATGATATTAAGACGGCAATCGATAATTTTAATGAATTTGATGTATATAAGCTGATGGCTTGTAATGAAGACGGTCAGGAGAATAAAGTTGAAGGATAGATGGAAACATATCAAGTGTTTTCTTTTAATGGCTTTTCGCCGCTCGAAGCATGTGGAGTGTTGCTGTTGCATAACAAGGGTTTAGGCAGTATGGACAGATCAAATACGTTGAGTATGCCGTAAGGCTCGAAAGGAAAAACAGCTTTAGATTTTTAATTTTTTTGTTTTTGTTAATGATCAATCATGTAAATCTGAACAAATACAATAAGAGGCCGATGCAGAAAACGCGTGCAGCAGTAGAGGTTGGAGGTGATTTATGATATAATTTTACAAAGATTGTTAGAATAAGGCAGTAAGAAAGTAAAGGCTGAAATACAGAGGGTGATTGGCAGTCTTACTGCTGTTTAGCGGAAAAGATTTCATAGCTAATTTCAAATTTATTTATTCGGGAGGGTTTGTTGGCCATGCTTGATCACGATAGTATCAGAGGTTTTATCCTTCATCCGGAGAGATGTGTTAGAAAATATGCCGCAGAATTCTTTGCTGAAGGACATATTAAAGATGAAGAAGCTACACTCTTACTCCTGGATGCTTATGAAAAGGGTGTGGATCAGGAAGAAGGCTGGGAGATTCTCTACTATGTATCCATGCTTCCGCAGACCCGAATGTCTTTGTTGAGACTTAATAAAATTACAGCTGTGGATTATAACTCTATTAGTCACATTGATAATGCCATAATTTCTGCCGATTTGGAACTTTTAAGAAGTTTACCTGATATCAGGCCAAGAGTGCCGGAAAATAAAAAAATTCTGGATAAAAGGTTCAATCTTTCAGCCATGAAAACCAAAGAACTCTGGGAAGAACTCTGGCGGCATAGCGAATCGGGCATGGATAAAGGATTTGAAAACTTTGACTATAGCTATGGTGAGCTTATCATAAAAGAAATATGTAGTCGTAAGGATTTTCCATATGATAAATTTATGGAAAGGATTAGCCAGGAGTACCCTGAGGATTACGGGGGTTGGGATGATACATATCTGTGCGTCCTTGCCGGGGAGTTGAAGTCCGAAGATTTAATACCTTTTTTAATAAAATGTATGAAAATCGATGGAGACTTTATTTGCGAGAGAGCTGCCGAGGCACTGACCAAAATTGGTACAGCAAAAGTGGTTGACGCCATCGCCAGGGAATATATGAGGGAAAAATTCCACTTCAGGTTATACGCTATTGGGGCCCTGGGAAACATTAAATCTGAGGAAAGCGAACAGCTAATGCTTGAGCTCCTTCCAGAGGAGAAAGATGTAACTCTCAAGACCACCCTTGGCTTTGGCCTTTGCAAGCTTTTTTCCGTAAAAGGGATTCCGATGGTTTTGAGTCTTTTAAACTACGGTTATGATACTATAATGGTTAACCTTGAAGAGGCGGTTTATGTAAATCATGTTGTCAATGGGCTTGAGCATCCCCAAATGCGCAGGTGGAAGGAAAGTATAGATAGAGAAGAACAAAGAATAAAGGAAGCCAAAAGAAAGTTTTTTAACGGTGATATTGATATCAAAGAAGTCAAAAGAAACTTACAAGATCTTTTTATGAGAATGGAAGAAATTAAAAAGTTGAATGAGTCTTATTCCAAAGGATTTAAAGTGGGGCGAAATGACCCATGTCCCTGCGGCAGCGGTAAGAAATTCAAGAAATGTTGCGGGAAGTGAATCTGCCGTAGAAAGGTCTGTGGAAGTGAAGAAAAAATATGGGTTGATGTGATGCATTGAAAGAAAAGAGGCCTGAAACAGCTCCCTTTCCGCTCTTTTATACGGATAAAAAGAGGCTGGATGTTAGAGAGGAGAAATAAATATGCCGTATTTTAAGTTTGACAACAAAAAACTCTTCTACATGGAAATGGGTGAAGGGCAGCCGTTGATTGTTAAGACCATTTAAAATGATATATATTGCTGAAAATTAAACATTTTTACTCTATAATAATTAAAATTAAGTAGTATAAGTTAGTTAATTGAAGCAAAATTGTGTAGTGATTTTAGAGCGGAGGAGGTTTTAAAACTGTGTTAACAATCTCTGAAAAACTGAAAAAAACTTACCCGGGTACCCATATAGGTCTGCTCCTAATGCGAGATGTATCTAACCCAAAACACAGTTCTAAATTAGATGAATACAAAAAGATGCTTGAAAACCAATTGAAAGAACAATTTGCCGGTTTCAACAGGAAAGGCTTGAAAAGTTTAGAACCGATAAAAACATATTGTAGTTTTTATAAACGCTTTAGAAAGACGTATCATGTTTTATTACAATTGGAGTCCATCGTGTTTAAGGGTAAAACAATTCCCAGGGCGGCTTCCCTGGTTGAAGCAATGTTTATGGCAGAATTAAAGAACCTGCTTCTGACAGCCGGGCATGACTTAAAAAATGTCAGAATGCCGATAAGAGTCGATGTTTCCGTTGGGGGAGAAAAATATACTCAACTTAACGGGCAGGAGAAAGAGTTGATTGCGGGAGATATGATGATGCTGGATGATGAGGGGATTATTTCCAGTGTAATTTATGGTCCGGACCGCAGAACACGGATTAAGCCTTCTACTGGTGATGTTTTGTTTGTGGTGTATGCTCCACCGGGTATCCAGGAATTTACTGTTTGTGAACACCTTAAGGATATTCAAAAATATGTTAAGCTGGTGGCACCCGGCGCAGAAACTGAGTTGCTACAGGTTTATGGTACAGTTTAACGTATAGGAGGAATTATGGCTGCCATTGCTTACTATATTCAACTCGGTCCCTTTTAAGGCATACGAAAAGCTCCCAAATAATCATGATATCCAGTAGAGCGGGGAAATTCTATGAAATTGCCCATTTTATTCCTACTTAGATCCAAGTACCAGCAAAAGGCCGAATTCATACACGATATTGTTGGCTTTCTCTGAACCTTCATTTGCTCCAATGACTCCCACCGCATATGGAGAGAATTCCTGGATACTGCCTTTGCCATTGACTGAAGTGGCCACAGCTACCCGAACTCATCACGAAATTGTTCAGGCTCTTCGTAAGCTGATGACAGGTGGACACCGCCACTGGCTATAATAACCAGTCGAGAAGCTTTTAAAAACATTTTCACAGCTTTTTCTATATCTTCAGCATCTGGTTCGTTTTTGAATGGACATTGATGGGCGGTGTATCGAGAACCCCTTAGTGCTTCAGGAGAAAAATCGACTTCCTGTGCATGGATACCCTAAAACTAAAATAAGAATGTTGCAACCAAAATTGACCAAATAGATTAAGTTTCAATTACCGTATCGGCGGCTATGACTCCGATTATTTTTCCCTCATCATCATATACAGGAGCAGAAGCCGTTATACATACTTCAGTGTTATCAAATCCTATATAAGGGCTGGAAACAAAGATTTTTCCCTGTAATGCTTTTTTGAACCATGGTCTGCTGCTGTAATCTCCTTCAGGAATATCGCTGTCACACACAATCTGAGTGCTGTCTGGATTGAATTTGCATATCTTGTATACGTGTTTGTGCCGATTAACGAGTTTCTTAAAAAGCTCTCTCAGCTGTTTGGGATTATTCCTCTTCAATTCGGGGTTTTTGGCAAGTTTTGTTATAAATGCTTTACTGTTATGGATGATGCTGTTCAGTTTGTCTTTGTTTATGTTGATCTTTGAATGCTCTTTTATCAACTTTTTCAACTCATCGGCCATTTGTTTGAGTCTATGGGTCTCTTGAGATATTTCATCAATTGTGGCGGTCTGCTCCTCTGTAGAAGCTGATACCTGCTGAGTTCCGGCTGCTGCTGTTTCAGCTATTTCCGTTATTTTCTGTAGATACCCGTTTATTATTTCTATTTCCTGCTGCTGGTTTTGAGTTTTTTTATACGTTTCTTCTATCGCCGATGTAATTTGTTGTATTGATGTGCTCATCTCCTCAAAAAGCATGCTGGTCCGGGTTGCTTTTTGAGAATCCTCCTGTTCTTCCTTTATACCGGATTCAAGGCTGTCTATAAGCTGAATGATGCTGTTTTTAAATTCCAAAATCATTTCGTTTATCTGTTCAGCCGCCTTGCGGGATTCTTCTGCAAGTTTTCTAACCTCTTCAGCAACAACGGCAAATCCCCTTCCCAGGTCTCCCGCTCGCGCTGCTTCGATAGCCGCATTTAATGCTAATAAATTGGTTTGATCTGATATGTCTTTTACCATTTCTATGATCTTATTGATTTCATTTACTTGAGTGGATATTTTTTGAGTGTTTTGGGAAAGTTCTTGGTTTCTTTTGGTTCTATCTATCATGCGCTGTATCAGTTCCTTAAATGCAGCTTTGCTCTCCTTTAAATGATTCATGGTTTGAGTGCACTGCTGTTTTGCTTCAGAGGTTTTTTGGTTCACTTCTTTCGATAGGTTTAACAACTCATTGCTCTTATCAAGGGAATTTTTTGTCATGTTGGCCTGTTCTTCTGCTCCTGAAGCGATATCTCCTATTGTCTTGGATATTTCTTCTACAGCCCTGTTGGTTTCCTCCATTGCATCGGCTATTTTTTGTGTTCTTTCAGTAAGGTTGTCAGAACTAAAGGTTATCTGAGCCAGAGCTTTTCGGTAGTTGGTCAGCAGTATGTTTAGGTGATTGGCTATTTCTTTATAAGCATTATGCTTCGCATAGAATTTTTTACTCAGGTTACCTGAAGTGGCCTCCTTAATCCCCCCTGTGATATCTTTCAACTCATAATCTTTACTCATGAAACGTGATAGGACAAAATCAATTGCAAAAAAACAACCAGTAACGATTAACAGTTTACCTGGGTCTTTAATGCCTAATAAAACCAGGGCAATGCTTAATATTATTACTCTAATCAAAGTTATACGGAGTTGCATAAGGTATACCTCCATTTGCATATTATTATTGCATAGTAAAAATTCTACAAAAATTACCATGATCCTTTCAATCCAAACAAAAATCAAGCTAACAAGCCTTATAAACAGAATCATATAGATGTATGTTATAATTATTATGGAGGGGAAGCTATGATTAACAAAACATATAAAAACTTCACAATTCTTATATTGATGACTTTTACTTTTTTAAGCACATATTATTTACTGATGCCTGCTTTACCCATTTGTATAGTGAATACTATTGGGGGAAGTAAATTTCAAGCGGCAATCATAATGGGGTTATTTTCCATTTCTTCCCTCTTCATGAGACCGGTTAGCGGTAGGCTCCTTAAAGAATGGGGTTTCAAAAAAGTAATGTATTACTGCATAATTTTGTTTCTGGTAACCCCCTTTCTTTATTTTTTATTGCCTTCCCTTTTTACAGCAGGATTAAAGCAGATAATTTATGGTTTGACCCTTGGAGCTTATACCATTGCAGTTGTATCTCTGGTTTCAATGCTTGCCTCTCCAGAAAAATCAGCCCGTCTGATAGGATGGCACAGCATTGCGATTATTTCGGCCAAAGGATTCTCACCAGCTTTGGGGGATTTTGTTTTCAAGTCCATGGGATTTTTGTGGGTGATCTAGTTCTTGCAATAGGGATAGTGTTTTTTGCGGTGTTTATGAAGCGTAAAAGAGGGTTTCTGAGGGGAAAAAGCAGGTTGATGACCTATAAGAATGGCAGTAATTGCTTTGAGGAGCAGAAGTAGTGTTTTTTAGATTTAACCTTCGAGTTGATCTTTATAAAGGTTTTTACTTAAAAATCAAGAATTATTTATTATAATAAATGTGTTGAAATTGATTTTAAAGGTGCTGTGATAGGTTAAAGGAATTCCACGGAGGGTTTGATATAATATGAAATCACAAAATGAGATTATCAAAAGGATAATAAAGAAATCAATGGAATTAAAAAGAGACAAAAAATATCAAGAAGCAAAGCAACTCTTGTTGAATGGATTACAAAAATTTCCTCAAAATAATTTTTTAAAAGCAAGTCTTGGAGAACTCTTTTTAAGGGAGAAAAACTTTTTTGAATCAGAAAGACTGGCTGATGAGATTCTGCACATGGGTTATGAAAATTTTCACGGGCTTCTCCTTAAAGGGATGATCTATTACGAAAAAAGGCACTACAAAGATGCTCTGGATTTTTTCCTGCATGCCTACTCCCAAAAGAGGACAGGTTATTTATCTTCATACCTTGTCAGGACATATTTAAAGCTTGAACAACCGGAAAAAGCTCTTCAGGTCTGCCAGGAATGGGAGGAAAGGGAGCCTGACAATGTGTATCTTAAAAAGCTAAAGGCCAGGACCCTTGAAGCATTAAATAAGGAGGAGCAGGCGAAGAAACTGTATGAAGAGATAAGAAAGGATAGTGGTGATGGTTTTGCGTATAGAGAGGAGATACGACTTAAGCTTAAGGATCTGCCGCCGGAAAAGGCTATCAGGGAACTTGAAAGGATTATAAAAGTGAAAGGAGAAGATGAGAACATACATTTACACCTGCAGCTGGCCAGGGAACTGGAAAAACTTAAAAACTACAGGGAGGCTGTAAAGCATTACAAGAAGGTCCTTGAAAAAGAACCGGGTAATCCCTTTGTGCTTAAGCAGCTTGGTTTCTGTTACAGCAGATTGAAGGAATATGAAAAGGCTCTGGAGTATTTGAAAAAAGCTTTTGAATTGGACCTAACGGACTACTATGTACGTTCAAGTTTGCTCTTTTGTTATCGTAAACTTAACAGACAAACAGAAGCCATTGAGTTTTTTAAGAAGATTATTAACCAAAATCCTGACTTTAAAAACCTGTGGGGAATAGTCAAAAAACTTGAAAAGGAGGTGACAGCAGACAATGAAGATCAAAGAACTGATCGACCTGCCGATGATTAGAACCGTTATTCAACTGTCAGACATTGAAGACTTTAAGCTGCGCAAACTGATTGCCAAAAGCTTCTTGATAACAGAGGAAGTTGACCATGTTTTAACCCATCTCCTTGCAACAATTTCTAAAGAGGAAGGTAAGGGGTTTTTTATAGAGGGAAATTTCGGTTCGGGTAAATCCCATTTGTTGAGTATTGTAAGTCTAATGCTTAACCATGATGAGGTATGGAACACTATTCTTCAGCAGAAGCCGGATTATGAAAGCCTGTATAATGTGCTGCGATATAAGAGGTTTATAACTCTCAATATCTCACTGGTTGAACACAGCAACAATGAGTACCTGGAACAAATCGTATTAAACAAGCTTTTAAAATTCATGAAGCTAAAAGGGAAAACCCCTGGGAAGTTTTCTCAGGAAGAAGAATTTGTAAGGGATATCTTGCACATGTTAGAGCATCAATACACCGAGGAACTGGAAGAGTTTTTGAAAGAAAAGAGTTTGAACCGTCAGGAAATTCTGAGGGGAGGAAAACTCTTTATAATAGAGGAGTTGATGGAAAGGTTAAACCTTCCCTATCGTTTTAAGTATAACCGAAAGGAAATGTTTGACTACATCACCCAAATGATGAAGGAAGAGGGTGTTGATGGGCTTGTCATTTTGATGGATGAGTTATCGGAGTTTCTGAGATCCAAACCAGATAGCAGGAGATTTAATGAAGACATACGTTTTCTGCAGTTTCTAGGGGAATACTGCAGCAGCAATCTGTGCTGGGTTGTTGCCACACTACAGGAAAACATTGAAAAAACTGGTGAGATTACACCGGATGCTTTCAACAAAATTAAAGACAGGTATCCTGTTAGGTTTCGTTTGACCGGGGAACACGTTAAAGAATTGATCGGCAGGAGGTTGATAAAAAAGAAACCTGGTGCAGAAAAAAATATAAACGAAATTTATGAGGAATATGTTCGCTGTTTTGATTCCCTGCCCATATCCAGGGAGGATTTTGGGTGTTTGTACCCTGTCAACCCCATGACCGTAGATCTCCTTGATAATTTGAAACCCCTGTTTTCTCAACACAGAGGTATTGTAGATTTTATCCACTTTCAGCTTAAGGGTGATGCCGCAAGAAATATACGGGGGTTGATGGAGGAATCGGCTTATTCTCTTCTTTCTGCGGACAGGATTTTTGACCACTTCGAAACGAGAATCAGAGAAATGATGGAAACAAATGAATACTATGAGAAAGTCTACAATTATTATCGACAGGAGATAAAATCTCTTCTTCCCGAGGACAGCGAAATCGGCTTAAAAATCGTTAAGCTTCTTATACTTTTCGCTGTATCTCCCGTGCAAAAACGTTATACAGTCAGAGATATTGCTCATATGCTCCTGCATAGAGTTACACAAATAGATCCTGGGATCAATTACGAATATGTAAATAATTTGCTTGAGACTCTTCATAACAAAGGGGTGTATATATCCCTGCGACGAGGAGAGAATCCTGAAGACAACCAGTACTACCTGGATCTTAAGGCAGATGTTAATTTAATCATACAGAGAAAACTCCAATACATAAAGGGCAGTCTTTTTGATGAGGATCATAGAGTGTTTGACCGATTGGGTCAGATGTTGGAAGATAAAGTGCTTCCCCTGAAAGAGCTTTTCTCAAATCCTGTTACAGAAAGACGGGTAGTCTGGCAGAACACCTCCAGACATGGATGGGTTTATTTTATGCCTGTAAACAAGATAACTCTAACGATGCTGGATAAACTCAAAGGGCAACTGAGGTCCACAGAAAAGGATTTTGTCTTGTTTATAGGTTATGCCCGCAATACTCAGGAACAAAAGGAATTTTTAAAACACACGGTGTTGCCGGAACTGGGAGAAGCAAAACCGCATTTTCTCTTCTGGATACCTCGTGAACTTGAGAACAGGAGTCTACTGGTGGATTGTGTGTCAAAGGTTTTGTTATTGGATGAATACCTCAATGACAGCACTCCCACTGGCATTAAAATAAAAGAAGTTCTTAGGAAGATGATAAGGGATGAGCTTGATAAAATTCGTCCCGTTTTCCATGAGGCGTATTTTAACGGCAGTCTCATTACCGGGAGTGGTGAAGAATTAAATACCGCAAAGGAAATGGTGTATCTTCCTTTCAGCCATATCTTGAACCAGCAGGTTTTTTCCCTTTTGAATCGCTGTTATCCCCAACATGTTAAAATTGCACCATACAGAGAGGGGATTTCCAGGGAACACATTCAGGCATATGTTGATAATTTTTTAAAAGCATTGCAAAATTCAGAGACAACGAATCTCGATTTGGTGACCAAAAACGTGGTGGAAAACTTTGTGATGCCTATGGGGGTGTTGCGGAAGAAAAAGGGTAGTTATGTAGTGGATATAAACCCCAAAAAGAATATGCTGCTGAGGAGATATTTCTCATTGATAGAAGGAGAAAGGACTCATGTGGATGAGATTTACTGGAAACTGCGGAAAGGGGTATATGGGCTAAGCAGGAACCAGTTTGTGCTTTTAACCCTTACCCTGTTTTTTTCAGGATACCTTACTCCTTACACCGAGGAAAGGAAAGTAAACATAAAACAGATCAGTGCCTTCAATTTTAACAGGATAAAGCTGGTAGGCCCTGGAGAACTGATAAGACCGGAATTTCAAAAGGTGCTTATGGAGTGCTCTTTGATTCCCGCCCGTTTTAAGGATAGTGTTTTTTCACTGTATCATCAACACAAAATATGGGAGTATTTAGTTGATAAGAAGAAAGATTTCCAGGAGAGAATTAAAAGGGTTGAATACTGGATAAGAAATTCTGAGGAAATCAAGAAGATTCCTGTGCTTGATAATGATGAAATACTTACAATACTAAGAAAAGTTGATGATTTATTGGGGGAAATAAAAACCAGTTATGCTTCTGATGAAGGTCTTGAAAGGTTTGTGGTGGCATATCAAAATCAGCCGTATTTTGAAGAATATTTTTCTCGTTTCTTAAAAATTGAAGACTTTATTCAAAACAGACAACAAAAATACCTGAAAATTAAGGAATATCTGGAACATCCTTCCCTTGTGATTCCCGAGGGAGAAAGGTATATATCATTGAGAACCTTGTATTCAAATTTAAGAGAATCTATTGAAGATAAAGCGGTGGTTTACCAGGAAGATTTTTTTGCGAGGCTGGAAAAGGGTTTTGAAAAATTCCAGAGCCTTTTCTGTGATGTTTACCGAACAGAACATGAGAGAAAGAGGTCCAGACACAGATTCAAGGCTTACCATCAGGTTAAAGGAAGCAAGGGCTACAGAGTGCTGACACTTTTGGCCGGTATAAGATTAATTTCTGTAAAAAATGACCTGGTAAAAGTGGATAGACAGATAAATAGTGTCATAACCCACCAGTGTGAGCAGCTTTCCCTCAGCAAATTAAAAGAAAAACCTGTGTGTGAGTGTGGTTTCACTCTGGAGGAGGATTTGAACCTCATCAGTGTAGAAGAAATTCAATCCACAATAGAACAGGGGATTTTGGAGTATATTAAAGAGTTGAAATCTCCAGATATAAGAGGAAAAATCGAAAACTACATTGACCATATGGTAGAAGTAGGGGAAAAAAGGTTTGCTTTACCCATACGTCAGTTGTTGAATATCAATACACAAAGTCCGGGTTTGCTGGATGAACTGGCAAAATTCCTTAACACAAGGGTAATAGACAGGATAAACCAGGTCCTTCAGGGAGATGTTACGATAGTTGAACGCAATCTCGATGTGTTGATTGAAAATCTTGTTGGAAGGACCTTTTCAAAAAAGCAATTAAAACAATTCCTTGACGAATGGATTGAGGGGCCCGGCGGTTTATCTGACAAAAATTATGTAAGAATTATATCAAACCATCCAGGTTTGTCTTTGAATTATAATAATAAAAAAGAGGATGAAGTCAGAGAATTAAAAAATTTCTTGCGTGACTTTTATCCTGAACTGGTTGCTTTTTTAGACGAGATGAAGGCGGAAGAATTTGCTTTAAAAGTTTTGTTGTCTGCATGGCTTAAACAGCATTCCATAAAGGATGCCCGGCCCTTCAAAGCCTTAATGGACAGCAGGTTTATACAAGACAACAGCATCAGGGAACTGGGAAATAAAATGATGTCATTTTACCATAATGAAAACCATGATTTTCTGACTATCAAAAAAACCATGCTTGCTCTGGCTGAGAAGAAGCTCAAGGAGGATTCTCTGTCCAGTTTGTTTATCGAACAACTGGATACTGCCACACCGGTTTCGTGTGTTGAAATATTAAAAAGAGAAAACATATTCAAGTTTGTGCTTGAAAAAGCCGGCCTGCTTATGGTTAAAATGTTGGAAAGCAATGCAGCTGGCTATTGTGAAGTGAAGAGCTTGAAAGAGGAAATCAAAAAAGTTATAGCTGAATTAAAAACGATTTCCAGTAAACAAGACGAGTTTGCCGCCTACAAAGAATGCGTAGTCAAGGCAGTGGATTTCTATCTGGATTTCCTTTTTTCCAAGCTCAGCCTGGAAAGGGAAAAGGAGAATGTAAAGGACTGGGAAACCCTTTATAAAAACCACTTATCCGTAATTTACTATTATTTTACGCAGACAAAAAACAAGTTCCGCCACCTCGAATGGGATCAACACATTCCGATGGATACATGGGAGAAACAAACAATAATCCTTATTAAAGAACTCTCGGAAAAGTTTGAGACTAGGCTGGAATCGATAGTATTAAAAGACAAGCCATTGAGACTCGATGAGTTGATTCTCAAAAGGTTTCCTGAAAAATTGAAGCATATGAAGACAAAAACAGGTTATCTAGTTTTGATCGATGGTATGAGATGGGATACATGGCGATACATTAAGGAAAAAATTTTATCCCATGAGCCATTCAAACTCAGAATTGTTGAAGAAGGTTCGCTTTTCTCCATACCTCCCACTGTAACTGAAAAACAGCTGGATTTCCTGAAAGATAGGGGTTATGATGGTGAAGTGATCATTTCTGATGATTTCCAGGTGCAGAAGCATGATGTTGGAAACATTATAAAATTCGATTTTGTGGATAACAAACTTCATACATCCACCGATAACTACTATGAGTTTTTACAGGAAATCGGTTTTCAGGTGGAAAACAGGCTGGTGGCTTTTTTAAAAAAGATACCTGCCGGTTCTCTTATAATGCTGTTTTCGGATCATGGTTATGAAATAAATTATAAATTTACTAGAAGCCATAAATATGAGGTTCCCAGGTATTTCCATGGAGGGAAATCCCCTTTTGAAGTGATTGTTCCATGGGCTGTGCTTTACAAAAGTTGAGTATAAAACAAAAAAGGGAGGTGAAGGAAACGACCCGAAAATAGAGAAACTTTTGCTTACAACGATGAAACCACCTATTTTCACTGTAAAAAAGAGGCAGAAAGCTTGACAACATAAACCAAAATCCCGGTGTATGTTTAGAAGTAAGTAAAATAAACAGGTTTGTATCTGCCTAAAAACCGTGCAGCTATTTGGCAAGGTACACTTCGGTGATTGCTTATGGTAAAGCTCAAATTGTCCTTGACAAAATCGAAGTTCTGAGGGCATTGAATCCGATAATGGAAAAGTATGTAAACAAAGGAGATTTTGAAATGGGAGAGTTCACTGACCCTGACAACACATGTGTTGTGAAAATAAAGGTCAATTCAATCAGCAGGAAACAAAACATTGATTGATATACATATTCCCCGGGAAATAACTAAATTAAAAAATGCAGGAGTTTTAGTACAAGAAGTAGAAATAAGCTATTTAGCGAATAAAAAAATTTAAGATGCCCTGTTATTACAACGGAACACTGGAAAAGAGGTAGGCAGATGAAAAAAATGAAACTGATATACAATCCAGTAGCTGGTGATGGAACTTTTAAACTCTACTTTGATCAGTTGTTCAGGATTCTTCAGGAACATGATATTGTTGTAGAACCTTTCAGGACTTTCAACAAAGGAGATGCAGAACAGGCTGTTGAGGAAATAGATGAAAGCTATGATGGAGTTATAGCTGTAGGTGGAGATGGTACCGTTAGTGAGGCTGCATGTGGTTTATTAAAGAGCAAGATGGATATCCCCCTCGGTATTATACCATGGGGGACGATTAACGACCTGGCGCATTTTCTGAACATTCCAAAAGATTTGTCAGAATGCTGCCAGATTATAATTAACAACAAAAGGAAACCAGTGGATATGGGTGTTGTAAACGGGCATTTTTACTTTATAAACGTAGTAAGTGCGGGTTTTTTAACAGATGTGGCATATAAAACCCGACCTGATTTTAAAAACATCTTTGGCAGGTTTGCTTATTATGTAAAGGGGCTAGAAGGTCTTCCTAATTTAAAACCCATTAAACTGAAAGTCCTGAGTGAAGGTAGAAGTGTTTTTGAAGGGGAAAGCTATTTGATAGTTGTGCTTAACAGCAGTTCTGCAGGTGGATTTTATCGACTTGCACCCAGAGCAGTGTTGGACGATGGAAAGCTGGATGTTATAATCTTAAAGGCATGTCCCACACCTGAACTTATTTCCACCTCTATTAAGGTTCTGAAGGGTGAACATTTAAAGGACAGGAACATCGTGTATTTCCAGACACATGACCTTAAAATATTGGGGAATTATGAATTACCTTCCGATGTGGATGGTGAAATGGGACCGTTTTTGCCTCTGGAAATAGGGGTTAAGCCAAGGGCTTTAAAGATCTTTGTACCATAATGGGTAGATAATTAAATGGGGAGGAGACTGATTTGGCTGCTAAAATATTGATCATTGATGATGAACCCCTCCTGGTAAAAGGTTTGAAACACCGTTTAAAACAGGAAGGTTTTCAGGTTGTGTGTGCCTATGATGGTGAAGAAGGCCTGGAGAAGGCGAAGGACAAAGACCTTGATTTGATCATTCTGGATGTTATGCTCCCCAAAATTGATGGTTTTACCCTTTGCAAGGAGATCCGGAGAACATCAAACATACCCATAATCATGTTAACAGCCAAGGGGGAAGATGTAGACAAAATTGTAGGCATTGAGATAGGTGCCGATGATTATCTGACTAAACCTTTCAATACCAGAGAGCTTATCGCAAGGATCAAAGCCCTTCTCAGAAGAGTTAAAATGCCCTACACAAAAGAAGAAGGGGCTCAAAAAGAGGCCATGTATCAAGTTGGCGACTTGAGGCTGGATTTTTCCGGGCGAAGGGTGTTTTTGAATGATAAGGAGATAGAACTTACTTCAAAGGAGTTTGAAATTCTCACCCTTTTAGCCAGACATCCGGGAAGGGTGTATTCAAGGCAATCTCTGCTGGAACAGGTGTGGGGATATGATTATATGGGTGATACAAGGACTGTAGATGTTCACATAAGACGATTAAGAGAAAAACTTGAAGAGGACCCCAGCTCTCCCCACTGGATCCTAACAAAATGGGGTACGGGTTATTATTTCAAGGAGATGATCTGATGTTTTCAAGCCTTAAATGGAAACTCTCCATAACTTACCTTTTGATTATCGTAACCATTATGACCCTATCTGGTTTTTTCCTTATCAAATCGATTAGAAACTATTATTTAAACAACACCAAAATCAACTATTTAACTCAGGCTAATATCCTTTCAAACCTGACGGCTCAGAATCTGAATTCCGGGAATACTTCTTTGAGGTCGATTATAAAAAACTACAGCAAACAGGTAAATGCCCGAGTTTTGTTTATCAACAGAGATGGAAGGGTATTGATTGATTCTTTTGGAAAAGAAAAGGGGCTTGAAGGGGAAATATTGACATTTGAGGAAGTTGAATCAGCCGTTAAAGGGGAGAGCAGAGCGAAAATCCACTATATTGAAAACGGAGGCTGGGTTCTGTACGTGGCTGTTCCTGTATTTGCCTTTCAGAGGGTAGCAGGGGTTGTCATGTTTTCGGCTTCTATTAATTCTGTCATGGAAAACATCAAGGAAATCCAGTGGCAGCTTATTACCATTTTTTTATTTATAGGAATAATCATTACTTTAATAAGTTTTATGGTTGCCACCTACATCAACAAGCCCATTGGAAAATTAACCAGAGCCGTTAACAGAATGGCAAAGGGAGACCTATCTACAAGGGTAAAAATTTATACGAAAGATGAAATAGGTCAGTTGGCTCAGGCATTTGATAAAATGGGCCATGAACTTGAACGGTATGATAAGAGGTTGAAGAGTTTTGTTGCCAATGCATCCCATGAACTGAGAAGCCCGTTGAGTTCAATAAAGGTAATGGTGGAATCCCTTCTCAATGAGAAGGAACCCGATTACAAAATCACCAGGGAGTTTTTAACAGATATTAATAAGGAAATAGACAGGCTGACACGATTGATAAAAAATCTGATGGAATTGACCCGTATGGATAAAATGAAAGAACTCAACAGGACGGAGTTTAATTTAACGGATTTAATTGAAGAAGTTGTTGAAAAACTTGAACCTCTAGCAAAGCAAAAACAACTTACTGTTAACATCAGGGCTCCTCAAAATTTTGAAGTCTACATGGATTATGAGAGGATCTTTCACATGGTGGCTAACCTGGTGGATAATGCCTTTAAGTATAATATTGATAATGGCGTTGTTGAAATATCATGCAAAAGGGAAGACAACAATGTTGTTTTGACCATTTCTGATACCGGTATAGGGATACCGGAAGAAAACATTCCTTCCATATTTGAAAGGTTTGTTAGGGTAGAGAAGTCTAGAACCAGGGAGTCCGGTGGTTTCGGTCTGGGCCTTGCTCTTGTAAAAGAAATCGTAGAACTCCATGAAGGAAAGATTGAAGTCGAGAGCACCATAAATGAAGGAACCACTTTCAAAGTTATTTTACCCGATGTTAAGCATGGTTAAAACAGGAAGCTGGGAGGAGAGTATTTAATGGGGAAACAACTGGTGTTATTGATAATTATAGCTTTTTTGCTTTCCGGGTGTATAGGGCCTGTGCCTGAAAAAAGTCAGCCTGGCAGACCGGCAATAAGCCCAAATCCCGAAAAAGAAATAAGAGATGTATATCTTTATTTTGTTGATAAAAATTTTGAACAGCTCGTACCGGAAAAAAGGGAAGTTGTTGTGGAACACAAGCTGGAAAGAACTCTGTTGGAAGAATTGATAAAGGGACCTGAGAATCCGGAACTTGCTGCTACCCTTCCCGAAGATATCAACATCATTTCAGTGGATACCATTGAAGGCCTGGTATATGTTAATTTTTCCAGAGATTTGCCTCTCAAGTTAAGGGAAAAAGGTATGAAGACAGAGGAAGCAGCTATAAAATCCATCCTTTATACCCTGACAGAACTGCCTGAAGTTAAAGGTGTGCAGATTCTTATAGAAGGAGATAAACAACCTACTCTAGCCGGTTATGTAAACATCAGAGAACCTTTGAAGAGAGAGATTATAACAGGTGAGTTTTTTTATAAACCGAGTTATCTGCAGGCAATCCAGGAAAGAATCAGAAATAAACAGGAACAATGGCGATTATCTCCCATGGAAGTCGTCAAAATTGAGGGAAGAATAGCGGGTTTTCTACCAACAGACAGTTTTGAGGGTTTAACATACAGGGAGGATGGAAGTGTTTCCATAGAGGCTACCCATGAAGGAAAGGTGTATAAAGTATTTCTTAAACAACCAATGAAAGGAGAGGACAGTTTCTGGGTTATCAGCAGAGTGGAGGCAGATTTTACTCCCATACCTCCTTTGAATTACTCTCTGGGGGAACGATTTATCCGTGGAATTGTGCAAGAGGTAAGGCCAAAAGAAAATGTGCTGGTTATAGAACGGATTTATACTGATACCCCTGATACCAAAATCGAAGCCGGGCCGGAAATCAGCTTGTTGCATGATGCAATAATCCACATCCAAAAAATAATAGGATATAAAAACAATAATGTTCCAGTATTTAAAGAAGAAGATGGTTCCCTGGAAGATATTAAACCCGGGTATGAAGTTGGGCTCATTATCACCCAGAAGAAAAAAGCCAGAGCAGTAATAGCTACTCCTGTAGATTGATTTTAGCTAATCTTTTTCACCAGGAGGGATTTCTGGATGAGCAGCTGGAGGCCCGGCCTGTGGATGCCTGGGAGCCGACACAACGGTAATACTGTTGTAAACAACCTCTGTTTCCCAGTATCTTTCTTCTTCATAATATTTTGTTCTGATTTCTGCCCTGGGGATAACCACAGTTACTTCATGTGGGGTATCCAGGTCAGATTTTCTGACCATACAGATTTCCAACCCGGGAAGTCTAACCTTTACTTCATCATCTGTTATATAAGTAGAAGGCTTTATTGTTTTCACCGAATTCCTGATTTTTTTACGCTTTAATACTATTTTTTCGATTATATCTTTTATGCCTGTGATTTTTTTTAATATCATTAGCAATCCCTGCCTTTGATGTCATATTATTCATCAGCAGGGATTTTTGATTTATTGAACTTTTAAGGGTATAATGAGGAAAAAGTAGGGATTGGAGGGAAAACCTATGTATTTAGGTTCTCACATTTCTATTTCTAAGGGATATGAGCAAGCGGTAAAACAGGCACACAAAATAGGTGCCAACACTCTGCAGTTTTTTACGAGAAACCCAAGAGGTAGCAAAGCTAAAGCCCTGGATTTTAACGATATCAAAAAAGCCCAGGATTTTGCAGCTGAGAAGGGGTTTGGTCCTTTAGTTGCCCATGCACCATACACCCTAAATTTGGGTTCTTACAAAGAAGAAACATGGAGCTTTGCTGTAGATATTATAAAAGATGATTTGAAAAGGCTTGAGGTGATTGAGAGTTCCTTTGTTGTTATTCATCCTGGTAAACACCTGGGGAGGGGAGAGGAGTACGCTTTAAATAGGATTGTAGAGGGCTTAAATCGCGTGTTGGAGGACCATCAAGGGAGAACAAAAATCTTGCTTGAAGGCATGGGAGGGATGGGAACGGAAGTCTGCTATACTTTTGAACAGTTGAAATATATTATTGAAGCAGTAGAAAATTCTGACAGCCTCGGGGTGTGTCTTGATTCATGCCACCTGTATGCAGCGGGTTATGATGTAAAAAAGGATTTTGATGGGGTTTTAAAGCTGTTTGATTCAATCGTAGGTTTAGATAAGCTTATGGCCTTTCACCTTAATGACAGCAAACACGGGCTTAACAGCAGGAAAGACCGGCACGCGAACATAGGTGAAGGAAAAATTGGAGAAGAAGGTGTAAAAAGAATCATCAATCATCCACTGTTAAAAGAAGTTCCTATAATTCTAGAGACCCCTGGAGGCATTGATAATTATGAGAGAGAGATAAGGCTGCTCAAATCATTGATAAACGGGTGAAGGTCATGACTGAAGAGAAGATAAGAAAAATCCTTCAAATCCTAAAGGATACATATCCCAATGCCAAAACTGCTCTCAGATATGAAACCCCTTTTCAACTGCTCATTGCCACCATGCTGTCAGCCCAATCAACGGATAAACAGGTAAATAAAATCACCGGGAAACTCTTTAAAAAATACAGCACCCCCTATGATTTTGCTTCTCTTGAGCCGAAAGAACTAGAAGAATTTATACGGAGTTGTGGTCTATACAAAAGCAAAGCTAAAAACATCATCGAAACCTCTAAAATTATAGTGGAAAAACACGGTGGAAAAGTGCCTCGAAACTTTAATGATCTTGTGAAGCTGCCGGGAGTGGGCCGAAAAACAGCGAATGTGATTTTAAACAATGCCTTTGATATTCCGGCTTTTGCCGTGGATACCCACGTCCACCGGGTTGCAAACCGCCTGGGGTTAGCTAATGGTAAAAACCCCATTGAAACGGAAAGGGACCTTATGGAAAATGTACCTAAAGAGCTGTGGGGAAGGGCCCATCACTGGTTGATTCATCACGGCAGACGGATCTGCAGGGCAAGAAATCCCCGGTGTGACCGGTGTCCCTTAAGGACGCTGTGTGAATATGAGGAAAAAGAAATTTAGTGAAAGGAGGAATAAAAACACCTGAATTGGCCAATGATATTGTAACCCAGGCCAAATCTGACATGGTAGGAATTGGAAGGGCCATGCTGAAAGATTCCTACTGGACTCAAAAAGCAATAGAAAAACTGAGATAAGATAAAAAGCTGCGGCTTTAAGCTGTAGCTTTTTTGTAAACAAACTTAAATTTTTAGCAGGAATTATATATTTTCAATAGAAAAATACATTTAGAATTAACTCAAACACAAAGGGAGGGTCATTGAATGAAAAGGTTTTTGGTTGTTTTACTGGTTATTGTGTTAGCAGCATCTTTGATGGTTGGTTGTACTCAAAAAACTCAGGAGCAACCAGCTGATCAGGAAAAACAGCAGGAACAGCAGGTTGAGAAAAAGGATGAACTTAAAGTAGGAATGGTAACGGATATCGGAGGTCTGGGAGATCAATCCTTTAATGATGCTGCATGGAGAGGATTAAAGATGGCAGAAGAAAAATTGGGAGCCAAAATTACTGTTGTCGAATCAAACAAAATGGAAGATTATGTTCCCAACCTGAGCAGCTTACCTCAGCAGGGTTATGATCTGACCTGGGCTATCGGATTCCTTATGACCAATGCATTGGAAGAGGTGGCTCCTCAGTTTCCCGATAAGAAGTTCGGTATAATCGATTCGGTTGTTGATGCACCCAATGTGGCTTCAGCAACCTTTAAGGAGGAAGAAGGCTCCTTCCTGGTAGGAGTGGTAGCAGGTCTGAAAACCAAAACCAATAAAATAGGGTTTATAGGAGGAATGGAAGTTCCCCTCATCATCAAGTTTGAACAGGGGTTTATTGCAGGGGTTAAGGCAGTTAATCCTGATGCGGAAGTGATTGTTAGCTATACAGGAGCTTTTGATGATCCGCAAAAGGGAAAAGAACTTGCCAACACCCAGTTTTCCCAGGGAGCTGACATAGTATACCATGCTTCTGGAGCCTGCGGAATTGGAGTAATCGAGGCCGCCAAGGAGAAAGGCTTGTATGCCATAGGTGTAGATTCAGACCAGAGACACCTTGCTCCTGATAATGTGCTGTGCAGTATGGTTAAGAGGGTGGATGTTGCTGTTTTTGATATATCCCAAAAGGTTGCTGAAGGCACATTTGAGTCCAAACATTATGTGTATGGTCTTAAGGAAAACGGTGTAGGGCTGGCTGAATCGGACAGAGAAAATCTTGATGAAGAAACCTTGAAGATTGTAGATGAATATAAAGAAAAAATTATAAATGGAGAAATCAAAGTGCCAACGGAAAGGTAAACATCATCACGGCTAGGTGTCTGGCACCGGCTTGGACATCTAGCCTTTTTTATGGAAGAAGAGGAGGTTTGTAAATGGTGGAACCTGTTATTCAGATGAAGGGAATCACAAAAACTTTTCCGGGAATAAAAGCCAATGATGACATTGATTTAACGGTATTAAGAGGTGAAATTCATGCTCTTCTGGGAGAAAACGGTGCGGGAAAAACGACTCTGATGAACATTCTGTATGGTTTGTATCAACAGGATAGTGGAGAAATTTTTCTGAAGGGTAAAAAAGTAGAGATAAACAATCCAAATGATGCCATCAACCTGGGTATAGGCATGGTCCACCAGCATTTTATGTTGATAGAACCCTTTACTGTGACGGAAAACATTATTTTGGGTTCTGAACCTGTAAAAAATGGAATGATAGATATTAAAAAAGCAGAAAAGCAGGTTGAAGCACTGGCAAAAAAATACGGTCTCAAGGTTGAGCCCTCTGCAAAGGTGAAAGATATTTCTGTAGGGATGCAACAGAGGGTAGAAATCTTAAAAGCCCTTTATAAAGGGGCAGATATCCTGATTCTCGATGAGCCCACGGCAGTCCTTACTCCCCAGGAAGTAGATGAGCTGATTGTGATTATGGACAACCTTGTTGAACAGGGGAAATCCATTGTGTTTATTACCCACAAGTTAAAAGAAGTTATGCGAGTTAGCCATAGAGTTACTGTTATAAGGAAGGGAAAAGTAATTGATACTCTTGAAACTTCACAAACCACACCACAAGAACTGGCAGAAAAGATGGTGGGGAGGAAAGTATTGTTAAGGGTGGAGAAAAAAGAGAAGCAACCAGGCAGGACAATCTTAAAGGTAGAAAACCTAAGAGCTGTAGATAATAGAGGGGTACCGGTATTGAAGGGTATTAACTTAGAAGTCAAGGAAGGAGAAATACTGGGCATAGCGGGGGTCGATGGAAACGGTCAGACAGAGCTTGTGGAAACCCTTACAGGTTTGCGTAGAATATCGGGAGGAAGCATCAGGATGCTGGGGGAGGATATCAACAACTTAAATCCCAGAGAGGTGTTTGAAAAAGGTGTAGCTCATATTCCGGAAGACAGACAAAAACGGGGTCTGATACTGGAGTATTCTGTGGCTGAAAACCTTATTTTGGGAAGGCATTACAAATCACCAATTTCAAAGGGTATTCGAATCAACCACAGCAGCATAAGGGAAACCGCTAAGAATCTAATAAAGGAATATGATATAAGGACACCCGGTGAAAAGGTGATGGCAAAAACCCTTTCAGGAGGTAATCAGCAAAAGGTTATAATAGCCAGGGAGTTTTCGAAGCAGCCTGTTCTTATTGTTGCTGCTCAGCCTACCAGAGGACTTGATGTAGGTGCTATTGAGTTCGTACACAAAAAGCTTGTTAAGATGAGAGATGAGGGAAAGGGAATACTGTTGATTTCTTTTGAACTGGATGAGATCCTTTCGTTGAGTGATCGCATTGCAGTTATTTATGAAGGAGAAATCATTGGAGAAGTAGATGCTAAAAAAACCACTGAAGAAGAGTTGGGCCTTATGATGGCAGGCCACAAGGGAGGGATAATCGGTGAGGAAAAAAAATCTGTTGGATGAGATATTAATACCTTTTTTAGCGGTTATTACTGCCCTTTTTATTGGAGCCTTTGTTATCCTGTGGTCAGGACAGAGCCCGCTGTTTGCGTACCTGGTATTGTTTAAAGGGAGTCTGGGAAGTTTACGGGGGATTTCTGAAACAATTGTTAACACAACTCCCCTGATTTTTACCGGTCTGGCTGTAGCCTTTGCTTTCAGATGCGGTTTATTCAACATAGGAGGAGAAGGTCAATACATAGTGGGTTTAATGGCTGCAGCGGTAGCAGGCTTTGCAATAAAGGGGCTGCCCTCTTTTCTACACATCATGGTAGTGATTGCTGCGGGAGGACTGGCTGGAGGCTTGTGGGCTTCCATTCCCGGAATTTTAAAAGCCAAACTGGGTGTGCATGAGGTAATAAACACCATAATGATGAATTACATAGCCCTTTATACTACTCATTACCTGGTAAACGGACCTTTCAAAGCAGAGGGGCCGCTCCCGGTTACACCGCGAATTCAACCAACAGCGGAACTTTACAGATTTTCGCCGATTATGCGGGCCAATACAGGGATTTTCATCGCGCTGTTGTGTGCGGTTGTTGCTTACTATCTGCTGTGGGAGACCACCCTCGGTTATGAGATCAGGGCAGTAGGTTTGAACCAATCTGCTGCTGAATATGGTGGTATAAGTGTCCCAAAAAACATGGTGCTTGCTATGATTATCAGTGGAGCTTTTGCGGGGATTGCGGGAAGCGTCCAAGTTGCAGGTGTTCAACACAGGTTTTATGATATTTTTTCTTTTACAGGCTATGGTTTCGATGGGATTGCAGTTGCTCTCCTTGGACGCAATCATCCCCTTGGTGTTGTTTTTGCTGCTCTGCTCTTTGGAATCCTTGCTACAGGTTCAATGCAGATGCAGAGTGTGGCAGGAATTCCCAAAGAAGTTACGGGTCTTATTCAATTTATGATCATAATTTTCGTCATTGCCGATGAACTGATCAGATACATTTACAGAGTTAAAAAGAAGGAGGTTGTGGCAAATGGATGAAAACATCATTGTTCCGGTAATCAGTCTTTTAACATCAACCCTTAGACTAGCCACACCTCTGATATTTGCAGCTCTAGGGGGGACTTTTTCCGAAAGGTCGGGAGTAATAAACATTGCTCTTGAAGGAATAATGCTTGTAGGAGCTTTTGCAGGAATGCTTGCTTCCTATTACACAAAAAATCCATGGCTTGGTGTGCTGGGAGCCATCATTTCAGGGTGTATGATTGCGTGGGTGCATGCTGTGATGAGCATCAAGTATAGGGCAAATCAGGTGGTAAGTGGGGTGGCTATTAACATCTTTGCTGTTAGTTTTACCGCTTTTATGCTGCGCAAGATTTTTAAACACGCAGGTCAATCACCCGGGGTTGAAAAGCTCCCTGATGTTACGATACCCATAATAAACAGGTTCCCTGTGCTGGGAGAAATACTCGGCAGGCATACACCCTTTGTCTATATGGCTTTTATAATGGTGGTAATTTCCCATATAGTATTGTTTAAAACCCCACTAGGCTTGAGAATACGGGCGGTAGGGGAACATCCCAAAGCAGCTGAGACCATGGGTATAAATGTATTCAGAATCAGGTATATGTGTGTCATTATAAGTGGAGCCCTTGCAGGAATCGGCGGAGCCTCCTTATCCCTTGGGCTTCTGAGCTCTTTTGTAGAAAACATGTCAGCGGGCAGAGGATTTATAGCTCTGGCTGCCATGATATTTGGAAAATGGACTCCTGTGGGAGCGATGCTGGCGTGCCTATTGTTCGGCTTTGCTGATTCCCTCCAGATGCTTGCTCAAACCTTTGGGCTGAAGGTGCCCAGGGAGCTTCTGCTTATGGCTCCGTACATTCTGACAATGGCTGCCCTGGCGGGAGTGATCGGAAAATCAACAGCACCGAAAGCAGTAGGAATCCCCTATGAAAAGGGGAAATGAAATGGTAAAGGCTGCGCTCCCGGCACGCAATTAACTTTTGAGTGCCGGACCATTAACATTTGGTTTATCTTACCAAAATATTCTTCTACACGATACGGGAACCATATATTTTGCTGTGATATCAACGTTTATAAGAACTTTCCTCTCCGGAGTTTTTCGAAGGCAACTAATCAACTCAAAAAATATAAATATCAAACAAGAAAGACCAAAATGTTGTATAATAGAGATAACGTGTATGGACCAAATTCTAAAGAAGAAGAACACAGCTGAAACAGGAGGGAATATCATGAAACTATGGGACTATCACATTCATCTGGAAAACGGACCTTTTACTTTGAAGTGGCTGGAGAGATTTCTTGAAACAGCCAGCAAGCGCAATTTAAAAGAAATAGGGATTTCGGAACACGGTTACAGGTTTAAACAGGCTTTGGAGCTTTTATACAGTGATGGTTTCAGGCATGAGTGGATTAAGCAGCAGGCTACTGAAGATATAAATGACTACATAAATTTAATAGAGATGGCGCAGGGAAAAGGGTTTCCCATCAAACTGGGAGTGGAAATGGATTATACCCCTGAAAAGGAAAAAGAGATAAGAGAGTTTATACAGTCATATAAATGGGATTATGTGATTGGTTCAGTGCACTGGATTGAGGACTGGGGGTTCGACCTCCCCGAACAGAAAGAAGAATGGAATCGTAGGGATGTTAATCAGGTTTATGAGGAATACTTTTCACGTTTAAACAGCGCTGTTTTAAGCGGAATCTTCGATATTGTAGGTCACATTGATGTAATCAAGATTTTTGGTTACAAACCCGATGGTGATATTTCGAATCTGCTGGATGAGACCTTGGAAAACATAAAGAAGATGGATATGTGTATAGAAGTAAGTACAGCCGGGCTGAGAAAACCCGTGGGTGAAATGTATCCATCGAAAAATTTATTGCAGACAGCTGCAGAGAAAAACATACCCATTATTATTAATTCTGATGCCCACTTTCCTGAAGATGTTGGCAGGGATTTTGAGTATGCCCTGGAATATGCCAAATCATGCGGATGTAAAACTATTGCAGGCTTTCAGAAAAGGAAAAGAATTGTATACAACCTGGAGGAGGGGGCTTGAAGTGCACGTTGTTTTGGTTGAACCCGAAATTCCTCAGAATACAGGTAATATTGCCAGGACATGTGCAGTCACGGGATGCATCCTGCATCTAGTAAAACCTTTGGGGTTTTCTACGGATGATAAATACCTTAAAAGAGCAGGGCTGGATTACTGGTATCTGGTAGATGTGCATTACCATGACAGTTTTGATGAGCTTAAGCAAAAATATCCCCATGGGAGGTTTTATTTTTCAACAACAAAAGGGAAAAAATGGTATACAGAGATGAAATATGAAAAGGATTGTTTTTTAGTTTTTGGTAAAGAAACAGCTGGTCTGCCTGATAGAATATTAAAGGAAAACGAAGAATGGTGTATAAGGGTACCGATGAAAAAAGGAGCTAGATCTTTAAACCTTTCCAATGCTGTGGCCATTATAGTGTATGAGGCATTAAGACAGCAGAGGTTTGAAGGACTGGTATGATTTCAGGAGGCAGGATATGCTTGTAGATTACCATGTTCATCCCGATTATTCTATAGATGCTGCAGGAAAAATTCTAGATTACTGTAAAAAAGCCGTTGAACTCGGTTTAAAGGAGATATGTTTTACAACTCATCTGGATCTTGATCCTGCGAGAAAAGAAATTGATGATAAAGTAAGAGTAGATGAAAAGATAATGGAAATGAGGTCTGAGTGGCCGGAATATTATTTGGAGGAAATACAAGATGCCCGCAGCATGTTTGCCGGTAAAGGTCTAAAAGTAAAAGCAGGGGTGGAGGTGGATTATCAACCCCATCTGGAGAAGGATATAGGCATCATAATCAACGAGTATGATTTCGATTTCGTTATGGGTTCAGTTCACTGTCTGGAACATATAGCCATATCATCATCCGGGGAAAATGCGAAATATTTTGTTGGCAGGTCTGCTGAACAGGTTCTTGAAGCATATTATCATGTTGTTGATCTCGCCGTTGAGAGTGGTCTATTTGACTGTATTGGTCATCTTGATATATACAAAAGATATGGAAATAAATACATGGATTTTGAAAGTCAAAAACACAGGTTGAATGAGTATCTGGTTAGCATATTAAATAAGATGAAGAATCATAGAATTGCTCTGGAGTTAAACACTTCACCTTTCAGGAATGGAGGGAAGGAGCCTCATCCGGGTTATGATGTATTGAAAACATGTCAGAGGATGGGTTTTGATTTCATAACAATAGGGTCAGATTGTCATTGTGTAAAAAATCTTGCAAAAGATGTTGAGAAAGCATTCAAAATAGCTGCAAAATATAAGTTGAGTGTGTACGGTTTTGAAAAAAGAATTCCATATGTGCTGTGATTCGATTTATTCCTCCCTATAACAAAAAGAATCATCTTTGCGTATAATGTAAAAAGAGGTTATGGGGAGGATTAAAGATGCAGAGTAATAAACATTATAAAATAGAATGGCACTGCAAGGATCTGGGATATGGTTTAAAAGTTGCTGTTGGAGATATTAATGGTGATGGAAGAGAGGAAATCATAGCTGGTACCACCTATCCGGGATATGGCCCAACATATATTTACGTTATGCGCTGGACTGGTAGGACCTTCACTACGGCACACAAGCTTTTTTTGGGTTCTACCCAGGATGCTAATTCTGTTGCTGTAGGTGATGTCGATGGAGATGGTATTGATGAAATAGTTGTAGGTGGTAATGGAAAGGTCTTTGTGTTTAAGATAATTAAAAATGGCTACAAAAAGATTTATTTGGATGAATCATTAAGAGGAAAACTTGATTCTCTAGCGGTGGGAGATATAGATGGAGATGGCAGAGCCGAGATTCTGGCTGCAGCATCTAATTCATCAAGGCTTACTATCATTGATTATGAAAAAGGAACTTACAGGAAGATTCTGCAGCGATTCGATTTCCAAATTCTAAATGTAGCTGTTGGAGATACAGATGGCGATGGAAGGCAAGATGTTGTGGTTTTAACTAAATACACTAGAGGAAGTTATTTGTTCGTGATGCAGTTTACGGAATACGGCTTGAGATCGAAGTACAGCGAACAGGTTCCCCGAAGCCCTGGAAGACTACTTGAAACAGGTGATGCCGATGGAGATGGTGTAGATGAAATATTGTTTGATGTTTACAACAATAGGGTTTATCTCGTCACGATATATGGGAATGCAGTTCATAAGAAGTGGATCAGTCCGGTTTTAGATGATATACCCACAGCTGGCATAATTGCTGATATTGATAATGATGGGGTTAACGAAATCGTAGTTTCAACCCTTGAATCGACATATATATATTCCTGGAGGAATGGAAATGTTCTGATGGAATGGAAACAGGATCTTCCCAATGGAATAATAAGCATCGATACAGGTGATTTGAATGATAACGGTATCAATGAGATTGTAGTGGGAACAGATTACGGGTATGTTTATGTGTTGGAAGCAAGGAGAACCAAAAGAGGAGAAATATGGATAGGGAAAGTTCAGACTATTTTTAAAGAAAGAGCCACTCTTCCTGAAGGCAAACCGGATATACTAAAAGTGGTAGATACCCAGGTGAAGGTTCGATTGACTGATACCGTTGTTTTGAAAGACAAAGTTATTGTTGAGGGGGAAGTAGAAGCCAGGATCCTTTATGCTGCTGATCTACCAGCTCAACCTGTGCACTTTTTCCACCATACATTTTCCTTTTTACAGTTTGTTAAGCTGTATGGGGTTCAACCCGGTATGGAAGCTTGTGTTTACTTTGATGTAGAATATACTGATACAGATGTAATCGATAAACGAAGCATTGAAACAACGGTGTTGATTAAAACCGTCGTTCAACTCATCACTCCCTGGTGGTATTGTGAATAAGGCCTGTGACTCAAAAAGTCATAGGCCTTTTTTAATTTTTAATGAACAGTTAAATCTGGTTGAGTTTGATCAATTTGCTTTAGTGTTTCCTCACACTGATTTAACATACTATATATGTTATTGGCAGTATGGCTTTGCAAAATGAGTTGCTGAGCCTGAGCCATGGATGAAATTGCCTGCTGCAGTGTCTGCACAAGCTGTTTGTTAAATTGTGACATCTGATTGTGGGTATGCTTTTCCAATTGGTCAATTATTTGATAACATTGGTTGATGTTTGCAGAAGTGATGCCCTGCTGGGTAATTTGCTGTAGTTGTTGAGAGAGATTGAAGATTTGTTCGAAGTTGTTAGCATCAGCTAATGAGGTAGAGGCCTGGTTCAGGGTGGATTGTATCTGCTGTTCCGATTGCATTTGCTGCTGTCTGGTCTGGTCCACTATATTATTAACATTGTTTGATAGTTTTTGGTAGGGATTTTGTAGGGCCATTTGAGTTTGCATGACCTGCTGTTGCCTCTGCTGTTGAGTCTGGTTGGCAATTTCCTGCATTTGTTCGATGGCATGGGTTCCCAGTCTTTCGCTTAATTCCTCCATAGATTTTTGCTGCTTGCTTTTTTTGATAGTTTCTTTTTCCTTTTTGTTTTTGTCTTCACTCATTTTTTGCTACGGACCTCCTTTACTTTGGTTTTCTTTATAATTATTCCCTGCAGACAGGATAAAAATGTAACAATTTTGTTGATTTCTTTGTTTTTGCTTTAGAATATTTAAAAATATTAAGGTTAAAATACTAATGTGTAAATATTTTTGTATTAAGGAGGGCTAGCAGTGGAAAAAACAGTATTGGGTTTGTTTAGAACAAAGGAAGATGCGGAAGATGCTGTAAGGGAACTGAGGAATAGTGGCTACAATGAAAATGAAATCTCTATTGTAGCGAGACGAGAGGAAAATGAGGGCATGGGAGCTACCAGGGATGAAGCAGACAATTCCATAGCTGGAGGAACTACAACTGGAGGAATCATTGGAGGGTTGGCTGGTCTGGCCCTGGGAGCCGGGGCATTGACTATTCCAGGTCTTGGCCCCATTATAGCAGCCGGTCCTCTGGCAGGATTGCTATCAGGAACAGCAGCTGGAGGTATTGCAGGTGGGCTAATTGATTGGGGCATACCAGGAGAAAGAGGCAGATATTATGAAACGAAAGTGAGAGAAGGTAGAATTATGGCAGCAGTTAGGACAAGTGATACTAGAATTGAGAATGCAGCGGAAATTTTGAGACGAAACGGAGCTGAAGATGTAGAAACTCATTAAAAAAATCCGGGATTTACCCGGATTTTTTTCAAAAAACGTGCCAGATTAGGAGCTGTTTTTGAAAGGATAGAAGCTATCATCAGCGTGCTACATTAATTTGAGATTGTTAATGACCAAATATTAAATTTATGTTATAATTTTAATAGATACCGATTAAGATTTGGAAATAAGGCATACATGCTGCTAGCAGCACCATCAGAAGAATGAGAATTCATTGAGGGAAATGACCTATTCCGGCGTAGCGACTTGATTCGAGCGGATAACCAGGGTTAGCGAAGCCCGACACTCAATTTAGTGCGGTGTTATCGCAAGTAGAAGCGACCAGACTACTTTAGGGGAACATATGATGTTTGCAGCTTTGCTCTACTGAATTGAGTGTCGGGTGGCCTGCAAGAATCACCGGAGCCAAGCCGGAATGGTCAGCTCGGTAGATGAGTTATTTTCAGTGTAGATAACAAAACAAATTCAAGACAATGTAATTTTTCAAAAAATTTGAATATATTAACTATAGGGGTTAAAACACTGGGAGGGGTGGAAACCATTATGAGAATGAACTACGGGTTAACCCTTGAGCAGACGCAGAAACTTATTATGACTCCTGAGCTGCGTCAGGCAATAAAAATTTTACAATTGTCTTCTATTGAATTGTCAGAATATATAGAACAGGCCGTTCTTAATAATCCGGTGCTGGAAATGAATAATAGTGAAGAACAATTTGGTGAACCCGTAGAAGAAAGGGAAAACCCTGTTGATGAAATTGATTGGGAAGAGTATTTTCAAAAAGTTAATGATTTTGGATATGTGAAAGGGTTCAGGGGTAGTTGTGGTGATGAAAATGATTTTTCTTACGAAAAATTCGTGAGCAAAGAACCTACTCTCCACGAACATTTAATGTTTCAGCTTCACCTCTCCACCATGTCAAAAAAAGATCAAAAAATAGGGGAATACATCATAGGTAATCTTGATAAAAATGGTTATTTGAGAATTTCGTGCGAAGAAATTGCCAAACTCCTGCAATGTTCCATTGAAGAGGTTTTGAATGTTTTAAAAATCATTCAGAGCTTTGAACCTGCTGGTGTAGGGGCAAGGGATTTAACGGAATGTCTGTTGATTCAAATAAAGCAAAAAGGATTAAAGCATCCTCATTTGGAGAAAGTAGTAAGGCACTACCTGAATGATCTGGCTGATGCCAGGTTCAATAGGATTTCTGAAGAACTGGGGATTACTTTAAAAGAGGTTCAAGAAATTAAAGATATCATTAAGACCCTGGAACCCAAACCCGGTCGAAACTTCAGGGATTCTGATGATACCCAGTATATTTCGGCAGATGCTGTAGTGGAGAAGGTGGGAGACGAGTATGTTGTTATTATTAAAGATACCACCGTTCCGAGATTGTCAATAAATAACTTCTACAGGAATTTGTTGACAAGAGAAACAAAGGAATCACTCATTTACAAATTTCTATCTAACAGGCTTGAATCAGCTCTTTGGCTTATAAAAAGCATAGAACAGCGAAGAATGACGATGTATAAGGTGGTTTCTTCTATTGTTGAAGCTCAAAGAGAATTTTTTGATAAAGGGGTTAAGTATTTAAAGCCTTTGAATCTTAGAGATATCGCTGATAAGATAGGGGTTCACGAATCCACTGTGAGCAGAGCTACCAATGGCAAGTATGTGCAAACCCCAAGAGGCATATTTGAATTGAAGTATTTTTTCAATAGCGGTATTAATACCACCGATGGTCCTGCCACATCTTCCAAAACGGTAAAGAGCATGATTAAAGAAATTATTGAAATGGAAAACCCCAAGAAACCTTACAGTGACCAAAAAATTGCCGATATATTAAAACAGAAAGGAATCAGGATATCGAGGAGGACAGTAGCCAAATACAGAGATGAAATGAAAATCCTGCCATCTATAAAAAGAAAAAGATATTAAAAAATGATTTTTAAGGGAGGAATTTGATTTTTTATATAGAAATAGCAAATTAGATTGATTATATTTTTTTGGCCGACATGGGGCAAATATTAAATATATGGGTCAAAATAAGACCAGCAAATTGAATTAATAAATATGACTATCCCGTTAATTTAGCATTATTCATTGAACTTACAGACGTCAAATAGGCACTAAAGAGGTTGAACTTAATCAAAAGATAGGAACGTTATAGGTTTTTGCCCGGCACTCAACTCGATGTGCGTTTTACGTGTAACAACAATACTCCTGCATAACGATACACCATTTTCAAATTTAACTCAACAGGTAAATACCAGGTTGAGTGCCATACAGTTGTGTACCATAAGCAAGAAAGAAAATATACGTTAATGCTACTGGTACAACGGTTTGATTCAAAGGGCTAACCTGGGTTAGCAAAGTCGAAGGTGAAGGTGGGTTCGAGGTCAGTCTGAGGCAGAGCTGAAGCATGAATTTCAAAATGTAGAGCTATCAAAGCTTCAGGAATAGTGAAGCAAAAACTTTTCGCTGTATTTTCTGCATAAAACCGTGAAGGATAAAAATTTTGAGCATTTTTCATGCTTCACCTCTGAGTCTAAGGTCGCTCTTTGACACATTGATGCGGAACTGGGCAAGAAGTCCACCGGAGTTTGACGGTAGCCTGGTCAGCCAATCTGGGAGCCGGGCCAAAATTGCCAGCCTTGGTAGCGTCAGGTTTAATAACGAAAAGTTGCAGAACAAAAACTGCAGCCATGTCAATAAAAATCAAGGCGTGTAATAAGGAGGGTTGTTTAGGGATAAATTAATAAGGAGGTGATAAAGCACCTATTAACAGAGCCTAAGAAGTATTCAATTTTAAAAGGATTTAATCTGGGCATATTAAAATCGAGACTTTTGAGGCCGAAACTGTTTTTAATCCCGAAAAGGGGATAGGTAAATTTTTGTATAACTTATTTAAGGAGGTATATGCATGGCAGTAAAAGTTGGTATCAATGGTTTTGGTAGAATAGGTAGGAATGCTTTTAAGGCTGGGGTTTTGTACCACCCTGATATTGAAGTTGTTGGGATAAATGACCTTTATGACACCGAAACTTTAGCTCATTTATTAAAGTATGATTCTGTGTTCGGTAAGTTTGAAGCAGAGATAGAGGCAGAAAAGGGTTACATAACAGTAAATGGCAAAAAAATCAGAGTTACTTCTGAGAAAGACCCTGCTGTTTTGCCATGGAAGGAACTGGGGGTAGACATAGTTATAGAATCAACAGGCATCTTTAGAAACAGGGATTCTGCTGCAAAACACCTGGATGCGGGTGCCAAAAAAGTTATTATCAGCGCTCCGGCCAAAAATGAAGACATAACAATTGTTCTAGGTGTAAATGAGCAAAAGTATGATCCGGAAAAGCATCACATTATATCAAATGCTTCATGCACTACTAACTGCCTGGCCCCTGTTGCAAAGGTTCTAAATGATGAGTTCGGTATAAGGAAGGGACTTATGACAACGGTTCATTCCTATACCAATGACCAGCGGATTCTCGATTTGCCTCATAAAGATATAAGACGGGCGAGGGCAGCGGCACTTAACATTATTCCCACTACTACAGGGGCAGCTAAAGCTGTTGAACTTGTTTTACCTGAGCTTAAAGGCAAACTAAATGGTATGGCATTAAGGGTGCCTACACCAACGGTTTCCCTTGTAGATTTTGTTGCCGAACTTGAGCAGGATGTAACAGAAGACGTAGTAAATGCGGCTCTTAAAAAGGCCTCAGAAAACGAACTCAAAGGAATCCTTGGTTACAGCGAAGAATCGTTGGTTTCCATGGATTACAAAGGCAATTCGTTGTCTTCAATAGTTGATGGTGAATTGACCATGTGCATAGAAAACAACATGGTTAAAGTTATTTCCTGGTATGATAATGAATGGGGATATTCATGCAGGGTGATGGATTTAGTAAAATATATTTGGGAAAAAGGTCTTTAATCAAAAAGTGGCCCATTGGGGCTGCTTTAATCTTTCAAAACAAACACAAACCAGTATCAAGGGGAAAAAATATGACTGATGTGGTAGAACTGTTAAAAAAAATAACACCTGAATTGATAGATAGAATTTATTTAAGGTATTTAATTTTAAGGGAAATAAACTATTCACAACCCATAGGAAGAAGACGTTTGTCTAATAAACTTGAAGTTAATGAGAGGCCATTGAGAAGGGAAATAAAGCTGCTTGAAGAACAGGACTTAATAGAAATTGGCAAGTGGGGTATGCAGCTAACCCCTGAAGGAAAAGGAATTATTCAAGAACTAGAAAAATTCGTTGTAGATTTAAAGGGTTTACAACGTGCTTCAGATATCATTAAAAAAGCCTTTGGCTTTAAAGACGTGATAATAATGCCGGGAGACTCCGATAAAGATCCTTTAGTTAAAAAACAGATGGGTAAAGCTGGAGCTCAGTATTTTTTAAGCAGAGTCAAAAACGGAGATGTTGTAGCCATCACGGGAGGGACCACTATGGCAGAAATTGCAAAATCCATGGAGCCTGTAAGCTGTCCTGTGGATGTGCTGGTGGTTCCGGGCAGGGGAGCTCTGGGAGAAAAGGTAGATATTCAAGCCGATACCATTGCTGCCCGACTTGCCCAAAAACTCGGAGGCAGATATAAACTGCTGCATATTCCTGATACATTGGATAGACACACAATGGAAAGGGTTGTGAAAGATAACAAGATAAAAAATGTTATACAGATGATCAAATCAGCCAACATTCTGCTTCATGGAATAGGGGCAGCAAAGAAAATGGCAAAACGTCGAGGGTTGAGTGCTGAGGAAATCGCTCAACTCGAGAAAAACAAGGCGGTTTCAGAAACCCTGGGGTATTATTTTGATGAAAAAGGCAATATTGTGTATGAAACGTCAAGTATTGGTCTTGATTTAAAGGATATCAAAAACATGAGAACAGTAATAACTGTGGCAGGTGGATCCAGGAAAGCTCTGGCGATAATTTCAGTAACCAGATACTTTAATGATGTTTTAATTACAGATGAAGGGGCAGCCGAAAAAATCATCATGTATTTAAGGAGGGGTATGGATGAACAAGAGAAGTGTTAAAGATTTAGATGTTGAAGGGAAAAGGGTGTTGGTTAGAGTAGATTTCAATGTGCCTCTGGATGAATCAGGTAAAATAACCGATGATACCAGAATTAAAGCAGCAATACCTACAATAAACTATTTGATAGAAAGGGGAGCCAAAGTAATTCTCGTTTCCCACCTGGGCAGGCCCAAGGGGAAGGTTGTGGAAAAATTAAGATTGAATCCTGTAGCACAAAGACTGTCAGAGCTTTTGAATCGTAAAGTTATCAAAACAGATGACTGCATAGGTGAAGAACCCGAGAAAGCCGTATCCCGGATGAAAAACAGAAATGTTCTTCTATTAGAAAATGTTAGATTTCATCCAGGAGAGACGAAAAATGATCCGGAGTTTGCAAAAGCCCTTGCAAAATTGGCTGATCTTTATGTGAATGACGCTTTTGGTGCAGCCCACCGGGCTCATGCTTCTACTGTAGGAGTTGCTGAGATTCTGCCTTCAGCTGCGGGTTTTCTTCTTGAAAAGGAAATAACAACTATGGGAAAAGTCATACAGAACCCTGAGAAGCCTTTCACAGTTGTATTGGGTGGAGCAAAGGTAAAGGATAAGATAGGAGTTATTGAGAATTTGCTGGAAAAAGCTGATAATCTATTAATTGGAGGAGGAATGGCATTTACTTTCCTTAAAGCTTTAGGATATGAGGTTGGAAAATCTCTCCTTGAGGAAGATAAAATAGATATGGCTAGAGGCTTTCTTGAGAAAGGGAAGAAACTAAATACGAACATAGTTTTGCCCCGGGATGTTGTTGTAGCAGACAGAATCAGTGCTGATGCTGAACACAAAACTGTAGATGTTTCCCAGATACCAAATGCTTTAATGGGAGTCGATATTGGTGAAAAAACCGTTGAGGAATTTGTAAAATATATTAATCAATCCAAGACAGTGCTCTGGAATGGTCCCATGGGAGTGTTTGAGATACAAGCTTTTGCAAATGGCACCAAACAAGTTGCTGAAGCCATAGCAAGGAGTAACGCGACAACTATAATTGGAGGAGGAGATTCGGCAGCGGCTGTTGAAAAACTTGGTATTGCTGACCAGATGACCCATGTTTCAACTGGAGGAGGCGCCTCTTTGATGTTTCTAGAAGGCAAGGAACTTCCTGCTATAAAAGCCCTGGATGATAAAGAATAAAAAAGGGGGGAATGAAATTGAGAAAACCCGTAATAGCAGGAAACTGGAAGATGAACAAGAGAGTATCTGAAGCTGTTGCCCTGGTGAGGGAAATCAAAAAAGCCGGGAGCATTCCTCAGAATGTAGAGGTTGTGGTGTGTCCACCTTTTGTTTCACTATCTGAAGTGGCCAAAGAGTTGAAAGGGAGTAATATCAAGCTGGGAGCCCAAAACATGCACTGGGAAAAGAGTGGCGCCTATACCGGTGAGATCTCTCCTGTGATGCTTAAAGAAATAGGTTGTGAGTACGTCATCATTGGCCATTCTGAACGCAGGAATTATTTTTGTGAAGATGATGCCATGGTAAATCAAAAAGTGCTTTCAGCTCTAATTCATGGGCTGAAACCCATCATTTGTGTGGGAGAAAACATCGACCAGCGAGATCGTGGAGAAACAGAGGTCTTTGTATCTGGCCAGGTTAAAAAAGCCGTAGAAGGTGTGGAAAAGGATCAGGCAGAAGACCTGGTTATAGCGTATGAACCCATATGGGCTATAGGAACTGGTAGATCGGCGGATTCGGATGAAGCCAATAGAGTTATTGCAATGATTAGAAAAACCCTGGAAGATGTTTTCGATGCAAACATCGCTGGTGAAATCAGGATTCAGTATGGTGGAAGTGTAAAACCGGACAACATCAGGGAATTCATGGAGATGCCGGAAATTGACGGTGCTCTGGTGGGAGGAGCGAGCCTTCAGGCAGAAAGCTTTTACAAAATCATTACGTATGATAGATAACAAGAGGGGAGACAATATCAGATGATAAAAACTAACACACCAATTGCTTTAATTATCCTGGACGGGTGGGGTATAAATGAACGCCAGAAGGGGAATGCTGTTTATAATGCCAGAACAAGCAATCTTGACAGATTGTTTCGTAGTTATCCATCTTCTCAACTTAAAGCGAGTGGGATGGATGTAGGTCTTCCTGAAGGGCAGATGGGCAATTCAGAGGTGGGACACCTGAACATAGGTGCAGGGAGAATTGTTTACCAGGATTATACCCGAATAAACAGGGTTATAGAGGATGGAAGCTTTTTCGAAAATAAAGTTTTGGTGAAAGCTGTAGAACAGGCTAAAGCAAACAAAACTTCCCTTCATATAATGGGACTGCTCTCAGATGGAGGAGTGCACAGTCATATTCATCATCTTTATGCCCTGCTGGAATTGGCAAAAAGAAGGGAATTGAACAATATTTTTATTCACGTGTTCCTGGATGGCAGGGATGTTCCCCCCAAAATAGCCCAAAAGCACATAAAACAGCTGCAGCACAAGATAGAAGAGACAGGCGTTGGGAAAATAGCAACAGTGACAGGAAGATATTATGCAATGGACAGGGATAAACGGTGGGACAGGACACAAAAAGCTTACGAAGCCATTGTTATAGGTAAAGGAATTAAAGCCTTTACTCCGGAGGAAGCAGTTAATAAGGCATATGAACGGGGAGAAACGGACGAATTTGTTAAACCTACCGTGCTGGTAACTCAGGACAACAAACCGGTCACCCGGGTGTCTCATGGAGATTCCATCATTTTCTTCAACTTCCGGCCTGACCGGGCAAGACAGCTGACAAGAGCTTTTGTCGACAGGGATTTTAAAGGTTTTGAAAGGGAGGTTAATCCCAAGACATTTTTTGTGTGTATGACCCTTTATGATGAGGATATTAAAAACGTTCAGGTAGCATATAAACCTGTTAAGCTAAAGGATATTTTCGGTGAAATTATAAGCCAGCAGGGTCTTGAACAGATGAGGCTGGCAGAAACAGAAAAATATGCTCATGTTACCTTTTTCTTTAATGGTGGTGATGAAAAGGCTTTCCCGGGGGAAGAAAGAATACTAATTCCTTCTCCCAAAGTTGCAACATACGACCAGAAACCTGAAATGAGTGCATACGAAGTGACAGAGAGGGCTGTAAAGGAAATTCAAAAAAACAAATACCACTGTTTTATCCTTAACTATGCAAACCCCGATATGGTGGGGCATACAGGGAATTTCGAAGCTGCTGTAAAAGCGGTAGAGGCCGTGGATGAGTGTATAGGAAAGGTGGTGAATACCCTGCTCAAACAGGATGCAGTGGTTTTAATAACCTCAGACCATGGTAACTGTGAACAGATGTTAAATTATGAAACCGGTGAACCTCATACCGCCCACACCACCAATCCCGTTCCCTTCCTGCTTATAAATTCCAGATTTAAAAAGGTAAGGGACGGAAGGTTGTGTGATATTGCTCCCACTATGTTACACCTTATGGGAATAGAAAAGCCTGATTCTATGACAGGTGAGAGCCTGATTGTAAAATAAAAAAACACAGGAGGGATAAAAAATGACAGCCATTTCCGATGTTTATGCAAGACAGATACTTGATTCAAGGGGAAATCCTACAATTGAAGTGGAAGTAACATTAGAAAATGGTGTTGTCGGTAGAGCAGCAGTGCCTTCAGGAGCTTCGACTGGAGCCTTTGAAGCAGTAGAATTACGGGATGGAAATGAAAAAATCTATAAGGGTAAAAGTGTCTTGAAAGCAGTGGAAAATGTCAATTCCGTTATAAACAAAGAGATAATAGGTATGGAGATAACGGATCAGGTGGGAATTGACCAAACCCTTATTGAACTGGACGGCACACCGAACAAATCAAAACTGGGAGCCAATGCCATACTGGGTGTATCCCTGGCCTGCGCAAAAGCTGCTGCCCAGGATCTGGGAATAGCTCTATTCAATTACATAGGTGGTTTTGATGCCAGAGTTTTGCCTGTTCCTATGATGAATATTTTGAATGGCGGAAAGCATGCTGATAACAATGTGGATATCCAAGAATTTATGATCATGCCTACAGGAGGCCACAGTTTCGCTGAAGCCTTGAGAATAGGAACAGAGGTCTTCCACACATTAAAATCGGTATTGAAAGCGAAAGGATATTCCACCGCTGTTGGTGATGAAGGTGGATTTGCACCCGATTTAAAATCAAATGAAGAAGCTATCCAGGTTATACTTCAGGCTATTGAAGAAGCGGGGTATACACCGGGGCGAGATGTTTTCATAGCTCTAGATGTTGCAGCAACGGAATTGTTTGCAAACGGCAAGTACTATTTCAAGGGTGAGAACATAGAGAGAACTGCCGTAGAAATGATCGGCTACTACAAAGAACTGGTAGAAAAGTATCCCATCCTTTCTATAGAAGATGGACTGGCAGAGGAGGATTGGGAAGGCTGGGTTGGATTAACGAAAGAACTTGGAAACAGGGTCCAGCTGGTTGGTGATGATATCTTTGTTACCAACACTGAAAGGCTGGAAAAAGGCATATCAATGGGAGTTGCCAATTCTATTTTGATAAAAGTTAATCAGATAGGAACTTTAACAGAGACCGTTAATGCTGTCAAGATGGCTGAAAGAGCTGGCTACACCTCAGTAATTTCTCACAGATCTGGGGAAACTGAAGACACCACCATAGCTGACCTCGTTGTTGCACTTAATACAGGTCAAATTAAAACAGGAGCTCCTTCAAGGACAGATAGAGTTTGCAAATACAATCAACTGCTGAGAATAGAGGAGTATCTTGGGAATACCGGTGAATTTCTTGGAATCAATTCTATTTATAACATAGGAATACGATAAAACTGATAATACTTTAAATAATAGGGCGGGTAGGTCAAAAACTACCCCCTTTTTGTTGTTTTTTGATATTAACTGTGTTAAAATATCTTTGTTGAAAAGTTATTGGGAGGTGTAACCATGCTGTTAACCATCGTTAGAATACTGCATATTATATTCTGTTTTGGCCTTATTGCATCAGTTCTGCTGCAATCCGGTAAAAGTGCAGGTCTTTCGGGGACAATTGCAGGTGGTGCTGAAACTTTCTTTGGGAAGAAAAAGGGAATAGATTCTTTGCTATCCAAACTGACGGTTGCTTGTGCTGTGCTGTTTATATTTACATCAATAGCATTGGCCTTATTATAAAATGCAGGTATTACACTTCAATCCCTTGTGTTGAAGTGTTCAAAAATACACACCCTGAAGGAGGCTATAAGAAATGGAGAGCTACATTTTCTTAGCACCCGTTATGGGAATTATTGCCCTTGTGTTTGCATTTTATTTAACAGGCAAAATCAATAGGAATCCTGTTGGAACAGAACGAATGAAGGAGTTATCAGATGCCATTCATGAAGGTGCAATGGCTTTTTTGCACAGAGAATACAGAAGCCTTGTTATATTTATAATAGTATTATTTTTATTATTAGCCTGGAAAATAAACCTTCCTACAGCTATCAGTTATATGGTGGGTTCAATATGTTCTGTTTTAGCCGGTTACATAGGAATGAATGTTGCAACCCGAGCTAATGTTAGGACAGCCAATGCTGCTCGAGAGGGCCAGAATAAAGCTCTGGGAATAGCTTTTTCTGGTGGAGCAGTAATGGGAATGTCAGTTGTTGGTTTGGGTCTTCTTGGACTGGGAATTCTGTATTACCTTTTCGGAAATCCCGAGAATGTTGAGAGTTTCAAGGTAATAAACGGTTTTGCCCTTGGAGCAAGTTCTATTGCGCTTTTTGCCCGTGTGGGAGGCGGCATCTACACAAAAGCTGCTGATGTAGGGGCAGACCTTGTAGGAAAAGTAGAAGCAGGTATCCCCGAAGATGACCCCAGAAACCCGGCGGTTATAGCAGACAATGTAGGAGATAATGTCGGTGATGTGGCTGGTATGGGTGCAGACCTTTTTGAATCGTATGTGGGTTCTATTATAGCAGCTATGGCTATAGGTGCTGTTGCTGTCAGTGTAAATACCGGACAGGTTTACGGTTTGAGGGGGATAGCTTTTCCTGTGATTTTAGCGGCTCTGGGTATCCTTGCTTCTATCATAGGTACTTTGTTTGTGAGAACCGATGAAAAATCAAATCCCCATTCTGCATTAAAGGCAGGAACATTTTCCAGTGCTCTGCTTGTTGTTATTGCAGCATTTGTTTTAAGCAGGTACATGCTGGGAGAGCTTGGAGCTTTCTGGGCAACTTCTTCAGGTATTATCGCCGGAATAGTTATAGGTCTTCTTACGGAGTATTATACATCAGGGGATAACCTTCCGGTTCAAAACATTGCCAAGGCATCTCAAACAGGCCCCGCTACTAACATAATTAGTGGACTTGCTGTAGGAATGAAGAGCACAGCTTTTCCGATATTAGTTATTGCAGTAGCTATCTTTGTTGCATACGAGTTTGCTGGCCTTTATGGTATTGCTCTAGCGGCTGTAGGTATGCTTTCAACTACCGGGATGACTGTTGCCGTTGATGCATATGGTCCTATTGCAGACAATGCTGGAGGAATTGCGGAAATGGCAGAGCTGGATCCTGAAGTTCGAAAAGTCACTGATAAACTCGATGCCGTTGGAAACACGACAGCAGCTATTGGTAAAGGTTTTGCCATTGGTTCAGCAGCATTAACAGCTCTTTCGCTGTTTTCAGCGTATGCAACTGCCGTTGGACTTCAGGCAGAAGGAATTAACATTTTAAATGCCAAAGTAATTATTGGGATGTTTATCGGCGGTATGCTGCCGTACCTGTTCTCTGCTATAACAATGGAAGCTGTGGGTAAAGCAGCTTATTCCATGATAGAGGAAGTAAGAAGACAGTTTAAAGAAATACCCGGTATTATGGAAGGGAAGGCGAAGCCTGATTACAAAAGATGTGTGGATATCAGCACGGTTGCTGCATTAAAAGAGATGATTTTACCGGGACTTTTAGCGGTGATTGCACCTCTTGCTATTGGTCTAATACTTGGTAAAGAAGCCCTTGGGGGTTTATTAGCGGGAACCCTTGTTACGGGAGTGTTGCTTGCCATTCAAATGGCTAATGCCGGTGGAGCGTGGGATAATGCTAAAAAGTATATAGAGGAAGGAAACCTGGGTGGTAAAGGAACTCCAACCCATGCTGCTGCTGTCGTTGGTGATACGGTAGGGGATCCTTTTAAAGATACATCTGGACCTTCTTTAAACATCCTTATAAAGCTTATGACCATTGTTTCTCTGGTATTTGCTCCTCTGTTTAGTTAAATCAATGCTGATGTATAAAAGTAGTAAGGATCATTCCTTGCTACTTTTTGTTATAATAAAAGAGAGTATTTCTCATTAAAAGCACAAGCTCAACTGTATGAGGGGCTTTGTATTATAGGAAAGGCGAACAAAAAATGCAGACCCAGTATTATAAATTATACCCTACTTAAGAACGAAAAAATTGTTTTATTGCAGACACTTTTTTAGAATTCACAAATCTAGGAAATCAAACCTCCTGAAACGAACATAAGTTTATTCCAGGAGGTTTTTAATTTAATATTTTTTTGAATACATCAAAATCTATCAGAAATAAAAATTAAATGGTGAAAAGTTATAATGTGTATTGCTTGCAGCTAAATTAGGCTGTTTAATTCATCTTTTTTGACATATGAAAAATTTATGTTATAATAACAGGTGTACCAGCCTATGGAAAAAAACAGCAAAAAATCAAGCGGAGGTGATTAAACTTAATAAAATGAGTGGTATAGCTGGAGTTTACCAGGTTAAAGATGGTAAACAGGTGGAAAAGATGCTTGACAAATTGAAGCATCGAGGACCTGAAGTCCAAAAAGTATTCGATTTTAAAAAAGTTTCCTTGGGTAATACAGCCTTAAAGGAAGAAGCAGGTGGTTATTTTAAAAAGGATGGGACTACAATTGTTGTTGATGGGGCGGTATATAATGAAAACCGAGCATCACCCGAAGTGATTCTTGATAGCTTCTTTGAACTTGGGACAGAATCCTTCAACGAATTGGATGGTTGCTTTACCTTCATAATAAGTGATGGGGAAGATATCATTGCAGCTAGAGATCCGGTAGGTTTAAAACCCCTGTATTATGTAGAAGGAGAAGATTGTATTTACTTTGCCTCAGAAATCAAAGCTCTGGTTCACACAAGCTCAGAAATCAAACCCTTCCCCCCTGGTCATTACTACCATTTTCAAAAAGGCTTTGTTAAATACTACCAAATGCCTGAAATGAGCGAAGAGGAAAAAGTTGAACTTAATGAAGCTATACAGAAAGTCCATGATCTGCTGGTCAATGCTGCAGACAAGCGATATAGAGAAGGAAAGAAACTGGGAGTGTATTTAAGTGGTGGTATAGACAGCAGTGTAGTAGCAGCTGCAGCTGCAGAAGTATCAGATAATTTAGAAACCTTCTCAGTGGGTGTCAAACACAGCAATGATGTTCCCAAAGCAAGAAAAGTTGCGAATTATTTGGGTTCCACTCATCATGAATATATATATGATGAAGAAGAGATGCTGGAAATCTTGCCAGAGGTTATATACCACCTGGAATCCTTTGATATGTACCTTGTTAGAAGCTCCATAGCAAACTATTTGGTTTCAAAGCTGGCAAAAGAAGCTGGAGTTGACCTTGTATTTTGTGGTGAGGGTGGAGATGAGTTGTTTGGCGGCTATCATTACTTAAAACAGTTTGGACCTGATAAGATCAAACAAGAACTACTTAAGCTTACCTTTACAGGTCACCGCAATGGATTCCAGAGGGTTGATAGAATGACGGCTGCCCATTCCCTCGATTGCCATATGCCCTTTATGGATAAAGATGTTTCAGAATATGCCTTTAAACTGCCTGTAGCATGGAAGATAAAAGATAAAACAGAAAAATGGATACTGAGAAAAGCTTTTGAAAAGAAACTGCCTGAAGATATAGTATGGAGGAAAAAACAGAAGTTCTTTAAAGGGGCAGGTTGTGACAAAATACTGGAAAAAATTGCCGAAGATAAAACAACAGATGAAGAATTTGAAAAAGAAAAACAAATCCATGAAGATTTTATTTTAAGATCAAAAGAAGAGCTGTTCTACTACAAGATCTTCAGAAAATTCTTCCCGACAGAATCAGTTTTAAGTACGATAGGCAGAACTGCCACAGTAATTGGATAAAAAAAGCCTGGCTTTATGCCAGGCTTTTTGTTGCTTGAAAAAACTTTTCCAGTAAAGTAAAATAGAAGGAAAATGGAGGTGGGATATGAATATTACACCCAGGAGTAGAGAACCCTTTTTCATAGAGGGAAACCGTGATGGTTGTCTGCTCATTCATGGATTTTCAGGCAGTCCGGGGGAAGTAAGGCCACTGGGGGAATACCTATCCCGGCTCGGCTTTACAGTAATTGGTATAAGACTTGCGGGTCATGGAACAAAAGAAGAAGACCTGGAACAAACACAATGGATGGACTGGCATAGATCAGTAAAGGATGGTTATAATAGGTTAAAATCAAAGTGTGACCGTGTTTTTGTGATAGGATTTTCAATGGGTGGCATTCTGGCAATAAAACTTGCGATAGAGGAAAACCTAGATGGTCTTGTGAGTATAGCTGCCCCAATTTTTTTAAGAGATTGGAGAATCAAAATCCTGCCCTTGCTTATGAAATTCAAAAACTACCATTATAAAAAAAGAAGTTATAAATTAGATGAAGATGTGCGAATTTATGTGACGAATTACAGAAAAATTCCACTGGTTTCTGTGAAGAGCATGTTGGAGTTAATAGCCCATGTAAAAAGGGAGCTACATAGAATAACCTGTCCGGTCCTAGTAATACAACCAAGAAAAGATGGGTCAGTTAAACCTGAAAGTGCAGCATACATCTATAAAAACATAGGTTCTACAATTAAAAAGCTTGTATGGTTTAAGGATTCCGGCCATCTGATAGTTTTGGAGAGGGAAAGGAAAGAGGTTTTTTTGGAAATTAAAGATTTTTTGTATAATATTGCTAATACTTGTTGTTAATAATTAAAACAAGGAGGTTTTATAATGGATAAGCAGGAAGCTTTAAAGTTTATTGAAGAAAAAGTCACAAACAGAAACCTTGTAAAACATATGCTTGCAACAGAAGCGGTAATGCGGGCTCTTGCCCGTAAGTTTGGGGAAGATGAGGACAAGTGGGGTATTGCCGGGCTTTTACACGATATTGATTATGATAAAACAAAGGATGATCCTAAAAAACACAGCCTTGTGGGTGGAGAGATGCTGAAGGAGAAGGGGCTGGATGAAGAAATCGTACATGCCGTTAAAGCTCATAATGATGTCCATGGGATCGAAAGAAAAACCCTGATGGACAAGGCACTGTATTCAACAGATCCCCTTACAGGGCTAATTGTTGCAGCAGCCCTTATTCACCCGGAAAAAAAACTCAGTGCCATAGATGCCCGGTTTGTGCTGAATAGGTATAATGAGAACTCTTTCGCTAGAGGAGCCAATAGGGGCCAGATAGCTAAATGTTCAGAATTGGGATTATCCCTAGAAGAGTTTATTGAAATAGGTTTGAAGGCCATGCAGGAAATAGCGGATGATCTTGGTTTGTGAAAGAGGGGAGGACTTCTTCTCTTTCTTTTTTTAAACTAAATTTGAGACAATGGAGGTTTGTTACAGTTGAGCACAAAGGAAAAGATACTGGAATTTATGCGGGAAAAAGCCTATAGACCTTTAGCTTTTAAAGAAATGGTGAAAGCATTTTCAATTCCTCCGGAGCAGAGACGCAGCTTTAGAGAACTCCTTGGAGACATGGTAAAAGAAGGCTTAATAGTGAAAACCCGCCGAAAGAGATATGGAGTTCCCGAGAGAATGAATCTGGTTGTAGGTAGGCTGGAAAGAAGCAATAAGGGTTTTGGCTTCGTTGTTCCTGATGACCCAGACAAGGATGATGTCTACATTTCTCTGGAAGACATGAATGGTGCGATGCATAATGACAGGGTTATTGCAAGAATTTCAAAGCCCATTCATACCGATAAAAAAGCTGAAGGAGAAATCATAAGAATACTTTCCCGGGCCAACAGAACAATTGTTGGTAGTTTTGAAAGCAGCAGGCATTTTGGATTTGTAATACCGGATGACCCCAGAATATACTATGATGTGTATGTGGCTCAAGGAGAAATAAATGGAGCCAAAAATGGACAGAAAGTAGTTGTTGAAATTCTGCAGTGGCCAGAAAGGGGTAGAAATCCTGAAGGCAGAATTATAGAAATTATAGGGTTTAAAGATGATCCGGGCACGGAAATAGTGTCTATTATGAGGAAACATGAGTTGTCGGAGGATTTTCCACAAAACGTTCTGGAGCAGGCAGAAAAGCTATCAGAAAAAATCAGCAGCTGTGATTTAAGGGGAAGAAAAGATTTCAGAGGCTGGAAAATTATAACAATTGATGGTGCAGACGCCAGGGATCTGGATGATGCTGTATCCATTAAAAAGCTTGAAAACGGCAACTACCTGCTGGGAGTTCATATTGCTGATGTGAGCTATTACGTTAAAGAGAACACCCCGCTGGATGTGGAAGCCCGGGAAAGGGGCTGCAGCGTATACCTGGTAGATAGGGTTATCCCTATGCTTCCCAGGAAGCTTTCCAATGGCATTTGCAGTTTGAATCCAGGTGTTGATCGATTGACAATGAGTGTTCTCATGGAAATTGATAAAAATGCTCAGGTTGTTAATTATGAAATAACTCCATCCATCATCAACAGCAAAGAAAGAATGATATATGATGATGTAACGGCTATCCTGGAAGGGAAAGATGAGACATTATTTAAAAGATACGATTATTTGATAGAAGATTTCAGGCTTATGGAAGAACTCTGTAAGCTGTTGAAAAAGAAGAGAAAGGAAAGAGGTAGTATCGATTTTGATTTTCCTGAACCAAAGGTTATACTCGATGAAAAAGGTAAACCGGTAGAGATTGAAAAACTCGAAAGAACGATTTCGCATAAAATAATAGAAGAGTTCATGTTGATGTGTAATGAAGTTATTGCGCAGCACATGCACTGGCTGGAAATTCCTTTTGTATATAGAGTTCATGAAGAACCGGACCCTGAGAAAATAATGTTTTTAAATAGGTTTTTGCATAATATGGGATACAGTGTTAAGGGCTTTCAGAATCTACAGCCAAAGGCATTACAACAGGTGGTGGAAATGGTGAAAGGGAAGAAAGAGGAACGAATCATAAGCACCGTGTTGTTGCGCTCACTGAAACAGGCAAAGTACTCTGCTTCGAATCTTGGCCATTTTGGTCTTGCCACACGATATTATTCTCACTTTACTTCACCCATTAGAAGGTACCCGGATCTTGTGATACACCGAATTATAAAGGAAGTCCTTGACGGTGGTATTTCACTGGAAAGACAGAACCAGCTTAAAAAGAAATTGATTGATATAGCCAAAACCTCCTCTGAAAGGGAACGATTGGCTGAGGAAGCGGAAAGAGAAAGTGTTGATTTGAAAAAGGTAGAGTTTATGGTGGATAAAATAGGTGAGGAATATGAGGGAATAATTTCAAGCATAAATTCCTTTGGTATGTTTGTGGAACTGGATAATACCGTTGAAGGGCTGGTTCATGTAAGTACCATGATAGATGATTATTATCACTTTGATGAGAATAAACTGACTTTGACGGGAGAAAGAAACAGAAAAGTTTATAAGATAGGAGAACCAGTAAAAGTAAGGGTTATCAATGCCAACATATCCCGCCGCCAAATCGATTTTGAACTTGTAACCGGTTAGGGGAAAGGGTCATGAAATTGTATGGTCTTCTTTTGTTTGCTTATATTTTGGGATCCTTTCCATCGGCCTATCTCGTAACCAAAATTTTTACGGGTAAAGACATACGCAAAATTGGAAGCGGCAATGTAGGGACAATGAATACCCTTAGAAATATTGGGCTTGTACCGGGGCTCATCACCTTTTGTGTGGATTTTGGCAAAGGAGCTGCTGCAGCCTATGTTGCTCTATCTTCAGGTGTGGAACAATGGATTTTGTATGCGGTGATACTCGGATTGCTGATAGGCCACAGCTGGCCTGTTGTATTAAAGTTTAAAGGAGGAAAGGGTTTAGCTGTTACAGCAGGGGCTCTGGCATTCATAGACATAAAAGCGGGTTTAATTGTTTTTGCTGTTATTGGAATTGCAGCACTGGTAGTAAAAAATACGGATATTGCTACAATTATAGGCTTTGCTGTATATCCTTTTACGATTTACATGGTCAAGCATGATGTTTGTGTTCTTTTGGTGGGTTTAATGCAGTTTGGAGCAATTCTAGCAAGGCACTTATCTGAGGGTAAAAGCTCCGTGTTTTCCGTGTTTAGAGCGCCTTGAAATCCTTTGGATTTAATGATATAATCTTAATTAGAAAGCAATTGCAGTATTTTATGAAAAAAACCCTACGGCAGCTTGTTCTGTAGGGTTAATTAATTGGTGGTGAAACTTTTGATCCAGCAGCGAGATTTGGTTAAAAACAAAAAAGCGAAACATGATTTTCATATAGAAGAAACCTTTGAAGCAGGAATAGCTTTAGAGGGGACAGAGGTCAAATCTCTAAGGTCAGGCAAGGCCAGTTTGAGGGACAGTTATGCTAGAGTAGAGAATGGTGAACTCTACCTGTATGACATGCATATCAGTCCATATGAAAAGGGAAACCAGTTTAATCATGACCCAAAAAGACCAAGAAAACTTTTAATGCATAAAAGGGAAATAATGAGGCTTTATGGTTATGTCAGGGAAAAAAGTTATACCCTTGTACCCTTAAGGTTGTATTTAAATGAAAAGGGGCTGATAAAAGTAGAACTGGCCCTGGCTAAAGGCAAAAGAATGTATGACAAGCGCAGAGAAATAGCCAAAAGGGATGCCGAAAGACAAATGGAAAAAGCATTAAAAGAAAGGTATAAATACTAAAAATTTGTTTTAAAATCATTGATTTTTTGTAAAATGTGTGTACAATATATAAACACAAGTTAATAAAATTTTAAAGATATGGGGGCGATTTGGCTTCGACGGGGGTAAAAGGAACGAAAGTAGCGAACCGAGCTTCCACCTCGTAAAACTGGAACCCTAAAATTAGTTGCAGACAGAAACTACGCTCTTGCTGCTTAATTAAAAAGCAGCACGCCTTACCGATTCCTGCCCGAGGGATTGAATAAGGCGTCATAAAATCGGGCTTTTCCCCTGCATGACCCCGGTGTAGGGGAGAAAACAATGGGGTTAGCTCCTTGCAAATCCCGCCCTTAGGAGTTGCATGGGGTGAATGCTAAAATAAGGGCTATGTTCGTAGAAGCTTTCGTTGCTTTGCTTCCGGACGCGGGTTCGAATCCCGTCGCCTCCACCATTAAAATCCACAATCATACATATTTCTACTCTATCATCATATACAATTACCTTTTGAACATAAGCCTGGATGATGCGTTTTTGCTCTTCCGAGCTTTTAATTTTTATGCCTGCATCTTTTAAGGGATAAAGGGATAAAGGGATACAAAGGGACGGTTCTCTTGTTTCTTCAAGCGTTATTATTAAACTTTTTGCGATACAACGGATACAGCAGAACCGTCCCCTTGTTTCCCAAATAAAAAAACTACCTGAAGGTAGTTTCTAATATTCCATGCAAAGGGCATAATCATAACATTCATACCTCAATTTCAGGTAGTATTCTTCTAGTTTATCTAATATTTCTAATTTTTTACTATTGCTTGTTTCTTTAACAACATCCTCAAACAACCATGCTTTTTTGGTATCAGTCATGTTAATCTCCTCCCCAAAACGACTCTTTGTTGTATACAAGTATACAACAATACCAGTATAATGTCAAGACTTTTCCGCTAATTTTTTTACTTTAAACATTTTCAGTCTGTGCCCCGCTTAACTGTTCATAAACTTTGTTTACGATTTATTTCTAGCAATGGGCGTGATATAATAATCTTAAAAAACCTAGGAGTGATTTTGATGGAAGAGTTGATTCAGGAAATGCTTAAAAAAAAGACATGGGCTGTTGCTGGAGTTTCTACAAACAAAAAAAAATATGGATACATAATATACAAAAGGCTTAAAGAAAAAGGTTACAAAGTGTATGCTATAAATCCTAAGGTTAATAAAATAGATGGAGAAAACTGTTACAAAGATATTAATGAATTGCCAGAAGTTCCTGAAGTGATAAACATAGTTACTCCTCCTAAAGCAACGGAACAGATTGTTGAAAAGTGTAAAACTCTTGGTATTAAGTATATATGGATACAGCCCGGGGCAGAGAGCGAAAAGGCTATTGAAAGTGCCAGAAAGGCAGGAATTAAGGTGCTGCACAATACCTGTGTATATAAACTTGCAAAATAGCAGTCGTATGGGCTGCTTTTTGTGTTTTGATAATGAAGTTTAATGTGCTGCAAAATAAACATGTATATAAAAGTAAACCTTTGATATAATAAATTTAAAAAAAAGCTGGAGGTTTTTTCCTTGATTTTTGGACAGACTTACCAACATATTAAACGTTATAGACAGATTGTTAATATTTTTATAAAGTACGGATTTGGTTATCTTATGGATAAAATTGGGGTCGTAAACGTATTACCTGTAGGTAAAAAACTCTACAAAGACAAGCTGGGTTATAAAAAGTTGACTACACCGCAAAAAGTAAAGCTTATGCTGGAAGAGCTGGGGCCAACTTTTATAAAATTGGGTCAGATATTAAGTATACGGCCGGATATCATTCCCAGGGAGTATATTATGGAACTGGAGAAGCTTCAAGACAATGTTCCGGGTTTTGATTATGAAAAGGTAAAAGTCCAGATAGAAAAGGAATTAGAATGCAGCATAGATGATGTGTTTTTAAGCTTTGAGAAGGAACCCTTTGCGGCCGCTTCAATAGCTCAGGCACACCGGGCCGTTTTAGAGAACGGTCAGAATGTTGTTGTAAAAGTCCAAAGACCAAATATTACAGGTATAATAAAGACTGATCTTGAGATTCTCAGCCACATGGCCAAACTAATAGAGAAACATGTTCCAGAAAGCCGTACATATGATCCGGTAGGAATAGTGGAAGAGTTTGCTGAAGCGATTAAAACAGAGCTTAATTTTATCAGAGAGGGTTGGAACATAGAAAGGTTCAATAAAAACTTTGAAGGGGATCCTATAATATATATTCCCAGAGTTTACTGGGATTTAACATCCCAAAAGGTCATTACTGTGGAGTATATTGAAGGAATCAAAGTAAACCAGGTGGAAAAAATATCAGAATTAGGATTAAGCAGAAAGCAAATTGCAGAAAATGGTGCCAGAGCATTGATGAAACAAATTTTTATACATGGCTTTTTCCATGGTGACCCCCATCCAGGCAATATATTAATAAAACACGATGGAAAGATTGCGTTTATTGATTTTGGGATGATGGGGCGGATTGATGAAGAAACAAAATATAAAATGGTTGATTTGATTTTTGGAGTGATCAATAAAGATACAGGGAAAATTGTAAAAGTATTATTGGATATAGGAGTTGTTAGTAAAACTACAGATGTGAGAAAATTAAAGCTTGATGTTGAAGATATGTTAGAACATTACTATGGCAGAAGTTTAAGACAAATTAAATTTTCAGAGTTGATTAATGAAATGCTGCATATTACATCAAGATACAAAGTGAAACTGCCTTCGAATTTTACAATGTTGTGTAAGAGTATTATAACCATTGAAGGAATTGGCAGGGAATTGGATCCAGATTTTAATATTATTAAAACAGCAAAACCCTTTGTCAAACAGCTGCTGCAGGAACGCTACAACCTTCGAAATTTAATGAAAGTGGTTAATGAAACCCTTTTAGAATTAAAAAAGGTTTCTAAAACTATTCCCGAGTTGGTGAAAGAAGCATATCAAAAAATAAAGCAGGATAATATCAAAATAGATTTTGAATACAAGGGAATAGAAAAAGCTGTTTTCGAATTAAATAAAATGGTAAATCGTCTGGTGTTCAGCATGATAGTTTCATCAATAATCATAGGTTCTTCATTGATTATTCAGGCTAAGTTTGGACCATATATGTATGATGTTCCGTTACTCGGTGTATTCGGTTTTTTGGCAGCAGGTTTGCTCGGAATAGGTCTGGTTATTTCAATATGGCGTTCCGGTAAAATATAAGTTTTTATTTTTTTTCTCAATTATTGACATATGCCCGAAACACTTGTATAATAATTTTATGAGCATATGATAATAATATTAAAGGAGAATATAATATATCCTTATGGATAAAATGAGGGAAAGAGCTGAGCAGCTGATTAAAAATAGTGAATACAAATTAACTACGCAACGCAGAAAAATATTAAAAATTTTAGTCGAAAATAAAAACCGCCATCTTTCACCCATGGAGATATATGAGATTGCGAATTTTAACAATTATGGGCTTAGTATAGCAACAATATATAGGACACTACACCTTTTTAGCAAATTAAATTTGGTTAAAAAACTTGAAACGGGTGAAGGGAAAATTTTGTATGAGTTTAAAATTTATGGGGCAAGCCACAGTCATTTTATATGTTTGGGATGTGGGAAAATTTTAGAAACTAAAAAAATTAAACTGGAAGACTGTAAAAAATACATACCTGAAAATGCGGATTTGATAATAACGGACTGTTCAATTCGTTTATTTGGTTATTGTTGCGACTGCCAAAAAATAAAAGAATAGGAGGAGTTTTTATGACAAAAACTGAAAAAAGCCCTATTGAAAAGCTTCCGACAAATGAACTTAGCAGCATAAAAACAGTAATTGCTGTTATGAGTGGAAAGGGGGGAGTCGGCAAATCAACGGTCACGTCTCTACTGGCAATCAGTTCTGCGAGAAAGGGAGATAAAGTAGGAGTCCTCGATGCAGATATAACCGGTCCGAGTATACCCAAAATGTTTGGTATAAAAGATAAACCAGACAACTCTGAATTTGGCATTTATCCTGTTAAAACTTCAAACCTTGGAATTGAAATTATGTCATTAAATCTATTGTTGGCAAAAGAAGATGATCCTGTAATCTGGAGAGGGCCGCTAATAGCAGGTGCAGTGAGGCAGTTCTGGACAGATGTGATATGGGGTGATTTGGATTATTTGTTTATCGATTTGCCACCTGGAACCGGAGATGCTCCTTTAACTGTGCTCCAGCAAATACCTCTTGATGGTTTGATTATAGTTTCTTCACCTCAGGACCTTGCATTAATGGTGGTTAAAAAAGCTGTGAAAATGGCAGAAAAATTAAATGTAGCCATTTTAGGTTTGATTGAAAACATGAGTTATGTGCAATGTCCGGAGTGCGGCAAAAAAATACAACTTTTTGGAAAAGGCAAAAGTCAGGAAGCAGCTCAAAAAATGGATATTCCTTTCCTGGGTTCCCTGCCGATAGACCCTGTTATAGCACGATTGTGTGATGAGGGAAGAATAGAAGAATATGAAAATGAAAACATCGAGAAAATTACATCTTTTAAAATTTTAGTAAAGGAGGAAAGCAAAGAATGAAAATAGCTGTGACTTCAAAAGGTAAGGATATGAGTGCCGAGGTTGATTCCAGATTTGGACGTTGTAGCTATTTTGTAATTGTAGATGTTGATACAGAGGATTATCGAGCTGTAGAGAATCAGAATGCTTTTGTTTCTGGCGGTGCGGGAGTGGGCAGTGCCCAGTTTATAGTTGAACAGGGTGTTAAAGCTGTGGTTACAGGCCATGTTGGTCCTAAAGCATTAAAAACCCTTGAAGCAGCTGGAGTTGAGGTTTACACAGGAGCCAGTGGTACAATTAAAAATGCTCTGGAACAATACAAATCAGGAAAACTCAAGGCTGTCTCGGAAGCCACAGTTTCTCAGCATTTTGGCTTAAATAATAAAAAAGGGGGTAGTTTTTAAATGAAGGTGGCTGTTGCTACAGAAGGAGGATATGTTGCCCAGCATTTTGGGAGATGCCCAGAATATACGATCGTTGAAGTTCAAAACAATGAAATCATTGATAAGAAAGTAGTACCCAATCCCGGCCACAAACCGGGTTTCTTACCCCGGTATCTTGCTGAAAGGGATATTACGTGCATCATAGCAGGAGGAATGGGTGTGAGAGCTTCCGAGCTCTTTAAACAACATAATATTGAAACTATTACTGGTGTAACAGGGCCTGTGGAGGATGTCATTCAGAAATTTATTTCGGGGGATTTAGAATCTGGTCCAGACATGTGTGATCATTGATAAAATAAGATTTTACAAGTGTGGTGATGAACAGATTGATTGTATCCATAGCTAGCGGAAAAGGTGGGACAGGGAAAACTACTGTAGCGGCAAACCTTGTAAAAGCATTAAACAACGATATAACTCAGGCAATAGATTGCGATGTGGAAGAACCCAATCTTCACCTTTTTTTAAAACCTAACATTTTTGAAAAACAGAAAGTATCTGTGCCTATCCCTGAAATAGATAAAAACAAATGTACTTACTGTAAAAAGTGTTCGGAAGTCTGTAATTTTAATGCCATAACAGTAGTGAGTAAAGAAGTAATAGTTTTTCCGGAATTGTGTCATGGATGTGGTGCATGTTCGCTATTCTGTCCGGAAGGTGCAATAAAAGAAGTTGATAGAGAAGTGGGTACGATAGAAACGGGTCATGTAGGAAAAGTAGAATTTGTTCGCGGCATCCTCAATCCAGGAGAGGTTTTGGCTCCAGCTGTTATAAGCGAGGCGAAGGCCAGAATTGAGGATAAAAAAAATGTGATTATTGATTCTCCGCCGGGTACATCGTGCCCTGTAATTGAAGCAGTAAAAGGAACTGACTTTGTCTTATTGGTGACAGAACCAACGCCCTTTGGCTTAAATGATTTAAAGCTTGCTGTTGCTATGTGCAGGAAGATAGGGGTACCGTTTGGGATTGTGATTAATCGTTGGGGAATTGGAAATAATGATGTGACTAAATTTGCCCGGGAAGAAAAGATATCACTACTCTTAAAAATACCCTACAAAAAAGAATTTGCAAGATGTTATGCCAGGGGGAAATGTATTGTGGATGAATTTCCAGAATGGATGGGGGTTTTCAGGAAGTTATGGAACGATATTCGGGAGGATGTTAGGAAATGAGAGAAGTTTTGATTATAAGCGGTAAAGGTGGAACAGGTAAAACTTCCATGGTTGGAGCTTTTGCAGCCCTTGCGAAAAATAAAGTATTGGCAGACTGTGATGTGGATGCTGCCAACCTTTACCTCCTCCTTAACCCCAGGATAAAAGAAGAGGGTAAATTCTACGGTTCCCAGCTGCCTGTAATTGATAAAGAGAAATGCGTAGAATGCGGTAGATGTAAGGAGCATTGCCGTTTTGATGCTATACACGATTATGAGGTTGAAAAGCTTTTTTGTGAAGGATGTCTGGTGTGTTATTATGTATGCCCTGTAGATGCAATCCATCTAACAGACAGATTATCGGGTAATTGGTTTGTTTCTGAGACGGTCTACGGTCCCCTCGTTCATGCAAAACTTGGAATTGCAGAAGAAAACTCCGGCAAACTCGTGGCAGAAGTGAGGAGAAAAGCAAGGCTAATAGCTGAAACGAAAAAGGCAGATTTGATTATTACCGATGGTCCGCCGGGTATAGGATGTCCGGTAGTGTCTGCCTTATCCGGTGTAGACCTGGCGGTGATTGTAACAGAACCAACTGTAGCAGGTTTGCATGACCTCGATAGAGTTGTAAGGGTTGCGAAACATTTTGGAATTGACCATGTCGTGTGCATCAACAAATATGACTTAGATGAAGAGAAAACGAAAGAGATTGAAAATTATTGTTCAAGTTATCAGGTTGAAGTTGCTGGAAAGGTCAGTTTTAGCTCATTGCTGACAAAGGCAATGCTTGAAGGAAAGTCTGTTGTAGAGGCTTATCCTTACTCCCAGGTTTCCAGAGAGATAGAGAGGCTTTGGAAGAGGGTGAAACAAAAAATTGTACAATGAAAAAGTGCTGGTCCATTTCTTCTATCCCAGGAATGTAGGAGAAATTCCCGATGCTGATGGCTCGGCTTTTGTTGGAGACCCTGCCTGTGGAGATAGTTTGAAAGTAACGATAAAAGTTGAAAAAAACGTAATTAAGGATGTAAAATTTTTAGTTTTTGGATGTGGAGCTGCTATTGCTACAAGCAGCATGATGACGGAACTGGCTAAAGGGAAAACTATTGAGAAAGCTCTCGAGATTACAGATGAAGATATAACAGATGCTCTTGGTGGATTGCCTGAGGATAAATTGCACTGTTCAGTGTTGGGAGCTGTTGGTTTAAAAAAAGCAATACTGGATTATTTAAAGAAAAGAGAAAAGGAACTTGAAGATAAAAGGGAGAACAACAAATAAAGAGTTATTGACATATGATCATAAAGGTTGTATAATTATAATGAGCATAAGTTCATAACACAAAAAAGGAGGTGAAACAATATGCCATGGGGTGATGGAACCGGTCCTCTAGGTCTTGGCCCAATGACTGGCAGAAGAGCCGGATATTGTGCTGGATTCCCTGTTCCTGGTTATATGAATCCAGGACCATATTGGGGTAGAGGATTTGGCCGAGGCCGAGGCTGGAGAAGAATGTATTATGCAACCGGTCTTCCCGGCTGGGCACGATTTGGGGTTTACAATTACGCACCTCCAGTACAACCTGTATATAAGGATGAAAAGGAATTTTTAAAAGAACAAGCCAAATACCTGAAAGAAGAATTGGATGAGATAGCAAAAAGATTAAAAGAACTTGAGAAGGAAGAATAATATAAGCCAAAACAGCTCAGACCTTAATGGTCTGGGCTGTTTTGTTTATAGATTGGGCAATTTTTTTATGTTATTATTATAAAAAACGATCAAGTCCAAATTATTGTGTAAAATTCCCTCCGGTTAGAACTAGGAGTTTCAATCACCACCGTTTGCCTATTATACCGCCTCCGGCCCTTTGGGGTCAAGGATACGCTAACGCCGGGCTTTGCCCGCCCTTGACCCCAGGGCCTCCAGCGGTTATTTACAGCTACCGGTGGTGATTGACCATACCTTCATCTTTTCCTTCTTTTAAAGTTAGTGTGAAGTTTTAGTGGATGTCAGGCAGGAAAAAGGTGAGGTAATGTAAAAAAAGAGACCTCGCAACCAAAAAGAAAGGAGCGAGGTCTCATGAGAAGCGATGGTAAGAACATCGCCCTCACCATTAGCATACCTCATTCAATTGTTGATGTCAATACCCTGCCCTTAATTCCAAGACAAAGCCGTGGGTAAAAGCACTTAGGGAGTTGAGCAGGCTTAGTCATATTGGCTGAATGCCACTTCTTTCTGTTAGTTATATAGGAACCGAAGCGACTTGCCCAGTCAAGGGCCGGCGAAGCCGGGCGAAGCTTCCCTTGACGGGGCAAGGCCGCTTCGGTTAGAATGGTCTATGCAGAAAGAGTGATTTCACACTTGAAACGAAAATAATGTTGCGAAGTCTCTTGGCCGACTAAGACTTGACACATACTCTTTTAAAAATAGATAGTGCAAAAGTTCAGAATCAATGGTGATTTTATATTGAACCATATTATACGGACTTAACTAAAACAAAAAAACACCCTTGGCTCCTGGGTTTAAAAAAATAATCTGACTTTTGTTAAAAGAATATGATATACTTAGTTAGGCGACACGTTCCCAGCCGTCTTAAGGAGGTGTAAACATGCCGAAGGAAAAACAACTAAAACTGATAGAAGATGAAGTGGGAACAATAGAGGTAATTCCCCCAGGAAAGATTAAATGTTTTATTACTGGGAAACTTAGAAAAGATACTCCGGAAGAAAGGATCCGTCAAGATGTGGCAAGGAGTTTTGTTGAGGAATATGGATACAATAAGGATGACATTGATATTGAGTTTCCTATCAAAATAGGTAGAGCCAAGAAAAGAAACGATATTGTCATATTTGAGGAAGGGGATGAGCATAGACAAGAAAATATTTACATAATTGTAGAAGTTAAAACTGAAAATGTTAAACCATCTGACAAGAAAGAAGGTATTGAACAACTAAAAAGCTATGTTGCGGCATGTATCAATACTCAATTTGCCCTCTGGGTTGGTAGTGAAAGGTTAGCGTTTAAAGCTGTGGAAGAAAAGGGAAGGAGAAAACTAGTAGAAATTCCCGATATACCCAAGAAAGGTGAAACAACGATTCCAAAACCAACTCGTGGTTCACTTGTTCCTGCTGTAAACTTAAAACAGGTTTTTAAAAGAATCCATAATTATATCTATGCTAATCAAGGGTTTCAAAAAGATAAAGCCTTTGAAGAGCTTTTAAAATTAATTTTCATTAAAGTTTATGACGAACAATACAGTCCTTCTTTGCAATTTTATATCCTTCCCGGAGAAGATGTTAGCAAAGTAAGAGAAAGATTAAATAAACTCTTTAAGAAAGTCCAGAATCGTTACAAATACATCTTTAAAGGCAATGAGATTATTGAACTAAACGATACAGTTTTAAAATATGTGGTTTCTGAACTTCAAAGATTTAGCCTTGTGGACACGGAAACCGATGTGAAAGGGGAGGCTTACGAAGAAATTGTTGGTCCCAATTTAAGAGGTGATAGAGGAGAATTTTTTACGCCTCGTAATGTATGCAATATGACTATTGAAATGATGTTCTCTCTTATTCCCGAGGACAAACTTACAAGTCCAGGTGGTATGAAAATCCTTGATCCTGCGGTTGGCACAGGAGGTTTTCTAATTGCAGGCGTTCAGAAAATAAAGCAATTGTTCTTAAATCGTGGATTTAGATATGATCAATTACGAGATTTAGTGAGGGATGTTGCCAATGCTAATTTTTATGGAATAGATTTTAATCCGTTTTTGGTGAAAGTTGCTCAGATGAATATGGTTATGCATGGTGATGGTTCAGCCAACATTGTTCATGCTAATTCTCTTGAAGATTCTGCTAACTGGAATAGTGAAGCAAAAGAAAAGATAAAATTTGGAGAATTTGATTTGGTAGTTACCAATCCTCCATTTGGAACGAAAGCAGTAATAGATAATCCTGATATACTAAGTCAATTTGAATTAACAACGTTTGGAGCAAACTCATCACGAACAGCCTTGCCTCCCGAACAACTGTTTGTTGAAAGATGTTTAGACTTTCTTAAACCTGGTGGTTATCTTGGTATTGTTCTTCCTGATAGTATATTGAGCAATCCGGGCCTAAAATGGATAAGAGAATGGATACTTCAAAAAGCATATATCATAGCGAGTATAGACCTGCCTGTGGAAACATTTGAGCCACATACAGGAACGCAGACAAGTATTCTTATTCTTAAAAAGAAGACTCCTGTGCAACAGAAATTACAGGAAGATTATGAAATATTCATGGCTATCCCAGAAAAAGTTGGACATGACCGCAGGGGTAATCTCATCTACAAAACTACACCCGGTGGAGAAATAAAGCTTGATGAAAATGGAAATCCAATAGTAGAAGATTATTTACCTTTGGTTGCTAAAGCATTTGAAGAATGGTTGAGAAGGAAAGGGATGATATGATGGTGGCTCAACTGATAGATCTTAATTGGGTTACACTTAAAAGCAAGTGGATTTTCCAAGATAAAGAAATTAGGCTCAATGCATCCTCCTACTCGTTTGAATCAATAAAAGCAAGAGAACTTATTGAATCTATTAAAAAGCGAACTTCGGTTGAATCAGTAAACAACCTATCAGAGAAAATATTCGTTGGGGCAAGGGTAAAGAGACTATTTACCAATTCCAAAGAAGGAATTCCTTACCTTATGCCAATAGATTTGTTTATGTTTAATTTGAAGCCAAGAAAGTGGGTAAGGAAAGAAACAAAAGATTTAGAAAACTGGTGGGTTAAACCTTTTACTATTTTAATTACACAATCGGGAACTCCTGGACGATGCTTATTAATGAATAAATTGTTCAAAGATAAAGTTGTGTCGCCCAATGTAATTAGAATTGTCCCAAATGAAAAGGGATATAAAAAGATAGGTTACCTATATGCTTATTTAAATACTTGGATAGGCCAGGCATTTCTCACCAAAGACCAGTATGGAGCAACAGTTAAGCATATAGAAACTCACCATGTCGCTAATATTCCTATCCCACGCATACAAGATTTGGAGGAAGAGATAAACAAAAAAATCCTTGAAACCCACAAGTTACGAGAAGAAGCTCAAGAACTCCTTTTAAAAGCAGAAGAAATGATATATTCAGAACTTGGATTACCCAAAATAAATGAGGATGATGTTGAATATTTTGGCGATGAAATTGGGAGACTTGTTAAGGCTTTTGAAGTCAAAGCAAGTGAATTGAATTATAGACTGGATGTTTCGTATCATTTACCCATAATAAAAATGATTGAGAAATATTTAGCTAAAATCAAAGTAGATGTTCAGATTTTAGGTAATAAATTAGAAAGTGTTTTCATTCCACCTCGCTTCAAACGTCCCTATGTGGGAAATCAAGATGAAGGTATAAGATATATTCGACCCTCTGATTTACCTATGATCAAGTATTTTGAGCCTAAATATTTTGCAAAAACATTCAAAAATTGTGATTTATATCGGTTGAAGGAAGGAGATATTTTAGTTGTAACAGATGGTACTATTGGATGGGCATCAATTGTAACTCCTTTTATTACAGGATGGTATGGAAGTAATAATTTTGCACGTATTGTACCAACTGAGGATTTGCATAGAGGTTATTTACTAGCTTACCTCCATTCTCCCTATGGACAATATCAGCTTAAAAGAGAAATTTTCGGTGGAGTTATCGATCATTTGACAGAAGATCACATACGACAGATTAAGATTCCGATTCCATCTAGTGAAGTTCAAGAAAAAATCGGATCTTTAGTAATTGAAGCATACAACAAAAAAGACAAGGCAAATCAGATTGAAGAAGAAGCTGTAAAACAACTTGAAGAAACATTAACGAAAATTGCTTAGGACGTATAATATAATGATTAAAAAATCGGACGGCTGCGGGATACACATCTCCACTAAGGTAATCTAGATATAGAATTTTTTATTATAAATATTCGAGGAGGAGAAATATGAAGAAAAGCCTTTTCCTGATATTAATGATTATATTGTTATTCAATTCTATTGGTTTTGCAGATTCAATGGATCCTTTAGAAGAAGATTTTATTGAGCCAGAACCAATGGCACCTTCTGGAGAAGAAAACTACATAGAAGATTTTGAAACTATGAGTGTTAAAGCCAAGGTTTTGGAAATTATTGAAGAGGAAAAAATAGAACATGGATTTGGAATGACTGCTGAAAGGCAAATATTTACAGCCGAAATCCTTTCTTCTAAATACAAAGGTAAAATAGTTGAGGTTGAAAATACAACTTCAGGGAATATCGCTTATGATATGAAAGTAAAACCCGGAGATAAAGTGCTTTTAGAATTAGAGCTATATGAAGGTGAAATAGGCAATGCTTACCTTGCCGATTATGTAAGAGATAATTATATTTATTTATTGATAGGGTTGTTTATAATTTTACTGATAGTAATCGGAAAAGGAAAAGGAATTAAAGCTGTATTTTCATTAATCATTACCATAGTGTTAATAGGTAAGATGCTGTTACCATTAATATTAAAGGGATATAATCCTATTATGCTTGCTATTATTGTGGCAATAATTTCCACCACTATAACGTTTGTGTTGATCAGCGGTTTTACAAAAAAGGCTGCTGCAGCCACAGTAGGCACAGCCGGAGGAGTGCTAATAGCTGCCCTTATATCAATGATTGTTGGCAGAGCAGCCCATTTAACGGGAATGAGCAGCGAAGAAGCACAGATGTTGATGTATATTCCACAAAACATAAAATTTAACTTTAGAGATCTGCTTTTTACAGGAATTATAATAGGTGCCCTTGGAGCGGTAATGGATGTAGCCATGTCTATTGCTTCATCCCTGGAGGAAATAAAAAAATCTAATCCTTCAATATCAATGAGCAAGTTAATAAAGTCCGGGATTAGTATCGGTAGAGACATTATGGGTACAATGTCAAACACATTGATTCTAGCTTATACCGGTGCTTCTGTTCCCTTACTTTTGTTATTTATGGCATACAATATGTCATATACAAAAATAATCAACCTTGACCTGATTGCAACAGAATTTGTAAGAGCCTTATCAGCAAGCATAGGATTGATTTTAGCAATACCTTTAACCGCACTTGCTGCAGGCATGCTTTTTAGTTTTAAGGGGAAAAATGTAAGTCAAAGTGATGAATAGGTTATAATAAATCGGGGTTGTTGATTTTGGGCAATAACTCCGATTTTTTTTGTGGTTACCTGTATTTTAAAACAATCAATATAGTTTCTAAAAACAATATTAATAGAACTTTATTCTAAAGATTAAAATAGGATAATTGAATATATTAAAGAAGCAACACTTTGAGGTGAAGCAATGTGAAAAAATTCATAATCTTGATTTTGTTTCAACAGAGATTGTTAGGGCCCTTTCAAGCAGTATAGGATTGATTTTAGCAACACCTTTAACGGCTGTATTTGCCAGCTTGCTTTTGAGTTTTGTAGAATGAATGCCTAAAAGTTAGGATTGTTTTTAAAATTCATATTGACTTAAAACAGTAAGTAGCCTATAATATAAAATGAGAATGCTTTTCAATTAATTTTAGATACGAGTTAGGTCAAACTAACAAACATAAATAAACGGAGGCTATTTTAAATGAGCGCAACACTGGAACTATCTGCTGCAATGGAAGATTATTTGGAAGTTATATTAAAACTCACTGAAAGGGAAGGAGTAGCCAGGGTTACGGATATTGCTCAAAAGCTAAATATTGCAAAATCAAGTGTGAATCAGGCCATTGAAAATCTGGTGAAACTGAAATTAGTAAATCAGCAAAAATATGGTCCTGTTACCTTAACAGAAAAAGGCAAAAAACATGCTGAAAGGATTCGTCAAAAACATCGAATTCTTAAAAAGTTTTTGATAGAGGTGCTGGGAGTTCAAGAAAGGGTAGCAGAAAAAGATGCCTGTTTAATGGAACATGTAGTAAGCCCTACAACGATGGAGAAGCTGATTGCTTTTCTCGAAGAGTCAAGCAACGATAATTTTAATACAAAGGAGAAAACTACAAATAAAAGGGAAGGAGGTGACCAAATGAGCTCATCAAGTATAATGGCTTTAAGCACACTTCCTATTGGCCAGAAGGGAAAAGTAATAAGAATTACTGCAAAAGGAAATGTGAGGCGCCGCATCCTTGATATGGGGATTGTTCCTGGCTCAGAAATTGCAGTAAAAGGGAAAGCGCCCCTTGGTGATCCGATAGAAGTTAAAATAAAAGGCTACAACCTCAGCCTGCGAAAAAAAGAAGCATCAGAAATATACGTAGAGGTGATATAAAATGAATAAAACTGCAATACCTCTTGCATTTTTACAGATAGGGCAAAATGCGGTTATCAAGGAGATAATTGGTGGAAGATGTCTAAAGAGAAGGCTAAAAGAAATGGGATTAGCTAAGGGGATGACTGTAAAAATACTGAAGAATGATCACGGTCCGTTAATTCTTGCTTTAGGAAACAGCCGAATTGCATTAGGTTTTGGCATGGCACGGAAAGTACTGGTAGAAAAAATCGAAGTGCCGAAAGCCAAGTGAAAAGTGTATTTTTATCGCTTTAATGTTAGGCATACCTAACAAAAAACAGAGGGAGGAGAAATCAAATGGAGATTGCCAGAAAGGTAGACTCAAAACAGGGCGAAATCGTTGTTGCTCTGGCCGGTAATCCCAACTCCGGGAAAACCAGTATTTTCAATGAAATCACGGGAGCCAGACAGCATGTTGGTAACTGGCCTGGGGTGACAGTAGAAAAAAAAGAAGGATTTTTGACATATCAGGGTTCCGAAATTCGTGTTGTTGACCTGCCAGGAACCTACAGCTTGGGAGCATACTCAGAAGATGAAGTTGTTGCCAGGGATTACATATTATTTGGGAATCCTGATGTTGTAATTAATACCGTTGATGCTTCAAATCTTGAACGAAACCTTTACCTTACGACACAGCTTTTAGAGATGGGAGCCAGTATAGTGTTAGCCCTTAATATGTATGATGAAGCTAAAAAAAATCGGGTTGAAATCGATGTGGATAAACTATCTAAAATTTTAGGAGTCCCAATAGTTCCAACAGTAGCAACGAAAGGTGAAGGAATTAAGAAATTAATTGCCGAAGCTATCGAAACATCAAAAAAAGGGAAAAGAAAACCTTTGAAAATTGATTATGGAAAAGAGATTGAAGAGGAGATTAAGAAGATCCAGTCATTAATAGAAACCGACTCCATTCTAAAGGAAAAATTCCAACCAAGATGGCTGGCAGTCAAACTGCTTGAAGAAGATGAGCAGATTTTAAGAGAAGTTGAAAAGCTTGTGCACAACGAGAATCTTTTAAATCAAGTTCAAAACAGCTTAAAACATATTGAAGAAATTTTTGGAGAAGAAGCTGAAACAGTTATTGCAGACAGACGGTATGGATATATTAGCGGGCTTGTCAGAGAAGCTGTTAAAAAACATCCGACCTTTGAAGAGAGGATATCTGTATCAGATAAAATAGATAGAATTGTTACAAACCGCTATCTTGGTTTACCAATATTCTTCCTTGCCATGTGGATGGTCTTTAAATTTACATTTGTTTTAGGTGACCCGATGATCGGTTGGATAGAAAGTCTGTTTGAGTATTTAGCAGGTTTGACAGGTAGATGGTTGATGGCAGCAGGTGTATCAGAACTGGCGATATCCCTGGTTACCGATGGCATTATCGGTGGTGTTGGTTCGGTGTTGGTGTTTATACCGAATATCTTCCTGCTGTTTTTTGCCATATCCGTTCTTGAAGACAGTGGATACATGGCCAGGGCTGCATATGTAATGGACCGCATTATGCAGGCCTTCGGGCTTCCAGGGAAAGCCTTTATTCCACTGCTAATAGGGTTTGGCTGCAATGTTCCTGGAGTTATGGCAACAAGAACCCTTGAAAACAAAAATGACAGGATGATTTCGGTCCTTATCAATCCATTAATGTCCTGTGGAGCAAGGCTTCCTGTGTATGTGCTTTTTGCAAGTGCGTTTTTCCCTGCAAATGAGGGAACAGTTATATTTTCCTTGTATATCCTGGGCATGGTCCTAGCAGTGATCATGGCAAAGGTGTTTAAAAAGTTTCTTTTCAAAGGGCAATCCGCACCCCTCGTTATGGAGCTTCCTCCATATCGCATTCCCACATTAAAAGGGATATTTATTCACATGTGGGAGCGGGGGAGTGCTTTTATCAAAAAAGCCGGAACCATCATATTCGGTGTTGTGGTGATTGTGTGGGCACTGTCTAATTTGCCTGTAGGTGTAGAATATGCCAGCCAGCAAAGTATCATCGGTAGAATTGGAAGCTTTCTGGCACCAATCTTTAGACCTGTTGGATTTGGAACATGGGAAGCTGCTGCATCTTTGATGTTCGGTCTTCTGGCCAAAGAGGTAATTGTAGGGACACTGGGTGTGCTCTATGGAGTTGGAGAGGAAGGATTAACAGCAGTGCTCGGCTCACAATGGACAGCACTATCAGCATATTCCTTCATGGTCATGACCCTGATCTATATACCATGTGTAGCAGTAATTGGCGCCATTAAAAGAGAAACCAACTCATGGAAATGGACATTTTTTGCAGTAGGTTATAGTTTGGTCCTTGGTTGGATTATGTCTTTCATAGTTTATCAGGGAGGCAGATTATTGGGTTTATAAAGTTTTTTGGAGGGATTGAGATGGAAACGGTGATTATTGTAACGGTTGGAATCATAGGTGTTGGTATTGCTGGAAGGCAGCTGTATAAAATAATAAAAGGAAAGGGTGCTTGTGAGTATTGTGGTGGTTCATGCAAAAACTTCTGTGGCGTCGAAAAAACTTGCACGAATGATATAGTTAAATGATATAGTTATAAGCACATTGCATGCCATATCTTGATTTTTCTGATGTTCCAGGAGGCAATTTTAAGAGCCTCCTGGTCAAAGAAAGGAAGATATTATCAGCCATCAATAGTTTCAACGCTTCTAGAGTCGGAAGAAATTAGTTGAACTTTGATTGTAGAATGAATATATATGAACATGTTGAGGTTTTAAACCGGAAAACCTTCACCTCCTTCGGCTTGCTGTTGGTTAAAGGTCCAGTTATTACATAGATGGGACATGAGAAAATAAACAGGAGTGGCCGGTTACCATCTTGATTAATTGCTTGATACCTTGTACCATCTTTGTTATCCGTTTGTGCTGTTTCTGCAAGGGGGATAAAACTTGAGAATGTTTTATGGTTGTGATATGAGGCTTTACGGTTGTTTCGATAGTGTTGACAGCTGTTGCTTGTTCACGCGGCGAAGGCAGGTAGCAATAACAGTATATGTTAACAAAGAGTACCCTTTTAGAAAGGGTTTTTTAAAAAACCTTCATTGATAATCATTATCAATCGAATCAAATGTAGGAGAGTGTGCTGCCACTGCTATGTGCTAGTATCCGGTAGAAATGATTTGAGTTACTCCATTGTTATAACCCAAATTTGGAGCAAAAATTTATCAGCCCTTATCCAGCAAGAGTTTCAGCGATTGTTAACGAAAAGCAGCAGCGAAATCAAATTAGACTCTTAAACTCTTGATTTTATAAGATCTTCAACGAGCAAAAAGATTTTCTCTACTACGTTTTCCAGGGCGAAAACTCGCAATCCTTAGTATAGCTGGTGTTGAAAAAAATGTCGCCAAACTTGGGTTATAAAGTAAATTATTTTAAATAGGAGGAATCCCATGTTTGTTTTAGTCGTTGGGGGAGACCGGCTGGGATGTATTCCTGGCAATTTAAAGAATTTAGGGTTTACTAAAATCAAACATCTATCTGGTCGTAAAAAAAATCACTTAAAATTTGATATACCGAGTCAGGCAAGCATTATCTTGGTTCTTACCGACTATGTAAATCACAGGCTTGCCGCGCAAATAAAAGAAAGAGCTCGGAAAAAGGGGGTGAAGGTCGTCTTTGCCCGCAGAGCATGGTCTCACATTTTAGGTGCACTGGCTCTGGAAGCCAAACTGCAGAAAAGCTGCAAAAAGGAGGAATGAAGACTGCTACCTTGGATAAACACCAGGAAACGATATATGGTATACCACGATATTATCGAATGTTTGGTGGCTGCCCTGGAGGCCAGAGACCCATACACCCGGGGTCATTCTGAGCGGGTGGCGGATATGACCCTAGATTTGGCCCGCAGGATTGGCCTAAAAGGCGCAGAGTTGGAGGCTGTACATATTGCCGCTCATGTGCACGACATAGGCAAGATTGGTGTCCCGGATAAGATATTGAGCAAGCAAGATAAGCTTTTGCCACACGAGCGGGATGCCATCCAGCGCCACCCGAAAATAGGATACAGAATTTTAGCCAAATCAAAAAAACTAAAGCGTATAGCACTGATGACCTTGCACCATCACGAACGCTGGGATGGAAACGGCTATCCATCTGGATTGAAAGGGGAGGCTATTCCTTTAGGCTCAAGAATTATTGCCCTATGCGACGCTGTTGATGCCATGACATCTGACCGGCCTTATCGACAGGCTCTTAGCTGGCAAGAATGTTGGGATGAAGTTGTTTCCTGTAAAGCCTTACAGTTTGATCCGGTTCTGGTGGAAGCTGCAGAGGGGCTATGGCACATGTGGGAGATAAAATGGCCCAAAAGACAAGCGAAAAAACTGAAATTGTTACAGAGCAAAGAGGCTTTCGAAATTTGAGGGACATCTTTTGATAAAGCAAATAGAGCATTTGCCTTCCAAAAAAAATTATCAAAAGCCTATTTTATGGATTTTACAACGTTCCCAGAAAAGGGTCTTGTCCCGCTCCAGCACCCTTAACAGCTCCCTTTCACTTATGTTGTTGGTATCGCCAGATTTTTAAAAGAGGAGCAAGTGTTCTATAAATGGCCAAATGCCCTAAATACAAAAGGTAAAAATTTAGGAGGGTTTATAATTATGAAAAGGAAACTTTTAGCTTGTGTCTTTTTATGCATGTTTCTGGTTGTAATTAGTGGTTGTAGACAGCTAGATAATTCAAAACCAACAAAAGAGGAAATTGAAGCAAAAGAAATAGTCACAATTAATGTAACAGCTTTAAAAGGACCTACCATAGTAGGTATGGTAAAAATGATTGAGGAAGAACCATTTTTAGGAGAAAATGTTGTTGCTGATTATTCAGTGGCGCAATCTCCTGATATATTAGTATCTAAATTGCTTTCCGGGGAAGTGGATATTGCAACTATTCCCACCAATTTAGCAGCCAAGCTTTACAACAAAGGAATTCCATATCAATTAGCGGTGATGAATACGTGGGGGGTTCTGTACGTTCTTAGTAATGGAGTAGAAGTAGAGAACTGGGAGGATTTAAAGGGAAAGAAAATAAATTTAATGGCCAAGGGAGCTACTCCTGACATTGTGTTAAGATATCTGTTAAGCAAAAACGGAATTGATCCAGATAAAGATGTGAGCCTGGAGTATACGTCGGGACATATCGAGTTGGCTCAGAAAATGATAGCGGGGAAAGCAGCGCTGGCAGTTATGCCGGAACCATGGGTCACAAAAATACTACACGAAAATAGCAATGTGAGGATTGTGCTGGACCTTCAAGATGAATGGAAAAAAGTGCACGGGCAGGAAGTGGCTTTTGCGCAGGCCTGCCTGGTTGTGAAAAAAGATCTTGCAGAGAAATATCCCGGTGTAATTAAAACATTTTTAGAAGAATATGAAAAATCAATCGATTGGGTTAACCAGAACCCGGCGGCGGCTGGAGTTTTAGCTGAAAAGCACGGTTTGGGCATGAAAGCAAGGACAGCAGAAGATGCTATACCCAGGTGCAATATCCGCTATATGGATGCCTGGGAAGCTAAACCGGCAATAGAAAAGTTTTTAACTGTATTGATGAATTTTTCTCCAGAAACAATAGGAGGCAGAATTCCAGATGAGGGCTTCTTCTTTAAAAAATAGTCTAATAACAATAGGTTCAGCAATATTTATCCTGGTAATATGGGCAGCAATATCCAATAGAATTGGAATCGAAATCATTTTACCTTCTCCTATTGTTACTGGAAAACATTTAGTATCTATTTTCCAATCAGATTACTTTTGGCCGGTGAATAACTTTCAAGTAAAGAAATAACAGTTTGAACAGCAGCCTGGGGATTTCCAGACCGTTTTAATTTTTGGTATAATGACATTGGGTGGGTCACTCCTTTCGGGTATTGAGGTTTTGTTTCCATATCAATAATACCCCAGGGATACCCACCCTTTTCAATATTTTTTTTAATTTTTTCATTTTCTGTGAACGAAACTCTGGCCTTTCTACAAAGAAAAAGCAAAGTGAGGCTTGACAAATTTTAAACAATTTGTCATAATATTGTGTGACGCGAATAAAAAGTGAAAACAAAAAAACGGAATCATTACAACCATGAAGGTTGTATCATCCTGTGAAAGGATGACTGACTTTCATGGTTTTTTGTTTGTTTTCGGGAAAGAACCGGCCATGAAGGCCTTACGCTCGGTGAAGAAAGCGGGGGTTTTTTATGGTTTTCGGTAGTCTGGGAGTGGTTGATGGTGAAGCGTTATCTTTGCAAACGTTTACTTTATCTTCTGCCGGTAATGCTGGGAGTTTCCCTCATTACCTTCGGACTGATTAACCTGGCTCCCGGGGATCCGGCTGAAATTATCCTGCGGGCCGGCGGCGTGGAACCTACGCGCGAAGCTGTGGAGGCTCTGCGCGAAGAACTCGGTCTCAATGATCCGGTTTATGTGCAGTACCTGCGCTGGTTGTGGAATGTTCTGCATTTTGACCTGGGCACGTCCTTTCGCACCGGTATGCCGGTAACACAGGAGCTTTGGGCGCGCTTTCCTGCTACCCTGGAACTGACCCTGGCGGCGATGGTGGTCATGGTTTTGCTGGCCGTACCGGCAGGGATACTATCGGCCCTGTACCGGCACACATTTATAGATCACTTCAGCCGAATTTGTGCCCTTGTGGGAGCTTCGCTGCCTAGTTTTTGGAAAGGGCTTATGCTTATTTACTTCCTGGCCGTGGTTTGGGGGATTTTTCCGGTGATGGGGCGGGGCGGGTTAAGACATCTGGTGCTTCCGGCGGTAACTCTGGGTTTTGGTATGGCTGCTGTCTATACTCGTATTTTGCGGGCCAGTATGCTTGACGTATTTGGGCAGGAGTATATCAAGGTGGCCCGGGCCAAGGGTTTGAAAGAAAGGTGGGTGATAGGGCGGCATGCCCTGAAAAACGCTCTTCTTCCGGTAGTAACCCTTTTCGGTATGAGCCTTGGTCACCTGCTGGGGGGGACGGTTATCGTGGAAACCATTTTTGCATGGCCGGGGGTAGGTAAGTTTGTAGTGGAGGCTATTTTTAACAGAGATTACCCTGTCATCCAGGGCTATGCCCTGTTTGTGGCGATAGTTTTTGTATTGGTCAACCTGCTCGTTGATATTTCTTATGTTTTTCTGGATCCGCGCATTCGCTTGGAAAGGGGCGCTGGGGAGTGAACGGCGGCCTGCGGAAAAAACACGGTTTTCCGGCCGGAAGGATCGTGCGGGAAAAGCCGGGTCAGCACCCGGAAAGTGCTGAGGGGCTGGTAGGACCGGCGCTGCAAAGGTTGAAGGGGGACAAGTTGGCTCTGTTGGGTCTGGCCGTTATTGCCGTTATGGTGGCCGTGGGCTTTCTGGCACCATACCTGGCACCCAATGACCCCGAAAAGGTGGTGCTTACCCAGAAACTAGCGCCTCCTTCGGCAGCGTATCCTCTGGGTACCGACCACCTGGGGCGCTGCCTTCTTTCGCGCCTCATTTACGGGACCCGGGTTTCTTTGAGTACGGCAGCCATTGCTTTGGCGACCATCATGCTCATAAGCATTCCGGTTGGTACCGCTGCGGGTTACGTGGGAGGGTGGGTAGATAACTTAATCATGCGCATTATTGATGTTTTGCTTGCTTTTCCGGGCCTTATTCTGGCACTGGTTATTGCCGGCATGCTGGGGCCGGGTTTATTGAACGTGATGATTGCCATCGCATCGGTGTGGTGGGTCGGTTACGCCCGGGTTATTCGCGGTATCGTCCTTTCCATTAAGGAGAAGGAATTCGTGCTGGCGGCCAGGAGCAGCGGCACCTCCCACTTTGGCATTATTGTGCGCCATATCCTGCCCCATGTACTTTCTCCGGTCATTGTTCTGGCCACCCTGGATATGGGTAGCCTTATTCTTGCCATTGCGGGGTTATCCTTTTTGGGTCTAGGGGCCCAGCCGCCTACTCCGGAGTGGGGAGCCATGCTCAACGACGGCAGGCCTTACATGCAGGTGGCCCCGCAGCTGATGATCTACCCCGGTCTGGCTATCATGACGGTTGTCCTGGCCTTTAATTTGCTGGGAGACGGCTTGCGCGATGCCCTGGACCCGCAGGGGACGCTGAGAAGGTAGGACCGGCGTGCGGCCCTAAGCACAGGGAGCCGCTCTCCGGTGGCGGTAGGACTATAGATAGGGAGGGGAGCAAATGCCCGGCGATATCGTCCTGAGAGTAAACGACCTGTATACCCATTTTGTCACCCCGCACGGTGTGGTGAAGGCCGTTAACGGGGTCAGTTTTGCCGTCAGGGCCAGGCAGGTTCTGGGAGTGGTCGGGGAGAGCGGCTGCGGGAAAAGTGTTATGGCGCTCTCTCTTTTGGGAATGGTGGAGCCACCGGGGAAAATTGTCAGCGGAGAAGTTTGGTTAAACGGGGTTAACCTGCTCGCTCTTTCCAAAGAGCAGCTGCGCCAGGTGCGCGGGAAGGAGATCGCCCTTGTTTTTCAGGACCCGATGACGTCGCTGAACCCCGTTCTGACGATCGGTACCCAGATCACGGAAACCATTCTTGCGCACCGGGCGGTTTCTAAAGCAAAGGCCCGTCAAAGGGCACTGGAACTTCTGGCCAAGGTGGGCCTGCCGCATCCGGAAAAGCTTTTTCACCGCTATCCCTTCCAGCTTTCCGGGGGACAGCGGCAGCGGGTGATGATGGCTATAGGTCTTTCCTTAAACCCTAAAGTTTTGATTGCCGACGAACCCACCACCGCCCTGGATGTCACCGTTCAGGCGCAGATCCTGGAAGAACTTACCCGCCTGAAAAGCGCGTTCAATACCGGGATTATTCTTATCACGCACGACCTTGGTATTGTTGCCGAAATGGCTGATGACGTGGCCGTGATGTATGCGGGTTCTATTGTGGAATACGGTCCCGTGCTGGATATTTTTGAAAATCCCGGCCACCCCTATACCGTAGCGCTTCTTCATTCTATCCCGCGTCTCGGTAAGGATGGCAAGGTTCTTGAACCCATCCGGGGGCAGCCGCCCAGCCTTCTCGACTTACCCGACCGGTGTGCTTTCAGGCCCCGCTGCCCGCAGGCAGGCAGGAAGTGTACGGGAAGGAAGCCTTTCCTGAAGGCGGTTGCTCCCGGTCACTATGTGGCCTGTCACTACGCGGCCGGCGGCCGCCCGGCGGAGGTAGGACTGGTATGAGTCTTTTGAAGGTGACGGACCTGGTGAAACACTACCCGGCAGGAGCCGGCTTCTTCGCGCGGGGGAAGGAAAAGGTGCGGGCGGTGGACGGGGTATCTTTTTCGCTGGCCGCTGGAGAAACGCTCGGGCTTGTCGGCGAAAGTGGCTGTGGCAAGAGTACCCTGGGGCGGTTGATTGTAAGGTTGGAGGAGCCTACGGCGGGAAGGATCTTTTTCAATAATCTTGATATTACCGCTTTGTCGGGTAAGAAGCTGAGGGAGCTGCGGCAGAAAATCCAGATCATCTTCCAGGATTCGTACTCTTCGCTTAACCCGCGCCGGACCGTAGGGTCGATTATCGGTGAGCCCCTGGCCAATTTCAGGATAGGGACGAGAAAAGAGCAAAGGAGAAGGGTGCAGGAACTGCTGGAAATAGTCGGTCTTAAGCCCGAACACGTTTCCAGGTACCCGCATGAGTTCAGCGGGGGGCAGCGGCAGCGCATTAACATTGCCCGGGCGCTGGCCCTTCACCCCCAGCTTATTGTCTGTGATGAGCCGGTTTCCAGCCTGGATGTTTCCATTCAGGCGCAGATCTTGAACCTGCTGCGAAATTTGAAAACGCAGTTCGGCCTGTCCTACCTTTTCATCTCGCACGATCTAGCGGCGGTAAGTTATATCAGCGAGCGGGTGGCGGTGATGTACCTGGGTAAAATCGTAGAGGTGATCAGGAGCCAGGACCTGGTGCAGAAGGCCCGTCATCCCTATACGCGGGCCCTGCTGGCCGCGGTTCCGGTGGCCGATCCGCGGCGGAGGGGCGAGCGGAAGGTTATCGTTAAGGGGGAACCGCCCGACCCGCTTAATCCGCCGGCCGGGTGCCGCTTTCATCCCCGCTGTCCCGCGGCAGCAGAAAAGTGCCGGACCGAAGAGCCGCCGCTGGAGACTGTCGCGGACGGCCATGTGGTGGCCTGTCATTATGTAAAAATTTGATATTCGGATAGGGGGTTAGGTTCATGAATGTTAATGAGAACATTATTTTTACCGCGGCCGATTCCTCACTTATCCCGCAAATAAGGAAATTCATCTTTACAGTTATTACAGAAGACTTTGGTTACTGCTATAACCCGGTATGGCACTATGACCTGGACCATCTCGATGAGGTTTACATAAAACCCAAAAGGAATGTTCTCTTTCTGGCCCTCGGAAGCCTCTCCAGGGAAATATTAGGTACTTTCGGTATCAGAGCCTTTGAACGTGACTTCTTCCGGGACCGGTACAGCGAGGATACCACGGCGGAATTTACCAGATGTTATGTTGATAAAAAACAGCGACGGAAAGGACTGGGTTCATACCTGGTCGTAAAAGCAGAGAAATTCTGTAGAGAAAGAGGGTATGAAAAGGTTTACCTTCACACGCAGAAGACCGTACCCGGGGCTCTGGAGTTTTGGCTTCATAACGGATATCAAATAACCGGTTACGGAGATAAAGCCCTTGGGACGGTCCACATGGAAAAGATTTTGCGGCAACCGGCCAGCGGCGATCAGAGTTTAGGGAGTAAAGGGAAAAAAATCAATTCAGATGATTAAGAAGGGAGAGGTGCAGCATGAAAAAATGGCGTACCGGTATTTTGCTTCTGGTTGGTTTTCTAATCATGGGGATACTGGCGGGCTGCGGCCAAACAGAACGAGCGGCAGAACCGCCGGCTGAAATCAAGGTAGCGCTTGTCTTTCAGCCCGGCAACCTGGACCCGGCCCGGTCCTGGAACGGCTGGTTCATCGTGAAAAGCGGCATGGGTGAAACCCTTGTGAGGTTAAATGAAGAGATGAAGCTGGAACCCTGGCTGGCTAAATCCTGGCGCCAGATTGACGAGCTATCCTGGGAAGTGGAACTCCGTGAAAATGTAAAATTCCATAATGGTGATCCTGTGGATGCTCAAGCAGTCAAGGCTTCTCTCGAACGCTGTCTGAGGTTGAATGAACGAGCTCCCGGTTTGTTAAAAATTAGAACTATAACAGCCCGGGATAACAAACTAATCATTCAAACCACCGAACCCAATCCGGCGCTGCCTAATTACCTGGCCGACCCGATGACCGTGGTAGTAAATGCCCGGGAAGCGAACAGGATGGGAGACGATTTTGCGTTACAACCGGTTTTGACCGGCCCGTATAAGCTGCAGGATTACCAGAAAGATGTTCATGTTGTCGTGGAGAAGAATCCCCATTACTGGGGTACGCCACCCCGGCTCCAGCGGGTTACTTTTAAATTTGTACCTGACGGCATGAGCAGGGCAATGGCGCTGCAGTCCGGCGATGTTCAGATTGCTAAAGGTATTCCCGTCGCTGATATACCTGCAATTTCTGAAACCCCGGGTTTGCGGGTGCTTTCCAATTCTTCCCTGAGAGTGCACATGATCTTTCTCAACCTTACCCGTTCTCCCCTTGATGATCTGAATGTGCGCCGTGCCATTAATATGGCCGTAAACAGGGAAGCGCTGGCTGAGGATGTTATGCACGGGGGGGCAATAGCGGCCGTGGGCCCGTTCCCGTCGGTACTTCCTTTTGGGAGCGCAAGCTTAGCAGGTTATGACTATAACCCGGAGCAGGCTCGGGAGCTTCTCGAAAAAGCGGGCTGGAAGATGGGCAAGGACAACATCAGGGAGAAAGACGGGGAAAAACTCGCACTGACGCTGTATACTTACAAGAAGCGTCCGGAATTACCGGTCATTGCGGAGGCCGTCCAGGCCCAGCTAGCGGAAGTGGGAATTGCTGTAAAAATACAGGTTGTGGAAAGCGTCACTAAAATCTTGAAATCCGGAGATTATGACATGGCAATTTATAGTATAAACACCGCTCCTACGGGCGACCCTTACTATTTCCTGAACCTGGTATTCAGGACCGGTGGACCATCTAATTTCAATATGTTTTCCAATCCTGAGGCTGATAAGTTGATCGATCTTCTCGGCGAGTCGTTTGATGTTAACCGGCGCTGTGAGCTGGCGCGCAAAGCTCAGGAAGTAATACTGGCCCAGGCTCCGGCGGTGTTTCTGGTTTATCCCAAAATCACCGTCGGCGTCAGTGAAAAAATAACGGGCTATACCGTCCATCCTTCCGAGTTTTACCTGCTGCAGCCGGAGGTAGGAATAAAGTAAGCCAATCTGACGATGATTTTTACATGATTACAGCAACAAAGGGGGTTAATTTATGAAAAATTTCAAAAAAAGCGGGTATGTTTTGCTTGTAATAATCCTGGCAGCAGCCGTATTGTTTGGCTGCGGCCAGAAGCAGGAGGCAAATCTTTCCGCACAAGAGCTTGTAGTGGGTATTGGTGCAGATAATAATAAGCTAAAATATGGAGAAGTAGGTATTCTCTCGCCAAACGCTAACTTTTACGAGAGCCTGGTTAAGCTTAATGCTGATTATCAGGTAGAGCCGCTTTTAGCTACCAAGTGGGAGTACATGGGCAACAATACCTGGCGGTTTTATCTAAGAAAAGGAGTAAAATTCCATAACGGCCAGGAGTTTACTGCTGAAGCAGTCAGGTACACTCTGGAAAAGGCTATTCGTCCCTCCGGAAAATCTATTTTGAAGATAAAGGAAGGTTCCGTGAAGATAGTTGACGATTACACGGTGGATATTGTTACCTCTGAGCCCAACATGCGAGTGCCGGAAATCCTGGCTCATCCGCTGTACGGCATCAGGGTGCCCGGGGTGGACCATACCAAAAATCCCACCGGTACCGGACCGTTCCGCTTTGTAAGCTACGAGAAGGACAAAGAACTGGTAGTAGAGTGCAACCCCAACTACTGGGGTACACCGCCTAAAGTGAGCAAGATCGTCTTTAAGTACATTCCCGACCACAACAGCCGCTTGCTGGCCCTTCAGGCGGGAGAGATAGATGTAATCAAGGAGATCCCCCGGGAGATGATAGGGCAAATCAAGGCAATGGAAGGGATTAACCTGTTAACTGCGCCGATGGGGCCCTATGTAGCCCTTTCCCTAATGGTCAACGGAAAGCATCCTTACGATATTTTGCAGGATAAGAGGGTACGGCAGGCTGTTGGGTGGGCCATTGACCGGAAGGCAATTATCGAAAAGGTATGGGAGGGTAATGCAGAAAGCAACCAGACCGTGATTCCTCATGGGATCTTAAGGGAATATAAGGATTTGGTTAAAGGATTTACCTACGAGCCGGAAAAGGCCAGAAAATTGCTGGAGCAAGCCGGTTGGCGACCCGGTCCTGACGGCATCAGGGTTAAGAACGGGCGGCGACTGGAACTTACCCTTGTTTCTGGTTTTCCTTCTGCCAGTGTGCTAAAACCGCTGCCGGAAGTCTTGCAGCAGCAGCTCAAAGAAGTCGGTATCGCTGTTAAATTGGTGGAGGTCGCGGATAGCGGGCTCTATTACGACAAACTGAAAAAGGGTGAAGGAGATCTGTGGCTGGAGCGAGGGAACCAGAATAACGGCGATCCCACTTTCCTGCCGGAACTCTTGTACCACAGCAGGGGGTATCAGGGGGCTAATTACAACAAGCCGTTCTGGCCTGGAGAGAAGTTTGATCGTCTGGTTGATGAAGCCCGGAATAACCCGGATATCCGAGAAGCTGCACGACTGATGGCAGAAGCTATGCATGTGCTGATAGATGAAGAAACGACGGTGATCCCTATTGCCTCTCTGTTTAATGTTTATGCTGCGCAGGATAAAGTAGGAGGTCTGGCTCCGCATCCGGCAGATGTCAATACGCGCTGGGATAGCGTTTACATTGCCCGGTGAGGAGTGGTACGGCAATGGAAAAAGAGATGCTAACGGAGCCATGTGCGATAGAAGTAAATATTCCCTCTGACGGTGTGACGCTTGCGGGCACGCTGCTTCTTCCTACCGGTAAGGGCCCGTTTCCTTGTGTAGTTCTGGCGGGAGGAACTATGTCTCACACTCGCGACGGGATGATGGTCCAGGCCGACCGACCTGTCCCCTGGCGGGATGCCCTAAAGCGGCTGGCTGAGAGACTGGCGGCGGCCGGCTATGCCTCGATTAGGTGGGACAAGCGCGGTTACGGCGGTACTCCGCCGGGGCCGCGCCCTACAACTAACGAAGACGAGACGGCTGATTTGATTGCCGTGATGCGCTTTGCCCGCCAGCACCCAAAGGTAGCACGCGTGATAGTGGCGGGAGAAAGCGCCGGAGCTTACGTGGCCTGTCTGGCAGACAAAAAGGGCGTTGTTGCCGATGCTTATGTCTTCCTGGGGGCTCTGTGCAGTTCCATTGAAAATCTTTATGCTTACAACTACGGCCGTTTACTCGAGTACGCCTCAACGAGTAAGGCAAACCTGCGCTGGGCGAAAGAGAGGGCCCCTTTCGCCCTGGCTTTGGGGAAGCATTACAAAGATATGATTGCGGCTGCCCGGCGGGGGGAAGAGAGTTACCTGTTGAAATACGGGAACCGGATGCGGGTGATCCCGCTTGCCAGGATGCGGGAAGAGTTGCGGGAGCCACCGGACGAGCAGTTCCGCTATATCACTGCTCCGGCACTGATTCTCCACGGGGAGCAGGATATGAATGTGCCGCCGGAGGACGCAGCGCGGGCCGAACAGATAATGAAAGAGGCCGGCAACGGCGATGTCACCCGCATCATAATCCCTCATGCCGACCACAGTTTTCAGGTAGCGGCTTCCGATCCGGAAACCAGGGTTCGCGAGCGGCATTCTTTTGCCAGCTTTCTGCGCCCCTACAGCGAGGACCTTTATGTAGCATTAATGGCCTGGCTTGAGAGGGTTGCCCCTACACCGGCGGAAAGCCGAAAGGCCACACAGCCGGTGGAGAAGTGCGGACCGGGGGTAATTGCCTGGAAAGGTGTCCGGGTGGTGGGCGACGTTACGGATGCCGCCAGAAATTCCGGCGTAGATACTCTGGAGGGGCGCATTGGCCCTCTCTTGAAGGGGGACGGCTGCAGCGCGCATCGCCGGGCGCAAACGACATTTCACCACTTCCGGCTGCAGCTGAAAGCCGGTGCGTTGACAAACCCGTGTGGAATTGGTAGTTTAAAGACTATCTCTTCTGCCTGCGGCCGGAAAACCGGCGGCGTGCCCGCACCTTACCAGACAGCAAACTATGGACTAAAGACTAACTAAAAACTAAAGACTATGGTGGAAATCAAACCACGGAGGTCTTTTGCCCTGCCGGAGTAAGGGAAGGCTTCCGTGGTTTTTGGGAGGGATGTAGATGAACGAACGGCACCGGGGCGAGGAGACAAATGTATCTTTTTTACTGTCCCAACTCGAAGAACCTCGTTTTTGGCGGGAGATGTGGGTAGAGGCACGCAAAGATTCGTTGTCCGCCCGCCGCCGTCGTGAGGTGGCACCCCTGGATTACTGGAACCGTCTGGCCGGGCGGTTTGCGCGCTGGGCGGGCCAAGAGCACACCAGAAAGCGTGTGAACAGGGTGTTGGCCTGGCTGGAACAGCAAGGTGTTTTAAATTCGGAAATGGAGGTATTAGATATTGGTGCTGGGGTGGGGGTTTTCACCGTTCCTTTAGCCCACCGGGTGGCAAAGGTGGTAGCTCTGGAGCCAGCTTCGGCCATGCTGGAAGTGCTTAAAAAGCGGGTAGAAGCAGAAGGGCTGTCGAATGTCAGGTTTTTGGACCGGGAATGGGAAAAGATTGACCTGGCAACTGAAGGGCTGGCTGCCAAGTTCGACCTGGTCTTTGCTTCCCTCACACCTGGAGTGCGGGATGTGGAGACACTCGAGAAAATGATGGCTTGTTCCCGCAAGTGGTGTTTCCTGTGTGATTTCGCCGGTCGGCGTTTGAGTCCGGCCCGGGAGGAATTGTGGCGGCTGATTTTCGGCAGGGAAATGCCCCTGCCGGGGCACAACATTATCTATCCCCTCAACTACCTGTACGTGACAGGGTACTGCCCTTCTTTACACGTATGGGTGGATGAATGGGACGAGGAAATGTCTGTGGGAGAGGCAGTGTCCAGCTTACAGGACCTGTTCTGGTCATATACAGAAATTACCACGAAAATTAAAAAGTTAATCGCCAGTTACGTGGAAAAACACTCCGTTAAAGGAACCTTTAGAGAAAAGTACAGAGTACGTCTGGGCATGCTTCTCTGGTCAGTAAACATAACCATGTGATAATCAAACTGAAAGGAGTGTTGAGTCTTGCGTTGCAAAAAATCTGCTGTATTCCTGTTTTTAATACTTTTTGTGATGGTTTGCTTGTTTGTTACCGGCTGCGGTGCTGAGGATCATTTACAGACGGGAACGCAGGAACTGGTAATAGGGGTTGGGCGGGATTTTTATTACGGTCCGGAACGCAGTGTTTTTGTCCACGGCAGTACGGGTGTATGGGAAAGCCTCACTTATCTCAACGAAAACATGGAGCCCATGCCGCAGTTGGCTGAAAAACTTATCCCAGATACTGCAAACAAAACATGGACAGTTTACCTGCGCCGTGGCGTCAAGTTTCATGACGGTACACCGCTGAATGCTGAAGCGGTGGTAAAGAGCGTAAAGCGGTTTAAAAAACACCCTAAGTTTGATAGTTATGGTACATTTATGCACCTGGTAGATGTGGAAGCCGTGAGCGAGTATGAAGTAAAATTCACCTTTAGTAAGCCCGAGCCAGCTTTCCCGGCAAAGGTAGCCTACCATGGCTGTCCTATATTCAGCCCGCAGAGTTTTGATGCTGAAGGGAAGATTATTAACCCCTACGGTACAGGACCCTTTAAATTTGCCGAATACAAGAAGGGCGAAGCTCTAGTGGTAACTTGTAATAACGACTACTGGAAAGGCAAACCCAAACTGGAAAAAGTTACTTTTAAAGTTATACCCGACCCTTCCACCCGTCTAGCTGCTTTAAAGACTGGAGAAATTCAGGCAGTGGCTGATGTAGGTGGTATCCTGCCGGAACAAGCTTCCGCTATCAAAGAAGACGACAATCTGGTTTTGCTGTCCCAGCAGGTGACCACGACCCATTACATCCTCTTCAATAACAAAAAACAGCCTTTTAATGACCAACGCCTGCGCCAAGCGGTAAGCCTTTTGCTGGATCGCTCACAACTAGTCAGAGAAATACTTGATGGTTATGGTGAACCAGCGGATACCATTTTTACTCCTCAGGCCAGAACGTGGGTAGTTGAAGGGTTATGGACAACGGATAAAAATAAGGCCCGGGAACTGGCCGCACCATTGACGGTCGGCACGCCGCACAAAATAGTTTTTGTCATCAATTCGGCTTTGGCCAACCGCTGGCCGTATAAACCTATTGCGGAGACACTGCAGTCAGAGCTCAAAGATCTCGGTTTTGAGGTAGAGTTGAAGATACTGGAGATGGGAGCATGGAAGGAGGCCTTAAAACATGGTGAGTTTGACATGACGCTCACGCCATACACTTTAATGACCGGTGACCCGGACTTCTTCTTCGGCCGTTGGATCCATTCCCAGGGGCAGATGAACATATGTCGTGGCATCGGGTACAGCAATCCCGCAGCAGATAAGCTGGTGGAAAAGGCTGCTGCTGAGCAGGATCTAGCCAGGAGACAGCAGTACTACCGTGACCTGCAGCACTTGGTGGCGAAAGACGTGCCGCTCTGTCCGGTTTACCACGATGTGTCTCTGTATGCCACCCGTAAAGAAGTGCGAGATCTAGAACTTGATCCGTTTTTCAAACCGAGCTTGGATAAAGCCTGGATAGAAAAATAAATGGGAAAGAAGCTGGCGGCTTCAGTGGTGGCTCCCGCCGGGGACAGGCTTTCTCTGCAAACAGAACCGGGTGGTGATATGTTTCACCTGGCGTCATTTACGCCTGACCGGGAAAGTTTTTGGGCCGTGACGGTGGAAAACGACGCAGGCCCGGTGGCCGTTACCGTAGATTGACCCCAGAGAAAGAAAACCAGAGAGAAAAGGAGAAATAGCAAGCAGCAAGAAGAAATACTTAGAAAAAGAGTAAGGGGAAACCTCACTTTGTGGAGAATTCTTTTTTTCAGAGCCAAAAGAACCAAAGGAGGTTTCCCCTTATGGCTATTATACCACAACAACGGCTTTTTGGGTGGCAGGAAATAAATGAATTAGGCGATTTGGAGCGCTTGGTATTGCTTCTCCACAACCTGCCGGATAAAGAGTTAATGAGCAAGCTGGAACAGGAACGCGGGAAGGGTCGGGATAATTACCCGGTACGGGCGGTTTGGAATTCAATCCTGGCAGGGATCGTATTTCAGCACCCATCCATAGAGAGCCTGCGGCGGGAATTCTCACGGAATGCACAGTTGCGAGAGATTTGCGGCTTCGATCCGTGTCTTGGAGGGTGGGCGATTCCACCAGCTCATGTTTACTCCCGTTTTTTGAAAAAGCTTAAGCGGTGCGCCAACGAAAACGAATGGGAATTGTACCAATCTTGATCGCGGTTATCAATTTCTTTTAATAATTTAAATGCACAATCAAATATTTTAGAAAAGCTTGGCTCATAAGCCGCAGCTAGAAAAGGGCCAAATTTGGACCCAATATAGTCTTTCACTTCTGGACTCATACGCTCGTATACTGCGTTCTGTTGTACCTTTCCTGGACGCGGCATTGATGTCAGAACAGAAATCCTTGCAGGCTTTACTGTACTGAGCCATAGTTTCGTTCACAGGTAATTTTTTGTAAGGAGTATCCCAGGGTATTATTGATATATCAAAGAGATCTTTGATAAAAAGAGATAGATAATCCAGGTTAACAACAGGCATAGCTCCGATAGCTGGATGATATATAGCTTTATAACATTTTAAAGTTTCCATAGGAGTTTTGCCTTTCATATTAGAACCAAAATGAGGTCTTTGGTAGTTATAATAGCATATCCAGTTTTGAGCTAGAATCATAAATGTTTGAACATCAGTATCAAGGTTTATATTCACAGAATAAAACTCTTCATCATCCGTTCTATGAGATCGTTCCACATAGCTATTAGCTTCTTTTTTTGCTGGAGGAATATTAAGCAATAGAGTATTCAAATGATCGAAGATATAAGACTGTATCAATTTATGTTTTCTAGAGGTTGAAACACCACCGAATTCTTCACCATTATCAGTTTGGAAAAACAGGCGGTGTTTAACCCCGAAAGTTCTCAACCATGATTCAATTAAGAGCATAAAAGTTAGCCCATTTATAAAGCTTAAAGAATGTGCATAAGCTATAAACCGAAGTCTTGTTTTAACATCGATAGCAGTGTATTGATAAAGGGGTAATTTATTTTTAAATATTGCGGCATAGACTGTATGAGGTAAAGCCTTTTGATCAGCGATATGTTTAGTATCGAACTGGAAGAATTGTAGAGGTTTAAAAGCATTTAAATCAGTGTAATATCGTTTAGAACCGTTTTTAGTTTGTATTTTCCGACACCGTATTCCATAACGTCTGAGGATATTTCTGATAGTGTAGGGAGACAGAGATATTCCCATAGAACGCTTTAAGTTGAAAGCCAATCTTATAGGTCCCAGGTTGGTAGACTTGGCCAATTTAACAACGATGTCTTCGATGTGTTTAGGAGTTCTGTTGGGCATAGGGGATTTAGGCCCACGTTTTAAGATACATGTCTGAAGGTTTTGATTAGATTCAAGATACCGTTTTCGGAGTTTATAGACCCATCTAACAGAGATACCCATGATTTTAGCGACTTCCTTAGGTGAATGACTTTCAAGTAAAGAAATAACAGTTTGAACAGCAGCCTGGGGATTTCCAGACCGTTTTAATTTTTGGTATAATGACACTGGGTGGGTCACTCCTTTCGGGTATTGAGGTTTTGTTTCCATATCAATAATATCCCAGGGATACCCACCCTTTTCAATATTTTTTTTATTTTTTTCATTTTCTGTGAACGAAACTCTGGCCTTTCTACACTGAGTACATGGTATGAAGGTCTTGACAATCAAAAAAAAATAAAATAGAATATTTTTAGAATGGTTTTATAAAAAAGAATTTTAGAATAACAATAATTTTAAAAGACAAAAAGACTGTACTTCTATTTTGTAAATTTATTAATAATCAAAAAGCTGAAATGTATATTAATGATTAAGCTAAATCCCCAAAATGAAAAAGAAAAACAAAAAGGTATCTTTTTATTTTTAACAAGCAATGTTAACAGTTAACAAATAACAAATAAAATAGGCATATACTTTATGTAATATTAATTAAGGGGAATATCTATCGAATAAAACGGTGAAAGGTTTTAAAAAATACCTTGAATGTCGAACATGCTTTTAATTTTCTTGCCTAGAAGCATATAAAAAGTTGGGAAAGCTATTTTTCGTTAAGGAAGAAAATTAATTTAAGTTTCTTATAACTTGTTTGGAGGTAATTGAATGGAGAAAAACAAGAAGCATAAAATTAAGTTTGTTGAATTTTATATAAATGCTAACTTAAACATAAATAAAAGGGTGGGTAATGATCACCAAAATTTAGGAGATCAAATATATGAAATTGTTAAAAATAAAATAATTTACCATGAATTTAAACCAGGAGATCGAATCATTGATAAACATTTAGCTGAAGAATTAGGAGTTAGTAGGAGTCTTGTAAGACAGGTCCTTACCATTTTAGAAAAAGAAGAGCTTGTAACATTAATTCCTAGAACTGGCTTTTATGTAAAAGAAATAACTAGAAGGGATGTAGAAGAAATTTATGATATAAGGAAACTTTTAGAAACATATGCAACAGAACTTGCTGTTCCCAGGCTTTCTAATGAAGATATCGCTCGAGTGAGCAAAGTTTTTGAAGAAGCTAGGAAAGATTTAGAAAAAGATAAAGTGGAAAAATTTATCGAAGCTGACGCTAGGTTACATGAGATGTTAATTAATAATTGCGGTAATGAACGCTTAAAAAAGATGGTTAATAAATATAATAACCAATATATTTTTTATAGAGTTATTGATTTGAGTCGGGTAGAAAGAGCAAAAGAATCTTATTTTGAACATTATAAAATATTTAAAGCTGTTAAAACTAAAAAGGCAGAACTTGCTGCTGAGTTAATGGCTCAACATATTGAAAATGCAAAGAATATAATTCTTGATAATTTTAATAGTTATACTTTCGGATAAGAAACGACGAGAATTATAATTTTACGTGAATATCAAATTAACTCATTGTAAGTGATGGTATTGATAGAAACGTAAGCCTTTAACAATTGGTTGAAGAGTTTACTGGTAAAACTTTTGACGGTTGGATCGATAACAAACGTTCAGATAGTAAAAAGTTACTACCTTACCTTAATATGATAGTTTTTTATTATTCTATATTGTTAACAGTTAACAATATAGAATAATAAAACATATAAGAATTTTATCAATTATTATTACTTTGTTAACAAAAAATATTTGCATATTACCATAAAACATCAGGAGTAATGGATGCCGCAAGTTCTACTCAGTTAAAATGTTGGTGTCAGCGGATAAGATTGATCCAGCAATAAAGGTATATGATCGAATTTAAACTATAAGTTATTTAGGAAACCCTTGAAACAGGCAATAATGCTGTAGTGCCAGACGGTATGATCTAAGTTCTAGTATGGTGGGCCGTTGGGTTCGAAAATACAAAAAGGACAGATACAGAGCTGATGTAAACTCTTTAGAACCGTCAGTTCCTTTTGGACAGTTATCAAAAGAGATTGTCAACTCTCCCAAGAAAATGAGCATTTTAAAAAATTACTGGGAGAAAAAGACCTGGAGTTCGCCATTCTTAGAAATTTAATAAAAAAGAAAAACTGTCGTGCTAACAAAATTGAAGTAGCTTAAAAGTGGATTTCTTTGGGTTATCCGAAAACAAAAGTCTTGAAAATCATCGGAATATTCCGTTCGACTTACTGTTACAGAGTTAATAAAAAAGCTGCCCAGAAAAAATAAGTGGGGGGTTGACCTATACTTATTGAGAATGAAGGTTTTGGTTATCTGAAATTGACCATGGCTTTGAAAAAGACATATGATCTGATTATTAACAAGAAGAAAGTATATCATTTAGGGAAGGAATTTGGTACACTTCACCATCAACGGTAAAAGAAACCTAAAAGAATTGCCAGAAACCACATAGTAACCAATTCTAATTAGTTGTAGGAGACGGATTTAAAATATGAGTTTTTTGCCGGTGAGCAGAGGTTCTTCTTTATACTGGCTTATATTGATGTATATCACTGTTCCAATGTCGGCTACCACATTGGACTACAATGTAAGGGTAAAGGATGCTGATAGAGTGCTACAAATAATTACTAATTACTATAGAAAAGAAAACTCTATGAAAGCAAAATCGGTGATTCGTTCTGATAATGGTCCGCAATTTATTTCTCATGCTTTTCAAAACGCGTACTAGGAACAATCGATTGAGCATGAGAGAATGCTTTGTAGAACAACAAATATGAACGTTCATATTGATTCATTTCACAGAATATTAGAATTAGAAGACGAATGTTTTGCGCAAAAAAAGGATCCTTTAAGATAAGAGCTGGGGATATATAAGATAAGAGCTGGGGATATAAATGAGGAGATTAAGTTAGCTGCTGCTCGTGCTATTGTTTCTCTGGTAAGTGAGGAAGTTAAATGAAGAATTTATTATCTGTAATGCCTTTGATCCTCCCCGAGCGGTGGAAGTTGAATCATAAGGTAGTAGGCAAGGTGGTCATAGAGAAAGGGAATAGCGAGAATATGATATAGAAATTTTGACCAACTTAGCGCCGCCGAGTAAGGGAGATATTTATAGAAGAATCAACGGGTTGTTGAAGCCTTTAGGAATTAGATTATGGATAGTTTGCGGTGAGTGGAAGTAAAATAAACCATTTGATAAAAAGTTTCCAACAATAGTAGAGAAGTGAATGTCTTAACAAGGGAAAAGTTAAACAATAAGGTCAGAAGGAGGTGAGAAATAAGAAGATAAATAGGTATTAGTTTATAATTAAATTTCTTTTTCGAGGCTTTTCAGGGGAAAATGAAACATGTCAAAGAAAAAAGGAGGAAAATAAAATGAAGATATGGTAAAAATACTAGACCAGTGGGAGATCCGAGTAAACATGTGTTTATCCAAAGGTTAAAAGGAACTCCACGATTTGGACTGGGAAAGAGGGTTTGAAAGTAAAACTCACGACGGCAGTCAGGTACTTTAGGGTTGATTATGGGATTGTTTTTGTAGAGGCTTTCTCATCAACTAGATCACCAAATGAGTTCTCTGAAGAAATCCCCCAGGTGAGGACGGCTTGTTTGCTGACAGAAAATTTGATACTAAAAAGTTCTTGAATACTGTGGTGAGGAAGGGTTATTATCCGATTGTTAAGCCTGGTTCCAATTCTATGGAAGGTTGTTAAGAATTCGGTTACAAACTAAGAAAATTAGACACGCCCCCCTTGTAGCATAAATTTTATATGTATCAGGTAATAATCATGACTATTGTGTTGAAGGTAAGTGAATATTAAAGATAAAAGGAGGTCAATAGAAATGAATTCCATAACAAAGTTAAGGTTGGCTTTTGTTAAGTTGGCTTTTGTTTTAGTTGGTGTTTTGGTTTTGGCTACAGTGGCTAGTGGATGTGGCGGCAAAGAAGAAAGCGTGTCCACAAAAAAAGAAGAAAGCGCACCAACCAAACACGTACTCCGCGCAGCCTATGTAACTGCAGCTAGTGAATATGATCAACATACAAGATTGTTCAAAATATTCAAAGAGGAGGTGGAGCGTAGAACTAACGGGGATGTACAAATAGTTATCCATCCAGGAGGGGAACTAGGCGGAGAAAGAGAATACATAGAAATGTTGCAGACAGGTGACTTGGCTTTCACGGACATTGCTGGAGCACCACTTGCGGGATATACAGATGCACTAAAGTTCTTAGACGTCCCACTTTTATTTAAGGATATAGAGGAGGCTTACGCGTTTACCAAGAGCGATGTTGCAAAGGCTAAGTTGAAGAAGCTTGAAGACATTGGACTAGTTGGCTTGTCTCTTAGTGCAGTTGGCGGTAGACACATTCTCACCGTCAAAGAGCACCCCATATATTCAATAGATGATCTTCAAGGCTTAAAGATAAGAGTTATGGAAACTCCCATACAAGTTGAAGGTATGAAATTACTTGGAGCAGTGGCAACCCCAATGCCGTATACCGAGTGTTATCAAGCAATGCAAACTGGCGTAATTGATGGTATGGAGAACCAGATACCAACGTACATTACGATGAGATTCTATGAGGTTGCTCCCAACTATTCAATGGTCGGATGGCTCCAGCTATTCCATATCTTCTTAGCAAGTAAGGAAGCTATGGACTCTCTGCCTCCAGAATACCAGCAAATCATTAGAGAAGCTGCTGAAAAGGCAGCTGCAGAGACAAGCGAGTGGACTATTAATTTTGAACAAGAAGAAGGTGTAAAAAAGCTTAAGGAGCTTGGCGTTAACGTAACACACCCAGACAAGAAGCCATTTATGGAACGCTTAAAGCCACTCAATGAGAAGTATAAGGATTTGATAGGTGAGGACGTACTCAATTGGCTTGAAGAATGCAGAGAGAAGAAATAACAATGAAGGCAAGGTAGCGTCCGGTGAAAAATGAGAAACACCCAAAAAGTGGTAGATGACAGTAAAGGTAGGTTAATCTTGATTGTAGCCCACCCAGTTACGAAGTGCAAGAGGGGACGCTAGTGGAGCGGCATGGGTTTCGGGGCACAGAAAACCCCAACCGCCTCTCTAGGCGATGTATGCACCTTGGTAACTTTTTTGGATTACAGCCTGGCCAGGTAAGAGAAGAACGCCTGCCAAGATGGCGACGCAGCCAGAGAGTGGCAGCGGGATACTGTTGAGCAGGGGCGCCAGCTGGACAGCAACGGCGAGCAACCACTGGCGGGCGAGTGACTTCAGGCGAGATATTGACCTGCCATATAGCCCATAGGTTGCGTTGTGCTTGTCACAAGGATAGACCGACGCCGATGCCGATCACCGAGCGGACGGCCAGAGTCAGTATCTGAGCCCCATAGCGGAGGTGCCGCAAGTCAACTACCGGACGGCCAGTGGGTTAAGCGACTTGCAGCGCGTTTGGGTCTCAGCGGTAATCGCGCTACTTATACGTTTGCCGAGAACCTAACGACCCGCACAGTCGAGGTTAGGACAACGATAAACATCAAACTCGGTGCGGTGCTTGAATAGCTCAAAGGCTCGTCCATAGGAGGGGCAACGAGGGCGGAGGGGGTCGAGACGGCCGTTCAGATGCAAATTGATAGCGACACACACGACAGCGAAGCTTCTGCCAGCTGCTTCTGCTTCCGCCAGTAAGGTTTTCCCATGGGTGTACGGTTGCGGCTCGGGTTCATCGAATAAAGGCGGGATCGAATCGTCGGGTATGTCACACCGATGTTGCGGTTTAGGTTCTGCAACTTCGTTCTCAGACGAAAGCTCAATCCACCGTAACACCTGCGTCAGGCTGATAAAAATCCAGGAGAAGAGATGTGTCAAACGATACATCGGGAGCTATCTCCTCCTTTCGTGGTTTGGCTCGTTACCTACCACTTTTTGGGGAGGGAGCTCCCATTTCCTTCTATACCAGAGCAAGAAGGCGAAATCGAGAGCTAAGTCACGTTAATCAAAAATCTGTATCTCATTCACTGGACGGAATTGAAGGCAAATAAGGGGGGAAGCTAAATGACCAGCGTTATAGCGAAGGTAGATAAGGGTCTGGAGTATGTTGAAAAGACAATTATGGTGGTGGCAGGTATCCCTTTACTTTTCCTTTTAGTTTTTGTTGTATTTGCCAGATACTTCTTCCACCTTTCAACTCCTTATGAGGGTGAGCTTGCCAAACTTCTCCACATCTGGATGGTTTTTGCTGGAGCAAGCTGGTTAGTTGGAAGGGAAGGGCATCCAGGGGTAGAGATATTCAAATCAAAGATTAAAAAAAGTTCCAATATTATAGGAAAAAGAATCTACCTCACTTGTATGTATGTGATCATGCTTTTGTTTATATATCCGGCGCTTATTTATGGAGTAAAATTAATGCCTCTATATATTAAGCAGAAAACAATTTATCTTGGCATATCATACGCGTTTGTATATGGCGGGGGAATCTTGGGAATGTTCTTCATGACGATTCGCTGTTTCCTACAAATTGCTAAAATATGGAAGGGGGAGGAGTAGTGCAGGGGGTTCTGTTAGTGATAATCTTCTTCATAGCATTTTTCGTTTTTTTATTAATGGGAGTTCCTATTACGTTTTCCTTGGGAGCAAGTGGGACACTATCGCTTTTATTGTCAGGGCAACAGCTAACACTACTTGTTAGAAGTATGTTTTCACCCTTTGAATCATTTACCCTTTTGGCAATTTATTTGTTCACGTTTATGGGGGTTATTTTCCAAAAGACTGGAATGGCGTCTCTCCTAACTGATGCACTCATGCCTATAGTTGGTCGTTTCCGCGGAGGATTGGCTTTAGTAACGACTTATGGTAGTGCATTTTTTGGGGCCCTTACTGGCTCTGCCAATGCTACTTGTGCAACTTTTGCTAAGCTTATGGGTCCAGAGATGGTTAAAAGAGGATATCCGAGACCTTGGACAACAGCAGTAATAGCCAGTGCGTCACCCTTGGGGCAGCTAATTCCACCAAGCTTAACTTGTATTGTTTTGGGAGTGGCAACAGGCACTTCAATTGCGGCACTCTTCACGGTGGACTTGGCTATAGGCATTCTAACTTTAATTTTTATGACAACTCTTATTTTAATAATTGCCAGGAAAAGGAATTATGGGAGTACAACAGAAAAGTTCACGCGAAAGGAAGCTATCGAAAGAATTACAAAAGCTTTGCCTTTAGCTGGTGTGCCGTTGATAGTCCTTGGTGGAATGTACGGTGGCGTATTTACCCCAACTGAGGCTGGAGCAATAGGTTCCCTAGTCTCACTTATACTTGCAGTAGTTTATAGAAAGCTTACACCTCGCTCCTTCTATGAGACTATCATTGACTCCGCTGCTACAACGGGTATGGTTCTACTTCTAATAGCTGCATCGTATGTAGTTAGTTATGTTATGAGCTTTACAGGGATTACCCAATGGTTTATAAACTTCCTCACAGGCTTAAGTGGAAAGAGCGGATATATTGGCCTACTCTTCCTTGTAGTAATTCTACTAATCATGGGGTGCTTTATAGATTTAATAGTATTATGTATTATACTTGCTCCCACAGCCGTAGCCGCACTTGCTCCACTAGGCATTAACCCCTACCACATAAACGCCCTATTCCTAATAGGAAACCTAATAGGGATAATAACACCTCCCGTCGGAGTAGCACTGTTCACTTCATCATTCGTCTTAAATGAGAAAATAGAGAAGGTTAGCAAGGAGCTTGTCCCATTCATACTCATGTATATTATCATAACAATTATAATTGTTCTCTTCCCAGACTCAGTACTGTGGCTGCCTAGGGTACTTGGCTTCAATGTGTAGCATCCGGTGAAAAATGAGAAACACCCAAAAAGTGGTAGATGACAGTAAAGGTAGGTTAATCTTGATTGTAGCCCACCCAGTTACGAAGTGCAAGAGGGGACGCTAGTGGAGCGGCATGGGTTTCGGGGCACAGAAAACCCCAACCGCCTCTCTAGGCGATGTATGCACCTTGGTAACTTTTTTGGATTACAGCCTGGCCAGGTAAGAGAAGAACGCCTGCCAAGATGGCGACGCAGCCAGAGAGTGGCAGCGGGATACTGTTGAGCAGGGGCGCCAGCTGGACAGCAACGGCGAGCAACCACTGGCGGGCGAGTGACTTCAGGCGAGATATTGACCTGCCATATAGCCCATAGGTTGCGTTGTGCTTGTCACAAGGATAGACCGACGCCGATGCCGATCACCGAGCGGACGGCCAGAGTCAGTATCTGAGCCCCATAGCGGAGGTGCCGCAAGTCAACTACCGGACGGCCAGTGGGTTAAGCGACTTGCAGCGCGTTTGGGTCTCAGCGGTAATCGCGCTACTTATACGTTTGCCGAGAACCTAACGACCCGCACAGTCGAGGTTAGGACAACGATAAACATCAAACTCGGTGCGGTGCTTGAATAGCTCAAAGGCTCGTCCATAGGAGGGGCAACGAGGGCGGAGGGGGTCGAGACGGCCGTTCAGATGCAAATTGATAGCGACACACACGACAGCGAAGCTTCTGCCAGCTGCTTCTGCTTCCGCCAGTAAGGTTTTCCCATGGGTGTACGGTTGCGGCTCGGGTTCATCGAATAAAGGCGGGATCGAATCGTCGGGTATGTCACACCGATGTTGCGGTTTAGGTTCTGCAACTTCGTTCTCAGACGAAAGCTCAATCCACCGTAACACCTGCGTCAGGCTGATAAAAATCCAGGAGAAGAGATGTGTCAAACGATACATCGGGAGCTATCTCCTCCTTTCATGGTTTGGCTCGTTACCTACCACTTTTTGGGGAGGGAACTCCCATTTCCTTCTATACCAGAGCAAGAAGGCGAAATCGAGAGCTAAGTCATGTTAATCAAAAATCCGTATCTCATTCACTGGACGGGACTCTTCAATGTGTGAGGGGGATTAAAATGGAAAAAAAGCGGATATTGTTGTGATAGGAGGAGGCCCGGCGATTACATGGCTACAATAAGACTGGGGTAACTAGGAAAAAAAGTATTACTCGTGGAAAGAGACAAGCTCGGAGGAACGTGCTTAAACTCTGGATGCATTCCAATAAAAACACTTCTGAGTATGGCAAAGCTTGTGAGAGACGTGAAAGCTGGAAAAAAAGTTTGAACTCAAAGCTGACATCACTCTTGACTTCCAAAAACTTCAATCCTGGAAGGACGGAATAGTTAAGAAACTCCGTAAGGGAGTGAAGTTCCTATGCAGGGTTAAAGGAGTGGAAGTTATACATGGAAGTGCAACCTTAATTTCATCCAACGTCGTTGAAGTTAAAACTGGGGATGCCTCACAAAGAATAATCTGTGACAACGTTGTAATTGTCAATGGATCAAAGCCCATCGAAAATTCCCGAAGTTAAATTTGACGGAAAGCGTATACTTAACTCCAGCTAGATCCTTGAGTTGAATGTACTACCAAAGAGCCTAACTATGATCGGTGGAGGAGTGATAGGAGTAGAAATTGGGACAATATATGCGTCATTTGGTACAGAAGTTACTATGGTAGAACTCATGGATCAAATATTACCAGGACTAAGCAAGGATATTATTAGACCAGTAGAGTCAAATCTAAGAAAGCTTGGTGTCAAATTATACCTAAATTCCAAAACCAAAGGTTATAACTATACAGACGAAGGTGTCGAAATAAAAATTGAAACCGAGTCAAAAGAAGAAAAGAGGAAGAAGATAATTCTCCCACGGAAAAGAAGAAACAATAAAATCGGAGTACGTACTTGTAGCCATTCACAGAAAGCCAAACACGGATGGATTAAACCTTGAGACGGTTGGTATAGAACTGGATAAGAGGGGATTCATTAAAGTCAATGACAAGCTTGAAACGACCGTTGGGGGCATATATGCCATTGGCGACGTTATAGGACCTCCTCTGCTTGCCCACAAAGCAATGCACCTAAGATTAGCTGTAGCAGAAATAATTGCAGGTGTGCGCAATTCATTAGATAAACAACCAGTACCCTTGGTAGTTTACTCTGATCCAGAAATTGCAACCGTTAGTCTGAGTGAAGATGAAGCAAAACAGTTGGGGATATTAAATAACGGTTGGTATCTTCCCATTCAGTGCTTCTAGAAGAACTCTGACTCTAGGAGAGTCCGATAGCTTTGTAAAGCTTATAGGTGAAAAGGATAGCGGGAAAATACTTGGAGCTCAAATCGTAGGTCCAGACGCCTCGGAGCTTATATCCGAATGAATATTATCAGTTACAGCCCCATGTACACTAAATGGTATAACCTCTACAATTCATCCGTAGCCAACACTTTGAGAAACCGTGATGGAGGCAGCACACATTGCCCTTGAAAAACCCAAAATCACTCTATATCTTGTGATAATATAAAACCACACCCACAACATACAGATCGAATTTCTTCTAAAAGGTGTTTCTACACCAAAATCAACTTTTTATTTGAACAGAAAAATATGGAGGTGGAATATATGTCTGATTCCAAGACTGAGCAAAGACTCAAACGAGTAGAAAAACTGAGGAAGCAAGTACTAATTGATCGTGAGGTAGATATTAACCGTGCTGTTATACTAACTAAAGCATACCAAGAAACAGAAGGTAAACCACCCGCTATTAGAAGAGCAAAAGCTCTTTACAATCTACTTGAAGAAATGCCTATCCACATACTTGATGGGGAGCTTATAGTTGGTAATCAAGCCGCTAAACCAAGGGCCGGGCTAATCTTTCCTGAATTTCAGTGGGATCTAACATGGAATGAAATGGACACCTGGCCAACAAGACCTGGGGATAAGTTTAAGATCACCGAAGAGCAAAAGAAAATTTTGCGAGAGGTACTCGAATACTGGAAAGGAAAAACCGTCAAGGACAGAGTCTTCGCAACTCTGCCAGAGGAAGTTAAGAAAGCGCTCACGGATGGAGTAATGTCAAATGCGAACTACTTAATGTCAGGTCATGGGCACTTCATACCCAACTTTGAAAAAGTACTTAAAGTGGGTTTAAATGGCATAAAGAACGAAATCTTAGAAAAGATGAAGAAGTTAGATCCTTCAGCACTTGACTATTACAAAAAGGTCACATTTTACAAGGCTCTTCTAATAGCAACTGACGCTGCAGTAATGTTTGCTCGGCGTTATGCTGGGTTGGCTAGGGAGCTTGCTGCTAAGGAGAGTGATCCTCAGCGTAAGGAGGAGCTTGAGAAGATTGCTGAGATTTGTGAGTGGGTTCCTGCAAATCCAGCAAGAAACTTCTGGGAAGCACTACAATCAGTCTGGTTTATACAACTAATTCCACAGATAGAAGTGAATGGACTTGCAGTAGCATTGGGAAGGTTTGACCAATATATGTATCCATACTATAAGAAGGATTTAAAGGAAGGTCGTCTTACCGAGGAGGAAGCATTAGAGTTACTTGACTGTTTCTATATTAAAACTGCTACAATAAACAAGATATACAGTAATGAGGGTGCAATGCTGTTTGCAGGACCAGGTATAGGGCAAGCAATCATATTATCCGGAGTAACAAGAGATGGGAGAGATGCCACAAATGAATTGTCGTACTTATGCCTAGATGCAGATGCAGAAGTTCACTTAATGCAACCAGACCTTGCTGTTAGACTTCATCCAGATATTCCAGAAGACTTCCTAATTAAAGTTAGTAAACACATTGCCTCAGGAAGAGACAAACCAAAATTGTTTACTGATCCCGTCGTGATTCAAGCCCTACTTAATGTGGGGGTAACCTTAGAAGATGCACGTGACTATGCCGCATTAGGTTGTTCCGAAATTATTGTTCCTGGAAAGACCTGTAGCGGGGGAAACCATGGTAACATCTGTTTTGCAAAATGTCTAGAGCTTGCTCTTAATGAGGGGAAAGTCATGTGGTATTATGATGGAAGAGAATTCTGCATGAATCCTTCCAATGCAAAAGTAGGAGTACCTACAGGAGATCCGATAAAATTCAAGAGCTTTGAGGATGTATTAGATGCATATAAGAAACAAGTAGAATACTTTGTTGAATTAATGGCAATTCTTGACAACATTATAGACAATGTCCAAGCAGAATTAGTGCCTCATGTGTTTTACTCTCTCGTGACAGAGGGTTGCATCGAGAAAGGAGTGGATTTCACATGTGGTGGTGCAGTATACAACTATACATCCCCATGTGGGGTAGGACCAATAACAGTGGCTGATTCACTTGCGGCGATAAAGAAACTAGTGTTTGAAGAGAAGAAGATAAGCATGGATAGATTAATAGAAGCATTGAGACGTAACTTTGAGGGGCCAGAAAATAAAGAAATAAGGCAAATACTGATAAATGAAGCACCCAAGTTTGGAAACGATGATCCCTACGTAGATAGAATTGCCCGTGATGTTGTTCAAATTTATGTTGATAAACTAAGGAAATACAGAAATCCACGTGGTGGACCTTTTGTTGCAAGCATATATTCTTTAACAGGCAATGTTGGTTTTGGATGGAGGACTGGTCCAACTCCTGACGGTAGAAAAGGTGGAGAATTGTTGAACGACAACATTTCACCTATGCAGGGTAGAGACTTAAATGGTCCTACGGCAGTAATTAAATCTGTCTCAAACATTGATGCAGCAACGATACCTCAAGGTTATGTCTTTAACATGAAGTTCAATCCAACGACGTTAGATGATGAAGAGAGAATAAAAAGATTTGTAATGTTTAATAGAACAGTTATAGATTATGAAATCTGGCATATTCAGTACAATGTCATTAGTGCAGATACATTGAGAGACGCCCAAAAAGATCCAGAGAAATACCGCAACTTACTCGTAAGAGTGTCGGGATACAGTGCTTACTTTGTCGAACTTAGCAAAGAGGTTCAGGATCATATAATAGCTAGGACCGAGCATGCAATGTTGTAGTCTAAATTTTTGTCTCTTAATTCTTAAATTTTTCTTATATGGAGGATAAAAAAGAAGAGGGAGCCCATGAAAGAAACAATGCAAAAAGAAACAAAAGGTAAAATTAAGGGGCTGATATTTAATATCCAGAGATATTCAGTACATGACGGCCCGGGTATACGAACCCTGGTTTTTATGAAGGGGTGCCCATTAAGATGTTTGTGGTGTAGTAATCCCGAGGGACAAAATCCATGGCCTGAAGTAGCGTACTATGAGAGGTTATGCACTTACTGCTATAGATGTGTTGAAATATGTCCAAACGACGCTATTAAAATACGGGAAGATGGTAGTTTGGAAACTTTAAGGGATAAATGTACCAACTGTGGGTCATGTGTCAAAGTCTGTCCCTCTTGTGCACGGAGAATTTTTGGACGTTACATTACGGTGAATGAAGTCTTAGACATTGTAAAAAAGGATGCAATCTTCTACAGAAGAAGTGAAGGTGGTATTACAGTTGGAGGAGGAGAACCTTTAGCACAGGGAGAGTTCGTAAAAGAACTCTTAAGAAGAGCTAAGGAAGTGTATGGTATTCATACAGTAATAGAAACTTGTGCATACACAAGGCCTAATGTCGTAATGAGTGTGTTAAAATACGTTGACTTTATTTTCTGTGACCTAAAGTACATTGACCCAGTTAAACACAGACAACTAACTGGCGTCTCCAATGAACAAATTCTAAACAATATCAGGTTAATTGTTGGCAAATTGCTACCAGAAGAGAAAGAGCTAGTTATAAGAGTTCCCATTATCCCTAAATTAAATGACGACTTGGAAAATCTCCTAGGTATTGCAGAATTTATAAAGAGCTTAGATAAAAACATAAAAGTAGAATTATTACCCTACCATGAACTCGGAAAACAAAAGTACAAAGCTCTTGATAGGAAATATCCTTTAGAAGATTTAGAGATAAAGCCTCCTTCAAAAGAATATATTGAAAAAGTTAAAAGAGTCTTGGTAGAAAAAGGTATTAGGGTAGTAAAAACTTAATTGGGGGGGATTTAATTGAGGGAGAGGGTTAAGTACCTTTGTGAAAGGGTGTTGAATTATAAGCCTTCGTTGTGCCATGAGAGAGGGAAACTAATTACTGAATCGTATAATAGGACAGAGGGTATACCCCAAGCGCTTAGAAGAGCAATTGCCCTCAAGGATATTCTTGAGAAGATGAGCATTTACATAGCTCCGGGAGAGTTAATCGTGGGCAACCAAGCCAGTAAACCACGTGCAGCTCCGTTATTCCCAGAATTCAGCATGTCATTCTTGGAAGAGGAGCTAGAAGAGTTCCCAAAGAGACCTTATGATTCATTCGAAGTTGATGAAGAAGTCAAGAAGGTCATTAAAGAAATAGCCCCCTACTGGAGAGGCAAAACTCACGAGGATCGCGTCTTACAATTAGCCCGTCTCATACTCCCACCAGAAGTGCAAAAAGAATGGGAAGAAGACAAATTCAGATTAAACGAGGTAGTATACGCTGGTGTGAGAAAGGCCTCAGGAGACGGGCACATAATACCGAACTATGCCAGACTTCTACGCCAAGGTTTTAAAGGGGTAATTGAAGAGGTAAATCGCGTTATAGCATCTCTTGATTATAATAATGATCCGAATGCTTTTAAGAAAAAGGCATTCCTAGAAGCTGTAAAAATAAGTTATGAGGCAGCAATAAACTTTGTTCTCCGTTATGCTAAACTTGCCAAGGAAATGGCTTTAAAGGAAAGTGACGAAGAAAGGAAAAAAGACCTTTTAAAAGTTGCTGAAGTATGTCAGAAAATAACAGAGGGGTCCCCCCGTACGTTCTATGAAGCACTGCAACTCGTCTATTTCATTCACCTACTACTACACATTGAGAGTAATGGACACTCGGTTTCCTTAGGAAGAATGGATCAATATTTATATCCGTTTTATAGGAGGGATGTTGAGGAGGGAAAATTGACTAGGGAAGATGCTTTAGAACTCATTGAGTGGTTTTACTTAAAATTATATGAACTCAACAAAGTCAGACCATGGCCAGAAACTCGTTACAAGAGTGGTTATCCAATGTTTATGACTATTACTTTAAGTGGGCAAACGCGTGAGGGAGAGGACGCAACCAATGAACTCTCTTACCTATTTCTAGATGCACTTGCAGAGACTAAATTACCACAACCCACTGTGGTTGTCAGAGTGCATTCAGAAACTCCAGACGACTTTATGACATACGCTTCTAATGTTTTGATAAAGCACGGTGGTGGCTTACCAGCATTTTTCTCAGATGAAGTCATAATCCCAGCCCTAATGAACATCGGCGTACCCATCGAAGACGCAAGAGACTACGCAATAGCTGGTTGTTCGGAAGCAGTTGTTCCAGGAAAGAGTCTTTCATTCACAGGTGGTGACTGCTACTTTAATCTCCTTAAGATATTGGAAATTACACTTAATGGAGGTGTAAATCCCAGAACAGGAGTTTGCCTTTACCTGGCAAAGAAGCCAAATGAACACAAGGATATAGACGATGTTATTGAAGAATTCCGCAAGCAGTTATCTTACTATGTGAGCTTTATCGTTCCACTAACATCAATTACCTCAGCTACTGATGCTGAGCTTAATCCGACTCCGTTTGCGTCTGGACTCATTAACTACCGTATAGAGATTGGGAAGGATATTTCTGAAGGCGGAGGACCTAATACAAAATATTCACATACAATCATTCAAGGTCATGGTATAGCGAATGTTGCGAATTCGCTTTATGCCATTGATAGGCTTGTGTTTAAAGAAAGAATTGTGGACGTTAAGACGTTCGTAGAAATTCTTAGGAAGAACTGGAAGGGTCCCGAGGGAGAAAGATTAAGAAGGCTTGTGTTAAGCCTCCCCAAGTATGGAAACGACGTTAATGACGTCGACAAACTTGCCGCCAGAATAGCTAGAATGTTCGCAGAAGAAGTGCGGAAGTACAAGCCTTGGCGCGGCGGAGTATTCGGAGTTTCATTACAGGGTCTTACTGCGAATGTTCCTGAGGGTGAGACTACTGGGGCTACGCCGGATGGGAGATTGGCTGGCGAGCCGTTGGCTGATAATGCTTCGACTCATGCGGGGACTGACATGAATGGCCCTACTGCTACGTTGAAGAGTGTTTCGAAGATCGACCATACTCTATTCGTAAATGGTAACATTTTGAATTTGAAGTTTCATCCGAGTGCATTAATGACGCCGCATGGGGAGATTGATGAGTTAAGGGTGAAGAAGTTTGCACAGATGGTAAAGAGTTTCCTGATAGATTTAAAAGGATTCCAGGTTCAGTTCAACATTGTGTCGGCTGATGTGTTGAGGAGGGCTCAAGTGGAGCCTGAGAAGTACAGAAATCTGATTGTAAAGGTTGCAGGATACAGTGCCTACTTCGTCTCACTCGACAAGAGTCTTCAGGATCAGATAATAGCACGCACTGAGCACGTGCTAACTTAAGGTTTTACTCTCTTTGATTTGAATTTTCTAGGAAAAATCATAAAGATTTATAAAATTCGTTTATCAAAAAAAGACAGTGGTGACAGTTTGTGGTATGTTATAAGATCGCCGTAATTCCTGGCGATGGAATGGGACCGGAAGTAATAGTAGAAGAGACAAATGTAATTGAGACAGCAGATAAGTTTAACTTCAATGTTGAGTAGATTGAATTCCCATTCGGAGCAGAGTATTATCTCAAAACTGGAAAGTTATTAACAGAAGAAGACTTGAAGGAACTATCCAAATACAAAGCGATTTACCTTGGAGCTATAAGGGATTCAAGAGTTGATGATACACTACTTTTAAGAGAAATTCTTCTGGCAATCAGGTTTTATTTTGACCAATACGTAAACTTACTACTGGTTAAACTTCTTGATGGTTTGGAAACCCCTTTGAAGAACAAGATTTTGTAGTTGTAAGGAAGAATACGGAGGATTTCTATGTTGGGCTTGGTCAAGGGTAAAAAAGGGAAGGTGCAAAGAAGAGTTTGAACTTATAAGGAGGGTGAAAGAAATGGAAGAAAATATTAAGACCGGAAGAATTATGGAAGAAAATATAGACAAGATAAGGAAGTATGTATTCCATCGTTCGATGAAACCTTTATTATCTGCTGCAAGAGCCAAAATTGTAACAGAGGTATATAAAGAAACAGAAGGAATACCAATGATAATGAGGAGAGCAAAGGTTCTTCTCAAACAAGCACAAGAAATACCTATCGCTATTGAGGATTGGCAATTAATAGTTGGGAGCCCATCAGCATACAACTTTTCAGTTTCCTCATATCCTGAAGTCTCTTGGAAGTGGGTTGATGAGATAGATAATCTCGAGACCAGGGAAGGAGATAAATATGAGATACCTGAGGAAGATAAGAAGCTTTTTAAAGAAATCCTACCTTGGTGGAAAGGAAAAAGTATAGAAGATAATATTTATAGCAGACTACCAGAGGAAGTCGCAAGCGCTCTTGAGGTAGGTTTATTCTCAACGGGGTATACAACCGTAGGTGTTGGAAACTTAGCTCCGAATTATGAAAAAGTTATAAAAAAAGGCATGACAGGGATAATGGAAGAAATAAAGGAGAAGATGGAGTATCTAGATTTGTCAAAACCTGAAGACTATAAAAAATGGCTCTTCTACAAGGCTGCGATAATAAGCTGTGAAGCCGTAAATACTTATGCTAAAAGATTTGAAAAACTTGCTAGAGAACTTGCTGAAAAAGAGACAAGAGAAGATAGGAAGAAAGAGCTCTTAATTATAGCGAAGAACTGTGAGAGAGTACCAGCATATCCAGCAAGAGATTTCCCAGAGGCTTTACAAGCTATTTGGTTTGTCTTCTGTGTATTATGCTGGGACGCTGCAGGTGGAGCAGGAAAAGTTCTTGGTAGGTTAGACCAATACTTGTATCTATATTACGCTGATTACATGAAGAAATATGGAAGAGAGGCTGCTAAAGTATGGCTTAAGAACTTTTGGATAAACCAAAATCAGACGATGTATTTTCTTCCAAATAAGGTAGCTGCTGAAATATGGTCAGGGCATCCAATGTCTGAGCAACCGACAATATGCGGTGTAGATGAAAATGGAAGAGATGCTAGTAACGAACTTACGAAACTGATATTAGAGGTCGAGAAGGAGTTAGCGCTACCTCGTCCAGATATAGCAGTGATGTACCATAAAAATATAGATGAGGAAGTCTTGAAAAATTCCTGTGATTGCTTACCTAGATCAATGAAACCAAAGTTTTTCGACTTTGATACAGTAAGCAAACAGTTGATGAAAAAGGGAGCCACTGAAAAGGATATAAAAAAAGGGGCAGTTATAGTAGGGTGTGTAACTGCTGCAATAGAAGGAAAAAGTTGGGGAAGCAATTGTATGACATACTTAAGCTTACCAAAATGCATTGAATTAGCTTTAAATAATGGAATAGATCCACGGACAGATAAAAGGGTAGGTGCTTCTACGGGAGACCCCACTAACTTCAAGACTTTTGATGAATTTTTGGATGCTGTTAAGAAACAGATTCAACATTGTGTTAAGTTAGCTGTAACTTATGCCATAATTGAAGAATACGTGCATAAAGAGCTAAATCCACAACCGCTATCAAGTGTCCTTACAGATGATTGCATAAAAAAAGGTCTTCCTGTATGGGAGGGTGGAGCTCAGTATAACATTCCAGGAATCGCCGGGGTAGGATTAGCTACCATTGCTGATTCCTTAGCAGCATTCAAAAAATTTGTATTCGACGAGCGTAAGATTTCAATGAGCGAACTGCTCGATGCCTTACACAGAAACTGGGAGGGAAGAGAGGACTTAAGACAACTACTGAAAAATCAGGCTCCTAAATTCGGCAATGATGATGACTACGTTGATGGCATTGCTACTGAAATTGCTGAGTTTTACTGTAATGAAGTAATGAGGTGCAGAAGTCCAAGGGGGATGCCTTACTATCCATCATTGCATTCAGTTTCTGCACACGTAGGCTTAGGGAACTCCGTTGGTGCAACTCCCGATGGGAGAAAGAGGGGGGAACCATTGTCAGATGGCATCTCACCAACACAGGGAGTACTCAGAGAGGGACCTACTGCAGTTATAAAATCCTTAACAAAAATAGACCACTCCATTATGCCAAGCGGAAGTTTACTAAACATGAAATTTAGTGCCTCTGTGCTAAGATATCATAGGGAAAAATTCATTGAATTATTAAAGACATATATGGAGCTAGGGGGCTATCATATACAATTTAATATCATAGATACGGAAACTTTAAGGAAAGCACAACTACATCCCGAAGAGTATGCTGGCTTACTGGTTAGAGTAGCGGCATATGTAGCGGAATTTACTACATTACCAAAGAAGTTGCAAGAAGACATTATAGCCAGGTCGGAGTTGGGAATTGATTATTAACTTTATTTAGCCCCCTAATCCGGTTAGAGAATCTGTGTTAAAGTTGTACAATCGGGTTAGGGGGTTGATATCATTCATGAAATGTTACAGCGATGAATTCAAGGAGAAAATCCTTGAAGAGTGCAGCCAAGTAGGCAATATTGCTATGGTTGCTAGACGTTACAACATCTCCCAAATCACCATCCATAACTGGATAAAGGCGCATCGGAAAAACGGTTCCATTAAGTTCCTTCCCAAGGCCATAGACAAGCGGATCGACGAACTTGAAAAGAAACTTGAAGAAGTCAGTACCGAGAACGAACGACTCAAACGGGAGGCGGCTGAGAAAGAGCTTGAGTTGGCCATTCTCAGGGACCTCAGGGACAGGGCAAACCCTCGGTAGCCGACAAAGTCGCCATAGCAAATAAGTGGATTAGCAAAGGTTACAGCATAAATCGGACCCTCGGCTTTGTCGGCTTGGCTCTATCCATCTACTACGAGTTCATATCCAGACAAACCCGAGCGAGTCAGAACGATGCTAGCAAAGAGCAGCCGCCGCATGTAGCGATGCCGAAGCGTCGCGGAAAGCCCATACCAGCATATTCCTTCATCCGTGATGGCAAAAAGGTGGACCAGTTTTTCTTCCAACTGTCACTGATCGATGTCTTCGAGCGGTGTGTGATAGATTACCGTCTCGGGTTAAGTTGCACGGCAGCCGATGCCTGCAAGGATCTGAAAAACAACCTTCGAAAGCGCGATATATCTAAAGGGATAGCGTTGCCTAAATTGAGAATGGACAACGGGCTTCAATTCGTGGCCAGGCAATTTCAGCAACTTTATGACCAACTAGGCGTCATCCATGAGCGGGTACCTGGCCGAACACCAAACATGAACGCTCATATTGAGTCGTTTCATTCCATCTTGGAAGAAGAATACTACAGCCGTTACGAATTTCAAAACTCCATGGAGGCTTATGCCATAGTTACCGAATACATGGACTATTACAACAAGCGCAGAAAGCATGGCAGTCTTCGGTATATGACGCCTTAAGAATTCCACAAAACATTCATTAACAACACTGTGAACATTGAACCTTTTGCTGCATAATTTCCGGAATTAGGGGGCCAGCCCGTTAATGCATAAAAACCTTCTCTTAAATTTCTTCTCCACGACAGTTGGTTAAGAGGTAAGACTTTCTCGCACAGGCTATGAAATATTCATTATCATGGATTTCATAAGCCGCTCGTTTAATGATCTTAATTTTGCTGTTAATGCTGGTATATCATACTACCCTGTACAATACTAAAAGGCATAGTTGATAGAATTTATTGTTTATGATGCGGAAACATCCGGTCAATTCTTAACAACTAAAAAGCTTTTGGATGGGTTCTGTCAAGGGCCCGGCACTCAACTGTATTTGAGTGCCGGGGGCGCAGCCTTTACCCTTGGCAGGTTCCAGAGGAAAGCTATAATACCCTAAGAATTGACCGGTGTGGGGTTGAGTAAATTTAAAATCAACTAATATGGAGAAGAACCTTAAATTTTAACTTTTGTTTTATTGTGTTGTAAAAACTTTTAGCTTTTAAAACCTTAGGTGGTGAAGACAATGGTTAATGGAATAGTTGTGAAAATTCAGAGGTTTTCTATTCAAGATGGCCCTGGAATAAGAACTACTGTATTCTTGAAGGGATGCCCATTAAGATGTATCTGGTGCAGTAATCCTGAAACCCAAGATCCTTCTCCCGAATTAGGGTACTACAGTTTTAGATGTATCAATGAATGTAATAAATGTGTTCACGCGTGTGAGTATGGAGCCATTAGCAAGAACCAGGAGGGCAAGATCATAATAGACAGGAGTAAATGCGTAAGATGTTGGAAGTGTGTAGAGGTCTGCCCTTCCGGGACGCTAACCATTATTGGAAAACAAATGAGTGAAGAAGAAGTTGTAGAGAAGATAATGAAAGACTACCCGTTTTACGTAGCGTCTGGTGGCGGGGTTACCCTTTCTGGAGGAGAACCATTATACCAGCACGAGTTCACAAAAGAAATCTTTAAGATATGTGGCGAGAAAAACGTTCATCGTACCTTAGACACCTCAGGGATGGCACCATGGGGTGTATTTAAGGAGGTCCTAAAGTATACAGACTTAGTACTATACGATATCAAATACTTAGACCCTATTCAGCATAAAGAGCTTACAGGCTCAAATAACAAGCTCATATTAGAAAACGCTAAACGAGTTGGTGAAGAGGGTGTCCCAATGATAATACGGGTTCCAGTAATTCCCGAAATAAACGACCATGAGGAAAATCTAAGAGCACTAGCAGAATTCGTAAAAACATTGGATTCAATGCTTAAAGTGGATTTCCTGCCATACCATCGGCTAGGGGTGTCTAAGTACGAAATGCTGGGTAGAGACTGTCCTTTAAAGAGTTTAGAATCGCCAAGTCCTGAATATATGGAACGGATTAGAAAATTTCTTAACTCTCTTGGGGTTAAGGCGGTGATAGGGCGGTGACTACATCAACATATGGTATACCTTTTATTTTCACAATTTTTCCGGGCGTGTCTAATTTTCTGAAGTTTGTAACTGAATTCTTAACAAACGTAATTTTCTCCCCAGAATTCTCATACAGTAGCAGATCCCCCACAAGTAAACACGAGCAACCCCTAGTTTCTGGCAAAGAAATTCTCAAAAAAATTATTAAAGGAGGGCGTAAAAGTGAGTTTAGAAAACAAGGATTTATTAGAGATGTACAGAACTATGGTAAAAATTAGGTTTTTTGAGGAAGCAACAATCGATCTCTATAAGGAAGGTGCTATGCCGGGATTAGCTCATCCTTATATTGGAGAAGAAGCCATTGCTACAGGTGTATGCTATTACCTGAATGAGGATGACTATATTGTGAGTACCCACAGGGGGCACGGCCATCTAATCGCCAAAGGCGGAGACATAAAGAGAATGATGGCTGAGATATTAGGAAAAAAAGACGGATATTGTAAAGGGAAAGGCGGATCTATGCATATTGCAGATTTCAGCTTAGGGATACTGGGAGCTAATGGTATTGTTGGGGGAGGTTTTGCATTAGCTACTGGAGCTGGCCTTTCAATAAAAATGCGTAAGAGTAAGCAAGTTGTAGTATGCTTCTTTGGCGATGGTGCCACAAACCAGGGAACCTTTCATGAAGCGCTTAATTTAGCATCTATATGGAAGGTGCCCGTAATCTTTGTCTGTGAGAATAATGGTTATGCTATATCCCTTTCACAGAAGAAACACATGAATATAGAAAATATTGCAGATCGTGCTGTAAGTTACGGAATTCCTGGAGTAGTTGTTGACGGAAATGATGTTGCGAAAGTATATGAGGTTTTCTCTGAGGCAGCTGACCGTGCACGGGCAGGGGAAGGGCCTAATTTAATCGAGTGCAAAACATATAGGTGGACAGGGCATCACGTAGGAGACCCTGGAAACGGAATTGCTTATCGTACTGAAGAAGAGATGAATTCATGGAAAAAGAAATGCCCTATTGGCAGAGTTAGAAAGAAATTGCTTAATAGTAAATTCGTTACCGAAAAGGATTTAGAGAAGATCGAGCAGGAAATACGTGAAGAGGTTAAAGAAGCAGTTACATTTGCGAAAAATAGTCCGTTCCCAGATACCAGTGAAGTTTATGATGACCTGTTTGAATAATTTATGAGAAGGAGTGGTAATGATGAGAAAGATTAAATATGTTGAGGCTATAAGAGAAGCCCTGGCGGAAGAGATGAGGCGCGATGAAAGGGTATTTATATTAGGTGAAGATGTAGGGGTATTTGGCGGTATTTTCAAAACTACTTTAGAGTTGATTGATGAATTTGGTGAAGAGAGGGTTATTGATACACCTATTTCCGAAGCAGGGTTTATTGGTGCTTCTCTTGGAGCCGCAATTACAGGGATGCGACCTGTAGCCGAGTTAATGTTTTGTGATTTTTGTACTGTTGCTATGGACCAGATTGTCAATCAAATAGCCAAGATACACTATATGTTCGGCGGTCAGACCAAGGTTCCGATTGTTATTAGAACTAATATTGGGTCAGGCAGGTCTTCAGCAGCACAGCACTCACAGAGTTTACAGGCATGGTTTATGCATGTTCCGGGCTTAAAAGTAGTTTTACCATCTACTCCTTATGATGCAAAAGGGTTGCTGAAAACTGCTATTAGAGATGATAATCCTGTGATTTTCTTAGAGCATAAATTTTTATATCAAACTGTAGGAGAAGTACCTGAAGAAGATTATACAGTTCCTTTCGGTGTAGCTGACGTTAAAAGGGAAGGTAAAGACTTGACAATTGTGGCTACTTCTAAGATGGTGGTAGAGAGCCTAAAAGTAGCAGAGAAATTTGCAAAAGAAGGTATAGAAATTGAAGTTGTAGACCCCCGAACACTGGTTCCTTTGGATAAAAAAACAATCCTTAAATCAGTAAAAAAGACAGGCAGGGTTGTTATTGTGGATGAAGGCTGTAAGACAGCGGGTGTAGGTGCAGAACTTTCTGCAATGATTATGGAAGAAGGCTTTGACTATCTTGATACTCCTGTAGTAAGAGTTGCATCCTTAGATGTTCCGGTACCATTCAGTCCCCCGCTGGAAAAAGCTCAGATGCCTATGCTGGAAGATATAGAAAAGGCCGTTAGAAGTTTATTATAGAAAGGATGAATGCAACTTATGGCTACCAAGGTAATTATGCCCAAATTAGGGTTAACAATGGTTGAAGGTAAAGTGTTGAAGTGGTTGAAAAAGGAAGGGGATACTGTAAAAAAAGGTGAACCGCTGTTTGAAGTGGAAAGTGATAAATCCAGTTTTACCGTGGAAGCTCCTGCAGATGGTATATTAAGGGTAATACTTGCCGGAGAGGGTGAAACGGTACCCTGTACGCAAACAGTCGCTGTTATAGCGGAAGTGGATGAAGACATTTCTTCCCTCCTGGGGGAAGAACAGACAAGACCAGCAGAAGGTGAAAAAGAAAGTCCGCTTAATGTGTCTCACAATGTTTCTGCGTCTTCGCCTGTAAGTCATTCAGATAAGAAGGTGAAAATTTCGCCTAGGGCCAAAAAATTAGCAAAAGAACACAATATTGATTACACTCAGATAACCGGTACTGGTCCAAAAGGTCGTATTATTGAAAAAGACGTAAAGGCGTTCATAGAACGTCAAGCCAAGAACAAGATTACGCCTCTGGCTGCAAAAATAGCTCAAGAGAAAGATATTGACCTTACCACTGTTAAGGGCAGTGGTGTGAGCGGCCGTATATTTTCCACTGATCTACCGGTAGTAGGTACAGGTACCAGTATTGAAAGTAGAGTGAGTGCTACAAACCAAAAAGATATAACAGTAGTGCCTTATACAGGAATGAGGAAGGTTATTGGCGATAGATTGTCCCAAAGTAAGCTTACGGCGCCTCATGTATATTTTACCGTTTCCGTAGATATGACCAGAGCGAAAGAAGTGCGAACTTCCATTTATAAGATGAGTGAAGAAAAGATATCCTATACTGATATCATAGTGTATGCCACAGCCAGAGCTTTGTTGAAATATCCGGCTCTAAATGCTTCTCTAAATAACGATGAGATTATATACCATAATTATGTAAATATAGGTATAGCAGTAGCTATTGAAAATGGTCTAATTGTACCTGTTATTCGAGATGCTCATAGAAAGAGCTTAATTGAAATTTCCCATGAGGCTAAGAAATTGGTTCAAAAGGCTAGAGACCATAAATTGATGCCCGATGAATATAAGGGTAGTACATTCACTGTATCCAACTTAGGGATGACAGGAATAGAAGATTTTACAGCTATAATTAATCCTCCTGAGGTTGCTATACTGGCTGTTAGTGCAATTAAGAAAACGCCTGTAGTAAATGAAGAGACGGACGAAATTGAGATTAAACCTATGATGAATATAACCTTATCTGCCGATCACAGGGTTATTGACGGGATGGTTGCTGCAGAGTTCCTCAAAAAACTTAAGACCTATTTAGAAGAACCTTACTGCTTGTTGTAAAAAACTTGCTATAGGAAGGAAGAATGCTATGGCTACTAAGGTAATAATGCCTAAATTAGGGCTAACAATGGTTGAAGGCAAAATCATAAGATGGTTAAAAAAAGAAGGTGATGTAGTAAAAAAAGATGAGCCTTTACTAGAAGTTGAAAGTGATAAATCTACTTTTGCAGTAGAAGCACCTGTAGATGGTGTATTGAGAGCAATACTTGCTGAACAAGATGTGGTGCCTTGTGGAGAGACTATTGCTGTTATAGCAGGAACTGATGAAAACATTTCAGCACTTTTAGGTGGAGGACAAAAAACTTCTGTAAAAAAAGAAATGCTGTCAACACCAGTTAAAAGTAGTGATGCTGATTATGATATATCGGTGATTGGCGGAGGCCCGGGAGGTTATGTTGCTGCTATAAAGGCATCTCAATTAGGAGCTAGGGTAGTTCTCTTTGAAAAAGATGCATTAGGTGGTGTTTGCTTAAACAGGGGGTGTATACCTACCAAAACTTTACTAAAAAGCGTAAAAGCCCTAAAACAGCTGAAGAAATTCCAAGGTTTCGCTATAGATGGAATTGACCATCAAAATGCAAAGGTGAATTTCAGCAAGCTAAATAAAAGAAAAGAAGATGTTATAAGGCATTTAACCACAGGTGTAGCAGGATTGTTAAAGGCTAACGGAGTTACTGTGGTTAACGGGAACGCACAGATGAATGAGCAAGGAATAGTTGAAGCAAACGGCTTAACTTATAGGGCAAAAAATGTTATCATTGCTACCGGTTCTAAGCCTAAATTAATTCCGATTCCGGGTATAGATTCCCCATATGTAATTACAAGCGAACAAGCCTTATTCTTGGAAAAAGTACCAGAACAGGTTGTTATTTTAGGCGGAGGCGTTATTGGCATAGAGTTTGCTTTCATTTTCCGTGAATTAGGTGCTGAAGTAGCAGTAGTTGAAATGATGGATCGAATTCTGCCAGCCATTGATGAAGAAGTTGCCCTAGTGATTAGCAATGTGATGAAGAGTAGTGGCATAAATATTTACACTAGTTCGAAAGCAAAAGCTATTAAGGGCAATACATTGGTCTTTGAAAAAGACGGTAAAGAATATGAGCTAAACGGCGATAAAATTCTTGTGTCTGTCGGTAAAGCACCATGTTTTGACGGCATTGATGTTGATAAATTGGGAATTAAAACAGAAAAAGGTGCTATAGTTACTGATGCATCATTACGTACAAGCGTTCCAGGCATTTATGCCATCGGTGACGTAAATGGAAAACATATGCTCGCACATACTGCATCAGCAGAAGGTATAATAGCTGTAAAGAACATTTTAGGTAAACAAAGCAGGATGGATTATAGTACTGTACCTCAATGTGTTTATTCATTACCGGAAATTGCATCAGTAGGGTTAACTGAGCGCCAAGCAAGGAAATTACATGGAAATATAATTGTTGCTAAGTTTCCATTTAGTGCTAATGGAAAGGCTTTGATAGAGGATGAGACCACAGGGTTTGTTAAGGTAATAGCAAGTGAAAGATATAAAGAAATTTTAGGAGTTCATATAGTCGGACCTGATGCACCGAATATGATCTCTGAAGCAGTTCTGGCGATGAAATTAGAATGTACGGCCGATGAATTATCCGAGATAATTCATCCGCACCCAGCTATTTCAGAGTGCCTGCAGGAGGCATTTTATGCAGCGGCTTTTAAACCAATACATTATTTTTAGTTGCTAGTGTACCTAAGGAGGAGATTATATAAAGACAAGAGGACTGGAGAGAGGTTATTTTTATTAGACCGGAAGTTGAAGTTAAGGTCTAAGAGTAGAGTGGGAGGCAGGTTATTGAGGCTGATAGTGAGCCTTGCAGCCAGATTACCCTACAGGCAGGTTTCCGAGGTATTAGAGGAAGCTGGATATTCCTCGGTAAGTCATACAAGTGTTCATAATGAAGTAAAGTATTTTGGTCAAAAAGAAGCAGAAGAGCTGGAAGGTGAAGCCAGGGCATTATTCAATCATGCGAGAGAACCTGAGGGCAAGAAGAAGGAAGTATCCATATTCCTGAATCCGTGACAAAATGATAATGAAAAAGCTTGTACAAAAGAGAAAAATGTAGTAAAATGGAGTAAGGATAAAAAAAAACCTAATTACGGGAATTCGCCCTGGGGGTTGGAGCCCTTTTGTCCAAAACAAAGCTAAAAGAGTGACTAAATGTCATGAAAATACACAAAATGCCCGAACCGGACATCAAAAATGGTGACATAGCCGCATCATATATCGGCTTACTCTGTCAGGGTAAAAATGACTTCGACAGCATTGAACCATTCCGGCAAGATCTGTTTTTTAGAATTGCTTTAGGTAACAAGAGAGTTCCTTACAGCCCAACCCGCTAGAGAATGGACATGGTCGGTAACAGCTGGAACCCCATTATACTGGAAGAATCGACTCGACTGCTCCGCAAAACCGGGGTGAAAATTACTACATGTCATAAAGATTTTGTAGCATTAGACATTGACGTATCTTGCTTTGACAACTCAGATACCAAAAAAGAAGGTGTATCCCGTACCTACAAAGGCTATGATGGCTATACCCCAATTTTCGCATACCTGGGTCAAGAAGGCTATGCGGTCAATACACAACTGCGGGAAGGAAAACAACATTGTCAGAAAGGCACTTCTGAATTTCTAGAAAAAAGCATCTGGTATTCTAAAACCATTATTGATAAACCTATACTGGTCAAGATGGATTCCGGCAATGACAGCATCGAAAACATCAAAGTATGCATAAAACAAGAAGCTGACTACATAAAAAAAGGGCAACCTTCACAAAGAAAACCCTGAAGGATAGCTCCAAATAGCCAAAGAGAAAGGCTATCTGTTCAGGAGCGAGAGGGGATATTTACTATGGAGACATTTTCTTTAAACACCCCCATATAGACCAACCACTGCGCATAGTTTTCAAGGTAACTGTTCAAACCATAGACGACCACGGGCAAATAAAACTTTTACCTGATATTGAAGTAAATACATATTATACTTCTTATACTTCCCTGAGCAACTCACTTGAAACCATTGATTCTTTTTATGTTAAGCATGGGACCAGCAAACAATTTCACAGTGAACTCAAGACCGACATGGACCTTGAGAGACTTCATTCTGGGAAATTTGAAACAAACAATCTTATTTTACATCTGCATGTTAGCCTACAACATCCTCCGCATAATGGGTCAAGAAAGCTTAAAAGAAAACGATGCTCCAATCAAAAGACAAGTGCAGCGAAAAAGGATACAAAAAGTTATTCAAAACCTGATTACTGTAGAAGTTAGGTTGATCTATCATGGAAGACGTTTCAGGTTAGGATTTGCAAAATACAGCCCATGGTTTAGAAACCTTCAGCGAGTCTATAAAGCTTTTGCATATTGAGGTTTAAAAACTGAAATTATACAAATAAAATCCTCTCTAAAAAACTGATTAGAGGGAGTAGGTTAATATTGCCCAAAAATCTCCTAGATTATAACATGAATGAACAGGATCAGGATAACTTAAAAATAGTTCCTTTTTAATAGACTTCTGTTAAATTTTAGTTAAGACTTAAGCAAAAGAGTATTAGCATTTGGTATATGCAGGAATAATTTCTATTTATAACCATATGCTTTTTATCTTGTCACGGATTCAGATAAACTGTTTGTTGACTTAGCACTAGTGTTGTATTGATAGGATAATATCATAAAAAAGGAGATGGTGAAAATGTCATTAAGAGAAGAAGCTTTAGCGCTTCATAGAGAAAAACAGGGTAAGATAGAGGTTATAAGTAAAGTAGAATTAAAAAATCAAAAGGATTTAAGTTTAATTTATACTCCAGGAGTAGCTGAACCATGTAAAGAGATATATAAAGATAAAGAAAATGCTTATCTTTATACAGCTAAGGGTAATCTGGTAGCTATAGTTTCATCTGGGACGGCTGTCTTGGGTTTAGGAGATATTGGACCTGAGGCTGCATTGCCAGTTATGGAGGGTAAAGCAGTTTTGTTCAAAACCTTTGCTGGAGTGGACGCTTTTCCCCTTTGTATTGGTGCAAAAAATGTAGATAAGATTGTTGAGTTTATAAAACTTCTGGAACCCACTTTTGCTGGTATTAATTTGGAAGATATAGCAGCTCCTGCTTGTTTTGAGATAGAAAAACGTTTAAAGAAAGAGACTAATATGATTATTTTTCATGATGACCAACATGGAACAGCAATTGTCGCTCTGGCAGGGCTAATAAATGCTCTCAAAATTGTCAATAAGGAGATTGATAAAATAAAAGTAGTTGTAAATGGAGCAGGTGCAGCAGCTATAGCAGTGACTAAATTGATGATAAATGCCGGGGTTAGAGATGTAATTATGTGTGATAGTAAGGGTATAATTTATGAAGGAAGAACAGAAGGAATGAATTTATATAAAGAGGAGATAGCTAAAATAACAAATAGAAAAAAATTAAAGGGTCAATTACAGGATGCAATAAAAGGTGCAGATGTATTTATTGGTTTATCAGTTGCGGGGGTACTAAGTAAAACCATGGTAGAATCCATGAATGATGATCCTATAATTTTTGCTATGGCCAATCCTATTCCTGAGATTATGCCCGAGGAAGCGCAAAAAGCAGGTGCTGTTGTTATAGCGACAGGTCGTTCCGATTTTCCAAACCAAATCAACAACGTGTTAGCCTTTCCCGGCGTATTCAGAGGAGCATTAGATGTTAGGGCAACAGACATAAACGAAGAAATGAAAATAGCAGCAGCCCATGCCATAGCAGAAATCATCACACAGGACGAACTCACAAAAGACTACATCATTCCTGCACCCTTTGACAAACGTGTGGTAGATTCAGTTGCAAAAGCAGTATCTGAGGCTGCCATTAAAAGCGGTGTAGCGAGGCAGGCTGAATAAGGGAAAACATTTAATGTCTTTTCAAGATAAAAGGGATAACATAAAACACCCCGTATGGGAAAGATTGTATAAAACTGCATATACCCTAGGGAAACCTTTTAGGTTGTTTAGAAGCACAAGGTGAAGGTAAAAAAATATATGGTTATTCATTTAACTCAGCAATTTTTTCTAGGTTAAAGTGCGTACTAAAAAACTCTTAAATTATACGCTTCATATCTAACAATTTAAACATTAACACTCAGCATAAATCAATTTTAGAAGTCAAAAGTCTTTATTTGCAAATAGACAGATTGGAAGAAAGCTGCTGAGTTAATAGAATAGATATATAAAAAGGTGGGAATGTTATCTTGGTGCATATAAAAATAACTCCTTATCTTAGAGAAACTTTTAATATTACAAAAGAAACCTTTGAAGTTGAACTGAAAGGGCAAGTTACTGTACACGATTTTCTAAAACAGATAGGAATTAAAAAACCCGAATATGTCCTTGTTGTAATAAATGGAAAAGCTTTGCCCAAAACCACACCCATTAAAGATGGAGATTGTATAGAAGTTCTGCCCGTGTTTGAAGGGGGATAAAAACTGAGAAAGGGGGCTTTTGAACATGCCTTTAGGTTACACAGGGAAAATTTTAAGAATTGATTTGAGCGATGGAAACATTAAAGAAGAAGAAAATATCGATGAGGTGTTTATGAGAAAGTATTTTGGCGGCAAAGGCTTTATAGGGTATTATCTTTTAAAAGAGGTCAATCCTGATATAGACCCCTTGAGCCCCGTCAACAAGCTCATATTTGCCACCGGAGTAATGACAGGTCTTCCCGTATCAGGCATGTGCAGATATGCTGTTGGAGCCAAATCACCCCTCACAGGAGGGTATGGTCAGGCTGAAGCAGGAGGATGGTGGGGCCCGGAACTCAAGATGGCCGGCTATGACGGCCTGATCATAGAAGGTAAAGCAGAAAAACCCGTTTACATCTATATCAAAGACAACGAAGTTAAGATAAAAGATGCATCCCACCTGTGGGGCAGGACAACAGATCAGGCCCAGAAGCTTATAAGGGAAGAGAACAAGGATAACAGGATACGCATAGCCCAGATAGGTCCTGCAGGCGAAAACCTGGTTAGCTATGCATGTATAGTCAATGAACTCAAACACGCCAATGGCAGGACGGGGATGGGAGCCGTGATGGGTTCCAAAAACCTAAAAGCTATAGCAGTGCGCGGGACTCAGAAGCTTCAGTTCAAAGACAAAGAAAAAATCCTTGGTATAGCCAGATGGTTCAGCGGATACTTCAAGGAAAATCCCCTTACATATGGTTTGTATAACTGGGGAACCTCAGGAGGTTTAATGAACTTCAACAAATCCGGGATTCTGCCTACTAGAAACTTCAGGGAAGGCAGTTTCGAGGGAGCTGAGAAAATATGGGGTAAAACCATGGCAGAGACCATTCTCAAAAAACGAGAAGGGTGTTATGCCTGTGTCATAAGGTGCAAACGGGTAGTAGAAGTAGACAGAGAAGACTTAAAGGTGGATCCAGAACTGGGTGGTCCTGAATACGAGACAATAGCATCCTTCGGGTCATTGTGTGGAATAGATGACTTAGAACTCATATCAAAAGCCAACGAACTGTGCAACAAATACACGCTGGATACCATTTCCACAGGGATGGTAATAGCCTTTGCAATGGAGTGTTATGAGAATGGTATAATAACCCAGCAGGATACTGGAGGCTTAAAACTCACCTTTGGAAACAAAGACGTAGTGCTCAAACTGATAGAAATGATAGCAAAACGCCAGGGTATAGGAGATATCCTGGCCATGGGCTCAAAAAGAGCTGCCAAGAAAATTGGCAAAGGCGCAGAACAATATGCCCTCACAGTAAAGAACCAGGAACTGCCCATGCATGAACCCAGAGGTAAATATGGAGTGGGTCTTGCCTATGCATTATCCGACACCGGGGCAGACCACATGCAGGCTGCCCATGACACAATGTTTACCGAAGAAGGTGAAGTTTTAGACAGCATAAAACCTCTGGGAATATTAGAGCCAATAGATCCCTTTGACATAACACAGAAAAAAGTACGGGAATTCATGTATCTGCAGTTTTTGTGGAGTTTTTACAATATGGCGGGTATATGCGACTTTGCCGCTGTGCCTCGGGGTTCCATGTCTTTAGGGAAAGTAGTAGAATTAATGAGGGCAGCCACAGGCTGGAATGTAAGCCTGTGGGAGATGTTAAAGGCGGGTGAACGGGGTCTTACCATGAGCAGACTTTTCAACACAAGGTGTGGCATAGGAGCCCGGGAAGACAGGCTTCCCAGGAGGTTGCATCAGGCCCTTGAAGGAGGAACCCTTAAAGGTCAAAAAATTCCTGAAAAAGAATTCAAGCAGGCTATCAAAACTTACTATGCAATGATGGGCTGGGATAAAGAAACGGGAATACCCACACAGGAAAAACTGGCAGAATTGGGTATCGACTTTTAAAGCTTCTATCATCAAACCAGGCGGCCAACCGCCTGGTTTATTTTAAACAATTTTTGTCCATGGAAGGAGAGCTTGAGAATGCTTGGGAAGATTAAACACATTACAGTAGGAATAATTATAGGTATTCTTGTATCTGGAACCGGTTTTGCTGATAATGATTGTGCAAAAGCATGTTTTACCAGACATGTAAAGGTAGTAATTGACGGTGTAAAACAGGATGTCGAAGTTGCCATTATAAACGGTAAAAGCTATCTGCCCATCAGAGAGCTCGGTAAAATCATGGGAATTCAGGTTGCCTGGAACAGTAAAAAAAGGCACATTGAAATCAGCCGAAATCTCATAAGGGCAGAGGTGAAAAGGGTGGTGGATGGCGATACTTTTGTTGCTCTTGTTAATGGCGAAGAGATAAAAGTAAGGTTGATTGGAGTAGATACCCCGGAAAGCGTAGAACCCAATCATCCCGTTGAACCATACGGCAAACAGGCGGGAGAGTTTACCAGAAAACACCTGGAAGGGAAAACGGTTTTTCTGGAGTATGATGTGGAAAAAAGGGATAAATACGGTAGACATCTTTGCTACGTGTATATTGATGGAAAGATGTTCAATAGGATGCTGCTTGAAGAGGGATATGCTACGAACGTAACCATTCCTCCAAATGTGAGGTATGCGGATGAATTCAAAAAACTAGTAGAGAAAGCAAGAATACAGAGAAAGGGTTTATGGAAGCTGCAACAAAAGTAACAAAAGGGCGATTCTCTATGTTTCAGCGTATAGATATACATGCTGCTAACAGCACCATCAGAAGGATAAAAATTCATTGAAGGAGATGACCTATTCCGGTGTAGTGACTTGATTCGCACGAATAACCAGGGTTAGCGAAGCCCGACACTCAATTTGGTGCGGTGTTATCGCAAGTAGAAAGGACCAGACTACTTTAGGGGAACATATGATGTTTGTAGCTTTGCTTTACTGAATTGAGTGTCG
>ENA-OSAE01000028-OSAE01000028.1-marine-sediment-metagenome-genome-assembly--contig:-NODE-28-length-118422-cov-24.319853_pt1 | contig 118422 bp, 112 predicted proteins | sample MGYA00237870_ERZ529317 | MGnify/ENA primary metagenome ERZ529317 (study PRJEB26369, sample SAMN03142812) | marine sediment metagenome | biome: marine; feature: borehole; material: sediment... | reverse complement strand
TACCTGGGTGGATGGCTGGGGTACTTCGCCTTGGCTGAAACCCCCAGCGTCTTTCGGAGCCTCGAGGAATGGCTGAGACGCCGCCTTCGCATGTGTCTTTGGAAGCAGTGGAAGCGGGTCCGGACGCGTTACCGCGAGCTACGCGCATTGGGCTTACCGGAATGGGTCGTCCACCAGGTCGCGAACGCTTGCAAAGGCCCTTGGCGTATGGCGCATGGGCCACTGAACCACGCCCTGGGTATCGCTTACTGGAAAGCCCAGGGCCTCATGAGTTTAACCGCACGTTACCAAAGCATTCGTCAAGCTTGGTAAACCGCCGTATACCGAACGGTACGTACGGTGGTGGGAGAGGACGGGGGCTAGCCGCCCCCTCCTACTCGATTGATCACCTGAGAAGGAGGTGTCCCATGATACCCCTGAATCGGCCGCTCCTGGGCCGAGAGGAGGCTGAAGCGGTCTCCTCGGCGCTCAGGACGGGCCAGATCGCCGCCGGGCCGCGGGTCCGGGCCTTCGAAGAGGCCTTCGCCGCCTACATCGGAACGAAGTACGCCGTGGCGACTTCCTCGGGTACTGCTGCTCTGCACGTGGCCCTGATGTCGGCGGGGATAGGGCCCGGCGACAGGGTTATCACCACCCCCTTTACCTTCGCCGCGACCGCTAACGCCGTGCTCTTCTGTGGGGCGACGCCGGTCTTCGTGGATATCGACCCCAGCACCCTGAACCTATCGCCCCCCGCGGTCGCCGAAGCTGCTCAGGATCCGAAGGTCAAGGCCCTCATCGTCGTACACCTCTACGGGCTGCCCTGCGACATGGAGGAGATAGTAGCGGTCGTGAGGGACAGAGGCATACTGTTGATCGAGGACTGCGCTCAGGCTCACGGGGCAGCGTATCGGGGAAGGAGGGTGGGGACCTTCGGCCATATCTCCACCTTCAGCTTCTACGCCACCAAGAACATGACCACCGGTGAGGGGGGAATGCTGCTCACCGACGACGCCCAGATCGCCGGGAGAGCTCGCGCCATCATCAACCACGGAGCGTACCAAAAGTACCGGCACGAAAGGCTCGGCTACAATTACCGGATGACGGACATCGCCGCCGCCCTCGGCCTGGTTCAGTTGAGGAAGCTCCCGGGCTTTAACCGGGCCAGACGGCGAAACGCCGCCTACCTCAGCGAGAGATTCCAAGGCCTGCGGTGGCTGGAGGTGCCCCCATATCCGGCGGACCGCCTACCGGTCTTTCACCAGTACACCGTGCGGGTAAGGGACAGGGATAAGTTCTGCGCCCATCTCGCGGCCCGCGGTGTGGGATACGGGATCCACTACCCCCTGCCCCTTCATCGTCAGCCGCTCTACCGACAGCTAGGCTACGGCCGCGTGTCGCTGCCCGAGTCCGAACGAGCCGCCCAGGAAGTGGTCTCCCTGCCCGTACATCCTGGCCTGACGAGCAGAGATCTTGAGACGATAGCCGAGGTGGTGGCCTCCTACCGCGACCACCCGTGAATGGGATGCCTGCAGGGGCTTCCCGAGCCCGAACTTCCTAGGGTTTTCCTCATCTTGAATCCCCTCCTCAGGTGCTTTCCAGGCGGAATTGTCCCTGCGTGGAGGAACTTCGCGACCTGACTAGAAGTCCTTGATGATTGAAATATGGGGGGGATATCCATGTCCTTCGGTTCCTGGCGGGATCACTTCGCCGAGGAAGAGATCGTCGAAGCGCTGAGGGAATTAGTTCGGTTGGACACTTCGAACCCTCCGGGGAACGAGAGGCAGGCCGCCGAAGTCCTCTGTGACATCGCCGCGAAGCTCGGGCTGGATGCCGAAAGGGTCCCCTTGGGCGATAGGCGGGCGAACGCCGTGATCAGGCTGCGGGGACGCCGGAGGGACACCGCGCTCCTGTTCAACGGGCATTTGGACACCGTGCCGCCAGGGGAGGCTGAGTGGACCTTTGGGCCGCATTCAGCGGACCTAGTCGACGGGCGGTTATACGGCCGGGGGGCCTCGGACATGAAGGGCGGCCTGATCTCGATGCTCTACGCCATGGGGCTGCTGCGGCAGGAAGGCATCGTCCCCGCCGGCGACATTATCCTCGCCGCCACGGCGGGCGAGGAGGTGGACAGCCTGGGGGCGCGCTCCTTTGCCCGGGACGGGGGCCTCGAGAAGGTGGCCGCCGCGGTAATAGCCGAGCCCACGGGAATGGACGTGGTCGTAGCTGAGAAGGGCGTTCTATGGCTCGAGCTCGAGAGCAGGGGTAAGACGGCCCACGGGTCCCGCCCGGATCTGGGCGTAAACGCCATCACCGGCATGATGGAGGTGCTGGTGAAGCTGCAGGGGTACCAATTCACCAGCGACCCGCATCCCCACTTGACGCCACCTACGCTCAACATAGGCACCATCAGGGGAGGGGTGAAGACCAACGTCGTGCCGGACCGCTGCGTCGCCACGGTGGACCTTCGAACCGTGCCCGGGATGGACCACGGGATGCTCCTTGAGGACTTCCGAGCTCTGACCTCGGGCGCGGACGTTAGCATTGAGGTTCTCAACGACCGCCCTCCGGTGGAGACCCCGCAGGATCACCCCTTAGTGGTAGCCGCCGTAGAATCGGGCCGCGAGGTTTTCGGAAAGCGTCCCGTCGTCAGGGGCGCGGCTTACTATACCGACGCCTCGGTCTTCGCGCCGGAGGGGATCCCCTTCGTCATCGTGGGGCCGGGCTTGGAGGAGATGGCCCACCAGCCGGATGAGTACGTCAGCGTGGCGAGCGTCCTCGAGGCGATAGATTATTACGCCCACCTGGCCATGCGCTTCCTGGGAACGTAGTGGGGGACCGGCGGCTTCCTCTTTCACCAGTTCGTATTACTGGGGGGTATAACGTATGAGGGATAGATATGTTCTGGTGTTGGTCCTGTTGCTGATAGCTTCTCTTTTCCTCAACCAGCTTACCTATCGCGCCTTGGGGGAGACACGGGAGAGGCTTGAGGCTCGGTTGTCCTCACTGGAACATAACCTGTCGATTGTGAAGACGGACGTTACGTCCCTTCACTCCAGGGTATCCGAGCTCAAGGAGGCGGCGGACTGGGTCCGTGACCTGCACGTAAACATCGAGGATTCCCAGGCCACCATCAGCTGGTTCCTATCGTCCGTGCAGCAGGGGCAGAGGGTCTACCTGCTTTACAGGAAGCGCGGCGAGGTAGAATGGCAGGAGGCGTCGGCCGTCGGGTCGGGCCCCGAGTTCGTAGCCCGATTCCCGGTGGAGATGGAGCGGAAGCTCGACGTCTTCTTCGGTGTGGTGAGAGAGGAGGGTGGGGCGAAGAGGGAGCTGGCGCCTGAGGGACCGGCCGGGGGGATATACGAATACGTAATCGTGGCCGAGTCAGGTGAGGGCAAGCAGGTGGCCGGCCCCTACACCTTCATGGCGGCCCCGCAGAGGCGCCTTAAGGTGCACCTGGAAGAGCGGGGAGGTCATTGCCTGGTGATCGTGAATGGAGCGGAGGGCCTAACCCTCGTATTCCGCGCCACGGCGGACGGAGCCGTCCTCGACGAGCTGACCCTGGAGGGTGAGGAGGGCAGCTTGACTTACGGCTGGTGGATTCCCGCTGAGACCGAGACCGTGCTTCTCACGGTCAAATCCGGCTCGGAGGTCCTGGGGGAGTATTCGGTGCCATGGCAGGTTTCGCGCCAGCTTGACGGTGACGACCGGTAATGGTAGAATCAGCGTAACGGCGAGGAACGGGGAGAGTAGCCGGGTGGATGCGGCCCAGAGAGCCGGCGGTGGTGAGAGTCCGGTCCGTGGAAGCCCGGTGAATGGGCCCGGGAGCTGCCGGATGAAAGCCGGAGGCGAGTAAGTCCGGCCGGCATCTTCCACCGTTATCGGGTAGAGGGTATGCTGGTACCCGCGAAGGAGCGCAGAAGAGTGGGGTGGCACCACGGGCAGAGGCCCGTCCCGATGGGGACGGGTTTTATATTTGGAACACGGAGAGAAAGGGGAGATAGCAAGTTGAAGAGAGTCTTCTCGGGGGTCCAGCCCTCCGGCACCCTGACCATCGGGAACTACCTGGGTGCGATTAAGCAGTTCGTCAGACTTCAAGAAACTCATGAATGCTTTTACTGCGTGGTAGACCTACACGCGCTGACGGTTCCCCAGGACCCGGAGCGGCTTGGCCGTCAGACCCTCCAGGTGGCGGCCATGATGGTGGCGTCGGGCCTGGACCCGGACAAGATGACCCTCTTCGTTCAGTCTCACGTGAGGGCCCATGCCGAGCTGTCCTGGTTGTTGCAGTGCATGACCTATTACGGAGAACTGGGACGTATGACCCAGTTCAAGGACAAGGCCCGGAGGCAGAAACACGCGACGGTGAGCGCGGCGCTGTTCACGTACCCGGTGCTTCAGGCGGCGGACATATTGCTCTACGACACCCACCTCGTGCCGGTGGGCGAGGACCAGCGCCAGCACCTGGAGCTCACGAGAGACATAGCGGAGAGGTTCAACAACCGCTACGGGGAGACCTTCGTCGTCCCGGAGGTCTACATCCCCCGTACCGGTGGCCGCATCATGTCGCTGGACAATGCTTCGACCAAGATGAGCAAGAGCAACCCCAACCCCGGGAGTTATATCGCGCTACTCGACGAGCCGGACGTCATCAGGGAGAAGATCGGGCGGGCAAAGACCGACTCCGGGCGCGAGGTGCGCTATGACCCGGAAGAGAAGCCCGAGATCAGCAACCTCCTGACCATCTATTCCCTGTGCTCTGGCAGGAGCATAGAGGACATCGAGGCCGAGTACGAGGGCAGGGGGTACAAGGACTTCAAAGGGGGCCTGGCTGAGGCGGTGATCGCTACATTGAGGCCCGTACAGGAGGCCTACCACGAGCTGATGGAGTCGGGAGCCATACGGGAGATCCTGGACCGCGGGGCCGACCGAGCCAGGGAGATCGCTGAGACAACCCTGGATAGGGTCAAGGACAGGATGGGCCTCGTGCCGCGTCTCTGAGGGGGCAGGGCCAGTCCCTTGCCCTATGGCAGGGGTTGGGTTATAATGTACCCGACAACTTAATAGGGCGACAGGGCCCGTTGAGGGATAATAGGGAAGTCCAGTGAGCCTTCGGGCGAGTCTGGCGCGGTCCCGCCACTGTGATCGGGGAGCCTCCCGCATATATCCACTGTCCCGGCAGGGATGGGAAGGGGCGAGAGGCGATGAAGCGAGAGCCAGGAAACCTACCTGTCGCTCATGCAAGCCCACTACCTTCGAGCGAAAGGGAGGTGCGGCCGATGTGTGACGTGGTTCATCGTCCCGGTCCTTAGAGGTAGGGCCGGGATTTTCGTCGTCATGGCAGCAGGTGAATTGAGACTCCAAGGGAGGTAAAAGGCATGAGGATAAGGCTCGTGGCCCTAATCGCCGTCGTGAGCGCTCTGCTGGTCGGCTGCTCGCTCTTCACGGCCGCACCGGCTTCAGAGGATACCTCGCCGACATCGGCATACCCGATGACCGTGGTGGATGATATGGGGCGGGAGGTGGTCGTAGAGTCTGAGCCCGCCCGGATCGTCTCCCTCGCCCCCAGCAACACGGAGATCCTGTTCGCCCTGGGGCTTGGGGACAAGGTGGTGGGGGTTACTAACTTCTGTAACTACCCGCCGGAGGTTGAGGGTATAGACAAGATAGGAGATTCCTTCAACGTCAACATCGAGGCGGTGGTGGCGCTCGATCCGGACCTGGTGCTCGGTATAGATTCGCATACAGAGGTCGCCGACCGCCTGGCCGAGCTGGGCATAGCCACCTACCTCTTGGCCCCGCAGAGCATAGAGGATACGGCGAAGGCCATAGAACGGGTCGGCGTCATAACCGGTGTGCCGGAGAGGGGACGCGAGGTCGCCGAGGATATGAGGCAGAGCCTGGAGGCCGTCGCGGAGAGGCTCGAGGGGATAGAGGATAGACCCAGGGTGCTGGTGCTGGTGGACCCGGCTGAGCTCTGGGCGGTAGGACCCGGGACCTTCCTCGACGAGATGATCCGCATAGCCGGCGGCGAGAACGTTGCGGCCGACATAGGCCAGCAATACGCACAGCTCAGCGAGGAGGCGGTAGTGGCCAGGGATCCCGAGGTCATCATCCTCACCTGGCCCGCCGCGGATCAGATAAGGGCGCGGGAGGCCTTCGCGGGGCTCAGCGCAGTGGTGAACGACCGGATATACGTAGTCGACGGGGATACGACCTCACGCCCGGGGCCGCGGCTGATCGAGGGCCTCAAGGAGATAGTCAGGGCCGTTCATCCCGATGTTGAGCTTCCCTAGGGGCGAGGGCCATGCATCTGGAGGTGCGAAGGCGCAGGTGGCGCCTCACCCTGGGCCTCATGGCCGCCCTGCTTCTGGGCATATCCGTGGCTGCCACGGGGCTCGGCACGGTGCCCGTGCCAGTGGGTGAGGTGCTGCGGGCCATCGGCGACGCCGTCGTCTCCGGCGTGAACAGACAGGATACCAACTCGGTAATCGTCGTCATGCTCAGGCTCCCCAGGATAGCCCTGGGGAGCCTGGTGGGGGCTTCCCTGGCCCTGGCGGGGGCCACCCTCCAGGGCCTCTTTCGCAACCCCATGGCCGACCCGTACATCGTGGGCATATCCTCGGGAGCCTCGCTCGGGGCGACGATAGCGATGGCCCTGGCCCTGCGGTTTTCGCTTCTCGGCCTGGGGGCGGTGCCCGTCTTCGCCTTCGTCGGGGCGCTGGGGTCGCTGGCCGTCGTTTATAACATCGCCCGGGAAGGGCCGAGGCTGCCCGTCGTGCCCCTCTTGCTCTCGGGCGTGGCCGTAGGCGCCTTCCTCCAGGCCATAGTGTCCTTCATTATGCTCATGAGCGACGAGAAGCTGCGGAGCATCTTCCTCTGGCTGATGGGAGGCCTGGCGGGGAGCACCTGGACGGACGTGCGTGCCGTCCTCCCTTACTTTCTCCTGGGATCCGGTGTGCTCCTCTGGCAGGCCAACAACCTGAACGTCATCCTGCTCGGGGACGAACAGGCCCTTTATCTCGGCGTTGAGGTCGACCAAGTGAAGAGGTGGGCGCTGGCGGCGGCCTCCCTGATCACGGCGGCGGCGGTGTCGGTGAGCGGGCTCATTGGGTTCGTGGGCCTGGTGGTCCCCCATATGGTGAGGCTGATCGTGGGGCCCGATCACCGGGTTTTGTTGCCGGCGTCGGCCTTGGGCGGCGCCATCATCCTGGTGCTGGCCGATACCGTTGCCCGAACCGCCCTCGCCCCCACCGAGATCCCCGTGGGCATCATCACTGCCATAACGGGTGGGCCTTTCTTCATCTACCTTCTCAGGCGCTATCGGAGGGCACGGTCGATATGACGGCGGTGATCACGGTAGAGAACGTCACCTTGAGTTACGGGACCGATCCCGCTGTAGAAGGTCTAACCCTGCACATCAGCCGGGGGGACTTCCTGGGGATCATTGGGCCCAACGGTTCGGGTAAGTCGACGCTGCTGCGGGCCATGGGCAGGGCGCTCCGGCCGGTTCGTGGGCGGGTGATCCTGGAGGGGACTGATCTTGAGGACATCCCCCGTAGGGAGATCGCCAAGAAGATCGGCGTAGTGCCTCAGGAGAACCCGATGACCTTCGATTTCACCGTCGAGGACGTGGTCCTCATGGGGAGAACCCCGCACCTCCGGGGTCAGGAGACCCCGGAGGACATGCGGAAGGTCAGGGACGCCATGGCGATGTGCGGCCTGAAGGAACTGGCATCAAGGCCAGTCACTCAGCTGAGCGGAGGCGAAAAGCAGAGGGTCGTCATCGCCCGGGCGCTGGCACAGGAGCCGGAGGTGCTCCTGTTGGACGAGCCCACCTCCCATCTGGACATCGGCCACCAGTCGGAGATCATGAGCCTGCTCGCCCGGCTGAATAGGGACAGGGCCGTGACAGTCGTGGCCGTGCTCCACGACCTCAACCTCGCCGCCACCTACGCGGGGAAGCTCATCCTCATGAAGGAGGGCAGGATCCTGGCCGCGGGCCGGCCTGAGGAAGTCATCACTAAGGACAAGATCGAGAGGGCCTACGGGAGCGAGGTCATCGTTGGGAGACACCCCGTCACCGGCAGGCCCACGGTGACGCTCATCTCGCCCGACCGGCCCCGGGCGCGCGAGGGGTTCCAGGTACACCTAGTCGCCGGCGGGGGGATGGCTGGGGCACTGTTGGAGTCACTCGTGGCCGCGGGCTTTGAGGTCAGCGTAGGCGTGCTTAATGTGGGCGACAGTGATTGGGAACGGGCGAGGTCTTACGGGCTGGAGGTCATTGATATTCCCCCGTTCACCTCCGTAACGCAGGCGGACCTTGAAAGGAACGTAGGGCTTATGCGATTGGCTGAGGTGGTGATCCTCCCGGATGTCCCCTTCGGTTGGGGCAACCTCAGGAACCTAGAGGCCGTCCTCACTGTCGCCCAGGAGGGAAAGCCGGTCTGGGCTCTGGAGGAGAGGCCCGTGGCACGGCGGGACTTCACGGGGGGAGAGGCCGTCAAGTTGTTCAGGAAGTTGGAGCGGGCTGGTATCCGGATCTTCGAAGATCAGGAGCAGCTCTTACAGGCTCTGTTATCGCTATAAGGGGTGAGGCCTTCGGCGCAAAGGTCCTCGTCCCTCTCCTCCGAAATCCGTCTGAAACCTCTCCACCTTGAGCGGGGAGTTTGAGGGGAGGGGTGGAATCAGCTAACGAAGTTCCAATATCGGATGGGAGGTGCTCGTAGGCATGGAAGGCGTTCCCCTTTCTCGGGACGGGACGCTGCGGCTACCCTCCACGGGCTCAAAGCGCCTGACGCTCGAAAGCCTGAAGCCTATCGTCTACGCCATCGCAGAGACCATCGGCAGGAACTGCGAGGTTATCCTCCACGACCTTTCCGACCCGGAGCCCTCTATCATCGCCATAGCCAACGGTCACGTCACCGGCAGAAAAGAGGGTGACTCGATAACGGACCTGGCGCTTGAGTACATCAGGAGGGGGCCCAAGAAAGGCGACAGACTGGTGAACTACGCCACGAAGTCGCCGGACGGCCGTCCCCTGAAGTCTACGACCGTTTTCCTTCGCAATGAGGATGGAGTCATCATAGGGTTCCTCTGTATCAACATGGACATCAGCCAGGCCAGCGTGGCCAAGGCCTTCCTCGAGGATCTGACCCAGGTCACCAACTTGGAGCCTTCAGGTGAGGAGTCCAGCCCCGGGACCTTCGCCCCCAATATCGGCCAGCTGTTACGCACGGCCATCACCAGGGCCGTCGAGGACGTTGGGAAGCCCCCCAATTTCATGGGCAGGGAGGATAAGCTGAGGGTGGTTAGCGCCCTGGACGAGAAGGGCATGTTCCTGATCAAGGGGGCCGTGGAAAAGGTCGCTGAGGCCCTGGGCGTCTCTCGCTACAGTGTATATAACTACCTGGACGAGGTACGGGCCAGGGAGGCCCGAGCTCCTTCTGGGAGTACGTAGGTCATCCGGTCAGATCGTCACTGGGCCCGGGTCGTCTTCGCTCAGCACGCCTGTTGTGCGAGAAAGCGGGCTTCAGCCGCATCCCTTCCCCTCAGGCCCCTTTGGGCAGGCCAGCACCGAGGCCATGGCTGGCCTCTTTCAAATTCCTATAGACGAGTTACACTAATGTTGAGGGATGGGCAGGAGGGTGTGGTCGGCGTGATGAAAGTAAGAGGCACAGCGTGACAGCCAAAGCTACACAATCCACTGCTCTGAGGTGATGCCCTTGTTCGAACACGTAGAGCCCTTCCGGATAAAGATGGTGGAGCCCTTGAGGGCCACTACCCGGGAGGAGAGGGAACAGTACATCCGCGAGGCCGGGTACAATCCCTTCCTCCTGAGATCGGAGCAGGTGATGATCGACCTCCTGACGGACAGCGGGACGGGCTCCATGAGCGACCTGCAGTGGGCGCGCCTGCTAGTGGGAGATGAGTCGTACGCGGGCAGTCGCAGCTTCTACGAGTTCCAGGAGGCCGTTCAGGACATCCTGGGCTTCCCCTATGTGGTGCCCACTCATCAGGGCCGCGGGGCTGAGAACCTGCTGTTCACCGTGATGGTGAGAGAGGGCCAATACGTGGTCAACAACATGCACTTCGATACCACCAAGGCGCACGTGCTGCACAAGAGGGGTCGGCCGGTCAACCTGGCCATAGAAGAGGCGTACGACGCCACCCTGGACCATCCCTTCAAGGGGAACATGGACCTTGAGAGGCTCGACGAATTCCTGAGCGAGAGGGGCGAGGAGACGGCCTTGGTGATGGTCACCGTCACCTGCAACAGTGGTGGCGGACAACCCGTGTCTCTGGCCAATATCAGGGGTATCAGCGAGATCTGTGCCAAGTACGGCAAGCCCTTTTTTATCGATGCCTGTCGCTTTGCCGAAAACGCCTATTTCATCAAGCAACGTGAGAGAGGTTATGAGGATTGGGAGATCCGTGATATCGTCCGCGAGATGATGTCCTACGCCGATGGCTGCACCATGAGCGCCAAGAAGGACGGCCTCGCCAACATCGGGGGGTGGGTGGCCGTCCGTGACCAGGAGCTCTATGGCAAGCTCACCGAGTGGGCCGTGCTCTTTGAGGGCTTCCCGACCTACGGTGGCCTGGCCGGAAGGGATATGGCCGCTATCGCCCAAGGGGTGAGGGAGGTCGTGCGCGAGGAGTATCTGGCCTACCGGATCGGCCAGGTGAGCAGGTTCGGCCGCCGGCTCAAGGAGGAGGGAGTGCCGATCATCGAACCGGTGGGCGGCCACGCCGTCTACGTTGACGCGAAACGTTTCCTGCCTCATATTCCCCAAGACCAGTTCCCCGCCTTCGCGCTGTCTGTCTACCTCTACACCGAGGTGGGGGCGCGTGGGGTGGAGATAGGTACCGTCCTGGCCGGGCGGAACCCTGAGACGGGTGACCACGATTACCCGAAGCTCGAGATGCTGAGGCTGGCCGTGCCGCGGCGTACGTACACCGACGCTCAACTCGACTTGGTGGTATCGGGGCTCAAGTCTCTTTATGAACGGAGGGAGGAGCTCAAGGGCCTCAGATTCACCTACGAACCGCCCGTCTTGCGGCATTTCACCGCCCGATTTGAGATACTCTCCTAGGAGTCGGGAGGTTGGGCCGGGGCTCTAGGATGTTACGGAGAGTTGGTCAGGCGCCACATCTGGTGCGGTAGATGCTTCATGGTAGCCGACCCGCGGAGGGCCGAGAACCCCACCTTCACTCACATAGCGGCTCCCTTTCGGCGCTGAAGATCAACGTCGGTGCCTAACCTACCCTCCCGGGGCCCGCGCTGTATTCATCGAGGCGTCGCGGCGGCGGGGTCCCGAGAGGGTGGGGAGATCGAGCCCCAGAGGAATTGGAGGTGCTGAGAATCGCCACCCCCTTGGATGCCGGCCGTCCTTTGGGGACGGTCTTTCGGGATATCCGAGGCGACGGAGGTCGAGAGGGCTGGTCTCGGCGCCGTTTCCCTCGGGCGCGTAGGGGATGAGGGTGGCACCGTATCGCAACAGGGACGAGAGATGGATCTGGAGTGCTGTTCGGCGGCAATTTTCGGCTCTAGTAGTGGGGTATACTCCCCCCGCACCTCGCAAGGAGGGTGAGCATGTCAAAGGAGAGCACGGGTCTCAGGCGAGACCTGGGTAAGCTGCAGAGTTACGCGACCATTATCGGGGTCCTGGTCGGTTCCGGGGTCTTCGTGGTCACCGGTCAAGCCGGGGCCACGGCGGGGCCGGGCGTTATTCTGGCGTACTTGCTGCTGGCCCCGGTGATCCTGACCACGACCCTGGCTTACACCGTCTATCTGAGCACCCCGCTTGGGAACAAACCAGGCGGAGCCTACATCCACATCTCCCGGACTCTGGGCTCATACTATATCGCCTTCGTCTTCATGTGGCTTAAGTGGGTGGCCTTTATCGGAGCCCTGGGAGTCTTAGCGCTGTCCTTCGGCCAGTACACGACCTTTTTCTGGCCGGAGGTTGACCCCGTGGTCATCGCGACCATCGTAGCGCTGTTCTTCTATGTCATTAACCTCGTGGGTGTTAAGTTCTACGGCTGGGCTCAGACGGTGATGTTCCTGATACTGATGGGCGCCATAGCGATCCTGGTGGTGCCGGGCTTCTTCGCCATCAAGTCAGAGAACCTCACCCCCTTCTTGCCCTTCGGGTGGGAGGGCGTCTTCGCCGTCATGCCGTCTCTGTTCTTCGCCTACGCGGGCTTCGAGTCCCTGGCTCAGACCGCCGGTGAGACCAAAGACGCCAGGCAGTCCTTGCCCAGGGTGTTCCTGAAGGGCGTGCTGGCCTCGGTAGTGATCTACGTGTTGATGTCCCTGGTGGCCTTCGGCGTGGTTAAGTACGATGTCCTCGCCCAATCCAATTCGGCGATGGCCGATGTGGCCTCCCATTACCTGCCCTTTGGCGCCGCCGGGATCGTGGCCTTGGGGGCAATGATGGCCTTTACAACCTCCATCAACGGTTCCCTCATGGTACCGTCGCGGCTTCTCTATGTCCTGGCGGATGACCGCGTGGTGCCGAAGTTCCTGGCACGGGTCAACAAGCGGTGGGGGACCCCCGATGTATCGTTGACCATCTCCACCGCCATAGCTATTTTCCTGCTGTGGACCCAGACGCTGGGCTACATGTTGAACGTGGCGCTGCAGGCGATGTTCCTGCTCTATGCCGTCCACAGTCTGAGCATGGTGCTGCTGCCCTTCGTGAGGCCGAAGCTCTTCGCCACGGCCGAGATCAAGCCGCCCGTGTGGCTGATGGTAGTGGCGGGCCTCTTCTCGGCGGCGTGCATGATGCACTTCACCTGGGGTATGCTTCGCTCGGTCCTAGACCTCATGCTGATCTGGACCTTCGTGGGCTCGGCGCTGTACCTGTACGCCCGCTGGGAGGGTGGCAGGGACGGCTTCGACTACAACAAGCGTCTGGTAGAGGAGTGGATGGACGTAACGTAATTAGGAAGAGGGCTGCCGACGCTTTTGGGGCCGCAGCCCTACTTCGTTCAACTTAGATGTGAGGAGGTAATACAATGGCACACAAGAAAGCTGTCTCCACCTCAAAAGCCCCCGCCGCTGTGGGCCCCTATTCCCAGGGCATCATAGCGGGCGACCTGGTCTTCGTCTCGGGACAGATCCCCTTCGACCCAGATACCGGAAAGCTGGCCGGAAAGGACATCGAGACCCAGACGAGACGCTGTATGGAGAACGTGAAGGCGGTCTTGGCGGCGGCGGGTTGTACGCTCGAGGACGTGGTTAAGGTGACCATCTTCCTTACGGACATGAAGGATTTCGGGGCCGTCAACGAGGTATACGCGGGGTACTTTTCGAACCACCCACCGGCCAGGGCCTGCGTAGAGGTCTCTCGCCTGCCCAAGGACGTCAGGATAGAGATCGAAGCCATTGCCCTACGGGCGTGATGGCGCTCATGAGATGAGCCCTGTAGCTTTCGAGAGGGAGCGACAGGAGTTCCCGGGACGCGCCACAAGGCCTTCCTCGACGCCGCGTGCGTGAGCTTGGTCCCGCTGAAGAGCCAAGGAGGCCCTGGACCGTTTCGTGCAAAGGGCGTTGACGTGTTCAGAGGCCTCCTCCAGTTTGCAGGGCCCCCTCAGGGCAGGCGACGGCGAATGGCAGTAGATGACCGCAGTTAAGGAGCCAGCTCTCTTCTCGGGCGGGATGCCAATACCCCTTTTGGGGCAGCATGCTGGGAGAGGGGATCACAGATGCGCTCGCCGTCGCCGAGAGGCTGATGTGGGTGGCCAGTTCCCTGCCCGAAAGACAGCCCGGGGTCCGGTCCTCGCGTGCATAAACCCAGCCACCTTCGCCCGCGGCCTCAGGAAGGCACGGGCAGGGCCGTGGGCGAAGTGGCGAGTTTGGCGGAGCTGATACCTAGCACCCTCTCTATGCCCAGGTCCCCTATCTGGGCATGGGTCGAGGGGGGCAAGAAGCTAATGGAGTGGTGTTCGGATGAACTCTCTGGGCTTCGTAGAGACCAGGGGTTTGGTGGCTGCGCTGGAGGCCGCCGATGCAATGGTAAAGGCGGCGGAGGTGGAGATCGTCTCGCGGGAGAGCAGCGGCGGCGGGTTCGTCGCGATAGTGGTGCGCGGCGATGTGGGGGAGGTGAAGGCGGCCGTGGAGGCCGGTGCGGCTGCGGCGAAGCGCGTGGGCGAACTGGTATCGGTTCATGTAATGGAGCGGCCTCACCCGGACCTGGCGTCGCTGTTGGGCGTTGGGCCTGAGAGGTAGGGAGACCGGCAGAGAGAACAAGAGGCCATGTTGGAGAGCCCTCTGCTCCGCTGGAGGTAGGCATGAAGAGGTCGATCAGTCAGGATGACGTTGAACGATATGTAGCTGAGGGTCGACGGGAGATACAGGTAAGGGCCGACACGGTGGTAACGGCGGCGGCCGAGGAGGCGGCGGCGCGGCTGGGCCTGAGGATAGTGCTGGCCGACGGTGGCGTCGCGGAAGGCGTGGAGCGCAGGGGCTATGACTGGGACCGAGGGCTCGAGCGCTGGCGCGCCGAGTTTCCGTTCCTGAAGGCCGGTAAGATACACGTGGCCAACTGTTCGCAGAGCCCGATATCGAACCGGGTGCGCGCTGCCGTGAACCGGTACATGGACAGCTTGCAGGAGCGGGGTATGGATTGGGAGGGATGGCTTGAGGAGGTCCACGCCGCGCGGGCCCAGTTCGCGAAGATCATCAACGCCAGCGTGGAAGAGATCGCCCTGTCCACTTCGGTCTCGGAGGCTGTGGCGTCAATAGCCAGCGCCCTTGATTTCCGGTCGGGTAGGGACAAGGTCGTCACCACGGAGATAGAGTTCCCGACGGTGGGGCACGTGTGGCTGGGCTTTCAGAAGTACGGTGCGCGAGTGGAATTCGTGCCCAAGCGTGACGGCATGATCCGCCTCGAGGACTACGACCGTTACCTCGACGAGAGGACGCTCATCACCTCCGTGGCGCAGGTCTATTACGAGACGGGCTTTCGTCAGGACTTGGCGGTGATAGCGGAGAAGGCGCACGCCAGGGGTTCCCTTCTGTTGGTGGACGCCTACCAGGGCCTCGGCACGACGCCCGTGGACGTCAAGGCCATGGACATCGATTTCCTGGTGTCGGGCAATCTGAAGTACTTGCTGGGTGTACCCGGCATAGCCTTCACTTACGTGCGTCGGGAGCTCATTCCGCGTCTTCGTCCGGCGGTTACCGGCTGGTTGGGACGGGACAACCCCTTTGCCTTTGAGGTAAGGCGGTTGGACTGGGCGCCGGATGCGCGCAGGCTCGATACCGGCACGCCGCCGGTCCCGGCGGCCTTCGCGGCCAAGGCCGGGATGGAGATCATCAACGAGATCGGGACGGACAGGATAGCCAGGCACTGCGATATGCTGAGCCAGTACGCCATTGAGCTCGCGGACGAGCGCGGCCTCCTTCTGGCCAGCCCGCGCGATATCCGTGAGAAGGGGGCCATCACGGCCCTTTTCACCGGTGACCGGGACGCTCACGAGGTGGAGGTGGAGCTCATGCGGCGCGGCATTGTCGCCAGTGCCCGGGGGCGAGTTATTCGCATCGCCCATCACTTCTTCACCGCGCCTGAGGATTTGGAGCGGGTGTTCGACGCGCTGGCCGAGATACTCACCGGGTGAAGGCCGGGGAGGCGAACCCGAGGATTGGCGTGTAAGGTGGTGGGCCGGCCGCGAGCCCGGTGAGGCAGGGCCCCTTGTGGGGTGCCAGTTGTTGTTATGCGAGGGGTTGGAGGGCCGGGTAGCGGGGACCACGCCTTCCCGGGCCGGTTTAGCTGGGACCTTTACCGTTAAGCATGGGATTAGGGGTCTCCGCTCAACTTTCTCCAGGGGGACGTATCAGAGGAACGACGCCGGGGTCGGAGGTGGCGAAGTAAGGACGGGCGTCGGTACAGGCGCCCGTCCCCGAGGTCGAGTCAGTCGCGCAGATACCCAAGGTCCTCTCAAAGCCATCGGGGGCCGCGACGCGGTCCTCTTGAGATAGTATCAGCTGTCTCCCTTGAGCGTCCCCAACGGCGGTGCGGGCGAGGCGCCTACCTCGTCCTGCCTCCGCCGCCAAAGGCGCTGTTGGCGTGGACTGCCTCCGGAGGGCGTTCGAGGTCCTGCGGACACAGGTAGATTGGGCCCCTCAGGCCCCTCCGCGGCGGCGGTTGGGCGGGGGCTTCGGCCCCCTTGACGCACCCTTCGCCCCTACGGGAGCAGCCGCCTGATGATCTTCAGCTGGTCGGCCGGGAAGGACTCAGCCGGCAGCGAAGAGGGGTCTAACCAGGCGACGGCGTCATTCTCCCTCTCGTCGCACTGGAGGGGGGCCTCGGGGGGCACCCAGACCGAGTAGTAGAAGCGCAGGGAGTGAAAGGGGTGGCCGAAGATGGAGACGAAGTTCTCGCTCACCTCCAGCAATTCTCCCGGTTCTGGCTCGACGCCGGTCTCCTCGCGGAACTCTCGCTTGAGGCCTTCCAGCATGGTCTCGTAAGGCTCGACAGCGCCGCCGGGAAACTCCCAGAGCCCGGTGAAGACGGACCTCACCATCAGGAATCGGCCTTTGTGTAGGGCTACGCCGTAGGCGGCGGGGCGAAAGCGCACTCGTTCTCTGGGAAACCGACGCAATTCACCGCTCAGGGTCCTGCATACTACGAGCTCCTCGCTCAGGGCACTTCCTCCTCTCCGACTCTGGTTCTGTTCCTATAGATAGCTCGAACCTTCTACAAATACGTCCGGAAGACCTCCTGTTGTACGGGGTATTCTCCGGGCCTCTCGATCGCGCCGGCTACAGGATTCTCCCGTCTCTGGCCGAATACCGTAGTAAGCCTCTGACGTGGCTCCGGTGGTGCGAGGGGCTGGGGCGCTTGGACGTTAGCCTCGCGTCGCCGGTGGGCTGGGGGCTGAGACCGACGAATTAAGGAGGATGCTGCGGTGCCCTTTTTCGCCGACCATGTGTTCGTCAACGGCCAGGTTATTACGGTTAACGAGTATGACGGCGTCTACGAAGCTATTGCGGTGAAGGGGAACAGAATCCTCGCGGTGGGCTCGGACGACGGTATTAGATCCATGATCGGCCGGAGGACGGAGGTGATGGACCTCAGGGGCCGGGCGCTTCTCCCGGGATTTATAGACTCCCACCTTCACCTGGTCCTGCACGGCACGAACCGCCTGGGCATAACCTGCAAATTCCCAGAGGTCAAATCCATCGAGGACATCAAGGCGAGGGTGAAGGCGGTGGCGGACCGGGTACCCCCCGGCACCTGGATCAGGGGCTGGGGTTATGACCACACCAAGCTGGCCGAGGGTCGCCATCCCACTAGGGATGACCTGGACGAGGTCGCCCCGCATCATCCGGTGATCATCGTGAGGACCTGCGCCCACATCTCGGCCGTTAACTCGCGGGCCCTTGAGCTAGCGGGGATCGGCGACGACCCTCCTGACCCGCCTGGGGGCAGAATCGAGAGGGGGCCTGACGGAAGGCCGACGGGCGTGCTGAAGGAGACCGCCCACATGCAGATGCTCAAGGTAGCCAGTTTCGAAGCCAGAGAGCTCAGGGAGGCGATTTCCGTTGCCGCGAAGGAGCTGGTGAGCCTGGGCATCACCAGCGTACACGACGCCGGCGGCTACGGTGCCGTCCAGTTCAGGGCTCTGCAGCAGACCGTGGAGGAGGGCGAGCTCCCCCTGCGGGTCTATGGCATGGTCTTCTCGCTCATCGATAACCTTCAGTTCATCGAGGAGTTCGGGAAGGCCGGGCCCGTGACCGGCTTCGGGAACAAGAGGTTGAGGATCGGTCCGGTCAAGGTGATGACCGATGGAAGCAGCAGCGGCCCCACGGCGGCGACCCGCGAGCCGTACTCCAGCGACCCCACCGATCGCGGTATCCTATACCTGGAGCTGGAGGAGTTGACCAGTATCTTCAGGCGATTTCACGCCAAAGGCTTTCAGCTTACCGCTCACGCCGTGGGCGACCGGGCGGTGGAGATGGTGCTTGACGCCTTCGAGAGGGTCCTCTCCGAGGACCCGCGGCCCCATCGTCACCGCATCGAGCACTCCGCGATCATGGACCCCGAGCTCATGGATCGGATGGCTCGCCTGGGCGTGGTGCCCGTCGCGCAGCCCGTCTTCCTCTACGAGTTCGGTGACGGCTACCTGAGGGACTACGGGGAACGGACCCGCTATATGTTCCCCTGCCGGTCGCTGTTAGACCGGGACATACCGGTGGCCGGCAGCTCCGACTGTCCGGTGACGACCCCCAACCCCCTCATCGGATTGCGGACCGCCCTGGACCGTAAGACGGCTGGCGGCCGGCAGGTCGCGCCGGAGGAGGGCGTGAGCATGCTCGAGGCAGTGCGGATGTACACGTACAACGGCGCCTACGCCAGCTTTGAGGAGGACATCAAGGGGAGCCTGGAGCCGGGCAAGCTGGCCGACTTGGTTGTGCTGTCGCAGCCCCTCCTCGGCACTCCGGTGGAGGAGCTGGGTGACATCGAGGTAGACCTTACCATGGTCGGCGGTAGGGTAGTTTACGAGTCGGGCCGTCTCGGCTAAACCCCACGGCGGCTTCAGGAGGGGAGGCGGAGCTTCTTCGGGGCTGTGAGGGGTGGGCGCAGTCGGCGTACAGCTGCGGCCATCGCGAAGATGGCCGAAGATAGGAGGATTATGGCGGCTCCGGAGGAGATATCCACGACGAAGGAGATGAAGAGCCCGCCGAGCGCCGCCATAAGGGCCAAGCTCATGGACAGCAGCACGACCTGGCGGTAACGGGTCGAGAGCTGCAGGGCTGAGGCCGGGGGAATGGTGAGGAAGGCCGAGGCCAGGATCACTCCGACCACCTTGACGGCGACGATTACCGTCAGGGCGACGAGGATGAGCAGGAGGTAGTGGAGGCTAGTGACGGGTAGTCCTCCGGCCTCTGCTGACTCCGGGTCGAAGGAAATGTAGAGCATTGGCTTGAAATAGGCGCCCAGAACGGTGAAGACCAGCGCCGCGGTGATGATTAACGCCCACAGCTCGGACGACGATACTGTGAGGACGTTGCCGAAGAGGTAACTGAACAGATCTACGTACTGCCCCCGGATGAGCCCGGTCAGGGCTATGCCTAGGGCCATGGCCGTGGCGAAGAGGATACCTACAGCGGTGTCGGTCCCCATCCGTCGGTCGCGCCCCAGGGCTCCAATGCCCAGGGCCGACAATAGGGAGAAGGCGGCGCCCGTGAGCATGGGCGGCCAGCCCATGACCAGACCCAGGGCCAAGCCCCCGAAGGCCGAATGAGACAGCCCAACCCCCAGAAAGGACATGTGGTTTAGGACCACGAAGAAGCCCACGAAGCCACATAGCAGGCCGGTTAGGGCCGCCGCGGCCAGGGCCCGCTGCATGAAGCCCAAGGCCAGCATCTCCTCTAGCATCACCTTACACCTCTCAGCCGTGGGCTGGGCCGGGAGGTGAGCCTGAGGATGCGGTCGGTGAGGGGGTTCATGTCCTCTACATCATGGTAGACTGCTATCACGGTCATCCGCCTCCTCTCGAGCAGCTCCTTCAGCCTTGCCAGAAAATGTTCCTTGGCCATGGGGGAGAGGCCGGTCGTAGGCTCATCCAGTAGGAGCAGGTCCGGGTCCCTCGCCAGCGCGCGCGCGAGGAAGGTCAGCTGACGTTGCCCCCCCGACAGGGCGGCGAGGGGGGCGTCTTGGATATCACGAAGGTCTAGTTCCTGGAGGACTTCGTCGACAGGCCGGGACTTCGCCGCGCCCAGGAGGCCCATGTCCACTACGTCCCGCACGGTCACCGGGAAGATGTCATTGGTGCCGGGGAGCTGCGGCAGATAGCCGATACGGGAACGCACCCGGGGTGAAGCTGGGTCCTGGCCGAAGACGCTTACCCGGCCCCGCGTGGGCCTCAGGAGCCCCGCGGCCAGCCTGAGGACGGTCGTCTTGCCGACTCCGTTTGGGCCCACTATCCCCAGGAAGGTCCCGCTTTCGACCGCGAAGGATAGGCCGTCAAGGACGATGTGTCCGTTATAGGCTAGGGTGACGGATTGAAAATCCACTACCATAGGCTCACCTCAGGGCGCTGACGAAGATCTGGAGGTTGTATCTCATAAGGTCGAGGTACCGTTCGCGGCCCGGCAGGCCCTCCCCGCCCAGGGGATCGACCTCGTAGACCTGCCCGCCTATCTCCGAGGCCAGGACCTCGGCGGGGCGGGGGTTGTAACCGGGCTCCACTAACACCGCACGGACTCCCCTCTCCCTGGCGGACCGGACGAGGGAGGCCAGTCGGGCGGCTGACGGTTCTGCGGCGGGGAACTCCTCAATGCATATGTCCTCAAGCTGGTATCTACGGGCGAAAGGACCCCAGGCGGCGTGCAGGGTGATGAAGGCGCGCACCTCGACCGTGGCCAGGGCGGCGCGGATCTCCGCGTGGAGCCTCTCCAGCTCGCGTTGCAACCTCCGCAGGTTGCCTCTGAAGTAATCCGACGAATCCGGCGCGATCTCGCTGAGGGCCTGTGCCATCTGCGGGGCCAGCGCCTCTTTGACCAAGACCGGATCAAGCCAGACGTGGGGGTCGCCATCTGGGAGTTCCATCCCCTCTGAGAGGCAGAGGAGCAGCGTCTCCTCGCCGGCGAACTCGCTGGCCCAGTCGTCGAGGCCTGCTCCCATGTAGACCAGCAGGTCCGCCCCCTTTGCTCGTAGGATGGCGCCGGAGGTGGGCTCGAAGGCGTGGGGCGAGGCCCCTGCGGGTATGAGCGTCATCACCTCTACCCTCTCACCCCCGATCTCCCGTACTAGGTCGGCCAAGGGGTGGAGGGTGGCGACCACCCGTATCTTACTGGGCGATGTCGCGATCAACGAGCACCCGACCAGGAGGACGCCGAGCAGCAGTATCGTCACTATGCTCCTCATATCCCGTCATCCACCTGCCTCGCGACTAGGATACCCTCTCTTGAGGGTAATACTCCCACATCCGGCTGTATCCAACGCCGGAAGTCGTTGCCATAATCATTACCACATTGGGGGCTGGATTCCTCCTCTAAGTCGTGCCTCATCTACCGATCGGCCGCCGAATGTGGTAGACTGTATAGCGGCCTGGGGGTTTGTGGTCGCCAGCGACCCATTGCGCGATAGGAGGTGGTCCCTTGTCGAAGAAAGTGGTGTACTTTCTCTGTACCGCCAACTCCTGCCGGAGCCAGATGGCCGAGGGGTGGGCCAGGCACCTGGCGGGAGGTGCGCTCGAGGTCTACAGCGCCGGTACCCGGCCCTCTCGAGTTCATCCCCTGGCCGTGCGGGTGATGGCCGAAGAGGGCGTGGATATATCCTCCCAAACCTCGGACGCCATAGACCCCGACATCCTGGCCCGGGCGGATATAGTCGTGACCCTGTGCGGTGATGCCCGTGACAGTTGCCCGGCCGTGCCCGGGGAACGGAGGCACTGGCCCCTCCGCGACCCAGCGGCCGCGAAGGGCGACGAGGAACAGGTGCTTTCGGTCTTTCGGGAGGTGAGGGATGAGATAAGGGCCAGAGTGAAGGAGCTGTTGAGAGAGCTCGCGGGCCGGTGATGCGAGCCGCGACGGCTCTTTGCTGGCGCCAGCGGCTGATGTGGACCTCAGAGAGTTCCCGCGAGAATGTCGCCGGGCAGCGTACCCGCCTGATATCCTGGATGGGGTACTCGGAGAGGTTGGGCATTCCCGCCTGGAGTGGTCGCCCTGCTCATCGAGGCGGTAGGAGGGGCCTGGGCTACCAGTGAACGATCAACCTTCCTACGGTCCCACTGCCCAGGGCCAGAGTCAAGAGGGCGATGTACAACCGCAGGTAGCCCAGTGGGAGGCGCTGCACGGTCAACACGGCCAGGGGCACGGACAGGAGAGAGCCGCCCAGAAGGTAGGGGAGGAGCTGCCAGTTTACGCCCGGTCCGGCCCAGAGGTAGAGGAGGACGGCGATGATGGACGCAAGCCCCTCGGATAGCGTGGAGATGGCGATGGCGCTCTTCGCGTTTATCCCTGATAGAATCTGCCCCCCGGTGACCAGGGGCCCGTACCCCCCACCGCTAATGCCCTTATTGAAGGACGCGACCAAGCCGAGGACGTAGAGCCTTCGCCAGGAGAATTTGTACTGCCGGTTCACGTTGAAGAGGAGAACCAGGCCCACGGCGATTATGATCAGGCCGATGGTGCCCTTCAGGGCCTTAGGAGGCAGGTTCACCGAGAGGAGCACCGACAGCGAGGCCCCGGCGATGCTGCAGGCGGCTAGCACGAGGGCGATGCGAAGGTGACGGGACCCGGCGTGAAAGATGGCGTTTCCCACCCGGTGATGTCCGAGCCCAGCGGCGAACCCCGTGACCACCTCCGAGAGGAGGATCACGGGGATGACCTCCAGGGGTTCATAGCCCAGCAGGATGAGCACCGGCGTCAGGGTAGTGCCGTAACCCATTCCCAGAGTTGAATCCATGTACTCACATAAGAAGGCGAGGACGAACACCGTCAAAGACATAAGTGAGCGCTGTCAACAGAGGCGCCTTCCCTCCCTGCCTGAGTCTCGCAGACCGGTTACATACTATGTTGTCGCGGGTGGGCCTGTGAGGAGAGGCAGGCTATGAGGGCGCCCATCGCGGATGGCCCGGGAAAAGGCGATGCCGAAGACTTCCGTCTCCGGCATCTTTGTCCGCAACCTGTGGTCTCTAGGGCTTCCCGGAGTTCACTTCAGCTTGACGTGGCGCAGGGCGGCCAGAAGGGGCAGGGCGAATACGATGCTGCCCAGGCCCTGGATGACGTTGCCCGGGACGCTGATTATGGCCGCCGGGAACCCTCGCATGATTCCCCCGGCCACATAGTACCCGAAGACCATCCAGGCGGCGCCGAGGAGCATGGCTCCCAGAGCGGGTACCAGGCGTCCGCCCTGACGGAAGGCCGAATGGGCGATGAGCCCCACGAGAAGGCCTTCGAGCCCCTTAATGACCAGCGTCCACGGCGCCCAGTGCCCGAAGCCGCTGAGGAGATCGGCCAGAGAGGAGCCCAGGCCCCCGGCGATGAGCCCGGCAAGTGGCCCCATGTAGATGGCGGCCACGAAGATCATGGCGTCCCCGAAGTTCAGGAAGCCCTGAGTGGCCGGCATCGGTATCTGAATGATCATGGTCGATACGGTGACCAGGGCGATGAATAGGGCGAGCATGGTGAGTTCACGGGTCCTCATCTCAGTTCCTCCCTTTGAGTAATGAAATAGCCCCGAAGATTCCTTCGGGGCATACGAATAGCTACGCTCATATACCAAATGAGACGCTCTTGATCCTCCTCCCAATCAGACTATACTGTCGGCTCCGGATTCTCACCGGGATCAACCGCTGAGGCTGATGGGCTCGTCCCCTCCAGGGGGGCATCACCACCGGTCGGGAATTGGAGTTTCCTCCTCACCCTGCCCCGAAGGATCATCTTCGATTTTCTTTTATTTTATACCATCTCAGGGCAGCGGTCTAGTAGCAATTTCGCCGCCCGCCAGCTGACCCACTCCCGAGGGCGGCTCGGTCCCACTTCAAGCGCCGAGCCCCTTACGTCGGGGGGGAGCCCTCTCAGCCTTCCCGCGCCGCCTTGAGGGCCTTCAGCCTTTCGCCATGCAGGGGGTAGAAATACAGGGCCACCAGGGAGACGAGCAGCGCCACCAGGGGTACGGCGGTGACCAGCAGCCGAAACCCGATTATGGCCGAGGGCGGCTGGACCACGAGGTTCGGGTCGTAACCGGTGGAATCTAGGATCGCGCTCATTACCACCGCCTGGAACGAGATGCCGAGGCGGATGACGAAACCGTTGACGCCGAAGTACATGCCCTCTCGTCGCGTGCCCGTTCTGAGCTCGTCCTCGTCGATGACGTCCGAGATGAGGATGTCCAAGAGGAGCATGATGCCGGCGAGCCCGATCCCTACCAGGGCCCCGGTCGCGACGCCGGCCGCGAAACTGGAGGCGAACCAGAAGGGGACCAGCGCCGCCCCGAACAGGATCACCGACGCCATCATCGCCCTCCTGGCCCCGAGTCGCACCGTAACCCTGCTCCACAGGGCCAGGAATACCAGCGCCGCTATGAACACCGACAGGAACAACAGTGAGGTCTGTCCCTCGTTAATTTTCAGCACGTACTTGGCGTAAAAGGGTAGCGTCGCCGTCAAGGTCACGAAGGTAAATTGCACCAGGAAACTGGCCAGCACATAGGTGAGGAAGGAGCGGTTGGCGAAGGTATACCTCAGGGCCGACCTGAAGGGCAAAGGCTCTCCGACGGTTTCCGCCCCTCGCTCACGGGCTCCCCATACCGAGCAGTACAGGAAGGCCGCGGTGATTGCGGCGAAGATGGCGCCCATGGCCGGCCAGCCGAGGGAGCCGTAGACCAGAGGCGGCGCAGCTATTCCGACTATCAACCCGAAGATGCCGAAGAGCTGTCTGAAGGCCGAGACCTGGGTCCTCTCCTCGAGGGAGGTGAACATCTCCGGGAACAGCGAGGTCCAGTTCAGAATGACGAAGGTGTACAGGGTATCAAAGAGGAAGATAATGGCGAGGAAGTAAGCGAAGAGCAGGACCTCGTTCCCGTCGACGAACCGCAAGGGGGGCATCCACACCAGCGCGAAGGCCACCGCGAGGGGCAAGGATCCGAAGAGCATGTAGGGAATCCTGCGTCCCCAGCGGGTGCGCGTCCGGTCGGAGATGTGCCCGGCCAACGGGTCGTTGATGGCGTTCCAGATGCCGTAAAGGGCCATGCCGAGGCCGATGAGCTTGGTCGGCATCTTCAGGGTATCTACGTAGAAGAAGATGATGTAGGTGCTAAAGGCCTGGGCTACAACGGCTGATGCGAGAGCTCCAGAGCTGTAAGCTAGCTTCCGTAGGAGGTGCATAGGGCGTTCCCCGCTTTCTGTTGGTTTCTTCCAGGGCTATTCTCCTTTGGGCGGATAAATTCCTACCTAGAGAACTAAAGTCTGTGAGGTGTGTTTGATGTCGATCACTGAACTCGTGCCTCTACCGGACCTATCCCGGGCCCGGCGGGTCCTTTGTTTTCAGCCTCATCCGGACGACGCGGAGATCGGGGTCGGTGCGACCTTGTGCGTCCTCTCCAAGAGGGGCGCCCAGGTGATCCTCGTCACCGTCACTGATGGCGGGATGGGCACCTTCGATGCATCCCTCGAGCCGACCGAGGTGGCGATGATTCGTGAGCGGGAGCAGCGCAAGAGCGCGGCCGTCCTGGGCATCGAGGAAGTCGTCAACCTGGGGGCGCCCGACGGCGGTCAGATCTCCGAGCCGGTAGTTCGCGAGGAAGTCATAACCCTCATCCGGAAGTATCGGCCGGACTTCGTCATGGCGCCTGACCCGTGGCTTCCCTACGAGGCCCACCCTGACCACAGGACGGTGGGGCTCGCGGTAGCCGCCGGTGTTCTGTTCAGCCCCTACCCGCACATAAGTTCGGGCGGTGAGCCTCACCAGGTGCAGGGGGTGGCCTTCTATCTGACCGCGCATCCGAATACCTTCATGGATGTGAGCGAGGGCTGGCGCGCCAAGTTCGAGGCCCTCGCAGCCCATCGAAGTCAGTTCGACGAGGCGACCCTGAGCCTCCTCGAACATTACCTGACGGCTCGGGCCAGGGCATGGACGAAAGAGGGTTTCCTCACTGAGGCCCTGAAGGTCCTGAGCCCCATCCACCTGCATGTCAACGTAGATGCCGTTAACCTTTGAAGGAGGGCGGTTATATGGGCCTGACCATCACCGTAATTGGCGGGGGAAGCAGCTACACCCCCGAGCTGATGAATGGGTTACTCTTGAGGGCCGAGCGCCTTCCGACCGAGTCGGTGCGCCTGGTCGATATCCCCGAGGGCAGAAGGAGGCTCGAGGTCGTCGCGGGGCTCCTCCAGCGCATGGCGGCCAAGCACGGCTCTCGGGTGAAGATCGAGACCTATCTGGACCGGAGGAGGGCCCTCAGGGGGGCCGATGTGGTGATATCTCAGTTCAGGGTGGGCGGGTTAAGGGCTCGCTCCCTGGACGAGAAGTTGCCCTTAAGACACGGAGTTATCGGTCAAGAGACCACCGGCCCGGGCGGTTTCGCGAAGGCCCTGCGGACCATCCCAGTCGCCCTGGAGATAGCACGAGATGTCATGGAGGTGTGCCCGGAGGCCTGGCTCCTGAACTTCACCAATCCCGCCGGCATGGTCACCGAGGCCGTGCTCAGGCACGTTCCGGGGGTCAAGTGCCTCGGCCTGTGCAACGTTCCGCTGAGCATGGTACGCGCGGTCTGCGACCGTCTGGGGGTGGCTCCCTCTGACGTCGAGGTGGAGATGGTAGGCCTTAATCACTTAAGCTGGGTGCGGTCTCTCCTGGTGCGGGGACAGGATATTTTGCCCGCGGTTCTGTCCTCGGACCTGCTCAAGGAGGAACTGGTCAGGAACATTCCCGGTGCCGAGGTGCCCCCGGGCTTCCTGGAGGCCCTGGGGATGATGCCCTCCCCCTACCTTCTCTACTATTACCTGCACCCCCAGATGTTGGCCAAGATGAAGGCTGACCTGAGGGCAGGTAAGGGCACCAGGGCGGACGTGGTCCGCGACGTGGAGGAGCGTTTGTTCCGCTCCTATGCTGACCCGGCTGTGGAGGACATCCCTAAGGAGCTCGCCGAAAGGGGTGGCTCCTATTACTCCGAGGCCGCCCTGGACGTCTTGGACGCCCTGGTCAACGACCTGGGGACGCGCCACGTGTTGAACGTCCCCAACGGCAGCGCGACGCCGGACCTACCCCCCCAAGCGGTGATGGAGGTCACCTGTGTGGTGGATGGGGAGGGGGCGAGGCCGCTTCCAATAGGCCCGCTGCCGACCGCGGTGCGGGGCCTCGTGCAGCACGTTAAGGCCTACGAGGAGCTGACCATAGAGGCTGCGGTCAGTGGTGACCGCGAGGTCGCCCTCCTGGCCCTGCTCAACCATCCCTTGGTGGGCGACGTGACGACCGCGAGCGGGCTGCTCGCCGACATCCTGGAAAAGAACCAACAACTCTGAGGAGGGATGCCGATGCTCTTCTGCGGCGTGGACGGCGGTGCCAGCAAGACCGTGGCTCTCCTGGGGGACGAAGAGGGGACGGTCCTCGGCCTGGGCCACGGAGGCCCCGCCAATTACCAGGTGGTGGGCCTCGAGATGGCAATGGATTCGGTGCTTCGAGCCGTCCGGGACGCGACGCGGCAGGTTGGGGTTCGGGTGGAGGAGGTAGACCACTTCTTATTGGGACTGGCGGGGGATGACGGGCCTGAGGACCATGCGACTTTGGAAGGGGGCCTGCGGAAGCAGTTCCGCTCCTTCACGCTCATGAACGACTCCTGGATAGCCCTGAGGGGCGGAACCCGCGCCGGCTGGGGTTGTGTGGTGATATGTGGGTCGGGGGCCAATGCCGCTGCCAGAAGGGCGGACGGGAGGCGGGCCATCCTCAGGGGGCGCACTTACGAGTTCGGGAACAAGGGCGGCGCCCTGGACATCGCCCGCGATGCCCTTCACTGGGCTTTCCGGGCTGAGGAGGGGACCGGGCCGCCGACCAGGCTGAAGGAGGAGGTCCTCCTGTACTTCGGGGAGCCGGATTACGATGCCCTAGTCCGCCGGATGGTTGACGCTGGGCCTATGGGCATCTTCGGCGCCCTGGGGCTGGCCCCTGTGGTGAGTCGTCTGGCCGCCGAGGGTGATCGGGTGGCTCAGGAGATCCTCATGGACGTAGGGCGCCATCTGGGATACTCGGCCAGCGGGGTCATACGGAGGTTGGGAATGGAACGGGAGGAGTTCGACCTCGTACTGGCAGGGGGAGTCTTCGACGGCGAGTGCCCTCTGCTGATCGACGAGCTCACCACCACCGTCCATCGCACTGCCCCCCTCGCGAGGCCGAGGCGGCCCGAGTACGAGCCCGTAGTCGGCGCCTTCTTACTGGCCCTGGAGGCTAATGGCATCGAGGTCGACGAGCGGATTTATGAGAGGATTGCGACGACCAAGGCGAAGCTGGGGGGGAGATCTTAAGTGCGACTGACGAGATTGCCTCGCAAGAGGTTGGCGAACCTTCCCACCCCGCTGGTTTCCCTGGACCGCTTGAGCCACGAGCTCGGCGGGCCCGAGCTTTGGGTCAAGAGAGACGATCTCACGGGGATCGGCATGGGCGGGAACAAGCTGAGGAAGCTAGAGTTCATTATCGGCCGTGCCCTGGAGGAGGGGGCGGACCTGCTGGTCACCACCGGAGGAGTGCAGTCCAACCACGCCAGGCAGACGGCAGCTGCCGCCGCGGCCTCGGGGCTGGACTGCGTGCTGGTGTTATCGGGACAGGCCGGGCCGGCGGAGGGGAACCTCCTCTTGGATTACCTCTTCGGGGCGGAGGTTATCTTCACGGATATCGAGGACTGGGACGAGAGGGAGGCGCTGCTCCGGGAGGTGGCCGACAGCTACGCTCAGCGTGGCCGACGTCCCTACGTTATTCCCGTTGGGGGGTATAGCCTCGAGGGGATCGCGGCCTACGTGAGCGGATTTCTAGAGACCTGGAACCAGTGCCTTCAGCTGGGAATAGACTTCGACGCGATCTACCTGGCCTCGGGGTCGGGTGGAACCCAGGCTGGCCTGGCGGCGGGCGCGGCCGTGTTTGGGCAGCGAGTTGAGGTCTACGGCGTAGACGTCGTGCCTGAGCAGGACGGGCTCGAGAGGAGGGTCCGTGATGGCGCCCGGGACTTCCTGGACAGGGCCGGCTACGGGACCGGGGACCTGGCGATGACGGTTGTGGAGGGCTACGGCGGTCCGGCCTATGGGATCCCGGATGAGGCGACCTGGCAGGCCATCGAGCTGGTCGCCAGGGCGGAGGGGCTGGTTCTCGACCCCGTATACTCTGGAAAGGCCATGGCGGCCCTGATCGATCATATCAGGGACGGGCGTTGGGGCCGGGGACATCGGGTGCTCTTCTGGATGACCGGGGGGCAGCCGGCTCTCTTCACCTTCACTGACAGGTACCGAGTAATTCGCAACACGAACATTTGATTGTGTATGAATTTGACCTTGAGAAAAAGCTCGAACTAGTCTATAATGTCCTACGTAGAGTGAAAATTTGTACATAACCTAACTATGTGACAACGCGTTCGGTGAGGAGGTGAGCTCTTTCTCCTTATTGCTCTTGGTCTCAGGTAGGTTCACAGAGAGCACGTAAGAGGGGGGTGCTTACGTAATCATGAGGAGGATTTCCAAGGTCGCTGTCCTGGGAGCAGGGGTGATGGGTAGCGGTATTGCGGCCCATCTGGCCAACGTCGGCATAAGGTGCTACCTCTTGGACATCGTGCCGGCTGAGCTCACGGACGAGGAGAGGAAGCGGGGCCTCACTCTTCAGGATCGGCAGGTGCGTAACCGTCTTGCCGCGACGGGGTTGGAGAGGGCCCTCAAGGCCAGGCCAGCTGCCTTCTACGTGCCTGAGCAGGCCAGCCTCATAACTGTGGGAAACCTGGAAGACGACCTGGAGTGGCTTTCTGAGGTAGATTGGATCATAGAGGCCGTGGTGGAGAGGCTCCCCATCAAGAAGTCCTTGTTCGAGAAGGTTGCCAAATACAGGCGGCCCGGAACTATCGTGAGCTCCAACACCTCCGGCATCTCCGTCAACGCCATGATCGAGGAGATGGACGAGGACTTCCGCCGCCACTTCCTCGGCACCCATTTCTTCAACCCGCCCCGGTACATGAAGCTGCTGGAGATAATCCCGACCCGGGACACCGATCCCGACGTGGTCGAGTTCATGCGACGGTTTTCAACCGACGTCCTGGGCAAGGGAGTGGTGATAGCCAAGGATACGCCTAACTTCATCGCCAACAGGATCGGTACCTTCGGCATGCTGGCCACCATCCGGATCATGCTGTCTCGGGGCTACAGGATCGACGAGATAGACGCCATCACCGGGCCCGCCATGGGGAGGCCCAAGAGCGCCTCCTTCCGCACCCTCGACCTGGTGGGGCTGGATACCTTCGTCCACGTCGCTGGCAACGTTAGGGAGAACGTCGAGGATCCGGCCGAGAAGGAGGCCTTCAGCATCCCCGACTTCGTACAGGAGATGCTGAAGCGAGGTTGGCTGGGCGAAAAAAGCGGTCAGGGATTTTACAAGAAGATCAAGCGCGACGGCCAGAGCCAGATCCTCACCCTCGACTACACGAGCATGGAGTACGTGCCGCGGGAGAAGCCGCGTATCGAATCCCTGGGCAAGGCCAAGGGGATTCAGGACGTCGGGCAAAGGGTCAAGCACCTTTTGGAGGCCGGGGACCGGGCCGGTTCCTTCGTCTGGGAAGTGCTCAAGCTGACCCTGTTGTATACGGCGAAGGTGACTCCCGAGATAGCAGACGACATCCTGAGCGTGGACAACGCGATGAAATGGGGCTTTAATTGGGAACTCGGCCCCTATGAGCTCTGGGACGCCATCGGAGTCAAGGAGTCCGTGGAACGCATGGCCGCGGAGGGAGAACAGATTCCGGCCTGGATACAGGAGATGCTGGATGCGGGCCATACCTCCTTCTACATGGACAGGAGGATGTATGATTTCCGCGGGCGCCAGTACGTCGAGATGCCGACAGAGCCTCGCGTTATGCGGTTGGCTGCCATCAAGAAGGGCGAGAGCGTTGTTAAGCGGAACACGGACGCCAGTCTCGTGGACCTTGGGGACGGCGTGGCCTGCTTGGAAATGCACTCGCCCAACCAGGCTATAACCCCGGATTTCGTGAAGATGATCTACGAGAGCCTGGAGGAGGTGGACCGGAACTTCGTAGGACTGGTCATCAGCAACCAGGCCAAGAACTTCTGTGTTGGGGCCAACCTCCTGCTCTTGCTCATGGAGATCGGTCAGGGTAACTGGGACGGTATCCAGAGCATGGTGAAGGCCTTCCAGGATGCCACGCTGGCGATGAAGCACTTCCACAAGCCCGTGGTCGCGGCTCCCTTCGGCATGACCCTGGGCGGCGGGTGTGAGATAGCCTTGGCCGCCCATAGGATCCAAGCCAGTGCGGAGACGTACATCGGCCTGGTCGAGTTCGGCGTCGGCCTGCTGCCTGGCGGTGGTGGCAACAAGGAGCTGCTGTTAAGACACCTCGAGGCCGTACCCAGCGATGGGCAGATCCCCTTCGACCTGACGCCTTACGTGGCGAGGGTTTTCGAGCAGATCGCCATGGCCAAGGTGGCCACCAGCGCCCATGAGGCGAAGAAGATGCGGTTCTTGCGGCCGTCGGACAACATCAGCGTGAACGGCGATTTCCTGTTGTATGACGCCAAGAGAACGGTTCTGGACATGGTCCGGGACGGTTTCCGGCCGCCTGCTCCCGCCAGGATCAAGGTCTTGGGCGAGGCCGGCAGGGCGGCGCTGGAGGCCATGACCTACAACATGATGAAGGGCGGCTTCATCAGCGAGTACGACAAGTTCATAGCCGACAAGATAGCCTATGTCCTCACCGGGGGAGAGGCCCCTGCCGGGAGCGAGGTCAGCGAGGAATACCTGCTCGAGCTGGAGAGGGAGGCCTTCGTCGACCTCTGCCGGCAGGAGAAATCCCAGGAAAGGATGCGGCATATGCTCTCTACGGGCAAGCCGCTTCGTAACTGAGGGGGTGCACCGATGAGAGAGGCCGTCATCGTATCGGCAGCGCGGACAGCCGTGGGGAAGGCCCCTAGGGGGACCCTTCGACAGACCCGTCCCGATGAGATGGGGGCGGTGGTCGTCAGAGAAGCGGTGAAGAGGGCGTCCGGCTTAGATCCTCGGGAAATCGACGACCTGGTGATGGGCTGCGCCTTCCCGGAGGCCGAGCAGGGGATGAACGTAGCCCGGGTGATAGGATTGCGGGCGGGCCTGCCGAGCTCAGTACCCGGCCAGACCATCAACAGGTTCTGCGCATCAGGCCTGCAAGCCATCGCCATTGCGGCGGAGAAGATCATGTGCGGATTCGCCGACGTCGTGGTGGCCGGCGGCGTGGAGAGCATGAGCCTCGTCCCCATGGGTGGCAATAAGATGTCGCCGAACCCCTACCTCGTAAGCCACTACCCGGAGGCCTACATGTCCATGGGGCTCACGGCCGAGGAGGTCGCGGCGAGATACGGGGTCAGCCGCGAGGAACAGGATTCCTTCGCCCTGGCCAGCCACCGCAAGGCCATGAAGGCTATCCAGGAGGGCAGGTTCAAGGACGAGATAGTGCCCCTGGAGGTGACTTTGAAGTCCTTCGAGAACGGGGAGCTCAAGGTGACCAAGCGGGTCTTCGATACCGACGAGGGGGTGCGTCCCGACACCTCCGAGGAGGCCTTGGCCAGTCTGCGACCCGCCTTCAAGGCCGGAGGTACCGTTACCGCCGGCAATTCCTCTCAGACCAGCGACGGGGCGGCGGCGGTAGTGGTCATGACGGCTGAGAAGGCCCGCGAGCTCGGCCTCAAGCCCTTGGGCACCTTCCGCTCCTTCGCTGTGGGCGGTGTGGAACCGGACGTAATGGGAATTGGGCCGGTGGTGGCGGTGCCCAAGGCGCTCAAGCTGGCGGGGATCAGGCTTGAGGACGTCGACCTCGTGGAGCTCAACGAGGCCTTTGCCGCGCAATCTCTGGCCGTGATCAAGGAGCTGGAGATGGACCCCTCCAGGGTGAACGTCAACGGCGGAGCCATTGCCCTGGGCCATCCGCTGGGCTGTACTGGGGCGAAGCTCACCGTCACCCTGCTCAACGAAATGGCCAGGCGCGGGTCCAGGTACGGCCTGGTGACGATGTGCATAGGAGGCGGCATGGGCGCTGCAGGGGTCTTTGAACGGGCTGGATAGGCCTTCGAAGGTCGACCCGAGCGGTCGACCTTCTCCCTTTAGGTTGGCCGTGGGGCGGCCTTCTTCGGCCCAGATGACGTTACCCCCTGGGACACTATGGTGGAGTCCGGTCTCCCAGGGGGTAACGCTTTCTGCGCTCTTAACGCCGGCTGTCCTTAAGTTGTCAGCTGTACTGACCGGCCTGTGGGGATTGGCCGAACTGCTGACCGACCTGGCCGTAGGTCTGCTGAGGTCCTGCCGGCGGAGTGTACCCGTACTGTGGGCCCTGATAGGTGGGAGTGGGCCGAGCCTGATAGCCGGCCTGACCTATCCCCGCCTGGGGATGGGCGATGCGCTCGACTTCGTTGCGCACCGAAGTGACCACCTGTCGGAAAGCGTTCAGGGTCTGTGGGTCTGCAGTCGCGGGAGTGTACCATCCCTGCTGTCTGGCGAAATCGAACACCTGCTTGGCCATGTTGTTGATGTCGTTGTGAATCCGTTCTAGCGTCTGTCTCAGCTGCGGATCAGCCGCTTCCAGCGTCGACCAGTGGTACCTTTCGGAGACCGCCTTCTCCGTCATGAGCAGTTCCATCGCGATGTCTTTGTCGCTGTACGTGTCGTACATGGGCCCGAGCCTCCCTCAGAAGTTTTGTCCGACCAGGTTGCTGATCTGTTCGATGTGACGCCTGTGAGCCTGTTCGACCTGGTGGCATAGTTGCCTGAGCTGAGGGTTCCGACAGACCTGCTCGAAGGCTACGGCCTTCTTAATGGCCATTTCGTCGGCCTTTACGCACTCCTCCACCCACCAGGTCTCGACTTTCGTGAAGTGATTCAACCCTTTCACCTCCTCGTCTGGGATTTCCAAGCCTTAGATTTTCAAGGTGGACGAGGGGTTATTCTGCCGTGGGGGAACTGGCCCTTGCCATTTACAGGGAACGCTAGATAGCCTGGGCGGGGGCCTTGTAACATCGCCGTGCCCCCGGAGCCGGAGCCCCCAGAGGCTCGCCTCTTGGGGCCCAACCTCAGCCTTGGCCCATGACCGCCAACCTGCTTTCCGGGCTCCCTTGACAGTAATTCGGTTACGGAGGAAAATACGCGTGAGATAAGCTCAAGGGCCGGACGTAGTATGCTCCTGAGGGAGCGGCGGCTAGGGCGTGCGGCCTTGTAAGATCAGGCCGGCGCCGGCGGCGAGGAGCAGGATAACCATCCGGTCGAAGAGCCGCTGGGGCATGCGACGGTGCAGAGCCGAGCCAGCTACCAGGCCGAGGATGAGCCCAGGTGAGCTCCGGAACAAGGTCGACCATACGACTGGCGTCAGGAGGCCGACGACCCCGTAGAGGACAAGCCTGTACAGGGTGTCGGAGAGGAAAGTCAGCGAGGTGTGGCAGCGGAAGGCTTCTTTGTCGCGCACGACCTCGCGCAGATACATGACGATGGGCGGACCGTTGGTGCCGAAGAGGCCTCCCAAGACGCCGGCGACCCCTCCGGCCACGATCCCCGCCGAAGGGGTCGGCGAAAGCGGTCTGCGGGGCGGTCGGAAGAGGGAGAATAGGCAGTACAGGATTATGCCCAGGCCCAGTACCGGCTTTAGGAGAAGGGCAGGAGCCCACTTGAGGAAGTAGGTGCCCGCCAACGAGCCCCCGGTCAGCCCGGGGAGGAGTGGCCAGATGAGACGGGGACGAAGGGAGCGCACATCCAGGGCGGTGATGGCCAGGCAGGCCACCAGATCGGCTGCCGTTACGAGAGGTACCACCACGCTGAGGTCGAAGAAATAGAGGAGGAGCGGCACCGCTACCAGGGCGAAGCCGAAGCCGGAGGAGCTCTGCGCGAAGGAGGCGAAGGCGAAGATAATAGCTGGTAACAAGCCCTCGAGCATTCTTACCCCCCCTCCGGGGGAAGAGATTCGCGGGGCAGGAGGGTGATACCTGCCGGGACAGGGGGCTTCAGGTTCGAGGAGAGAGGGCGTCCCGGCGCAGCCCTTCTTCGGATATTGGAGAGCTGGCGCACGGCCTTAGGAGGCGGGTCGCTATGACCGATATAATCCTCAGCAGGCGTCGCCGTTGAAGCGCAGTTCTAGGGGGAGGAGTGCAGGTTGAGAGCGGTTCCACTGGAGAGGGCCATCGGTAAGAGGTTGGCGAGGACCCTGTACTCGAGCGATGGGCGCGTGCTCCTTCACGCGGGTACCGTCCTCACTGATACATATGTGCAGAGGCTCAAGCTGAGAGGGTACATCTCGGTTTACATCATGAACGAGCTCGTCCCCGACCTGGTCGTAAACGACGCTATAACCGAGGTCACCCGTGTTAAGGCCATGACCCGAGTCTCCGAGGCGATGGCCGCTATCGCGAGGGGCGAACGTATCGAGCGGGGACGCGTCATCGATGTGGTACGGAAGATTATATCCGACCTGGCGGAGAGCCCTGACGTTCTCTTCTGCCTGTCCAACATCCGTTCGATGGATGATTATACCTTCGCTCACAGCGTCAACGTCTGCGTGCTGGCGGTCATGATCGGACAGGCCTTGCACTTTGCGCGGTCGCAGTTAGAGAGGTTGGGGGTCGGTGCGCTGCTCCACGATATCGGTAAAGTAAAGGTCCCGAAGTCGATCTTGCAGAAGCCGGGGCGCCTTACCCCTCACGAATTCGAGGTGGTCATGGGCCACGCTGAGGAGGGGTTCAATATCCTGCGGAGGCATTTTGACTTCAGCCTGTTCTCGGCTCACGTCGCCTTCCAGCATCATGAGCGCCTTGACGGGACGGGATACCCGCGAGGTCTGAAGGGAGATGCTATCCATCCCTTCGGGAGAATAACTGCGGTGGCCGACGTCTACGATGCCGTTACCAGTGACCGCGTCTATCGGGCTAAGATGCCGCCGCATGAGGCTCTGCGAATGTTGAAGGTGGAAGGCAAAGGGCGTTTCGACCAAGAGGTCGTGAACAAGCTGATGGCGCGCGTGGCGGCTTATCCCACCGGATGCATCGTCAAGTTGAGCACCGGGCAGCTAGCGGTTGTGGTGCAGCAGGTCGCCCACGCTCCGGACCGCCCCATAGTGCGAGTCGTGACGGATGATAAATACCGAGTGATCGAACCCGAGGATCTCCCCTTGGAGTCCTGCCCCGAGGTGACCATCGAGGCCGTGCTGGACGACTTTCCCAACCAAGTTCTACGACAGCTCAGAGCTCCAACTTAGGGGCGCCCAGAGGGTCCTCTTGGGCCAACAGGCGCGCCAACTTCCTTATTTGGCGAGAAGCCGGGCAGCCCGAGAAGGCCGACAGCAGGGGAACCTGACGGAGCGTGGAGGTGGACACCGCGTTGTCCCGGGGTATAAAGCCCAGGTACTGTATGTCAACGGAGAGGAACCGTCGCGCCGTCTTCGCCAGTTTATCATGTACCCTACGGGCCTCGGCCTCGGTGCTTCGGTTTACCACCAGCCCCATTCCGTCCCTTCTCCCGGCCACGTATACGGCCTTAACGAGAGCATAGGCGTCCAGAAGGGCCGGGGGCTCCGGCGTGGTCACCACGATGATATTGTCAGCGGTGAGGAGAAAATTAGTGACGTTTTGCGACACACCTGCGCCCGTATCTATGATCATGACCTCGGCCAGCCTCTCGAGATAGGCCAGCGATGTCAGCAGCTTGCCGAACTGCCATTCGCTCAGACTTGCGAGCTCCACTGTTCCCGAGCCGCCGGGGACCACTTCGATTCCCTGGGGACCTTGGGTGAGTGTCTCGGCGATATCCCTCTCCCCGCATACGACGTCCGCGAGGTTGTACTTGCTGTCCAGGCGAAGGAAGACCGCCACATCTGCCGTCCCCAGGTCGGCGTCAACCAGGATGACCTTCTTGCCTTGCGCGGAGAGGGCCAGGGCGAGGTTGACGGCCAGGACCGTCTTCCCGACGCCTCCTTTGCCGCTGGCCACGGCGTAGGTGGTGCACCCCTTTCCACCGGTCAGGCCACCCGGAACTGCGGTCAGGTGTACCACTACGGAGGGGATGGGCTTGGTACGTCGCCTCACCACCGTCCCCTTCAGGTTTCGGCCACCACCCTCCGGCAAGATTACCTCCAGGGGATCACCGACCTTCAGCAGGACTGCCCTGCCGTCAACGTAGGGGAGGGACAGCAACATTTCATGACCTTGTACATCTATCACACGGGAGGTGTAGTGATGTCTCCGCCCGTCCCTTTCTACCAATAGGTTGACCTGCGCGTTTCTCAACGAGTCACGAGACATATCATGCCTCCAGAATATTCCGCTGTCATCTACCCTTTTCGACCTGGTGGCTGCTTTTCCTTCAGCTGAGCCGGGGTTGACCGCGCGCCCGGTCGGGAAAGGCTAAAGGTTAGCCAGAGGTGCTAAGACCCCGGTTCACCCTTGAAGGAAAAGACCAACGCGACTAGAAGAGATATTGCAGCGAAACCTGAGCTAGATGAGGCGCAAATTCAAACGGGAGGGGCCCGACATGTCCCGTGATGACAGGCTCAAGGAGAGGTTCCGAATCTGGGAGGACGAGGTAGCCGCTAAGGTTCTCAGGAGGTATCCGGAACGGGAGGACGTTTTCACGACTATCTCGGGGTTAGAGGTCCAGCGCCTCTACACCCCGCTGGACGTCAGGGACGATTATCTGTCGGCCTTGGGCTTCCCCGGCGAGTATCCTTACGTCCGGGGCGTTCAGCCTACCATGTACCGTGGCCGGCTCTGGACCATGCGTCAGTACGCGGGGTTCGGCACGGCCGAGGAGACCAATGCGAGGTTTCACTTCCTCTTGGAACAAGGACAGACGGGATTGAGCATCGCCTTCGACCTTCCTACCCAGCTGGGATATGACTCGGATCATCCAGCGGCCGAGGGTGAGGTCGGAAGGGTCGGCGTGGCTATCGACTCGCTGGAGGATATGGAGGTCCTGTTCGACGGCATCCCGTTGGACAAGGTCAGCACGTCTATGACCATTAACGCGCCGGCTGTGGTCCTCCTGGCCATGTACGTAGCCCTGGCCGAGAAACAGGGCGTAGAGCCGGGGGCCCTCTCGGGGACTATTCAGAACGACATCCTCAAGGAGTACGTGGCCAGGGGAAATTACATCTTCCCACCCCAGCCCTCTATGAGGCTGATCACAGATGTCTTCCGATACTGTTCAGAACATCTCCCTGGCTGGAACACCATCAGCATCAGCGGGTATCATATCAGGGAAGCCGGGTCGACGGCGGCACAGGAGATCGCCTTCACCTTGGCCAACGGCATAGCCTACGTCCAAGCCGCCATTGACGCGGGCCTCGACGTGGATGATTTCGCCCCCAGGCTGTCCTTCTTCTTCAACTCTCACTTGGATTTCTTGGAGGAGGTCGCCAAATTCCGCGCGGCCAGGAGGCTCTGGGCCCGGATCATGAGGGAGCGGTTCGGTGCCAGCGATAGATCGTGTCGCCTGCGGTTCCACACCCAGACGGGCGGTTCCACCCTTACCGCTCAACAGCCTGAGAACAACATCGTGAGGGTAGCCCTCCAGGCTCTTGCGGCGGTGCTCGGCGGAACGCAATCCTTGCACACCAATTCCTACGATGAGGCGCTGGCGCTCCCCACTGAGGAATCGGTGAGGATCGCTCTCAGGACGCAGCAGATTATAGCCTACGAGAGCGGCGTGGCCTCCACCATCGATCCTCTGGGGGGCTCTTATTTCGTCGAGAACCTGACGGACCGGCTGGAGGCTGAGGCCCAGGCCTACATCGAGCGAATTGACCAGATGGGCGGGGCCGTTCGGGCTATAGAGCGGGGCTACATCCAGCGGGAGATCCAGGAGAGCGCCTATCAATACCAGAGAGATATAGAGGCTGGGCGAAGGACGGTGGTGGGCGTCAACGCCTTCACCGAGGAGGGACGCCATAAGGTTAAGCTCCTGAGGGTGGACCCGGCCATCGGAGAGAGACAATGCGAGAGGCTAGCTCGTCTGCGGGAGAGGCGGGACGGAGCCGAGGTGAGGCGGAGGCTTCACGCCCTGGAGGGAGCGGCACGGGGTGGAGATAACGTCGTCCCCTACGTCCTGGAGGCCGTCAAGGCCTATGCTACCCTGGGCGAAATATGCGATGTGTTCAGGAAGGTGTTCGGGGAGTATCGGCCCCAGCAGACTGTGTGAGGAGGGGTTCCGAGTGAAGATCGACCATCTAGGAGTAGCGGTTCAGAGCATAGAGGAGGCGCTTTCCTTCTACGAGAGGGTTCTCGGGATAACCGCGAGTGGGATCGAGGAGATTCCTTCCCAGAAGGTCAGAGTAGCGATGCTGCCGGTGGGCGAGAGCAAGGTGGAACTTCTCGAGCCTACGGATCCCAGCGGGCCGGTGGGCAGGTTTATCGAGAAGAGGGGAGAGGGGCTACACCACGTGGCCTTCCGGGTTGAGGATGTCGAGGCTGCCCTGGACAGGGCCCGTGACGCGAAGGTAAAGCTCATAGACGAGACCCCCCGTCGGGGAGCGCACGGAACTCGCATAGCCTTTCTACATCCCGCGTCGACGAATGGCGTGCTCATCGAACTGGTCGAAGCATCGTAGAGTGCTAACGTAGAAGTCACAGAGGGGGGCAGTGAGTTGGGCATCGAGGAGAGGTTAAGGGAACTCCAACATCGAAAGGCTCAAGTGGTCGCCGGCGGCGGGCCGGAGCGGGTGAAAAAGCAACACGCCAAGGGCAAGTTGACGGCTCGGGAGCGTCTCGCGAAGCTGTTCGACCCCGATAGCTTCATGGAACTGGAGACCTTCGTCGAGCATCGATGTACCGATTTCGGTATGGACCGGGTCAGCGCCCCCGGGGAGGGCGTAGTCACGGGGTACGGGACGGTAGATGGCAGGCTGGTCTACGCCTTCGCCCAGGATTTTACCGTCATAGGTGGAACTTTGGGTGAGATGCATGCGGCGAAGATCTGTAAGGTGATGGACTTGGCCTTGAAGACCGGGGCTCCCCTGGTAGGGCTCAACGATTCGGGGGGCGCCAGGATTCAGGAGGGCATAGATGCCCTGGACGGTTACGGCAAGATATTTTACCGGAACACCCTGTCGTCGGGGGTGATCCCTCAGATAACGGCCATCATGGGGCCGTGTGCTGGGGGTGCGGTGTACTCACCCGCGCTGACGGACTTCGTGTTCATGGTGGATAAGACGAGCCAGATGTTCATCACGGGGCCGCAGGTTATAAAGGCCGTCACGGGGGAGGACGTGAGCCTGGAGGCCTTGGGTGGGGCCAGTACTCACAACAGGACCTCGGGTGTGGCGCACTTTTATGCCGTTGACGAGGAGGACTGTCTGGCCCAGATCAAGAGGCTTCTTTCCTTTTTGCCGGCCAACAACATGGCGGAGCCGCCTCGTGGGCCTGACACAGATCCTCATGACCGCATGGAGGAGTCGCTCTTGGAGGTGATTCCGGAGGACCCCAACAAGCCTTACGACGTGAGGGACGCCTTCATCCCGGTCCTCGATGACGGAGACTTCCTTGAAGTCCAGGAGATGTACGCTCAGAATGCCGTGGTTGGTTTCGGGCGATTGGGCGGCCATGTGGTAGGCGTGGTCGCCAATCAGCCCAGGATCCTGGCCGGCTGCCTGGACATCAACGCCTCCGATAAGATCGCTCGGTTCGTGAGGTTCTGTGACGCCTTCAACATCCCACTGATAACCTGGGTGGATACCCCCGGCTACCTACCGGGTACGGCACAGGAATACGGTGGGATTATTCGCCACGGCGCGAAGGTGCTCTATGCGTACTCCGAGGCTACGGTGCCGAAGCTGACCGTGATCCTGAGGAAGGCCTACGGCGGCGCCTATATCGCCATGTGCGCCCGGAGCCTCGGAGCGGATCAGGTCTTCGCCTGGCCTACGGCTGAGATCGCGGTGATGGGCCCTGAGGGGGCGGCGAATATCATATTCCGGAAGGAGATCGCCGAGTCCGAGGATCCGGCAGCTGTCAGGGCGGAGAAGGTGGCGGAGTATAGGAGGAGGTTCGCCAATCCTTACGTGGCCGCACGGAGGGGCTATGTAGACACCGTACTCGATCCGAGGGAGACACGACCGAGGTTGATTAACGCCCTAGAGGCCATGTGCTGTAAGAGAGAGACCCGGCCGGCCAGAAAGCACGGCAACATGCCGGTCTAGATCTGGTGGGGGGAGAGAAGTGGACCTGGACTTTAGAGTGGCTTTACAGACTACGGTCATCGGGATGGGCATCGTCTTCTTCACGCTCTTCGTCCTCTCCATAATTATCCGTGTCCTCAAATGGCTGTCTCCCCTCGAATTCGAGGGGAGGCCTCAATGGCACCGGTACGCACCGGAGGAAATTGAGCCCACGCAGGAGGTAGCGGCGGCGGACGATGATAGTATATCACCTGAGGTAGTGGCTGCCATAGCGGCTGCCCTGACCTGTTACTACGGCGGCCGCGAGTTCCCCCTTGCGGCGATACGCCGGATCGTCCGAGAGGATGGTGGAAGCTGGGCCGAGGCGGGAAGACATGCTCTCATGAACAGTCGTATCAACACACACTGAGGAGGAACGCGCAATGAAGAAGTTTCGCGTTACCGTCAACGGGCAAACATACGAGGTCGAAGTGGAGGAGATAGACGCTGGAGAGGCCCGCCCCGCGCCGGCCGAGCAGGTGAAAGGGGTTGTCCCCAAGGAGGCGAAGGCTCCTAAGCCGGCGGTTCCCGCGAAGCGGGAAGAAGCTGCCGTCTCGGAGGGCGGGGAGGCTGTCAAGGCGCCCCTTCCGGGAGTGGTTGTGGACGTTAAGGTAGAGCCGGGCCAGAAGGTTCGACCCGGCGATGTGCTCGTGGTGCTTGAGGCGATGAAGATGGAGAACGAGATACCGGCACCCATCGCGGGGACGGTTAGGGAGGTAGCCGTTTCGCAGGGCCAATCAGTCAGCGTAGATGATGTACTAGTTGTTATCGGGTAGGTGACGGGATTGTTCCTGGACAAAGTCGTACTGTTCATTCAGAGCACCGGATTCTTCAGCCTCACACCAGGGCATGTCGTGATGCTAACTATTGGAGTCGTGCTGCTGTACCTTGCTATAGTGAGGAAGTACGAGCCGTTGCTCCTGATACCCATCGGGTTTGGGATTATTCTGGGCAACATCCCGGTAGCTGGCCTGATGGCGCCTCCTTCGGAGGGGATGCCGGGCGGGCTGTTGTGGTACTTGTTCCAGGGGGTCTGGCTGGCCATATACCCGCCGTTGATCTTCTTGGGCATAGGGGCCATGACCGATTTCTCTCCCCTGATAGCGAACCCAGCCACGTTAATACTCGGTGCCGGGGCGCAGTTCGGCATCTTCACCAGTTTCTTCGGCGCTATGTTGTTAGGGTTCTCGCCGGCGGAGGCCGGGGCCATAGGGATAATTGGAGGGGCCGACGGGCCGACCGCTATTTTCCTCACCACGAAACTCGCGCCGCAGCTGCTGGGGCCGATTGCGGTGGCGGCGTACTCGTACTTGGCGCTGATTCCCCTAATTCAGCCGCCTGTTATCAAGGCCCTCACCACTCGTGAGGAGCGCGCCATCATGATGTCTCAGCTGCGGCCGGTGTCCAAGGTGGAGCGACTGCTCTTCCCGATAATCGTGGCCGTGCTCGTCGGGCTGTTGGTGCCGCCGGCCATGCCGCTGGTGGGCATGTTGATGCTCGGAAACCTGATGCGCGAGAGCGGTGTGGTCGATCGGCTGGTCAAGACGGCCTCCAACGAGCTCATCAACATAGTGAACATCTTCCTAGCGCTGACCATAGGGGCGAGCGCCCGCGCGGAGCGTTTCTTTACCTGGGACTTCCTCGCTATACTCGCCCTGGGACTGGCGGCCTTTGTGCTTAGTACGGCATCGGGGGTGTTGCTGGGCAAGTTGATGTGCCGTCTCACGGGCGGTAGGGTAAATCCCCTGATCGGAGCGGCCGGGGTGTCGGCAGTACCCGAGGCAGCGAGGCTGGCACAGCATCTGGGCCAGGAGGCGAACCCCAGGAACTTCCTCTTGATGCACGCCATGGGGCCTAACGTGGCCGGTGTCATCGGGTCGGCTGTAGCAGCTGGGGTCTTGCTCTCACTGTTAAAATGATTGAAAGCGAAATCAGGCAGGATAATTAAAGGCGCCGTTGAATACCACTTTAACGGGAAATTCCTGCCATGAGAGGGGGGATTTAGTGAGAGCTCTCAACTTTTACTCATCAGTCTACCATGGCATACTTGTCTGCCGCAATAAGTCGTGCACCATCCGGCTGGGCGACAAACGAGATAAATATCGCGAAGGGGACCTGGTGTGGGTTACTTACGGCGACAGGTTTAAGAAGAGGAAGAAGGTCTTCACCGCGGTGATCGACAGGGTGGAGGTTAAGAGGCTCCGGGAGCTGACGCGGGAAGATCTGCAGGGTGAGAACCCCGATATGCAGCGCGCAGAGGATGCTCTGGAGCTGTTAAGGAAGATATACGAGAGGGATATATCGCTGGATGATACGGTGAGCGTGATCTACTTCTCGGAGGTCAGCGACTAGCTGAGGCTCCTTATTCCCGTGGCCTGAGGGGGTTTGAGCGGAGCGAAGAACAAGAACTTAGGAGGTTGAGAGGACGTTGGTCAAGAAAACTTGTCCTTACTGCAAGAGGGACTCGTATTCGGCGACTGATGAAGGACAGTGGATTTGCCCGTACTGCAAGAAAGACATAACAGACGTTGCTGCGTCGACAGGGTATCGGGCAGCCGACGGGGAATAGCAGGGTAACACCTGCTAATTTCTTGTGATGGACTGGTGTGAGCCGAGTGGAGAAGAAGGACATTAGAGCGGAGGTGCTCAAAAGGCGGGAGGCCCTAAGACGCGACGAGTGGACCTCGCTGAGCAGCATCATCTGCCGTAGAATGAGCTCCTTGACCGTGATCTTCGATGCCGACCTGGTATTGGGTTACGTCCCCTTTCGCAACGAGGTTGACGTCCTGCCTCTTCTCAGGTCTTTGTTACAGAGAGGGGCTAAGATCGCCCTGCCAAAGGTGAGAAAGGCCGAGCATCGAATTGACGCTTGCCTGGTGGATAACTTGGAAGATCTAGAGAGAGGCGCCTACGGGATCCTCGAGCCGAGGTCGGAGTCGCGGGTCGATCCACAGGAGATCGACCTCGTGATCGTCCCCGGGGTTGCCTATGACGAGAACCGAAACCGACTGGGATATGGGGGGGGTTATTACGACAGGTTCCTGACCGGCCTATCCGCTAGCGCGGTAAGCGTAGCTCCCGCCTTCGAGTTACAGGTGGTACCGCAGCTCCCCAGGGACGCCCACGACAAGCGTGTCGATGTGATAGTAACCGAGAACAGGATCATCCGCTAATCGCGACACTGAGAGGGGAAGCGCGAAGGATGCAGGCGGTGATAGCATTCCTCGTAGCCTTCAGCACAATAGTGTTCCTTATCAATAGACGGGTCCAGCTGGGCTGGGCCATGTTCACAGGAGCGGTTATCTTGGGCCTGCTGGGCGGCCTGGGGCCGATGGCCACCTTCAGGCATCTGTTGGCGGCGGCCCTTGATGCGCGTACCCTGAACCTCATGTTGGTTATCAGTCTCGTCTGGGTATTGGGCTCGATCATGCGCGGGACGGGCAGCCTAAAGGTGATGATCGAGTCCTTGTTAGGCCTGCTGCCCGATCGAAGGTTCGTCATAGCGGTGATCCCGGCCGTCGTTGGGCTGCTCAACGTTCCGGGTGGCGCAGTGCTGTCTGCGCCTATGATCGCGGAGGTAGGCGAGGAAGCTGGGCTTAACCCTGAGGCGCGGGCCGCGGCCAACGTAGTCTTTCGGCACCTGTTCTACCCCGTCTTCCCCTTGTACCCGACGCTGATATTTACAATAGGGGTGACTGGGGTGCCTATGGCGGAATTGATACGCCTTGGGCTAGTACCGGTCTTGCTGAGCGGGCTGATCGCCTTCTATGTACTATTCAGAGGCGCGAGGCGAGGAGGTTTGTCTAGCGGCAACAGGGTCGCTGCCCTCGGGAGCTTCCTGAGGTGCACGGCCCCTATTTCGGTGACCCTGCTGCTGGCCCTGACGGGATTGCTGCCCTTCCCCTTGGCGGTGAGCGCAGGTATCCTGGTCGCCCTTCTGAATTACCTCCCGTCTGTGGACATATCTTCGCTGGTCGGAGAGATCTCGCGTCGTATTCACCAGTACGGTGTGCGAGATTTCAGGTTCGAGCCGGTGTTCGCAGTCCTCGGCGTCATGGTCTTCCGGGAGGTTATAGAGGCATCCGGGGTCGTGCAGGTCATCGCCGGCGATATGATGGATCTGCGAGTCCCGACGCTGGCCCTGCTCGTTGCCATGCCAGCGGTGACGGGGGTAGTGACGGGAACCAATCTCGGGGCGATAGGTATAACTATGCCCGTACTCACGCCACTTCTTGAAAGCCACCAGCTGGTGCCCGGAGTGTTCTTGGTCTTCATGGCCGGCTGTGCCGGCTATTACGTGTCCCCGCTTCACCTCTGTGTGGTCCTGACCCGGGAGTATTATAAAGCGAGGGTTGGTGGTATTTACCACCTGCTGCTCCCGCCCACCGTCGTCCTAGTTGTGAGCTCGATCGTCATCGCGGTCCTATGGGGGTTATAAAGTCGGGCCCTTCGGGTCATGACTAGACCCGAAAGGGGGGCGGAATCGTGACGGATTTCAAGGTGGCGAACGTTATAGAGCTGGTCGGAGAGTCAACTGAGAGCTGGGATGAAGCCGTAAAGGTGGCGGTGAGAGAGGCGGCCAAGACTGTACACCACATTCGGGGTGTGGAGGTCCGCAACCTGACCGCCGACGTAATGAACGGCCGAATCACGAGCTATAAGGCCAATGTGCATGTAGCCTTCGGCGTGGACAATTCGCTCAGGAAAATTCGCGAGTAATCAATCGAGCACAGTTCGCTCTCAAGCCCTACCGACCTTGGCTTTACTTTGAGCTCCATAGTTGGACGTAAAGCCCTATCCTGCTACCCCGCAAAGACAAGCACCTCAGCGCTCTGCTGAGGTGCTAGCGGTGTGGACGAGAGGAGATTCGAACTCCCGACCTCCAGAGTGCGATTCTGGCGCTCTCCCAACTGAGCTACTCGCCCACGCGGCGAAGAAGCCGACCTGCAGTCAACCTCCTCCGGCACGTCTTATATTGTAAAGCAAAGTCAGCGACCTAGTCAAGCGATTCAGCTGGGAGAGTGCATGCAAAGGAAAAGCAGGCGAGTGCCGAGGGTGCAAAACGTAGCCCATAGTCGGTCTATGATGTTCTGCCCTGGTAGAGCGACCTATGCCGTACCAGTTAGCGGGGCGCGACCCTGATTTTGTATACGGTGTGACCTCGCGTACAGTCTGTCCCTGGCGTGCTCCCTTCGACATGGACGGTTTCCTGAACCTCATCTCTTCACAGACCTTCCCGTGCGTCTCTCAATCGGATGGTGATCAGCTAGTTTCGGCATAACTTCGCCTTTCCGCAGCGAGCTGCTGAGCGAATAGGAGGGCATCCTCGGAGCTCGTCTCAAGTACGTCACCTGTTGCGAAGCACGGGGATCTTAGGCTCCGAGGGACATCAAACCCCCAGGTTACCGTCGGGGACAGCGGTTCAGACTAATTCAGCTTCCATTTCCCGTCGCAAAAAGAGCGCGTACCGTTTTACGGCAGCGAAGAGTACGGGCCGGTAATCACGAAAAGGGTCCTTACGTCACCGTTGCCTTCGGTCGCTGACTTCCTCTAATTTGCTTGTTCTGTTTTTTCCAGAACCTGAGACTTCGGGAACGACATACTATCCTTGACAATTGCTTAATTGGTGTGGTAAAAACACCATAAGAAACAAATAGTATTAATATTTAATGCTTACGGACAAAAAAGACGGGCAGGAGGATAGGATGTATTTATTATTTTCATGAAAGGAGGCCCTTGAATGAGTAGAACGCTGGTCATTGCTGTTTTGGTAACGTTGGTTGTGGGCGTTCTTATCGGTTATGGGATTGGAGGTGCGAGGCCGGCTGTTGCCCCGGGTGAGCAACAACAGGCGTATGAGACGCACACCATCGTCGCGTTGTTGCCCTTGACCGGTGCCCTGAGCACTTTCGGTGAGAACAGCAAGGAAACCGCCCTTCTGGCCGCAGCCGATGTGAACGCCTGGCTGGAGAGGGAGGGGAAGGACTGGAGGCTGGAGCTCAAGATCGAGGACACGGCCACCGACGGCCCCACGGCCCTCGCTAAGATGAAGGCCTGGTACGGCTCCGGGGTGACGCTGTTCGTCGGCCCCCAGGCAAGCGGCGAGGCTAAGGAGCTCCTGACCTTCGCGAACGCCAACAAGATCTTGTTCATCTCGCCGTCGTCGACATCCCCCGCTCTGTCGATCCCGGACGACTACCTCTTCCGCTTCTGTCCGGACGACTTCATCCAGGGTCCGGCTATAGCACGGGTCCTGTGGGACGCTGGCGTCCGGCACGTGATATTCACCTGGCGTGGAGACACGTGGGGGGACGGCCTGCAGAAGGCCGCCGAGGAGTCCTTCAAGAAGCTGGGCGGCCAGGTCTTCGAGAAGAGCCTGAGATATGACCCCGGCTTGGAGGACTTCCCGAAAGAGGCGGCTCTCCTGAACGACTATGTCCAGGAGCTCATCGATAGCGGGGTTTCCAAGGATGAGATCGGAATCGTCATCATTGCCTTTGAGGAGATAGCGCCTTATATGGAGGCCGCTAGCAAGTACCCGCTGCTGGAGGAGCTCCTGTGGTTCGGTAGCGACGGCAGCGCGCTTTCCGAGGCGCTGAAGGAGCACCCGGTCGGCGCCCAGTTCGCCGCCAACACGAAGCTCATCAACACCTTCTTTACCCCGGGTCTGTCCAAGTACCCCCTCTTCGACTACGTGAGAGGCCACGTCTTCAAGGTCCTGGGCCGGGAGACGGACGCCTACTCCTACAACACCTACGACCAGGTTTGGGCCCTTGCCCTCGCCATAGACGAGGTTGGTTATGATGCCGAGAAGATCAAGGAGATACTGCCCCGCGTGACCGACGAGCACACCAAGCTCTACGGTGCCAGCGGCCACATCGTGCTGAATGAGAACGGGGACAGGGCCTTCGCCGATTACGACCTCTGGGTGATCAACGACAGCCTGGAGTGGGAGAAGGTCGGCGTTTGGCGTGGCGCGAGCGACAGCATCGACTGGTTCAGGGAGATCTACAAGTAATTCAGCGACACGAGGGAGGGGGTTGGGGTTGCCCCCAACCCCCTCTTTTAGGATGGTGAAAACGTTGAAGACCTTGCTCGCAACAGAGCGGCTGATCAAGGCCTTCGGGGGACTTGTAGCCGTCAACGAGGTCAGCCTGGAGGTGCGCGAGAACACCCTCACGCTGCTCATTGGGCCCAACGGAAGCGGCAAGACCACCCTCCTGAACCTATGTACCGGAGTTCTGAAGCCGGATTCGGGGAAGGTGCTGTTTAAGGGCCAGGACATAACCGGTCTTGAGCCGCACCAGATCTACGAGCTCGGGTTCGTGAGAAGCTTCCAGATACCCATGCCCTTCACGGAGCTGACGGTCCTCGATAACGTCCTGGGCGCCATGAGGAGCCCCGGCGAGGACCCGTTCCGCGCCATAATCAAGGGCTCTTGGATCCGGCGCGAGGAAGAGCACATGGAAAAGGCCCTCGCCATCCTGGAGAAGGTGGGGCTCGAGAGGCATTGGAACATGCCGAGCGCCAGCCTCGGGGCGGCTCAGTTGAAGATGCTCGAGGTCGCCAGGGGCTTGGCTTCGGGGGCGACGCTCATCGCGCTGGATGAGCCCATAGGCGGCGTCGACCCTGCCCGTGCGGGCGACATCCTAGCCCACCTCACCGAGCTCAAGAAAGAGGGGATCACCTTCCTCGTGGTGGAGCACAGGATAGACATAGTGGCCCCCTTCGCTGATTACATGTATGCCATGGACAGGGGCTCCGTCATATCCCACGGTTCCCCTGACAGCGTACTCAACGACCCCAAGGTCATTGAGGTCTATATAGGACGGGATGAAGCATGTTAAGCGTACGCAACCTTAACGCCGGATACGGAAAGCTGCAGGTGTTATTCGACGTCTCTTTGGAGGTCCCCGCCAAGGGGATTACCGTCGTCGTCGGCCCGAACGGCGCCGGCAAGACGACCCTTTTAAATAGCATCATGGGGAACGCGACGGTGTTCTCCGGCGACGTGGTGTTCGAAGGCGCCAACATCCAGGGGATACTCCCCTATAGGGCCGCGCGGATGGGCATATCTTACGTCCCACAGATGGGCAACGTCTTCGCGGACCTCACCGTCATGGAGAACCTGCACATGGCGGGCTATATGCTGAGCTCAGGTGAGGTCAAGGACAAGGCCGCCCAGGTGACCGATATGTTCCCGGTCCTGAAGAAATTCCTCCACCGGAAGGCAGGTACCTTGAGCGGCGGGGAAAGGCGGATGCTGGCCATAGGCATGGGCCTGATGAGAAAGCCGAAGCTCATGCTATTGGACGAGTTGAGCACCGACCTCGCTCCGATTATAGCCAAGAGGGTCATCGCCGAGGTCGCCAGACTCAGGGATGAGCTCGGGATAACGATCCTCCTGGTGGAGCAGATGGCCAAGAGGGCTCTGGAGATAGGTGACACGGCCTACCTCCTCGTGAGCGGTGATATACGGTATGAGGGTAAAGCAGCTGATCTGCTTAACGACCCAGAGCTCGCGAGGCTGTACCTGGGAATCAAGGAGGCCTGACCGCGAATCCATGGGACATCGACGCACTAACGCTTGGAGGGGAAATTGATGATGCCAGCTTGGTTGGCGAGCGGCCTGGTATATGCCAGCGGATTATCCCTGACGGCTGGCGGGATAACTCTGCTGTACATCACAACGCGGACCTTTAACTTCGCCCATGCTAGCATGGCTACGTGGGGTTTTTACGTGGTCTACACCGGCACTGTGTTGTACGGGGGCACCCCGTACAGGTGGCTCCCGTTGGCCTTTCTCTTCGGCGCTCTCTTAGGGGTTATATGTTACTTGGCCTTAAATAGGCTCCTTCTGTATCGTCAAGCCAACACTATCACTCTAATGATGTCGACCCTCGGTTACGACCTGGTGTTGCTATCCTTCATTCAGATGTATTGTGATTACCTCACCTATAGCCTGAAGCTCTTCCCCAGAAGGGTCACTATGAGCGTCTTCGACATCGAGCTCTTCGGTACCAGCGGGGCGTCCATCATCCTGCCCCTCACGGCCGTGGCTGTGCTCACTTTGCTGCACCTGTTCATAACGAGGACCAAGTTCGGGACCGCCATGAGGGCTACCATCGAGAACTCGCTGCTGGCTGGGGCCTCCGGAATTAACTCCGACTGGGTGTACATGATGTCCTGGATCATTGGCGGTGGGATGGCTTCCCTAGGGGGAGCGTTCATGGCCATGGCCATGACAGGCACTCCAGTCCTGGGCATGACCACCATACCCTTCATGTTCGCCGGAGCCATACTCGGCGGCCTGCACAGCCTTTACGGCGGCATCCTGGGGGGCTTCGTCGTTGGACTTGCTGAATACGCCGGGGTTTACTTCCTCGCGGCCCAGGCCGGTTCATGGGTTCTTGGTTACAGGATGGCCATACCCCTCCTCATAATGGCCATAACGCTCATAGCCTTCCCGCAGGGCCTGGCTGGAGCCTGGGCCCCGATGGTGAGTAGGCTCAGAGGACTGAGAAGGAGAGGTGTTGGGGCATGAGTGGCGCCGATAGGCCTGTGTCACGAGACGAGAGCATCTGGCAGAGGAACGACGTGATCATCGGCCTCGCCATGGTTGCTGTCCTGACAGTGATCATGCTCTTCCGTGGCCTTCCCCTGGTGCTGACGATACTCATTGATGCGGCGGTCTTCACTATAGTGACGCTGAGCTTGAACCTGGAGGTAGGGCATACCGGCATCTCCCAGTTCGGTCGAGTGCTCGCCGTTATAGCGGGAGCTTTCGTCGTGGGCGCGGTGCCCGGCAGGCTGCTCGCCTTCTTCAAGGGCCTGCCCTACGGGGCGTCCTACGCCGACGACGCGGTAAACTACAAGGTGGTACCGGAGCTCAGCGATCTCCTGGCTTCGAGCCTTCCTCTGTCCATCGGCTTTCTGCTCTTCTGCTTCCTCCTCGCAGCGGTGGCTGGCGCGGCGGTGGGATGGCTCACCTCGAGGCCGGCGATAAGGCTCAAGGAGGCCTACCTCGGTATCTCCCTTCTGGCCTTCGGGGATTTCTTCATGTGGATTGGACACAACTGGGAGCCGCTGGTGGGCGGAACGACAGCGGTCTTCGTCCCGGACCCCTTCCGGGTTGTGTGGGGCTCCAGGTTCGAGGTCGTGGTCATAGTGGCTATTATCGTGGCCCTCTTGGTATATCTGTACCTGGAGAGGCTCACCAAGTCGCCCTTCGGCAGGACCCTGCACATGGTGCGGGATTGTGATCTGGCCGCGGCTGTTTGCGGCAAGGATATCGTCAAGATCAGGACCCAGAGCCTCATGATCGGCTCCGCCTTGGCCGCCATCGGTGGAGCGCTGTACGTAATCTACGCGGGTACCACTACGGCGATCGGGTTCACCAGGCTCACCTGGACCTTCTGGCCCTGGGCCTACATGATGCTCGGCGGCATCGGGAGCAACAGGGGCGTAGTGTTAGGGGTGCTGATGTTGACAGTGGCCAGGACCCTGATTATCACCTATAGAAGCAGCCTCTTCGGGTTTCTCATGGCGTGGGGAATAGACCCGATGTGGCTGGAGTATACCCTTATGGGGCTGGTCATCATCTTGGTGGTTCTCTTCATGCCCCATGGTCTCGTTCCGGCGAAAGTCGAGTCTATACTGCCGGCTGACAAGGTTAGGAGGGCGGCGCGGGAGCACGGGTTCGGTGAGACCGTGGGCGGATAAGTTAGAGCGCTGTAGAACCCTCTTGTGGGGTGAAGTACGTCCTTGAACGGGGTGCGTCGGATAAGTGGCTGATGCCGGGATTCCCCATGGCATCAGCCCTGACGTTTATGACTGGGGTAACTAGGCCCAGGTGCAGAGCCGCCGTTCCTCACGGCCAGCTCATCCCACGGCCGCCGAGGCCCGTCGTCGCTAGGCGGGAGGGTCGTGAGACCACGAGGAAGAGGGGAATTTGCCCGGAAGGGCCTTCTGTCCCCAATTGAGACAGGTGAGGGCTCCGAGGCCAGCATGGCGGTTAGTGAGGCCCAGTGAGAGCGCCGAGTTGAAGAGTATCTTGTGGGAGTGACGTGTCATGACAAGGATCGGGATCATCACCTGTTCCAATTGTACCCAGGACCTGGACTGCGCCGCGGTTGTGTGTCTGGGGGACCTGCGAAAACGGAAGGGGTTCTTCGCTGACTATCCTAGGGAGGAGAGGCTGGACCTCATCGGCATCATTAACTGTGCCGGTTGCCCTACGGTCGGTGCCGCCGAAAAGCTCCTACGCCGGGTGAGATCCATTGCCGCTTTTCGAGTAGATGCCATTCACTTCTCCTTCTGTATGACCGCCCTTTGTCCCTTCAAGGAGAAGTACGCCAGGCTTATCCGGCAGGCATACCCGGACATCGAGCTGGTCATGGGGACCCACGCTCCCCGGGACCCCAGGGAATTTCAGGGGGAAGTCAGGGACTTGCTGTGTGGGAGCCGGTGGACCATGGCCGACTTGATCAAAGGACGCCCCTCCAACGATTGGTTGATGAGGGGTTGAAGCCCGCGGCGGTCGCCGTGGATTTGTGAAGGCAAGTTGGATTATGGCCGGCCTCGAGCCTACACGCCCATTCCCTCGGCAGTTCTACGGTCTTTCTGGGCGGCGTGGAGAGGCTGCTATCTTCTTCTAGTGTACTGGGAAATTAAAATAATTAGAGAACTTGCAGGGTATTAGTTTCAAGCGCGAGAATAATCTCTATAAGGGAATTGCGTATGGCCCCCAGTGAGAATTACCTAAGGAGGCTGCTTGATGGAAAAGATCCCGATGGCGGTCGAGTATGTCTGTCATCAATGCGGGTCTCAGGGTCTTCAGGAACAGTACGAGGAGGGCGAGCAGGTGAGGTGCCCGAAGTGCGGCGCCATGGTGATTTGGAAGAGGGGGGTGCTGGCGAGGCCGGAGCTGACCCTTGTGAGGGCCTGAGGTGACTTAGTTCTGCCGGTCATGCTTCCTATCAAGGGAGAGTTCCCCTGTCTGCGGAGCCACGGTCCGTTTCCGCTCGGGGTTATGGGCCGTGAGTAGAGGTATGAGACGCTCCCTTCATTAAGATTATCCTTCTCTAGTCCTTGAGGAAGAAAAGGGCTATTTTTTTTGTTTTTTCCGGGAGCGCGGAAGGAATTGCCTCTGGGGTAGAGAATACCTATAGGGCACGGGTGGGGGATTGTGGGGATAAGTGGGGAAGGATGGACGAGCAGTGGTGGGTCGGGGAGAGTGAGGCCCATGTTCCGCGGGGAATTCCAACACTGCATTGACGACAAGGGCCGCGTAATCATCCCGGCCAAGTTTCGCCAGGCCCTGGGCGAGAAGTTCGTGATCAGCAAGGGCTTGGACAACTGCTTGTTCGTCTTCCCAGAGGGTGAGTGGCGGGTCTTCGAGGAGCGGTTGCGCGGCCTACAGCTCACGAAGCCAGATGCACGGGCCTTCGTTCGGTTCTTCGCCTCCGGGGCGACAGAATGCACTTTCGATAGGCAGGGGCGCATATTAATACCGAACTCGCTGCGGGAGTACGCGAGACTCGAAAAAGATGTGGTCGTGATCGGGGTTATAACCAGGGTAGAGATCTGGAGCAGGGAGAGATGGGAGGAGTACTCCACGCAGCTTTCACCCGAGGCGCTGGCGGAGAAAATCGTGGATCTCGGCATTTGAGGTGGTGACCTTTGAGCCTCTACCCCCACAAGCCCGTGTTGCTAAAGGAGGTCATGGAGTACCTGAGGCCCCGTGCTGACGGCACGTACGTTGATTGCACGGTGGGGTCTGGGGGGCACGCGGAGGCGATCGTGCGAACTCTAGGGGCGAAGGGTCGGTTCGTGGGGATAGATCGGGACGCTGAGATATTGAGGTTCGCGCGAGAGAGGCTGGCCGGAGCAAGGGCGGAGGTTCATCTTATCCACGGCAACTACGGCGACCTGAGAGACCTCTTGGGGAGCCTGGGACTTGAGCGGGTGGATGGTTTTCTCTACGACCTGGGCGTGTCCTCCTACCAATTGGACGAGCCCGAACGGGGTTTCAGCTACTGGCAGGAAGGGCGCCTGGACATGAGGATGGACCGAGACCAGGACATTACCGCCTGGGAGCTCGTCAATGAACTGCCCGAGGACGAGCTGGCGTGGATCATCAGGACTTACGGCGAGGAGAGATGGGCCTCGCGGATCGCAGCCTTCATCGTCCGCGCCAGGGAGAAAGCCCCCATAAACACGACGGGGGAGCTCGTCGAGGTCATAAAGGCGGCCATACCGGCAGGGGCGAGACGGAAGGGGCCCCACCCGGCCAGGAGAACCTTTCAGGCCCTCAGGATCGCCGTAAATCGCGAGCTCGATCCCATCGAGGGTTCGCTGCGGCAGGCCGAACAGCTCCTCACAGTTGGCGGACGCATATGCGTTATTTCCTTCCACTCGCTTGAGGACCGCATAGTAAAAAGGACCTTTAGCGACATGGCGGGCCGGTGCGAGTGTCCGCCCGGGCTGCCCGAATGCAAATGCGGTGCGCGCCGACGTGGCCGGGTGTTGACGCGTAAGCCGGTCTTGGCGTCCGTCGAGGACGTGGGCGACAATCCTCGGGCACGTAGCGCGCGGTTGAGGGTGTTCGAGAAGGGCACGCCAGTTCTACCCAGAGAGGAGGACGAATAAGGTGTTAATGGCCAGAGGGCGAAAACATTGGGGTTCGGGTCCAGGAAGTCGTCGGCAGAGGGTGGCGTCCAGTCACCCCTATGGCCTGACGGTGGCATGTGCCCTGGTGTTAGTGGCTCTGGCCCTGTTAATATCCGCCAGGTATGCGGCGATCGCCGACAAGGGTTATGAACTGGCCGCGGCCAGGGCCCGACTCGCCGAACTGGAAAGCACGAACCAGTATTTGAAGCTACAGGTAGCTAGGCTCTCCGACCCAAAGAGACTGGAGCAGATAGCCAGAGCGCGGCTCGGTCTCGTCCACCCCGATTCGCGGGAAGTCCTGGTGGCAGCGGTCCCGTCGGTGTCCTTTGACGAGTTGATCCCTGTGACGGCGACGCCCGCAACCGTGGCCGGCGATATGGGGATGCTCGATAGGTTCAGCGAGTTCGTGGTCACGTGGTTCGTGGGGGGACGAACCGCTGAAGCCCGGTCGCCACAACGTTAAAGGGCTCTAGAGTACGAGGGGGTCAGTCCGTGTCATCGCCACCAGGTGTTGCCCTTAGAAGGAGGATCCTGTTCCTCTTTTTCTCCACCCTTTTGGCGGTCCTCGTACTGGTGATGCGCTTGGCGTGGATTCAGGTTGCCCTCGGCGAGGAGCTGAGGGCTCGAGCCGAGGAGGACCGTACCCGGAGCATGCCGGTCCAGGCGCGTAGAGGCACTATATTCGACCGTAGAGGCCGTGAGCTGGCCATCAGCGTGAACGTGGACTCGGTGTTCGCCGTTCCCGCGGAGATAGAGGACGCCGAGGCCACGGCGGCGAAGCTCGCCTCCACCCTCGGTATGGATTACGGAAAGGTGCTGGACCGCCTGACCCGAAGGGCGGCTTTTGTATGGATTAAGCGGCAGATCGATCCGGAGGTGGCCGCTGAGCTGCAGGCCGCCGATCTGCCGGGCATAGGCTTTACCCAGGAGAGCAGACGCTACTATCCCAAGGGGAGCCTGGCCTCTCATGTGCTGGGCATCGCCGGCATAGATAACCAGGGGCTTGAGGGCGTTGAGGTGGTCTATGATGAGGAGCTGCGCGGTACACCGGGGAAGATCATTATAGAATACGATGCCCGTGGGAGGGAGCTCCCTCAGGCCGTACACCGTTACGTGCCCCCGGTTGATGGCCAGAGCTTGGTGCTGACCATCGATGAGGTCATCCAGTTCATAACGGAGCGAGAACTAGAGAAGGCCGTAATCGAGCATCAAGCCCTCCGCGGGGTGGCCATAGTGATGGACCCTCGCACGGGCGAGATCCTAGCCATGGCCAACAGGCCGGATTACGACCCCAATCACTATCAGGACTACCCGGTCGAGAATCGGCGGAACCTAGCCGTTACGGATGCCCTGCCGCCGGGGTCAACCTTCAAGCCGCTGACCGTAGCCATGGCGGTGGAGGAAGGCGTCGCCAGTTGGGGTGACACCTTCCATTGCCCTGGCAATATAGTCATCACCGGGGTGTCGGTGAGCTGCTGGAAGTCGCACGGCACCCTCGACCTGGAGGGTGCGCTCGAGCAATCCTGTAACGTGGCCATGGCGAACTTGGCCCTGCGCCTCGGCGCTGAGAGCTTTTTCCGCTACGCCGAGGCCTTCAACCTCACCAATCGGCTGGGAATAGATTTTCCAGGGGAGGGGAAGGGGAGCGTCCCGACCCCCGCCCAAATGAGGCCCCTGGACCTCGGTGTGATGGGGTTCGGCCAGACCCTGACCATGACCCCGTTACAACTATTATCCGCCATCGCGGCCCTGGCCAACGACGGTGTCCTGATGAAGCCCTACCTGGTCAAGCAGCTCCTCGGCCCGGAAGGAGAGGTGCTCCAGACCTTCTCCCCCACGCCGCTTCGACAGGTGGTATCGGAGAAAACGGCACGAGAGGTGCTGCAGGCCATGGTGGCCGTGGTGGAAGAGGGAACGGGCAGGAACGCGCGGGTTGAGGGGTACACCGTGGCGGGGAAGACGGGCACGGCCCAAAAGGTGGTCGCCGGGGGATATGAGAGGGGAAGGTACCTCTCCTCCTTCGTGGGGATAGCGCCGGCCTCCGACCCTAGAATAGCTGTGCTGGTGATGATCGACGAGCCCAAGGGGACCTATTACGGCGGCCAAGTCGCGGCGCCCGCGGTGGCGGCGATAATCAGGGATACGATGAGATACCTGGACGTGCCGCCCGACGCCTCCACGGCCGAAGAGCGGGCGAGCGAAGAACCCCTGGTCAAGGTTCCGCTCGTCATCAACCTCTCAGTCGAGGACGCTACCATGGAGCTCAGGCGTCAGGGCCTAGGCGTGGACGTGAGGGGGGGTGGGGGCGTGGTGGTGGATCAGGTCCCGCCCGCCGGCGCGGCGGTGGTCCGGGGTACGAAGGTCGTCCTGAGCACCTCGGTCAGGTCCGCGTCGCCCTCTGACAACGCCATGGTAACGGTGCCAGAGCTGATCGGTAAGTCAATGCGGGAGGTTGCCGCGGTTCTTGGAGCCCTCGGCCTGCGGCTTGAAGTGGTGGGAAGCGGCATAGCGGTGAACCAATACCCCGAGGCGGGGGAGAGGGTGCCGCCGGCGACCACGATACGCGTAGAGTTCCAGCCCCCGGCTGACAGGTAGAGCGGACCGGACGGCGAATGGTAGAGTAGGCACGATGGCGTGGGGGTTAGAATTTTCCTTTTGCGCCAAACTATAAATGAATTGACAAATGGAGGCATCGTCGATGAGGTTATCTGTCCTTGTCGACATCGTGGGGGAGAAGCGCATCCTAGGCCATGATGTTGATGTAAGGGGCCTGGCGTACGATTCCAGGGAAGTTAGGCCCGGGGACCTGTTCGTGGCCATCAAGGGCTTCGTCCATGACGGGCACGATTTCGCGGGGGACGCCGTACGCCGCGGCGCTGTTGCAGTGATGGTGGAGAGGGAGGTAGACGTGCCCCGTGATGTCCCGAAGGTGGTGGTCCCAAGCACCCGTCGGGCGTTAGGCCTGGTGGCGGCGAGCTTTTACGGGCACCCCTCGAAGAAGTTGGGGGTGGTCGGGGTTACTGGGACCAACGGCAAGACCACCACGACACACTTGGTAAAGGCTGTACTGGAGGGCGCCGGTTACAAGGTGGGCCTAATCGGGACGGTACACGTCCTCATCGGGGATGAGGCTCTGCCGGTAGAGCGAACCACGCCGGAGGCGCTGGACCTGCAACGGCTTCTTCGCAGGATGGTGGACGCGGGCTGCGAGTACGCCGTCCTGGAGGTCTCCTCACACGCCTTGGAGCTTCATAGGGTAGCAGGTTGTGAGTTCGACGTCGGAATCTTGACGAACATAACCCAAGACCACCTGGACTTTCATGGCACCTTCGAACGGTACCGTGAGGCCAAGGAGAAGCTGTTTACCGGGCTTGGGAGCACCTACTACGGTGAACGGAAGGCCGGGCCGAGCGGGGCGGTCCTCAACTGGGACGACCCGAGCGGCCGGGTAATAGCTCGAGGGGTACAGGTTCCCGTGCTGGGGTTCGGGATTTCTCCTGAGGCGTCTCTCAGGGCTGAGGACATATCGGTCGCCGCCGACGGCTCTCAGTTCACGGCCGTTTTGCCCGGGGGCTCGCGCGAGCGAATTAACCTTCGTCTCACCGGGCGGTTCAACGTCTATAACGCGCTGGCGGCCCTCGGTGCCGGGCTCATCCTGGGGGTGCCCGCGGAGGTCTGTGCGCGCGCCCTGGAGGGGGCCAGGCAGGTACAGGGTCGTTTTCAGTTGGTGGACGGGGGACAGGAGTTCGCCGTTATCGTCGATTACGCCCACACCCCTGATGGGCTTGAGAATATCCTCAATACGGCCAAGGAGTTCGCCAGGGGCCGTATCATCTGCGTCTTCGGCTGCGGTGGGGACCGGGACCGGGGCAAGCGGCCCATTATGGGCAGAATAGCGGCGACGCTGGCCGATGAGGTGATCGTCACCTCTGATAACCCGCGCAGCGAAGACCCGGCCAGCATAGCGGAGGACATCGTGGAGGGTATTCGGGGGCTGGGGGCGGATGCCGCACCCTATTCCATTATTCTGGACCGTCGGGCAGCCATAAACCAGGCCATAGAGATGGCTGAGCGCGACGACGTTGTTATCATAGCCGGCAAGGGACATGAGACCTATCAGATCTTCCGGGACAGGGTAGTGCCCTTTGACGACAGAGAGGCGGCCCGGGAGGCCTTAAGAAGACGGACGGGGTTGGTCTGAGTGGAAGTCCTGTTTACACTTCGAGAGGTCGCCGAGGCGACCGGCGGAGAGATATTGGGGGGTGGAAACCCCATCATCGGCGGAGTGAGCGTGGATTCCAGGCTGGTCCTCCGCGGGGACCTCTTCGTAGCCCTGCCTGGAGAGAGGGTCGATGGCCACCAGTTCTTGCCCCAAGCCAGGGACCGGGGAGCCGTGGCGGCCCTTGTCAGTCGCCGGGATCTGACGACCGACCTGCCGCTTGTGCTCGTGGAAGATACCACGAGGGCCCTCGGTGACCTGGCCGCTTGGTACAGGTCGAGGTTTCCGGTCACGGTCGTGGGAGTAACGGGGAGCGTCGGGAAGACCACCACCAAGGACATGATCGCCGGTGTCCTGGGAGTACACTTCTCGGTGTTGAAGACCGAGGGGAACTACAACACGGAGATCGGCCTGCCCCTCACCCTGTTCAGATTGCGGGCCGGACATAGCATGGCCGTCCTGGAGATGGCCATGCGGGGGATGGGGCAGATCGCTCGCCTGGCCGAAATCGCCCGCCCCCGCATAGGGGTGATCACCACCGTCACGGAGAGCCATCTCGAGCTACTGGGCTCCATGGAGAATATCCTGAAGGCCAAGGCCGAATTGGTGGAGGCGTTGCCGGCCGATGGTGTAGCCGTGCTCAGCTACGACAACCCGGCCTTGCGGGGGCTGGGCGCGCGGCTGAGGGCAGAAGGGAAGCAGGTGGTCTTCTTCGGCTTCTCAGCGGATTGTCCGGTTAGGGCCGCGGACGTCCGCATCCTGGGGGCGGATGGCACGGAGTTCACCCTGTACATCGACGGAGAAGGCCGGAGACAGGCGAAGATCCCCCTGGCCGGTCGGCACCAGGTCCACAATGCTTTGGCGGCCGCCGCCGTGGGCCATCTCTGCGAGTTGGAGCTCGAGGACATAGTTGAGGGCTTGCGCCGGTTCGATACCACGGGCATGAGGATGGAGGTCATCGAAGGGAAGGGCATCACCCTCGTAAACGACGCCTACAACGCCTCCCCCACATCTACAAAGGCCGCCCTCAAGACGGTAGCCGCTATGCATTCATCGCGCACGATCGTCGTCCTGGGGCCCATGCTGGAGCTGGGGGCGGAGGCCGTCGAGAGACATCGTGAGGTGGGTCGGCTCTGCGCCGAGCTCGACGTCGACTATCTGTTCACAGTCGGGGGCCTGGCGTTGGGGATCGCTGAGGGGGCCCTAGCTGCCGGCCTCCCTGCGGACCGAATCGCCAGCTTCCAGGACAACTGGAGCTGTCTTGAAACCGTGGCGGGCCTGATCCAGACGGGGGACGTGGTTCTAATCAAGGGCTCCCGCGCTGCCAAGATGGAGGAGATAGTGGAGGGTCTGAAGGGACGGATACTGGACGATGAATGACCTCTGGAAGGTCCTGTTAGTCTCTTTCTCTCTCAGCCTGGTCTTGACGGGTTCGGCCACTTGGGCCTTCCGTCGGTGGGGGCTCGGTCAGCGGATCAGAGATCAGGGGCCAAGCTCGCATCGGGCCAAGGCCGGTACCCCCACCGGAGGGGGCGTCGGTTTTACTGCGGCCGCGGTTATTGCGACCCTGCTGTTTGCCCCGAGGGACTTATACACGCTGTCGGCGCTGGCGGTTACCCTTGGGTTTGGGCTGATCGGGCTGCTCGACGACTATCTGAAGGTCATCAGGGGCAGTTCTCTGGGGCTCAGGGCCAGGTATAAACTGCTGGGTCAGGTGTTCCTGGCCTCCGCGCTCTCCTTCGTGGTGCTGGTGCCGCTCGGGTTGGGTTCAGAGGTCAAGGTGCCCTACATCAACCACCTGTTGCCGCTGGGCGGACTCTACGTGCCCTTCGCCGTGTTGGTCGTTCTGGGGACGGTAAACGCCGTGAACCTGACCGACGGCCTGGATGGGTTGGCCGGAGGTACGGCCGTTATCGCCTTTGTCACGTATTTCGTAGTCGCCCTGGCCGCCTCGCTCGAGCAGCTGAGCCTGTTCAGCGCGGCCATCGCCGCGGCCGTGGCTGGGTTCCTGCCGTACAACCTCCACCCGGCCAAGATCTTCATGGGCGACAGCGGTGCCTTCGCCTTGGGTGGAGCCTTGGGGGCGCTGGCTCTCTTGACCAAGACGGAGCTCCTCCTGCCGGTGATTGGCGGGGTGTTCGTCGTCGAGACCTTGTCGGTGATCATTCAGGTGGTCTACTTCCGCCTTACGGGGAAAAGGGTCTTCCGCATGAGCCCCCTTCACCATCACTACGAGCTGGGCGGCATGAGCGAGGCGGCCGTGGTGAGACGGTTTTGGCTCATGGGCCTCGTCTTCGGCCTGGCGGGCTTTCTCGGCTTGAGGGGCTTCGGGGCTTGAGAGGTGACCTGACATGAGAAGGGCCAAATCCCCCGATTTCGTGCTGTTCCTGGCCATGGTGATGTTGCTCGGAATCGGGATAGTGATGGTCTTCAGCTCCAGCGCCGTCGATGCCAGCGTTAACTACGGTGACAAGTATTACTTCCTCAAGCGACAGGCTCTCTGGGCCCTCATCGGCCTCGGGGCCCTGCTGGTGGCCATGAAGGTAGATTACTGGCGGATCCAGCCCTACACGAAGGCCATCTTCCTGATTAGCTTGCTCCTTCTGGTAGTCGTGTTGATACCGGGCGTCGGGATAACGGCCCACGGGGCCAGACGGTGGATCGACCTCGGGGTGGTGAGCTTTCAGCCCTCTGAGTTAATGAAGCTGGCCTTCGTCCTGTACTTGGCTAACTACCTCGACAGAAGGCAGCGCATCATGGGCTCCTTCAGCCGGGGTGTGCTGCCACCGCTAATTCTCCTAGGGATCGTATTCGCCCTCATCCTGGTGGAACCGGACCTGGGGACCGCGGTGGCCATCGCAGGGATGGTCTTCGTGATGCTCTTCGTGGGAGGAGCCAAGGTCCTGCACCTGTTCATGGTCGGGCTGGCCAGCCTCCCGGCGGGCGCCTGGATGGTCCTAGGGGAGGAGTACCGCAGAGAGAGGTTTTTCGCCTTCCTGAATCCCTGGGCGGACCGGTTGGGCTCCGGGTTTCACATCATCCAGGCGTTATATGCCCTGGGTTCCGGACGGCTCTTCGGGGTAGGCCTCGGCCAGAGCAGACAGAAGTTGTTCTATCTCCCCGAGAGGCACACTGACTTTATCTTCGCCATTATCGGAGAGGAACTGGGTTTTGTCGGGTGCATTTTCGTGCTGTCGCTGTTCTTCATCCTGGCCTGGAGGGGGTACCGGATAGCGGTGTCAGCCCCTGACACCTTCGGATGCTTTTTGGCAGCCGGTATTACGACCATGATAACCCTGCAGGTGATCATTAACGTGGGGGTAGTGACCTCTTTGCTGCCAATTACCGGCATCACGCTACCCTTGATAAGCTTCGGCGGGTCTTCCCTCGTACCTACCATGGCGGGCATCGGGATCCTGATGAACATATCGCGATACACCAAGTCTTGAGTTGGCTCGAGGGAGAGATACCCCCGTTAAGTCGAAGGGGCGAGGGATGATGCGAGTTGTCGTCACCGGCGGAGGGACTGGTGGCCACGTCTATCCGGCTCTGGCGATAGCCAGGGCGCTCAAAGAGGACAACCCTGAGAACGAAGTCCTGTACCTTGGGACACCCAGGGGTCTGGAGGCGGATGTAGTTCCGCGAGCCGGTATTCCCTTCAAGGCTATAGAGTCCAGGGGCCTGCTCGGTATGGGGCCCAGGGCCGTCCTGCGCGGGGTCCTTGCGGCGGGCAAAGGCCTTGGACAGGCCCTGCAGATCCTCAGGGGCTTCAGGCCCGACGTGGTAGTGGGCACCGGCGGCTACGTCAGCGGGCCGGTGGTCCTCGCCGGGTATCTGCTGGGCGTTCCGGTGGTGTTGCAAGAGCAAAACGTGTTGCCAGGCATGACCAACCGACTCATGGCCCGGGTGGCGCGATACGTACTGATCCCCCACGAGGAGGCCGCCCGCCATTTTCCCCGCCGTGCCAGGGTGAGGGTGACGGGAAATCCTGTTCGCAAGGAGATCTTGACGGCCAGCCGCGATGAGGCCCGGAGCCGGCTGGGCCTCGCGGAGGACGAGCTCTTCCTCGTCGTCTTCGGGGGCAGCGGGGGAGCGGAGAGCATTGCCCAAGCGGTTCTCAGTGCGTTGCCGAGGTTAGCGAGGTGGGAGGGGCTAAGGGTCCTCTTCGTTACCGGTAAGCGCTATTACCAGGAGGCACGGCGGCGGCTGGAAGAAGCAGGTATAGCGGAAGAGATAGTTGGCAAGATACAGATAGAACCCTACGTTTACGATATCGAATGGGCCTACGCCGCCGCGGACTTGGTTATCTCCAGGGCGGGCGCCCTGAGCTTGGCCGAGATAACCGCCAGGGGCCTACCGGCCATTATTATCCCCTCGCCCAACGTGGCCAACAACCACCAGGAGTACAACGCGCGGGTTCTGGACCAGGCCGGCGCGGCAGTGGTCATCAGGGATGCTGATCTTGACGGGGAAGTTCTGTTGGACGTGCTGAAAGACCTCGTGGCCGATCCTGAGCGGAGACGGGTGATGGCCCGTCGAAGCAGGGAACTCGGGCGTCCAGATGCCCTGCGGGATATCGTAGCTATCATCGAAGGGGCGGCGGCCTCAGGACAGTAACCGACCGCAGAGGCAGTACATAAGATAAAGGGGTCGTCATCAAGGAGGCGCGGGACAGATGAGGCACCATCACTATCACTTCATAGGGATCGGCGGCTCCGGCATGAGCGCCATCGCCAAGGTGTTGCTTGAACGAGGGGCGAAGGTGAGCGGATCGGATTTGGCGGCCTCTCACGTGACCCGGCGTCTGGAGAGGCTTGGTGCCAGCATCGCCATCGGGCACCGCGAGGAGAACGTTGACGGGGCGGACGCCGTCATCGTATCCTCTGCAATCCCCGAAAGCAACCCGGAGCTGCAGGCGGCACGCCGCCAGGACATTCCAGTTTACACGCGCGGAGAGATGCTCGCCCGGCTGATGGACGAGAGACGAGGGATCGGGATAGCTGGGAGCCACGGAAAGACCACTACGACGTCCATGATCGCCATGGTGATGGAGCGAGCTGGCCTGGATCCCACGGTACTCGTCGGCGGCGAGCTCAACGACATCGGCGGCAACGCCAAGGTCGGGTCAGGCCCCTACATGGTGGCCGAGACCGATGAGAGCGATGGCTCCTTTCTCATGCTTCGGCCCCACGTGGCTGTCGTAACCAACGTAGAGGACGACCACCTAGAGTACTGGAACTCCGTGGAGAGGTTGCAGCACGCCTTCCTAGAGTATTTGGACGGGGTGCGCGAAGGGGGCTTTGCCATAGTCTGTGCTGACGATCCTGTGGCCAGAGAACTCGGCCTGCGGACGGCTACCCGCGTGAGGTTTTACGGGATCGACGAGAGGGCGGAAGTGCGGGCGCGTGACGTAGAGCTCCAGGGGATCGGCTCGAGGTTCAAGGTGTTGGCCGGTGACACGCCTCTGGGTGTGATCACGCTCAAAGTGCCCGGCGTGCACAACGTCCAAAACGCCTTAGCCGCGTTGGCGGTGGCGCTGGAGCTGGGCATATCCTTCGAGGTCGCCAGGGACGCCCTGGCCAGCTTCAGCGGCGTCAGGCGACGGTTCCAGGTCTTGGGCCAAGAGGCCGGGATCACCGTGGTGGACGATTACGCCCATCATCCGACGGAGATTGCGACGACCCTCGCTGCGGCGCGTCGCGCTACCGAGGGCCGGCTGATCTGCGTATTCCAGCCGCACCGGTTCACCCGGACGAGAGACTTGCACGAGAGTTTCGGCCCCGCCTTTAAGCAGGCCGATGAGGTGGTGGTGACGGAGATCTACCCGGCGGGGGAAGCGCCCATACCCGGGGTGACCTCCGAGCTGATAAGCCGGAGCATAGAGCGGTCGACGGGGAGGACACCCCATGCACTCACTCGTCCGGAGGATATTATGATATTTCTGAAGAACACCGCGAGGCCAGGCGATCTGGTCCTCACCCTAGGCGCCGGCGATATCTGGAAGGTCGGCGAGATCTTCGTCCGGAGCTTGAGAGAGGAGGGGACCGCCGAGGCGGGGGGGAGGGCCGATGGAGTTGTCACAACTAGCGGCTGAACTCCGTAGACTGATCAGAGGCGAGGTCAGGAGGAAGGAGCCGCTACATAAACATACGTCCTTTCGGATTGGGGGGCCCGCCGAGGTCCTGGTGTTACCACGGGATGAGGAATCTCTGCGCAGGGTCGTAGTCCACGCCCACACCTCGGGCTCCCCCTTATACGTCCTCGGGGGTGGTACGAACGTCCTGGTCCCGGATGATGGACTGAACGGCGTAGTTATCCGCACTACCAGGTGTCTGAAGGCGCTTCGAATAGAGGGTGAGAGCGTCATAGCCGGTGCCGGCATTGCGCTGCCCCGGCTTGCCGCCCTGACCGTAGAGGCCGGCCTCAGCGGGCTCGAGTTCGCCTGTGGAATCCCCGGCACCCTGGGAGGTGGCCTGGTGGGGAACGCGGGCGCTCACGGCCGTTCCCTGGCTGACGTCGTTACAGACGTATGGGGCCTCGACCCTGAGGGCCGCGAGATACATCTCACCCACAGGGAATGTGGCTTCGGCTATCGCCGTTCCACCTTGGGAGGGGCTCTGCTCATCACCTGCGCCAGGCTGGCCCTGTCACCCGGCGACAGGGATAAAGGCCGCGAGATGATGGAGGCCTACCTTCGATGGAGGAGGTCTCACCAGCCGCTGGGTTTCCCCAGCGCGGGATCCGTCTTCCGGAACCCCCCAGAGGGCCCGTCGGCCGGGGCCTTGATCGATAGGGCAGGCCTCAAGGGATACAGGCTGGGAGGCGCCCAGATATCAGAGCTGCACGCGAACTTCATTGTCAATAGGGGTGGTGCCACCGCCCAAGACGTCCTTTCTCTCATTGCCCTCGCCCAACGAGAGGTCAAGAAACAGTTCGGGGTCACTCTCGAGCTAGAGCTCACGGTCCTGTAGACAGACGCATAATACTGGGCCTTCGATAGGAGGTAGCTCCAGTGCCGAGATACGTCATCAAGGGCGGCGTTCCCCTTCGCGGTACGGTGAGGGTCAGTGGAGCCAAGAACGCGGTCTTGCCTATGCTCGCCTCTACCATATTGAACCCCCACCCCTGCGAGATAAGGGGAGTTCCCCAGCTGAGGGACGTGGAGGTTATGATCGGGTTATTGAGGGCCCTTGGGGTGAAGGTTGATGGCCCGGACGCAGGCGGGGTCGTGCGGGTTAATGCCGGGAGCCTCGATACCCATGAGGTGGATGAAAGGCTCACCCGCGAGATGCGCTCTTCGATCTTCCTGATGGGCCCACTGCTCGGGAGGATGGGCCGGGTCAAGATCGCCTACCCGGGCGGCTGCGCCATCGGCCCGAGGCCTATCGACTTCCACCTGAAGGGTCTGGAGGCCCTGGGCGTCAATATCAAGGAACAGTCAGGCTTCATCCACGCGAGTACGCGGGGAATGGTGGGAGGGGATATCCACCTGGACTTTCCCAGCGTAGGCGCTACCGAGAACATCATGATGGCCGCGGTGTTGGCGAAGGGCACGACCGTCATCCGAAACGCCGCCAAGGAGCCGGAGATCATAGACCTACAGAACTTCTTGAACGGGATGGGCGCCAGGATAAAGGGCGCCGGCATGGACACCATCCGCGTGGAAGGGGTCTCTCTGGAGGACTTAAAGCCCGTCAGCCACATGGTAATCCCGGACCGCATTGAGGCCGGCACCTTCCTGGCCATGGTGGCAGCCACGGGCGGTGAGGTCACCCTGCACAACATCATACCCGAGCACGTGGAGGCGGTAGTTCACAAGCTCAGAGAGGCGGGTGTACAGTTCCAGCACGCTGATGACGGCCTTACGGTCAGGGCGACCCGACGTCCGACGGCGGTGGACTTTAAGACCCTGCCTTATCCCGGCTTTCCGACGGATATGCAGCCGCAGATGATGGCGCTGATGAGCATAGCCGACGGCACGAGCATCATCACCGAGACCGTTTTCGAGAGCAGGTTCGCGGTTGCCGCGGAGCTGCGGCGTATGGGCGGCCAGATTAAGACGGAGGGCCGGACGGCCGTCGTGAAGGGCGTGGAGCGGCTCTCGGGGGCGACGGTGACCGCATCAGACCTGCGAAGCGGCGTAGCGCTGGTGCTGGCCGGGCTGGTGGCCACGGGCTGCACTGTGGTGGAGGGAGTTCATCACATTCAACGGGGATACGAACTGCTCGATAGCAAGCTCAGGGGGTTGGGCGCGAGGATAGAGTTGGAATAGGCTCCTCGGCCCTCCCTCTAAAGGGAGGCAATGAGATGGACAAGCCCAGGGCGAGGCCTGTAATCCGTCCGTTCGTCTGGGTGGTACTGTTCTCCCTCGGCGCGCTGGCCTGGTTCGCCGGTTCTCTCTTGGTCGTCAGGGAAGTAGTGGTCCTGGGTGACACCAGGCTCACGGCGAGCGACGTCATGGCTGTCACGGGCCTGCAACCGGGGAACAAACTGTGGGAGGTATCTCTGAAGGAGGCGCGTCGAGCCCTTGAGGCGTTGCCCCAGGTCAAGGAGGCCACCCTCCGTTGGCAGCTGGGCGGGCAGCTGCTGGTTAACATAACTGAAAGAAGGGCCGTGGCCGCAATACCAGCGGAGGGCAGCTTCCTGATCGTGGACTATGAGGGCAGGATACTCCAGCTATCCCAGGAGCCCGTCTCAAACCTGCCGCTGGTAACAGGCCTCGAACTGGATAGCCGGCTACCGGGGAAATTCGTATCAGACCCAGCCGCCAGCGTGGTGCTGCAGGTGTGCTTCTTGCTGGACGAGGAGGCCAGGTACGTGTCCGAGGTCCACTGGGATGGGGAACTCACCCTATACACCATTGATGGTGTGCCAGTTTACCTCGGCGTTCCTGACCAGGGCCTTCGGGATAGGGTATCAGCCCTGCGCGGGATCCTCGTCGACCTCAGCGCCAGGAATCTGCGTCCTCGTTATGTAAATTTTCGTCACACAGGCCGGCCGGTAATTGGGCTGGATTGACCCTCCATCTTACGTTAACTCTCTTGCAAATTAGGCGCGGGACCTTAAAGGGAAAAGTTAGGGCATGTTGAATTTAAAAGGCAGCGAGCCTCTGGGAGGGTAGGAGTATTGGCCAGAAACGATTACATCGTGGGACTCGACGTAGGGACCTCCAAGGTCACTGCCCTGATAGGAGAAGTTGACGCGCATGATAAGGTTCACATAATAGGGGTGGGTACGGCCCCCTCCAGGGGACTGAGAAAGGGTGTAGTAGTTGACATAGATGGAACCGTCAAGGCAATCGCCGAGGCCACCGAGCAGGCCAGTCGTATGGCAGGCTTCAGGGTGAAATCGGTCTGGGTTGGTGTCGGCGGGTGCCACATATCCTTCACCAACAGTCGTGGCGTGGTGGCGGTGAGCCGAGAGGATAAGGAGATCGGTCCCGAAGACGTTCAGAGGGCCGTTGATGCCGCCAGGGTGATCAACCTCCCCCCGGACCGGGAGATCGTCCACGTGTTGCCGCGGGAGTTCATAGTCGATGGATACGACGGAGTTAAGGACCCCGTGGGAATGCTCGGCATGCGGCTGGAGGTAGAGACGCACATAGTCACCGGCGCCATCACTTCGATTCAGAACCTCCTCAGGAGCGTGTACAAGGCCGGGCTTGAGGTAGAGGACGTAATCCTGCTGCCCCTCGCCGCAGGAAGGGCCGTCCTCATGCCGGACGAGATGGAGCTGGGTGTGGCCGTGGTAGACATAGGTGCTGGTACCACGGATGTAGCCGTGTTCCAGGGGGGCAGTCTCATGTTCACGGCCGTACTGCCCGTGGGGGGGAATCACATCACCAGCGATGTGGGCGTGGGGTTGCGTACCCCCCTCTCCCAGGCGGAGCGGATCAAGATCGAGCACGGGGCGGCCTCAGCTGACGGGGCCGCGGAAGAGCCCTCTCTGGATATCCCGACCGTGGGCGGTCAGGGACACAGGGCCGTGTCCCCCAAGGAGCTGGCGCTGATCATCGAGCCGCGCGCCCAGGAGATCCTGGCCATGACGGTGGACCGGATCGTGCGCAGCGGCGTGGCAGGGAACATCCCGGGCGGCGTAGTGCTCACCGGGGGGTCGGCGAACCTGCAGGGGCTGGTTGACCTGGCGGCCAGGGAGCTGAACGTCCCCGTCCGGCTGGGGACCCCGCAGGGGGTGCAGGGGATGACGGACGTCGTCGAGAACCCGGCCTACGCCGCTGGGGTAGGGCTCATAAGGTTCGCCGCCGAGAGCCTGGGGGGGCAGCGGCCCATGCAGGAGGGCGGTATCATGGACTCGGTGATCGAACGGTTCAGGCGATGGTTCGCCGATTTCTTCTGAAGCGCATTACGTCGAGCAGGAGAGGTTAGACGCGCCCAAAGGAGGACCGCAGCATGTTGGAGCTAGAGCTGGAGATCGAACGGACAGCAGTGATTAAGGTGGTAGGCGTGGGAGGCGGCGGCAATAACGCCGTCAACCGCATGATCGAGGCGGGACTTCGGGGCGTCGACTTCATAGCGGTTAACACCGACGCCCAGGCGCTGTCCGTCTCGAAGGCCACGGAGAAGATACAGATCGGGGCTCAGCTCACCAAGGGGCTGGGAGCGGGAGCGAACCCCGAGATCGGGAGAAACGCGGTTGAGGAAAGCCGTGAGGAGTTAACGAGGGCCCTGAACGGCTCTGACATGGTGTTCCTCACGGCCGGTATGGGCGGGGGGACGGGCACGGGTGCCTCCCCCGTGATCGCGGAGATCGCCAAGGAGCTCGGAGCCCTCACGGTCGGGGTCGTGACTCGGCCCTTCTCCTTCGAGGGCAAGGTGAGACAGCGGGTTGCCGACGAGGGCATAGAGGCCATCAGGAGCAAGGTGGATACGTTGATAGTTATCCCCAACGACAGGCTCCTTCAGGTCGCGCAGAAGAACACCTCCATAATCGAGGCCTTCAGCCTGGCCGACGATATCCTCCGGCAGGGGGTGCAGGGGATCTCCGACCTCATCACGGTTCCAGGTCTTATCAACCTGGACTTCGGTGACGTGCAGACGGTTATGGGGGAGAAGGGCTCGGCCATGATGGGGATTGGTATAGCGGAAGGGGAGAACAGGGCGCTCGAGGCCGCCAAACGCGCCATCTCCAACCCGCTGCTGGAGACCTCCATTGACGGCGCTAAAGGGGTGCTTCTGAACATAACCGGTGGCCCCGACCTCGGCCTCTTCGAGGTCAACGAGGCCGCTCAGATCGTGACGGAGGCCGCCGACCCCGAGGCCAGGATAATCTTCGGCGCGGTGATCGACGAGGAGATGGGGGATAAGATCAAGGTTACCGTCATCGCCACTGGCTTTTCGGCCAAGGAAGACAGGGTCGAGAGGCCGCGCCCCCCGCTGCAGCCCATCGGCCTGGACGTGAAGCCGGTAGACGGGGACGACCTGGACATACCCGCCTTCTTACGACGCCGTAAATCGTAAGCAGAGCCCCCGCGAGGGGGTTTTTTCATGCGTGCACCGACAAATTTCCCGCAACAACGGGAGATATAATGGACATAAAGTTCGCGCCGCCGCCATAGGTATGACTATATGAGGGGCCGGGGGGATGGTCGTGCGGTACGTTTACGCTGACCTAATCATACTGATAAATCTCGTCGTGAATGGTCTTGTCCTCCTGGCTACCTCCAAGTTAACGGGAACGGCGCCACGGCCGGCGAGGATCATCCTCGCGGCTGCCCTGGGCAGCGTGTACGCCCTGTTGGTGGTGGTCACGCTGTCGCGCGGCCTGGCCTCAGCTCCGGTCAAGTTCTTGGTCTCGGTGGTCATGGTGCTGGTGGCCTTCGGTTGGTCGGGGGCCCGGACCTTCCTCGGGCAAATGGCGGCCCTTTACCTGACGTCTCTGTTATTGGCCGGCGCCCTGCTCCTCCTAGGCGGAGTGCAATCGCCGGTGGGCCTCACGGTACTCGCCCCGGTGGGCCTGGCCAAGTGGGCCGTCACCTTTCTCGCCTCGGCCGGGCTGCTGTATCTGTTCTTCAAGCTTGTGGGCAGGGGTTTCATAACCGGGGTGATGATCCTGCCCCTCTCCCTGACCTTCGGGGAACGAACCGTGACCCTGCGGGGCCTAGTCGATACGGGGAACGACCTCAGAGACCCCTTCTCTGGCCGGCCAGTTCTGGTGGTTGAATACGAGGCCCTAAAGCACGTGTTGCCCCCGGACGCGGGCGAGACCGTGTGCAAGGTGGATGCCTCTGGGCTCCCGCCTGACTGGGCCTCGCGGTTCCGGGTCATACCTTATCGTTCTGTAGGAGTTGAGCGCGGCACCCTCGTAGGCTTTCGCTCCGACCGCCTGTGTATCGGCGGCAGAGAAGACGAGCGGCTGGGGTCGACCGTGGTGGCGGTGTATCCGGGACGGTTTGCAGAAGATGGGAAGTATCAGGCCCTGATTCCGATCGGCCTGCTGGAGGTGAACCCGGCACAGTTTGCCCTCGACCGAAAGGGCGGGCATCTGGAAAGGGGGTACTCGACCTGAGGGTTAAGTTGAACGGTGCAATTCTGCGGTTGTTCATAGCCCGGCTCCTGGTTCGGCTGGGCCTTGAGGGGTTCTTGCCCGTTCATTACATAGGTTCCAGCGAGGCCCTGCCACCGCCTCTGTCCAACGACGAGGAGTCCTTCCTGTTAGCGAAGTTGGCTCACGGTGACGCCGCGGTGAGGAGCGTCCTCATAGAGAGGAACCTGCGGCTGGTGGTGTACATCGCCCGCAAATTCGAGAACACCGGCGTGGGTATCGAGGATCTGGTCTCCATCGGAACCATTGGGTTGATCAAGGCGGTGAACACCTTCGATCCGGACAAACGGATCAAGCTCGCCACCTACGCCTCGCGGTGCATAGAAAACGAGATCCTCATGTACCTGAGGCGGAACAATAAGACGCGGGCGGAGGTGTCCTTCGATGAACCGCTCAACGTGGACTGGGACGGCAACCAGTTGCTCCTCTCCGACGTCCTGGGCACGGAATCCGATCTCATCTATCGCCAGATCGAGGAACAGGTGAATCGGGATCTCCTGAAGAAGGCCTTGTCCAAACTCTCCGGCCGTGAGCGGAAGATCATGGAGCTGAGGTTCGGCCTCACGGACGGCTTGATCAGGACCCAAAAAGAGGTGGCTGCCCTTCTCGGTATCTCTCAATCTTATATCTCCAGATTGGAGAAAAGAATTCTGAAGCGACTGAGAAGGGATATTAAGAAGATGGAGTAACCTTCCCTCGAGGAGGGCCCGGATGGGCCCTTTTTACATTTTATGGAGGCGGCACCGTATAAGACGACGGTCTGGAGCGCATAATGTTCAAAGAGCCGTCGCTTGGAGGTGCCCGCATGGCTAACAAGGTGGAGATATGCGGTGTTAATACCTCGAAGCTTCCGGTACTCTCCAATGAGGAGATGCGGAAGTTGTTCGTTGCGATGAGGAACGGCGACCGGTCTGCGAGAGAGAAGCTGGTTCGGGGCAACCTCCGCCTCGTCCTCAGCGTCCTACAGCGATTCAACAACCGCGGTGAACACGTAGACGACCTGTTCCAGGTAGGGTGCATCGGTCTTATGAAGGCCATAGACAACTTCGACCTCAGCCATAACGTGAAATTCTCGACCTATGCGGTCCCGATGATCATCGGTGAGATCAGGAGGTACCTCCGCGACAATAACCCGATCAGGGTCAGCCGGTCTCTTAGGGACGTGGCTTACAAAGCCTTGCAGGTGCGAGACAGCCTGGTCAACAAGCATAGCCGCGAGCCCTCCCTGTCGGAGATCGCGGCAGAGCTAAACATCCCCAGAGAGGAGATCGTCTACGCCCTGGACGCCATCCAGGAGCCCATCTCCCTTTTTGAGCCCATATACCACGACGGAGGGGATCCGATCTACGTCATGGACCAGATCGGCGATGAGAAGAGCGAGGATGGGTCCTGGCTGGAGGAGATCTCCATACGAGAGGCGCTGCACAAGCTGGGCGACCGGGAGAGGCTCATCCTGACGCTGCGCTTTTACGAGGGGAAGACGCAGATGGAGGTAGCTGAGGAGATCGGCATATCCCAGGCTCAGGTGTCGCGCCTGGAAAAGGCGGCTCTGAAACAGATGAGAAGGTTCATGTGAAACCGAGGTGATATGATTGAGACGCTGGATGATACCGGTCTTGATCCTTATCCTCTGCCTTACGGTATACGATATCGTGCGTGAGGACGAAAGCGTCAAGGCCTATGACCACAAGAGCCTAGTGCGGTTGCACGTAGTGGCCAACAGCGATGATGCTGAGGACCAGCGGCTGAAGTTGGCCGTTCGCGACGCCGTCCTGCAGGCGACCGCGCCCCTGGTGCGGGGGGTAGAGGACCCCGCCGAGGCCAGGGCCAGGATCGAGGCGAACACGGACAGGTTGCAGGCCGTCGCTGAGGCCCGGTTGAGGGCCCTCGGCTACGCCTATCCAGTGGAGGTACAATTCGGGGTGTACCCCTTTCCGGAGAAGAGGTACGGGGATATTACTTTGCCCGCGGGCAACTATCAGGCCCTGCGGGTCGTGATCGGGGAAGGTCACGGCTCCAACTGGTGGTGTGTGCTCTTTCCACCCCTCTGCGTAGTGGACCTGGAGGGAATGACCATACGCCTTGAAGGTGACCGCTTATGGATCGATTCGGGTGCCGGTGAGATCACATGGGTATTGGAAGAGGACATCCCGGATAGCCCGGTAGAGGTGAGGTTCGCCATCGCCGAGTGGTTGGCCAGGTCTACGGGTACGTTGGCAAAAATGTTCATGGGGCTATCCCTTCCCCAGTGAAACACATGCCCTCCCCCGGTGCATATACTGTTTGAACAGGGGGAGGGTTTGGTCTTGTTGCGCGCGTCCGATCTGAGAATGAGGGATGTTATCAACGTCCTGGACGGCAAGAAGCTGGGCACCATATCCGATCTCGAGCTCGACGTCTGCTCCGGCAAGGTGACAGCTGTGATCGTGCCTGGGCTGAGGTTCTTCGGCTGGTTCGGCAGGGGCAACGATTACATCATACCGTGGGAGCGGATCAAAAAGGTCGGACCGGACGTGGTGCTGGTGGAGCTGCCTGGGCCGGGCAGCACCGAAAGGTGACCGCGCATCAAAACCACCATGGGCCGCTAGGTCGGCCCTTTTTAATTTGCCCTGCAGGAGCGTCGTCAGAGGTAGTGAAGTACTATATCGAGGTGAGAGGATGAAGGTTTTCTACACCGACCGGTTGTCTACCGGGCCGCTCGTGCTGCGCTCGCGGGAGCTGGAGCGCAGAGGCGTTAACGCGGCCTTTACCACTAGACTGGGGGGCGTAAGCGAGGGCCCCTATCGCTCGTTGAACATGGCCTTTCACGTCGGGGACAGGCCGGAGGACGTCCACGAGAACCGTAGGAGGGTGCTGGATGGCCTGGGGATCGACCCCGAGCGAGTAGTCGGCTGCGAACAGGTCCACGGCTCTACGGTGGTGGCCGTGGAGGAGCGGCCTGAGAAGGGCTGGGTGAGCGGCGCTGACGGGCTCGTTACCACTGGCCCGTTAACCCTCGTGGCCTTTTTCGCCGACTGTGTACCGGTGTTTATCTTCGATCCGGTGCGTGGAGTAATAGCTCTAGTTCACGCCGGCTGGCGCGGAACGGCGAAGCGGATAGTTGCCAGGGCGGTCAAGGTCATGGAGGCGACGTATGGCAGCCGCCCGGGCGATTGTCTTGCCGTCATGGGCCCGTCCATCAGGCGATGTTGTTATGAGGTGGAGGCTGAGGTGATTCGAGCCATGCCCGAGGTGGAGTCGGGGTGGGTTGCCGCTGGCAGGGGCAGATATTACCTCGACCTGCCCGCGGTCAACGCCGCCATCTTGAGGGACAGCGGAGTGGGAGATATATGGGACTGCGGGCTCTGTACCGCCTGCGATACCAGTACTTTCTATTCCTATCGTGCTGAAGGAGGCGTCACCGGGCGCATGGCGGCCATAGTGACCCTGGGGAGAAGCGGGGCAAGCTGAGATGTTACGGCGGAAGAGGCGGAGAAGGTATACGCCCAGGCGGCGCCGCCGGTCGTCTGGGGTCGCCAGGCTGCTGTTCGCCGCCGGGGCCCTGGTCTTTCTGGCCTGGGGCGGCCTGACCTGGGCCAGGCAGTTTATCGGGCCCCCGCTGATGCACGTGGCAGTTCTCGAACATGGCACTCTCATGGGGTCCATCCAGAGCACAGCGCTCGTAGTCCGCAGCGAGCGGGTGGTTGAGGCTCCAATCGGCGGGGCGATCATCAGGATCGCTCAAGAGGGCGACAGGGTCAGGGCGGGAGACGTAGTGGTGGAGATCGTCGACCGCAAGAACAAGGAGAAGCTCGAGGAGGAAGTGGTCAGGCTCGAGGCAGCTCTCGCCGCCTTCGATAGCGGAGAGGGCACTAGGATGCAGGAGCTGGCGGCGACGGCCCAGGAGCTGGCCGCTCGCGAGAGAGATGTCGCGTGGGAGATGAACGAACACCTGAGTAAGGGTGACGTCGCCGCGTATCTCGAAGCCTATGACCGATTGCAGAGCATAGTGGCGGATCGCGCCCGGTATGAGGCCGAGCTCGCGGCGCTGGAGGAGTCCCGGCAGCGGCTAGTAGACGAGCTCGAGCAGGCTCGTCTTTCCTTAGGCGAGCTGTACACCCAGGTCCTGGCTCCCGGCCCGGGGGTCGTCAGCTACTTCATAGACGACCTCCACCAGGTGTTGACCCCGGAGGGAATCTTCCAGCTGACGTCTCAAGACGTGTTGGGCCTACGCGTAAGGGGCTACGAGCTGGCCGACGGCGACGAGGTGGGGGCGGGAGAGGGCTTGTTCCGGATAGTGGATAACCTGGCCGTCTACTTGGTGGCGTCGCTCTCGGAGGAACAGGTGGCCCGGCTCAAAGCAGCCGACCGGATCACAGTGACCATCGCGGAGGATGACCTGGAGGTGGTTACCGAGCTCTACCACGTCTCCGACACCCTGGAGAGCGGTTATCGCGTGGCCATTCTTCGTACAGAGCAGTTTCAGCCCCTCCTGGCACGCAGGCGGCGGCTGGAGGTACAGATCCACGTCGCAGGGCCCAGCGGGGTGCTGATCCCGCTCCGGGCCCTCGTCGGCGACGATGCCGTGTACGTTATGGAGGGGTCGCGTCCGACGCTCAGACCGGTCAGGCTGATGGCCAGCGACGACCAGTGGGCGGTGACTGAGGACCTGCCAGAGGGCACGGCGATAGTGACAAACCCGTGGGTCGTACGAGTATTCGGCATCGCAGGGGAATCCGGGAGGTGACTGGGGTGGACGCGAGGACGCGGGAACTATACGACAGGCTCACGCGGGTTCAAGAGCGGTTGAGGCTCGCCTGCAGGCGCTCTGGCGGTGATCCAGCTGCTGTCACCCTGGTGGCGGTCACAAAGGAAGTGGGGGTCGACGACCTCCGACGGGTCCTGGGCCTGGGCGTTCGGGATATCGGTGAAAACCGGGCCCAGGAGATGGTGCGCAAGTACGAGGTGGTGGGAGATGAGGCGCGCTGGCACTTTATTGGACATCTACAGACTAATAAGGTAAAATATGTCGTGGATAAGACGCGGCTCATCCATTCCCTCGACAGGCCTTCCTTGGCCGAGGAGTTGCAGAGGAGGGCCGAGCGGAGGGGCCTGGTGGTACAGGCTCTCATCCAAGTCAATACCTCGGGAGAGGAGTCGAAATTCGGCCTGCCGCCCGAAGAGGTGCCGGAGTTCAGGGAGTGGCTCAAGCGGTGCCGCAATATCAGGGTCCGTGGCCTCATGACCATGGCGCCCTTTTTCGACGATCCGGAGGAGACGAGGCCCATTTTTCGTAGGACGAAGGAGCTTTTCGATCGGCTGCGGGCCGATGACGAGGGTTTCGACTTGCTGTCGATGGGGATGACCAACGATTTTGAAGTGGCAGTAGAAGAGGGAGCTAACATCGTCCGAATTGGCCGGGCCATCTTCGGTGAAAGGGATGACCCAGGGGAGGTAGTGCCGTGAGCAACGGAGCGCTGATATTGTCCATAAGGCTCTTCGCCGACGCCCTGTTCTGGCTGATAATGATCCGGGTAATCCTCTCCTGGGTGCCGAGGAGCAGCCCGCGTTCGACGTTGGCACGATTCGAGGCCTTCATCTACCAGGTCACAGAGCCCATCCTGGCGCCGGTGCGGCGGTTGATCCCTGGGATGAGCATGGGGCTGGACCTGTCTCCCCTCTTGGCCATCCTCGCCATATCGGTCATCGAAAACATACTGATAGGCTTGTTAAGGTGAGCAGGAAAACGACACAATAGTGTCGAACGGACGGGCAATTAGGGTGCCCTGGGAGGTGGATGAATGCCCCTTACTCCGCTGGACATTCACAACAAGGAGTTCAGGAAGACCTTCCGAGGTTATAGCGAGGAGGAAGTCGACGAATTCCTCGATCAGGTGGTCCGTGATTACGAGGAGTTGCTCAAGGAAAACGCCAGGCTGCGAGAGGAACTTAGTGAGCTCCGGGAGAAACTAGACCAATATCGCTCCATGGAGGAGACGATGCACAACGCCCTCGTCCTGGCCCAGAACACGGCCGAGGAGGTCAAGGCCAGTGCCCGCAAGGAGGCGGAGCTGATCATCCGGGAGGCAGAACAGGAGGCCCAGCGTTTGAAGGACAGGGCGGAGGAGGAATTGGACCTCCTCCGAACCAAGGCGGAGGAGATAGGCCAGCATATCCGCCTCCTCCGTACCCGTTTGCGGACCATGATCCAGTCCCATCTCGACCTCATCGATGAGCAGGAGAAAGAGCTGGGGGAGGAGACCAGGATTTTCGGGGGAGAATGATTAAGGAGTTTACCGCAGGGGCGAGACCGAACTACCCGCGGGGCAAAGGCCCCTTTTGTTTATATCTGGTACGAGGTGAGCGAATTGGACTACAAACACACTCTGAACCTGCCGAAAACCGATTTCCCGATGCGGGCTAATCTGCCGAAGCGTGAGCCCGAGATTCAGAAGTTCTGGGATGATATCGGCCTATACCGGAAGACAAGAGAGCACAGACGCGGCCGGGAGAAGTTCATCCTGCACGATGGGCCGCCCTACGCCAACGGTGACATCCACATGGGCCACGCGTTGAACAAGATCCTGAAGGACATCGTGGTGCGGTTCGCTACCATGGAGGGTTACGACGCTCCCTACGTGCCGGGATGGGATACGCACGGGCTTCCCATCGAACTGAAGGCCATCAAGGACCTGGGCCTTGACCGGCATGAGGTCGGGCCGGTGGAACTCAGGCGGCGGTGTAAGGAGTACGCGCTCAAGTACAAGGACATTCAGCTCAAGCAGTTCGTGCGCCTGGGCGTGATGGGCGACTGGGACAACCCCTACATAACCCTGGACCCGGAGTTCGAGGCCGAGCAGGTTCGGGTTTTCGGGAAGATGGCGCGGAAGGGCTACGTCTACAAGGGCTTGAAGCCCGTCTACTGGTGCGCGTGCTGCGAGACGGCGCTGGCCGAGGCGGAGATCGAGTACCGGGCCAAGACTTCCCCGTCCATCACGGTGGCCTTCCCTGTGGTGAACGGCCCTGCGTCCCTCCGCGATAGCGCCTTCGTGATCTGGACTACTACGCCGTGGACTATCCCGGCCAATATGGCCATCGCCCTGAAGCCTGAGGCCGTCTACGCCCTGGTTTCGACGGGCAGGGGGAAGTTCGTCGTGGCCGAAGAGCTGGTTTCTGCGGTGATGGAGACCATCGGGGCGGACAGCTACGAGGTAACCGAGACCTTCCGCGGTGAGAGCCTGGGGGGGGTTCGGTGTAAGCACCCGCTCTTCGATAGGGAGTCCCTCGTAGTCCTGGCAGACCACGTGACGCTGGACGAAGGCACGGGCTGTGTGCACACGGCGCCGGGACACGGCCACGAGGACTTCGAGGTGGGGCGGAGATACGGCCTCGATATCCTGGTGCCGCTGGATGACAGGGGGGTATTCACCGAGCTAGGAGGGCCCTTTGAGGGGCTCAGCTACTCCGAGGCCAACGAGGCCATAATCGATGCCCTTAGACAGGCGGGCGCGTTGCTGGCCCACGGTGAGATAGAGCATCAATACCCCTATTGCTGGAGGTGTAAGAGCCCGGTGATCTTCCGGGCCACCGAGCAATGGTTCGCCTCCATAGACGGCTTCCGGGAACGCGCGCTGGAGTGCATAGATCAGGTGGAGTGGATCCCCTCCTGGGGTCGGGAGCGGATCCGCAACATGGTCGCCGAGCGGACGGACTGGTGTATCTCTCGCCAGAGGGTATGGGGCCTCCCCCTGCCCATCTTCTACTGCCAGGGCTGTGGCGCTACGGTGATCACGGATGAGAGTATAGAGGCGGTGGCGAGCCTTTTCGCCAAAGAGGGGTCCGACGCTTGGTTCGTCAAAGAGGCCTCGGAGATACTGCCGGCGGGGTTCAGCTGCCCCGAATGCGGGGGACGACGGTTCCGCAAGGAGACCGACATCATGGACGTCTGGTTCGACTCAGGCACCACGCACGCCTCGGTCCTGGCCAAGCGGCCAGAGCTCAGGTGGCCGGCCGACATGTACCTTGAGGGAAGCGACCAGCACAGGGGATGGTTTCAATCCTCTCTGCTGACCGCCGTGGCCTCGAGGGGAGAGGCGCCCTACCGTAAGGTCCTCACCCACGGCTTCATAGTGGATGGAGAGGGCCGGAAGATGTCGAAGAGCATCGGCAACGTGATCCATCCGCAAGAGGTGATCGATAAGTACGGGGCGGACATACTGCGGCTGTGGGTCGCCTCCTCCGACTATCGCGGCGATGTACGCGTCTCGGGGCAGATCTTAAGCCAGATGGTCGAGGTTTACAGAAAGATCCGCAACACGGCGCGATTCCTGCTCGGCAACCTGTACGACTTCGACCCGTTGCGGGATATGGTACCGGACGACGCCCTGCAGGAGATAGACCGTTGGGCGCTGGACCGCCTACAGCGGCTGGTAGACAGGGTCACGAGCTCCTACCGCTCATACCAGTACCATACCCTCTACCACGCCATCCACAACTTCTGCGCCATCGATCTGAGCGCCGTCTACCTGGACGTCCTGAAGGATAGGTTGTACATCGAGAGGGCCGATTCTCCCTCCCGTAGGGCCGCCCAGACCACCATGTACAGGATAGCCAGGGTTCTCCCCCAGCTCATGGCGCCGATCTTGGTCCATACGGCCGAGGAGATATGGCGACACCTGCCGGCCCTGCCCGGGGACCCGGAGAGCGTTCACCTGACGGACTGGCCAGAGGTAGACCCGAAGTGGATGGACGATGAGCTGGCCGAGAGGTGGGACCTGTTGTTAAAGGTCCGTGAGGCCGTCTCCCGCGCCCTGGAGGACGCCCGAGAGCGCAAGATGCTCGGCACCTCGTTGGAGGCCGCCGTCGACCTCTATCCCGGGAAGTTCGACCGCCTGTTGCGGGACTACGCGGATCTGCTGCCGAGCCTGTTCATAGTATCGCAGGTCGAGTTACACGCCCCCGATGCGCCGGTACCCGAGACGGCCATCGCCTCCAGGGAACTCGAGGGGATCTGGGTGCGGATTCGCAGAGCGCAGGGCGAGAAATGCCAGCGTTGCTGGAGTTACAGCCCGCGGGTGGGTCAGGATGAGGAGCACCCCGGCCTATGTGAGAGGTGCGTGGAGATCGTAGGTTGAGAGGGTCAAGGCCCCCGGACAAGCCGGGGGCCTTGTTAGTCTGCCAGGGTGGCTTTTCGGGTATATTAATGGGACGGAGGAGGTAGCGAGTGGGCGAGCTGAGCGAGGGAACCGCACGGCGCCTGGCGAGGCTGATCGAGGAGTTAGCGGTACATCTGGAGAAGGCCAACGTCGCCGAATACGTACAGCTGTTGCTGGAGCCCCGGCGCCTGCTGGTTCTCAATTTCGTCGCCGGGCTGGCCAGGGGTTTGGGAATAGCCGTTGGCTTTACCCTCCTGGGAGCTTTGGTGGTGGTGCTTCTGCAGCGGGTGGTCATGCTCAATCTGCCGTTGATCGGCTCCTTCATTGCGGATATCGTGCGTATCGTTCAGATGCAACTGAGACCGTGAAAGGCGAGGGATGGACGGGTGCGACAGGAAGAGGTGCAGGAGTTCAAAGAACGTCTGCTGCAAGTCAGGGGCCGTGTGCTCGAGACCATTCGTGGGATAGAGGCGGGGGGGATGAAACTCTCTGAGAAGGAGTCGGTGGGCGAGCTCTCCGCCTATGACAACCATCCCGCAGATACCGCCTCGTCGACCTTCGAAAGGGGCAAGGACCTGGGCCTCCGCTCGGGCGCGAGGGTGCTGTTGGATGCGGTTAACGAGGCCCTGAGGCGGCTCGAACAGGGTACCTATGGGGTCTGTGAAAGGTGTGGGGAGGAGATAGACCGTGAGAGGTTGAGGGCGCTGCCGTACACTACGCTCTGCGTGAGGTGTCGCCGGGAGCTGGACGATGACATAGACCCCTTCGCGCGCCCGCCCGAGGAGGACGTCCTGACCCCCCCCTTCGGTCGCTCCTTCAAGGATGGGGAAGATTACGTGGGCTTTGACGGAGAGGATTCCTGGCAAGCGGTGGCGCGCTATGGGACCAGCAGCGGGCCACAGGACGCCCCCGTGGCGACGGACCATGACGAGGCCTACGTGGACGCGGATGAGGATCGCGGTGCCGTGACGCGGGTTGAGGAGGTAAGCGCGCGGAAGAGGTACCCCCGCCGCGGCAATCGTCGTTGAAGGCTAGGTCCGCCCTCCCCCTTTTATGATATAATTGAATGCCATGGGGGAGGAGGTAAGAGATGCCCTTGTTGCTTATAGTCGCTGCCGGTGTGCTGGCGATCGATCGGCTTACCAAAGGTTATGTGCGCGGGCTGCATCCCGAGGGTGGCACAATTCCCGTGATCCCCGGTGTATTCCACATCACGCCGTCCCTGAACTCCGGGGCGGCCTTCGGGCTTTTCCCCAACATGACGTGGCTGTTCATCGTCGTAGCCGTCGTCGTGGTCATCTTCATCCTCCTTTACGGTTTGACGGTGCGCGAGGTCTCCACCCGTCTGGCCCTTGGGCTGATCATGGGCGGCGCTCTCGGCAACCTGGTGGATCGGCTGACGACGGGCCTAGTGGTGGACTTCCTGGATTTCCGGATTTGGCCGGTGTTCAACCTGGCCGATTCGGCTATAGTCGTGGGAGCCCTGCTCCTCACCTTCAGGTTGCTCCGCGATGCCAGAGGAGAGAGGCCCCAGTGAGCGAACGGCGGAGGTTCACGGTCGATCCGGAGTGGGCGGGAACACGGCTGGACCTGTACCTGGCGCGCGTCAACCCTGACCTCTCGAGAGCGAGGATTCAGTCTCTCATTGAGGACGGTGCGGTGACCTTAAACGGGGCGCCAGCTCGCCGGGCGGCACGCGTGAGCCCAGGGGACGTGGTCGAGCTGCAGCCCCCGCCACCCCGCGAGGCTGCGGCTACGCCAGAGGACATTCCCCTGGATGTGCTCTACGAGGACCGAGATATCATAGTGGTTAACAAGCCTCGGGGCATGGTGGTCCATCCGGCCCCGGGTAATCTGACGGGAACCCTGGTCAACGCCCTGCTCTATCATTGCCAGGACCTGTCGGGCATAGGGGGCGTGATGCGACCCGGCATAGTTCACAGGTTGGACCGTGATACCACGGGGGTGATCATCGCGGCCAAGAACGACGCGGCACATCGCTCTCTGGCCTCGCAGATTAAGGCGAAGGCCGTGAAAAAGCAGTACCTGGCCCTGGTCCACGGCACGCCCGCTGTGGACGCCGGGAGGGTGGACATGCCCATAGCCCGCGATCCCCGTGAGAGAAAGAGGATGGCGGTCGTCCCGGGCGGCAAGCCGGCCATAACTAGGTTCTTCGTCATTGAGCGACTGGACGACTACTCGCTGCTCCGGGTCGACCTGGTCACGGGTCGCACGCATCAGATAAGAGTTCACCTATCTACCATAGGGCATCCGGTAGTGGGGGATCGTGTATATGGGCCGCGCCGGAGCGGCAAAGGGCTGCCCCTGCGGGGCCAGGCCCTACACGCTCACCGGATAACCATCGCCCATCCGACCTCTGGGGAGGAGATGACTTTCGAGGCGCCGCTGCCGCCTGACTTCGAGCGCACCTTGAAGGTGCTGGGGAGCGGTTACCGCAGCTAACCGTCGCGAGATCGGCTGAGGGGGGAGACAGAGTATGGGTCGGGTTAAGGCCAGGATCATGGATTCTGACGCCATTAGACGGGCATTAGTTAGGATAGCCCACGAGATCGTGGAGAAGAATGAGGGGGCCTCGGATCTGGCCTTGATCGGGATTCGCACGCGGGGAGTTCCCCTGGCCAGGAGGATCGCCAAGTACATAGCCCAGTTTGAGGCCGAGCCCAAAGTGGGCACCCTTGACATCACGCTTTACCGCGACGACCTGGCCCTCAGAGGTAAAGACGGGGAGCCCCGGGTCAAGGGCACGGACATCCCCTTCGACGTGGACGGGGTGAAGGTCGTGCTGGTGGACGACGTCCTATACACGGGGAGGACTATCCGTGCTGCTATGGACGCTCTGATGGACCAGGGTCGGCCGGCCGTGATACAGCTCGCCGTCTTGGTGGACAGGGGACACCGTGAACTTCCCATCAGGGCCGATTTCGTGGGCAAGAACGTGCCTACCTCTCATAGGGAGGTCATCAGGGTGCTGGTCGAGGAGGAAGATGGCGAGGATGCCGTCCTGATAGCGGAAAGATGATTACCTGCGGTCGTTGAGCGGTGCCACGTTGATGGTTCGATGGTGGTCGTAGATGACCATGCCGGGCCTGGCGCCGCGGGGCTTACGCACGTGCCTTGCCCGTGTGTAGTCCACGGGTACGTTACTGGAGTGCCGGGCGGCGCTGTGGTAGGCCGCTATGGAGGCCGCACGTTCGAGGACCTCGCCCGGAGGCTCACCACCGGGCCCCTGCAGGATGACATGGGCGCCGGGGAGGTCCTTGACGTGAAGCCAGATGTCGTCGGGCCTCGCCCTGCGCAGGGTCAAGTAGTCGTTCTGGCGGGTGTTCCTGCCCACCAGCGCCCTCCACCCCTCGCCGAGGTCGTACTCAATGGGCCCGAGGGGGCGTGGCCTGCGGGAGGGCTGGCCGGGTTTGGCCTGGATGTAGCGGTCACGGGCCAGCTGTTCGCGCACCTCTTCGAGCTCGCGAAGGCTTTCGGCCCTCTCCAGGGAGTTTTCCACTTCCTCGAGGTACCGGATCTCCTCCTCGGTTCGCTCCAGCTGCTGGTTGGCCAGGATCAGAGTACGCCGTGCTTTGTTGTATCTGTCGAAGTATCGCTGAGCGTTTTCGGCGGGGCTCAGACGGGGATCGAGGTCTACGGCGATGTGCTCATCGCCGGCGTAGTAGTTTTCGAGGACGGCTCTCGCCTGTCCTTTCTCCAGCCGGTATATGTTCGCCAGTATGAGCTCGCCCTTGAGGCGGAGGTCCTCAGCCCGTTGAGCCTCCGCCAGGCTCTCGAGCTGCTTCTGCTTCTTCCCCTTAGCCCTGTCCAGGTGCCGTCTGACCACCGTCAGCAGTGTACCCTGTAAGGACCTGAACTGGCGTCTATCCGACAGGGCGGAGAAGTACATCTCGGCGACCCGCGAGGGGCTGGGGTCCTCGAAGGTCCTGCCCACGGTGAAGCCGCAGGCGGAGAGTGCTACCGGCGAGCTACCAGCCTCGTCCAAGAGAAGGCTGGGTTTGTAGCTTCCCTCCCGGACCATCCTCGCCAGGTCGCCCAGTACTGCCAAGACCCGGTTCATCTCCCCCGGCCCTAAGGTGCCTACCTTGACATAGGGTTCGAGACCCGCCCGTCGGGCCACTTCCTTCGCGGTAGGGGGCCCAATGCCCGCAATGCACTGAAGAAGGGCCTTCCAGAGAGGGGTGCCCGCGAGACCACTAAGCCTCTCGATGACCGCCTCTTGGTCCATAGGGTAGAGCTCGACCTTATCTTGCTGCGGCGGCCTGATGTAGGGGAGGCCGGGGAGGACCTGGCGGTAGCGGTTGACATCCGAACCCACCCTCTTAATGGCCGCGATGATCGTCAGTGAACCGTCCACCAGGATGATATTCGAGTGCTTCCCCATGACCTCGATGATGAGATGAAGGGTACGGGGCTCGGCGTACTCGCTCGTGGCGCTGAGGGTTATGGTCACGATCCTCTCCAGACCCGGCTGGCTGACGTCCTCGATGACGGCGCCGGATATCCTCTTCCTGAGGAGCTGGCAGAAGGCCGGCGGCCGCTCCGGGTTGGCGGGAACGTTCTCGCAGAGGTAGAGGGCTGGGGCGTCGGGAGACGCGGACATGAGCAGACGCCTCTTCCTCGACAGGCTGATGACCAGTCGGGTGGAGTCAGGCTGATGGACCTTCTCTACTCTGCTGCCCAGGATCGTATCCCTGAGCTCTCTCAGTACGGCTGAAAGGTATAGGCCGTCCATGTCCGCCTCCTCACGGTGGTAAGTATATCATCAGGGGGGTGAGTTGGCAAAGATATGCGGGGAGAAGGGAGGAAACTTCGTCGGCGCTGTGGAATACACCTATAAGGAAGGAGCGGTTACCTCTACGGGGAGGACCCTGAAAATGAGCCGGAGGCCTTGATAACTGAATATTCGCTCCGTAAGCCACCGGGGGTTCGGCGAGAGCCCCCATGCCTTTTTGGTCCTGACTCCAGAATCCGAGGAGGCCTGACGGGCCGTGAGTGACGACGAATCGCTGAAGGTGGTCGTTTGCGGAGGAGGGAACGGCGCCCACGTGCTCGCCCCGCTGCTGAAATCGCGTACAGGGGTGAAAGTGGGCCTTTTTGCTCCTTATGGGGAGGAGGCCTCGCTGTTTCGCCGAGGTATCGAGGAAGCCGGTGGCATCCTCATACGGGGGAGGGGCGACCGTCCCCTGGGGCGGTACGCGCCGGATGTGGTCAGCTCGCGGGCGGAGGACGTCATACCGGGGGCCCGGCTAGTTATCGTGGTCTCTCCCGCCTTCGCCCACGAGCCGCTACTGCGACAGATAGCTCCTTATCTGGCGCCGGATTCGATAGTGGGGGCTATTCCCTCCCGGGGCGGCTTTGAGTACATGGCCCGTGACCTTCTTGGGCCGGACATTACGCTCTTCGGTGCTCAGACGCTCCCCTGGGCCTGTCGCACCGTGGAGTTCGGGCGTGAGGTCAGGATACTGGGTCAGAAGAGGGTTCTCGGCTTGGCCACTTCACCTCCTTCACAGGTGGGAGAAGTGGCCTTTTTGCTCTCGCGGTTGCTGGGAGTCGAAGTGTGCCAGATCCCCAATATGCTCGCTGTGACCTTGGGCAACGTCGGCCAGGTCATTCACCCTGGCATCATGTACTCGCTCTGGCGACGGGATCGTAACGCGCTGTATGCCCCGCACGAGGTCCTTGACTTCTACGCCTCCGTTGATGAGGACACAGCTTATCACCTGGCCGCGATGAGTGATGAGTTGGTATCGGTGGCTCGGGCCCTTCAGGCGGAGACGGGCCTTGAGATGAACCACGTTCGCCCCATCAAGGACTGGCTCCTGGAGTCCTATTCCCAGGACATCTCCGACAGTTCATCCTTGGCCCGCTGTTTTCAGACCAACTCCGCCTACAGGGGGTTGAAGGTCCCGACGGTTCCTGCCGAGGATGGGAAGCTCCGGCTGGATTTCCAGAGCCGCTATGTATCCGAAGACGTGCCCTTCGGCCTGGTGGTGTCCAAGGGCATAGCCCTCCTCACTGGGACGCCCACCCCCGCCATCGATCGGGTCATCCGCGTTAGCTCATCGTGGCTCGGGGTTGAGTTTCTGAAGAAGGGGCGGTTAAAGCTCGAGGGTCTCCATCAGAGCAGAGCGCCTCAGAGGTACGGCATAAACGACTTGAAGCAGTTGGTGTCGGTGACCGAGGGCGGGATGATCACCCGGGAGGTGTTGGCGCGGGTCTGATGTCAGGACCTTCAGAGAAGGTCGTTCCACTTCGGGATGGTAGGCCGGTTGCTTAAGACAGATCCTGTAAGGGGAGTGCCAGGATGAGTCAGAGGGAAGTGAAAGAGACCGCCAAGCCACGTAGGGTGCTGGTTGGCGCCATCGGGGATTGCGTTCATTCCCTTGGCGTGGAGAGCTTCGCCGAGTGGTTGGAGGACCGCGGGCTGGGTTACATGGCCGTTAAGTTGGGGCCGGCCGTGCCCATAGATGATATAGTGAACAAGATCCAGGAATCACGCCCCGAGGTGGTGGGGATCTCCTGCCGCCTGGGTGACCTTCACGTTGACAAACTAGTGAGCGAGTTCATCATTAAATGCCACCGGCACGGTCTAGGTCCGGAGCAGAGCGGCATCAGGTATTGTTTTGGCGGGCTCCGGCCGGCCGCGAACTTGGTCCGGGCCATGACCGGGCTTCCGATAGAGGAGGACCGGTTCACCCCCGAGGAGGAGCGCCACTTCGACCTAGAGGAGGTGGCGCGCAGGTACGCGGGCGATCGGCGTTTCCAGGGGTTCTTCGCCCTGGTGGCCGATGACTACATCACCACTGAGGAGCTGGAGAGGTTCGCGCTGGGCCTGGAGGTTCACGCCCGGAAGTCCTTCGAGTGGGCCGATGACCTCATGGGACGTATCGCTCAGGTCCGGGAACGAGAGGGTAGGCCCGTGCTGCGTGCTCACATAGGCATTGCGGCGGAGAGCATAGAGCCCACCTTGCGGGACATCGAGCTCATCGCCGAAAAGGGGGCGCTGGAGATCGTCTCCCTCGGGCCGGATCAGGCCAGCCAGGCTCATCTGGCCAAGTTCATCAGGGGCGAGGAGGACCCCGATAAGTACCTGAGGGGACAGGGGGGCGTCCCCATACGCTCCAAGGAGGACCTGGTCAGGTTAAAACAGGCCACGCAGAGGGGCAACTACCCCATGATCAGGATCTACTCGGGGACCGACGAACTCAAGGCCCTGGCCGAGGTGTTCGAAGAGACCCTGCACATGCCCTTCCCCGCCGTCCCCATCTTCTTCTATAACCAGATTGACGGCAGGGGCCCCATCTCCATTCGCGACAGTTTCGACGAGCACTTCGAGGTCATGAGGTGGTGGGCTACGCTCAACCGGCCGCTGGAGATCAACGACCCTCACCAGTGGCAGCTCCGGAACTGTTCGGATGATATGTACGTAGCCGACCACGTCGTAGCCGGCGTGGTGGCTCTGAAAATGGGGATCAAGAAGTACATCATGCAGATGATGTTCGACCTGCCGCCCGAGATCTCCGGGCCCAACGACCTGGCCAAGATGATGGCCGCCTACGAGCTGATCGAGCCGCTGGGGAGACATTTCGACTTCCGCATCATCAAGGAGACTCGGGGAGGGCTCTCCAGCTTCCCGCCCAACCTGAACATGGCGAAGGGCCATCTGGCGGTGACCACCCATTGGCAGCTGTACATGGACCCGGATATCATTCACGTCGTCAGCTTTCCCGAGGCACATCACGAGGCCAGGGGAGAGGACGTCATCGAAAGCTGTGAAATAGTCAAGCAGGTCATAAAGGACTTCAACAAGGGAGCCAAGGCGGCGATCTTCGATGATCCCAAGGTCAAGGCCCGTAAGGATGAGCTGAAGAGGGGGGCCATGTACAACATCCTCCATCTGGCCCTCATGGGCGGCTACGAGGGCCGGGTGACCATCGAGACCTTCCATGAGTGGGCGGTCCCGCCCGAGGTTGCCGCCGAGCGGGAGGACCCGCAAAAGCGGAGCTGGCATTACGAGTCCATGCTGCTTGACCTCATAAATGAGGCCAATTACCCCACCGGCGAGTGCGGCATGATCAGCCCCGACACCCTGGATCTGGCGCTACAGGTCGGCCTCTTTCAGGCCCCCAAACTCACGGTCCTCGACAAGCGGTACGAGATGGTGGGCAAATGTCGGACCAAGATAGTGGACGGCACCTGCCGCATCGACGAGTTCGACAAGATCAAGGTGTCCAGCGAGATCGAGAGAGTGGACCTGGTCCGGAGCCGTTATCCCTGGTATTTCGATAAGTCCGTGAACGTAGCTGACGAGTCCTCTTATATCTCCGAGCTGCCGGAGGCTTTGACCCCCGAGGTCATAGCGGCCTATCGGAAGAAGCACGGTATCCACGACCTCGAGGGCAAGAGGGTCCTGGTGGTGGATTTCGGGAGCACCTTCACCAAGATCGGGACCTTTCACACCGACGGCGGTGACTTCAACCTGAGGTACGTTCCCACAACGCCGGAGGACCTGAGGGAGGGACTGGCGAAGGGCCTGGGGGTGCTCGAGGAGTGCCGCGAGCGCGGAGACTGGGAGCCCCTCGCCAGGAAGATGGACGAATTCGACATCAAGCTCCCCTGCTCCAGCGCCAAGGGCGGCCTCAAAGTGGTGACCGTCGCCCTGGTCGAGGAGGAGAGCGGGTACGCGGCTGACCTGGCGGCTCTCGCGGCCGGGGCGAAGCTGCTGAACTCGTACACGGGCAAACTTACTCGCGAACAGGCGGAGCGGATTTATCTTGAGGATAGGCCGGAGATCATCATCCTGGCCGGCGGCGTGGACAACGGAGGCGAGAGCGAGACCCAGATCCACAACGCCAGGATGCTGGCCGAGGCCTCCCACAAGGCCGCGTACGCCAAGTACGGGATACCGGTCGTCTACTGTGGTAACCAGGACGTGGCCGATGTGGTAGAGCAGATCTTCAAGGCGCACGGGGTGGACATCAGGATCACCGAGAACGTGATGCCGGAGGTCAACACCTTTCACGTCGAGGCTGTAAATGAGACCATCAGGGACCTGTTCCAGAAGGTGATCATCAGGGGTAAGGGCTTCGACGTAGTGGAGCAGTACATGACCGCGCCCTTCATACCGACGCCACGGGCGGCGTTCCTCGGTATACAGCTTCTCTCTAAGGGCTTTGGGGAAGAGGCGGGCTTGGGCAGCATCATGGCCCTGGACATCGGCGGCTGCACCACCGATTTCTACGCGAGCGTGAACGAGAACCCGCTCTATTCGTACCCGGGGACCGACAGGAAGAGGAGGGTGAAGAGGACCATCCTCAAGACGCCCAATGCGCCGCTGGCCTACCGCAGAGTGGAGGGGAAGTATGGGCTGAGTTATAACGCTGTGAACCTGATGGAGCTAGAGCGGTTCCAGAGCGGGGCCATGCAGGCCGAGCTCGAGCATTATTTCGCCCATAAGTACCCACAGTATCAGAGCCAGGGCACGGCGCTTGACGAGTTCCTGACCTTCCAGGCCGGCAAGGCCGTCATCGACCTCGAGGGTTATCTGCGGTTTCTGACCGAGCACCCCCACTACCTGCCTCGCGGTGAGGAGGAGACGTGGGTGACGTCCTTCCTCGCAGGGGAGATTATGGCCGTGGCCACGCGCAACAACGTGGGTTATGTGGTTGAGACCGACACCTATTTCCTGCAACACGGTGTGAACTTCTTCAATAACGGTTGCACGACCCTCCTCATAGGCGGTACTATATACCACAAGTGCAGGCAGGCGACAAAGGGGCACTGGGACGACCTCAAGGTCATAGCCCGGGGGGCGCTCTACAACCCGGCGGAGGAACACGTCCTGAGGCCGCGGGGACGGGTTCTCCTCGACGCCTCCTACATGGTGTCCATCGTGGGCGGGCTCTACGGCCGGGTCGACCCGGTGAGCGCCCTGAGGATGATGAAGAAGCACCTTAAGGTCCTGGTAAATTCCCCGGAGGAAATAGATCTGGTTGAGGTCATGGGAGATCGCGCTCCCAGCAAGCATAAAGCATCCTGATGGTCGCGGGGTGATAGGTTGCAGCAATCTAGGACTTACGATGTGGTCATCAAGGGAGGACTTGCCGCGGATGGACTTGGGACCCCGATCTTCCGGGCCGACATCGGAATCCGAGGCGGACGGATCGCCTTCGTGGGTCGCATACGGGGAGGCGAGGCGGGGAGGACGCTGGACGCCCACGGCGCTCTGGTGTGCCCGGGCTTCATCGATCTCCATAGCCATTCGGAGATCAGCGTGCTGGTGGATCGGCGGGCGGAGAGCGCCGTACGGCAGGGTGTTACCACCCTCGTGGTGGGCAATTGCGGGTTGAGCCCAGCACCTCTCTACGGTAGGGCCCGCGACTATGTGCAGGCTCATTCCGGGGCCATCGGCAGTTTGGCCGACTGGTCCTGGGATAACATCGCGTCCTACATGGAGCGGCTGCGCCGGGCGGAACCCAACGTCAACGTGGCCGTGCTCATAGGCCACCGGAACCTGCGGGCGGCCACGGTGGGCCTCGAGGACAGGCCACCGGACAGGGACGAACTGGCCAACATGGGGAGGCTTCTCGCCGCGGGCCTCCGGGAGGGGGCCTTCGGCCTATCTTCGGGCTTGGATTACACCCCCGGGTCCTATGCGACGATGGAGGAGATGGCCTTTCTGGTTGGCGTATTGAGGAGGCGTGGGGGGTTTTACGCCACTCACGCCAGGGAGAGGCTGGGCTCCTCGGCCGCGGTACTAGAGGCCGCGCTGACCTCCCTTGTCACCGGCCATCCGGTACATATATCGCATCATAAGGGCGGCCTGTGGCCGGGCACGGGGCGACAGACCATGGAGGTATTGGCCGACATGGCCCAGGGGCGCTGGCCTCGGGAGGGGCTGGGGGACTTCCAGTTCAGCTCCCACCGGTTCGGGCGGCGAGTAAAGGAGGTCGTAGAGGGCCGTCTAGGACGTGCCCCTGTGGTTAACGTAACCTATGATATGTATCCTTATACCGCCTCGCGAACCTGGCTGAAGTCCTACCTCCCCGGTTGGATCATCTCGGGGGGAGAAGAAGAAATGCTCAGGCGACTTCAGGCCGGCAGCGTGAGGAAGCGGCTGAGGGAGGAGATGGCGAGGGCCCGGAACGGATGGGAGGAACTGGTGGTGGCCGGCTCTACTAGGGGCTCGGTCGAGAGATGGCGCGGCCACAGCCTGCGGGAGATAGCCCAACGGGAGTCCATCGAGCCCTTTGAGGCCCTTCTACGGGTGCTGGAGGCCGGCCGGGGCATGGTGCAGGTTTACAACTTCCTCCTCGATGAGGATATGCTGGTGCAGGTCCTCCAGCACCCCTTGGCGTGCGTAGCGTCGGACGGCTATGCCCTCGCCAGGGACGGCCCCTTGGCGGGCGAGCTCCCACATCCCAGGAGCTACGGGACCTTCCCGAGGTTCCTGGAGCTCATGGTGGTGAGGCGGCGGGCCCTCTCCTGGGAGGACGCCATCCGAAGGATGACCTCCATGCCGGCCGCGCTGCTGGGTATCCCGGACAGAGGGGTGTTGCGTCCCGGAGCCGCGGCCGATGTTGTGGTCATCGACCCCGAACGGATCGGCGCTGGGGCGGATTATCACGAGCCGAGACGGTATCCCGCGGGCATCAGGCATGTCATCATCAACGGCAAGGTCCTGATGCAGGACGAGGAGATGTGTCGTTCCGGTGCGGGGGCCGGTGTGGTACTGCGCAGGCGCCAACCAGGTTATGGCAAAAGATCGTAATTAAGGCAGGGTTTTTGCCCCTTACGTTGAAGTTTTTACTAATGAGCCGCGCGCGAGGGGGGGGAAAGCTGCTAGGGCCGTGCCGTTGAATTACGACGGAAAGAGGTGACGAGAGGGAAGGACAAGCGTCTTTCTTAAGGGGGCATAGAGATGAACGCGAGGAATTGGAGGATATTGGCTCTGCTGCTGGCGGTCCTGCTTCTCACCGGCCTCCTGGCTGTGGGGTGTACGCCTGCTCAGGAGGAGGAGACCCCGGGCGAGGAGGAGCAGCAGCAGGAACAGGCCGGCGAAGAGGTCTCCGAGCCAGAACTTGAGACCCTCAGGTTTGTCCTAGATACCGAATCCTTCAGAGAGCTAGAGGCGCAGGCCATAGCTCAGCAATTGCGGGATCTCGGTATCGATGTCCAGGTGAAGGTGTGGGAATGGAGCGCCCTGAAGGCCAAGATCAAGGAGGGCGAGAGGCTTGCCTACCTCACCGACTGGGGGAGCGCCTTCTTCGACCCCTTCGACCTCGGAGTGCCCAAGCTTCGTACCGGTGACCGGGGTAACTACTCCTTCTACTCCAATCCCGAGTTCGACGAGCTGATGGTCACCGCCATCACCACGGCTGACGAAGATGTCCGTCGTGACGCTTATTTCCGGGCCCAGGAGATACTCAAGGAGGACGCTCCCTGGGTGTTCGGCTATTACATGAAGGCGGTTGAGGCCAGTTCTGTCGACGTCCAGAATTGGGAGCCGAGCATGGACAGCCGCATCAACCTCCACGACGTATCTCTGGCCAGCGGTGATACCATCGTCGTGGGGATGGCCACGGACAGCATTCTCTCCCTCGATCCGGCCAGCAGTTACAGGGACAGGGAGACGGAGACCGTCATTCGCAACATGTTCGACGGCCTCGTGACCCGGACCCATGACGGCAAGGTGGTGCCGGAGCTCGCGGAATCCTGGGACATCTCCGAGGATGGCCTCACCTACACCTTCAAGTTACGCGACGGCGTGTACTTCCACAACGGTGATCAGCTCGACGCCGACGACGTGGTCTTCACCTTCGAGAAGATCCTCGGCCTCGGCGCCTTCGCGGACACCGAGGGTACCAGCCGGGCCGGGCTGATCAGGCCCTCGGGCGTTGAGCTCACCGTGGAGAAGGTCGACGAGATGACCGTGAGGTTCACCTTCTCCAAGCCCTTCCCCGTATTCCTGCAGGGCCTCGTTCACCAGCAGATAGTCCCGAGGGACTATTACCTCGAGGTCGGCGAGGAGGGCTTCGGCAAGGCCCCGGTTGGGACGGGCCCCTTCAAGTTCGTCTCCGGGAAGCTAGACGATCAGATCGTGCTGGAGAGGTTCGACGACTATTACGGTGGTTCGCCGGACCTGCCGCCGGTTGGCCCCGCTCCCATCAAGAGGGCCATCTTTAAGATGGTGCCGGAGCCCGCGACGAGGATCGCTGGACTTAAGGCCGGAGAACTCGGTATCGTTCAGGCTATTCCGCCGGACCTGATAGCGAGCCTGGAGGCCGACGAGAACATCGTCGTCAAGTACGTGGAAGGTACCAGGAACTACGCTCTGGAGCTTAACAACGCCAAGCCTCCCTTCGACGACATCAGGGTGCGCAAGGCTCTGAACTACGCCATTAACTGGGAGCTCATCCTCGACGAGATCTACGGGGGGTTGGCGACGAGGTTGGCCACCGCCTTCCTGCCCAGCGGCTTCGGCTACAACCCCGACGTCGAGCCCTATCCCTACGACCCCGAGAGGGCCAAGGAGCTGCTGAAGGAGGCCGGCTACGCCACCAAGTGAGCTCATAGGAAGGCGTAAGAGGGGGGTCGGCGGGCCACCGTGCGGCCGGCTCCCTTCTTTATGCCATGACAGGAGGTAATGATGAGGGGAATCAAGGTCCTTGAACGCATCCTGGCCACCATTCCCATAATGGTGGGCATTGCCGTGATCATCTTCATCTTCATCAGAGCTGTTCCGGGTGACCCCGTTGACCTGATGATGGGCGAGGGCGGGTACGTGTCGGAGGAAGAGATGGAGGCCATGCGAAAGGCCTTCAACCTGGACAAGCCCGTTCACGTCCAGTTGTACCTTTTCCTCACACAAACCTTGCGCGGGGACCTGGGGGAGTCCTTCCTGAAGCAGGTACCGGTGACGGACCTGATCCTCGATACCCTGCCGGCGACCATTGAGCTGGCCCTGGGAGCCCTGGTCTTCGCCGTGCTGGTCGGGGTGCCGGTGGGGGTTATATCGGCGGTGAAGCAGAACTCCCTGGTGGACCGGGTGAGCATGGCCGGTTCTTTCGTCGGCATCTCCTTCCCTCACTTCTGGTTGGGAATCATCGGAATCCTGATTTTCTCGGTGACCCTGCAGTGGCTGCCCACTAATGGGCGTCTGGACAGCGGTCTGTCCATTGAGCACATAACCGGGCTCTACGTTATTGACTCCCTGTTGCTGGGCGACTTGGAGCTGTTTTGGAACAGCTTCCACCACCTGATACTGCCGTCCGCTACTCTCGGCGCGGCGGTGGCGGCTATGATAGCAAGGGTGATGCGGTCAAGCATGCTCGAGATCCTGCGCCAGGATTACGTGATGCTGGCGAGGGCCAAGGGGCTTTCGGAGTACCGGGTCATAGTCAGACATGCCTTGCGGAACGCCCTGATACCCACCGTGACGGTGGTGGGGCTGCAGACCGGGGTGCTCCTGGGCGGCAACATGGTGGTGGAAACGGTGTTCGGCTGGCCCGGGGTTGGGCGAATGGTGGTCCAATCCATCTATGCCCGCGATTACCCGGTGGTGCAGGGCGCGGTGATGCTTTACGCCTTCACCTTCGTCATCGCGAACCTCATAGTGGATATCCTCTACACCTACTTGAATCCTAAGATCGAGCTTTGAGAGGAGGGCCGTCGTGACCGATTCCTCTTTGGGTACTGCGAACGAACATCAGATAGTGAACCCCTATCTGCTAGAGCTGAGGTTGCTGACCCGGAACGCCCTCCATCTCTGGGGACAGCTCAGACGCCATCCTACGGCGTTGTTGGGGCTGATTGTGATTATCCTATACGTGGTGAGCGCCATCGCCGCTCCCTTCATAGCCCCCTATGATCCCACTGAGCAGAACCTGATGGCCAGGAACAAGCCGCCCTTCTGGGCTGAGGGGGGCAGTTTGGACCACATCCTCGGCACCGACCAATTGGGAAGAGACCTCCTCTCCCGCATAATCTACGGCGGGCGAGTGTCGATCTTGGTGGGATTGTTGGCAACCGGGTTTTCGGTTCTGGTGGGGGCGTTGCTCGGCAGCCTGGCCGGGTATTTCCGGGGCAGGCTGGATGACATCGTGTCGAGGTTTGCGGACCTGTTGATGGCCTTTCCCTTCCTCATCTTCGCCATCGGCGTGATGTCCATGTTGGGCCCAGGTTTCTCTAACCTCATCTTCGCCCTCTCCTTCAAGGGTTGGGTGGAGTTCTTCCGGCTCGTGAGAGGCGAGATGTTGGTGGAGAAGACCAAGGAGTACGTCGAGGCCGCGCGGGCCGTCGGCCGCAGCGACCTGGCCATAATCTTCTCGGAAATCGCCCCCAACATCTTTCACACGGTGTTGGTCCTCGCTACCCTGCGGGTGGGACACATGATCGTCCTGGAGGCCTCCCTGAGCTTCCTGGGGTTGGGTATCCCGCCGGAGATCCCCGCTTGGGGGTCCATGGTAGCGGGGGGACGCGTGCAACTGCTGGTGGCCTACTGGATATCGACTTTTCCGGGGCTGGCCCTGGCCTTGTTGGTATTGAGCATAAACCTGTTGGGAGAAGGTCTCAGGGACATCCTCGACCCACGGCTAAAGCTCCAGTAGACGAGGTGTTAATATGTTGGAGATAAAGGGGTTACGGACGGTCTTCCCTACCAGCAAGGGGGAAGTCGTGGCCGCAAAGGACGTCGATCTCACCATGGAACCCGGTCAGATAATCGGCCTGGTGGGGGAATCAGGGTGCGGGAAAAGCGTGACCATGTTGTCGATATTGAGGTTGGTCCCGCATCCGGGGAGGATCGTCTCGGGCCAGGTCCTCTTCTTCGGCGAAGATCTGGTCAAGAAGTCACCGCTTGAGATGCGCAGGATCAGGGGCAAGGAGATCGCCATGATCTTCCAGGATCCGATGACTACCCTGAACCCGGTTTTCAAGGTGGGCGAACAGATCAGGGAGTCGCTGAGGATCCACGGCATCATGAGCGAGCAGGCCGGCTCCTGGCCCTGGGGCGCGCGGTATCGGCTCCAGGCCGAGCGGGACAAGGTCATCCAGCTTATGGAGGAAGTGGGTATCCCAAGCCCCCAGGCGCGATATCACGAGTACCCGCACCAGTTCAGCGGCGGTATGCAACAGCGGGCCTTGATAGCTATAGCCCTGGCCTGTGAGCCGCGCCTTCTGCTTGCCGATGAGCCGACTACGGCCCTAGACGTCACCATCCAGGCTCAGATACTGGACCTGCTCAGGAGGATCAACGAAACCCACGGTACGGGTATCATCCTCGTCACCCATGACCTGGGGGTCGCGGCCGAATTCTGCGAGGAGATAGTGGTGATGTACGCCGGTCAGATCGTGGAGAGGGGGCCGACCGACGAGGTGATCCAGCGGCCTCTACATCCCTACACCCGCGGGCTCTTGAGGTCGATCCCGCGGATAACCCGGGAGAAGAGAAAGCTCGAGCCAATACCCGGCGTAGTACCGGACCTGGCCAACCTCAAATACAACTGTGCCTTCTACGATCGGTGCGACGCCGCCCTTCCCAAGTGTGAGCACGATGAGCTCGAGCTCAGGGATGTGGGCGGAGGGCGGCTGGTCAGGTGTGTGCTCTACTAGAGGGGGAGGACGATGAAGGAGAACAACGCACCTTTGTTGGAGGTCGTGGACCTTAAGAAGTACTTCTACATCAGGCGCAGCTTCCTCGCCCGTACCCTCGCCGGCGCGCGGGATCAGGTGATAAAGGCCGTAGACGGAGTGACCCTGCGGATAAACAGAGGGGAGACCCTGGGCCTAGTGGGCGAGAGTGGATGCGGCAAGACGACCCTGGGCCGGACTATCCTTCACCTCCATAGGGCTACTTCGGGCAAGATCGTCTTCGACGGTCAGGATATATCCAACCCCGACAGGAAGGCCCTCAGCCAGTATCGTCGCCGGGCCCAGATCGTCTTCCAAAACCCCTACGCTTCCCTGAACCCCCGCAAGACAGTGCGACAGATTCTCACCATTCCCTTGCGGAACCGGGGGGTGCACGACAGGTCGCAGCAGGAGGCCGAGATCGTCGAGCTTTTGAACCGTGTGGGCCTGAACGAGCGGCACATCGATTCTTACCCCCATCAGTTCAGTGGCGGGCAGCGGCAGAGGATAGGGCTGGCCAGGGCCCTGGCCATGCACCCTGAGTTCATTGTGGCCGACGAACCGGTCTCCTCCCTGGACGTATCGGTTCAGGCGCAGATCATAAATCTGCTGGAGGAGCTACAGGAGGAGTTTCACCTCACTTACCTGTTCATCGCCCATGACCTGAGCGTGATCTATTATGTCAGCGACAGGGTGGCGGTGATGTACCTGGGCCACATGGTCGAGGTCGCCCCCACGCGCGAGCTCTTCGACCGGCCCCTCCATCCCTATACACAAGCTCTGCTGTCGGCCATACCGGTGGTAGACAGGGAGGCTAGGCGGGAGAGGATTATCCTCGAGGGCACTGTGCCCTCGCCCATCGATCCCCCTCCAGGCTGTCGCTTCGCGCCGCGCTGTCCCCAGAAGAAGGGCAAGGTCTGTGAACACGAGACGCCCCCTTTGCGGGATCTAGGTGGGCACTTAGTGGCCTGCCACCTCTACTGAGCGCCCAGAGCCGAACGCTGTGGGGGAGTGTGATATCCTGTGGATAGGGTGCTTGGGAGGGGGTCTTGGTGCGGCCGCTGATCGGCATAAGCTGTGCTGCCGACGTGGGCGAGGGGGATGACCTCATTCCGGGCCGAGGTCTCTTCTTCGTGCCTAGGGACTACGCCACCGCCATAGAGAGGGCAGGGGGGACTCCCCTTCTCCTGCCCTTCTTCTCCGACCAGGAGGGGCTCGCGAACGCCTTGAGCCGGCTAGATGGCCTGCTGATCTCGGGGGGTACGCGTACGAGAGCCACACGCGGGCAGGGGCTTCGCGAGCAGGACCCGGTCCGTTATACCCAAGACTCCCTGCTGGTGGCGTGGGCCCTCAGCGCAGACCTCCCACTGCTGGGTATCTGCCGGGGCCATCAAATGATAAACGAGGTCATGGGTGGCACAACCGTATGGTGCCGAGACGAGACGAGTCACCATCAGGGAGATCTGCCCGGCAATAAGCCCTACCACGAGATCTCCATTGCCGCCGGGACGCGGCTGTGGGAGATAGCCGGCGAGCGGGAACGCATAATGGTCAACAGCTTTCATCGTCAGCGGGTTGCCAGGCTAGGAGAGGGTCTCGTGGTCGCGGCCCGAGCGCCAGACGGTACCGTAGAGGCCGTGGAGAGCCCTTGCCACCGTTTCGTCATGGGCCTCCAGTTTCATCCGGAGAGGGCGCCGGAAGACCCGGTAATGGTCGAGATCTTCCTCGCCTTCCTCGCGGCCGGGCGCGCGTACAGGAGGAGGCGACGGGCCCGCGCAGCAGGCCGTCCCGAGAGGCGTCGCATTCTTAAGCCCCGCGCCGGGGACAAGTCCAAAGGGAGGCGGCGTCTCCGCTGAGGCCCGATTTGTTCCCGCCGTTCTTTTCCAGTATAATTTAAGAGATTTCCCCTGGCCTCCGCCGTGGGAATGGGAGGCCTGGGAATGGGAGACCATGACACCGAGATGGGAGGGATGTCCTTGGCCCAGCACAAGACGAGGTTCGCCGTAATCGGGGCAGGGCACGGCGGCACGGCCCTCGCCGGCTACCTGGCCGTGAGGGGGTATACCGTCAACCTGTTCAACCGCAGCCTGCGCAGGCTGGAGGGGATCTTAGAGGCCGGCGGGATCCAGCTGGAGGGCTCGGCGAAGGGCTTCGGTCGGTTGGAGTACGTCGGCAGTGACATCGAAAGGGCCCTCTATGGGGTAGATGTGGTCATGGTCGTGGTTCCGGCCTCGGGACACCTGAGCGTCGCGGAATTATGTGCCTCGCACCTGACCCACGGGCAGCTGGTGCTGCTCAACCCCGGTCGGACGGGCGGCGCGCTGGAATTCTACCACACTATCCGATCCAGAGGCAACAGCGCCGACGTGATAGTGGCTGAGGCGCAGACCTTTCTCTTCGCCAGCCGCAGGACGGGCGAGGCCTCGGCCAAGATCTTCGGAACCAAATCCGCAGTACCGGTGGCTGCGTTGCCGGCTACCAAGACGGCACGAGCCCTCGCGCTGTTGAAGGGCGCGTTACCGCAGTTCGTGGCCGCTTCAGACGTGTTGGAGACCAGCTTCGATAACATCGGCGCTATTTTTCATCCAACGCCCATGATCCTCAACGCCGGAAGGATCCAGGCTACCGGGGGAGATTTCGACTATTACCGAGAGGGCATAACCCCCGCCGTGGCCAAGGTCCTGGAACAACTTGACGCCGAACGAGTGGCCGTGGCCAGGGCCTACGGGGCCAGGGCGCGGTCGGCCCGTCGGTGGATGGCTGACGCTTACGGGGTAGAGCGACAGACTCTGTATGATGCCATAGTCGCCCATGAGGGCTATCGGGGTATCAGGGCCCCCGTTGACCTCAACCACCGCTATATCTTCGAAGATGTGCCCATGAGCCTGGTGCCGATCTCCAGCATGGGGCAGGTGGCCGGTGTAGAGACGCCCACCATAGATGCCGTGATCCAGCTGGCCAGCGTCCTGCTGGGAGAGGATTACTGGGCTCTAGGACGGACGGTGGACGTCTTGGGCCTTGAGGGTATGTCGGTGGAGGAGGTCAAGCGGTACGTCAGATTCGGGGAATCCAGATGAGGGTGGTGAGAGCCTGGTGACGAAGACGATTCTGGCGGCAGCCTTGGGAGATTGTGTCCATGTGGCGGGACTGGTACACTTCCTCCGCCTCGCCGAGGATGAGGGATATCGTACTATTATGCTGGGCCCGGCGATCGCCATTCCTGAGTTGATCGGGGCCATTATCGAGACTGACCCGGACATCGTGGCCATCAGCTACAGGCTGACCCCGGAGACGGCACAGAGGCTGTTCAAGGAACTGCACGATGCCATAAAGGAGGCCGGGCTTGGCGGGAGACGTTACATCTTCGGTGGCACCCTGCCGGTGTGCAGGGTCGCGGAGCGGGCGGGCATCTTCGAAGCCATCTTCAGCGGCCACAGCAACGTCGATGAAGTTATAGCCTACCTGCGTGGCGAGCAGAGGGAGCACCGACGGGAACGTTGGCCCGATAACCTGGTGGACAGAATCGAGTCCAAGTACCCCCACCCGATTATCCGGCACCATTTCGGGCTGCCCAGCATGGAGGACACGGTGGCCGGGATCCGGAAGATCGCTGAGGCCGGGGTGCTGGACGTCATCTCCTTGGGGCCGGACCAGAACGCACAGGGTAGCTTCTTCCGGCCGGAGGAGATGGACCATTCCCAGGACGGAGCGGGCGGCGTACCGGTCAGGAGCCCCGACGACTTCCGGCGGTTGTACAGCGCGAGCAGGTGCGGGAACTACCCCTTGCTCAGGTGCTACAGCGGGACCAGGGATCTCTTGAAGATGGCCAGCCTGCTGGTAGACACCATACATAACGCCTGGTCTGCCGTGCCCCTGTGCTGGTACAATGACCTGGACGGCAGGGGGAAGAGGCCTCTGACGGAGGCTATCAGGGAGAACCAGGAGGTCATGCGCTGGCACGGGGAGCAGGGTATACCGGTGGAGGTGAACGAGGCCCATCACTGGAGCCTGCGGGAGGCCCACGACACCATCGCCGTGGCGATGGCCTTCCTCGCCGCGTATAACGCCAAGGCCATGGGCGTCAGGCACTATGTGGCCCAGTACATGTTCAACAACCCGCCGGGCACCTCCTTCGCCATGGACCTGGCCAAGATGTTGGCCAAGATAGAGTTCATTGAGTCCCTACATGACGGAACCTTCACCACCTACCGACAGACCCGGGCCGGCTTGGCCAGTTTCCCGGCCGACATGGACGTGGCCAAGGGGCAACTCGCCTCGTCGGTTCTGCTGCAGATGGCGGTGAAGCCTCACATCGTTCACGTAGTCAGCTTCTCGGAGGCTGACCACGCGGCCACTGCGGAGGATGTGATGGAGAGCTGCAAGATAGCCAGGGGAGTTATCAGGAACTGTCTGTACGGCGTGCCCGACCTGACCCTGGACCCGCGGGTACAGAGGAGGAAGGCCGAGCTGATGGAGGAGGTTGAGGTGCTCCTGGAGGCCTTGGCCGAGCTGGGGCGGGGTAGCGAAGACCCGTGGACTGATCCCGAGGTCCTCACCAGGGCCATTAAGATCGGCCTCCTGGACGCCTCGCACTTCAGGTCCAACCCCAACGCCAGGGGCCTTTTGGAGACCAAGATAGTCGACGGCGCCTGCGTGGCCTGGGACGCTGAGCGGAAGAGGCGCCTTACGGAGAAGGAGCGCATTGACCGTCTGTGGTCTGAGGTGCAGGACTAGGAGCGCGGCCTCTTGACTTTGAACTTGCGCGACGGCGAGTAGTCCTTCTCGACGAAGCCCGTGAACATGGCCAGCAGCTTGCCGAGGTCTTCGGTGAGGGCGAGGTAGATGTGCACGGGAACCGTGGCGGCCAGGGCCAGGCTTAGCAAGTAGTGATAGAGGCGTACGGAGGGGAGGCCCCCGAGGGGCCTCGCCAGATAGGTGGTCTCCGCCGGATAGTACAGCATGAAGCCGGTGACCAGCAGGCCCAGCAGGATGGCGAACCAGGTGGTGAAGAGCAGCTTCTGCCCGGGATTATATTTCTGCGGGTACGCGGGATGCACTGGCCGGCGGAAGAAGACGAAGCTCAGGAAGCCCGGCAGGTGGGAGAGGTCCTGGCGGTTGATGAGGAGGTCGCGCCAGTCCCCCCACACGATGGCCAGGTAGATCCTGGCCACGAAGGTGGCGTAGACGAAGACGAGGGACCAGAAGAGCATCCGTTCGAGCTCCAGGAGGGTCCAGGGTGTGGCAAGGGGATAGGTGATGTAAAACCCGAGTATTATGGCCGGAATTATGGCCATCACGTGAACCCAGTGCAGGACGCGGATTATCGGAGGGTGCAGGTAGGTCCTCCGCTTGAGGGTCATCACGTGCCTCCTGTTTAGATGATCTGGAATGAGGTTAGACGACGCCCGCCCTTGATGACATGGGTCGCACAGGACAGGCAGGGGTCAAAGGACCTCACTATCCTGCCGAGCTCAACCGGCTCCTCGGGGTTCTGAACCTGGACCCCGAGGAGCGCCGCCTCGACCGGGCTTGGTCTGCCCGTATCGTCGCTGGGAGAACAATTCCAGGCCGAGGGCGTTATGATCTGGTAACGGGCGATACGTCGCGAGGATATCTCGACCCAGTGGCCGAGGGCACCCCGCATGGCCCCCAGGATCCCCACCCCGCGGCCTTCCTCCGGCACCTCGAAGGGTTCAAAGACCGGTGAGGAGGGGTCCATCGCCAGCAGCCACTCCTCGATCAGGTCCACGATCAGGCGGGCCTCCAGGGCCCGTGCCACCGTGCGGGAGAGGGTCGACGGCTCCTCGCGGTAGCGGCCCGCGAACCACATGCGGGCGATGGGGCCCGTCTCGAGGGCCCTGCCTTTATATCGCGGCGCCTTCACGAAGGTGTAGGCGCCGGGCTTCTCCAGGGCGACCTCGGTGGTGCCCTTGGCCGGGTGTTGCCTCGATTCCTGATCGTAGTAGGAGAACCGCACATGTTCCTCGATGGCCGATAGGTCGAGTTCCTCGCGTCTGCCCTCCAGCATTACGCCCCCGGGGATGGCCGTCTTTTTCTTGTGCGGGGCCTGCGGAAAGGCCCCGAAGCTGAAGAAGCCCTCCGTGCCGCCTCCGATGGAGAAGTAGTCCGGGTAGTACTCGGCGATCCTCTCCACGTCGGGCAGGTAATGCTCGTCGATGAAGGACCTCAGTTTGCTCACCATGCCGAGGGCCCGCAGGATCTTCTCCGAGTCCGGGTGAACGGTAGCCCCGCCTGCCACCACTCCGTGACCGTGGGGCACCTTCCCCGAGAAGAGGGCGGCGAGCTCATGCGCCCGCCGGCTCTCGTCGATGGCGCGGAAGTACCCTTGGTATATCGTCTCGCTCACCCTTCGCGGTATGCGCAGGTCCGTTGTGAACCTGGGGGCGAAGGGCGGTTGTTCCGGCCCGGCCACGAAGGCCGGCATGTGCAGGAAGTAGAAATGTCGGATGTGGTTTTGGAGGAAGTCGGCCCCCAGGAGCACGTTTCTCACCAGGATACCGTTGGGCGGCGGCTCCACGCCCGCCGCCTCTTCAAGCGCCAGGGAGGCCGCGTAACCGTGCGCGCTGGAGCAGATGCCGCAAATACGCTCCGTCAGGTAGGGCGCGTCTCTGGGGTCGCGACTTTGGAGGATCAGCTCCATGCCCCGCCAGAAGGGGGAGGCAGAGCGGGCCTCGACCACGCGGTTCTGGCCGTCGAGGGTCACGTGGATCTCCCACATGCCGTTTACGCGGGTCATGGGACCGACTACGACCTTGCGGTTTGCCATTTAGACCTTCCTTTCCCCGCGAGCCGGCCGGTCGCCCTGCTCCGGCGGCCGTTCCTCGAGCTTTCTCGGCGTCCTGCTCTCCTGGCCCCGCCCGCGGGCCTTGACCTTCCGCAGGTGACGGAGGGTGACGGACCGCGGATCCTCCTGCCGCCTGCTCTCGATGCGCGTCCCGCATCCGGGCGGGAGGGCCCGCAGGATCTTCTTCACCCGCACTATCTCCTGTATCTCAGTGGGCGTGCGCTCCTTCCGATAAGTCTGTCCTAGACGTCCGGTGAGGACCTTTCCCGCCAGGTGGAGGCCGATCCCGGCTGCAGTGGCGCCCGCGACCAGCTTGGTGAGGGTTGCCGTGGAGACCCTCACGCCCGGCAGTTCCAGCCCCGGCAGGCGGGCGTAGAAGGGCGTCATCCTGTCGGGGAACTCCGGCGAGGTGCAGCCGATGCACGGAGTGTTAGCTTCCACGGGCCAGCTGAGATGCCCGTTCCACTGCCGCCGCGGGCAGTCGGCGAAGGTCACCGGCCCCTTGCAGCCGAGTTTATACATGCAAGTGGGCTGGCCGAGTTCGGAGGCGAAGATGCCGTTGTCGAAGAACTGCCGTCTCGTGCACAGGTCGTGAACCGTCTGCCCGAAGAAGAGCGTGGGCCGGGAGAAGCTGTCGAGGTCTGGTGTCCCGTAGAGCAGGCAGTGGGTGAGCGTGCCCCAGAGCCAGTCGGGGTGTACGGGACAGCCGGGCACGTTGATCACCCGCCGGTCGAGCACCTGGTGCAGGGGGACGCTCTGGGTCGGGTTGGGGTTCGCCGCAAAGGGGCCGCCGAAGGACGCGCACACCCCCGCCGCCAGAACGTGGCTGGCCCGCTGGCCGAGCTCGCGTACGGCCTCCAGGGGCGTGATGCCGTGCCCGGACGGCCTCCTGGCTATGACGTTGAAGCCACCGCCCGCCCGGAGGGGGATGGTCCCCTCCACGATGAGGAGGAAGCGACCGAGCCTTCCGTCCATGGCCTGTTCGAGCACCTCTCGGGCCACACTCCCTTCCCCGCCCATCAAGAGCTGTTGGTACCTGAGGTCGATGACGCTCGAGAGCAGGTGACGCAGGTCGTGGTCCACGGCGTTAATTGCTGAGAGGATGTCGCCAGTACAAGTGGTCGCCTCTATCCAGATGACCGGCGGCCTCTCCTCGTTCCCCAAGGCTTGGGCCAGGTGGGGTAAGAAGATGTTGGCGAGGCTCAAGCCGGCCGTGCCCTGCAGACACAACCTGAGAAATTCACGTCGCGTAAGGGGCATTCAGATCCCTCTCTCCTGTCTTAAGAGCCTTCCCCTTCCCGTTAAATTTTTTGCACTTCGGGCAAAACTAGCAAGCAGGGGGGCTCGAGGTTGCTGAGGTTCCTGAAAAAGGTATTGGGCATATCGCGCGGTGCGGGGTCGTCCGAGGAAGGCCAACGGCTTACGGGCGACCTGGACCGTGACGTCAGAACCCTCCGGGGCCTGCTCGAGAACTGTGCGGACGTCGTCTTCAGGCCCCTGGTGTTGGGGCCCAGGCGCGAGTTCAGGGCCATGGTGATCACCGCGGAGGGCTTGGTCGACAAGGACCTGATCGATGACCACGTGATCAGGCCCCTGGTCGTTGAGTTGGCGAAGGAGGACGTGTGGAGGCGGGTGAAGGGCGCCCCGCCCCGAGAGCTCATAACCATGGCCATTCCCTTCGTGGACGTCAAGACCGAGGCCGTGGTCTCCCAGGTGATCACCCAGCTGTTCAAGGGTAACGGCGTACTCCTCGTAAACGGGGTGGACAGCGCCTTCATAGTGGGGACGCCGGGGCAGGGGCTCCGTTCGATCGATGAGCCCAAGGTGGAGACCGCCATCAGGGGCCCGCATGACGGGTTTATTGAGAACCTCCGGCAAAACGTATCCCTGGTCCGCCGCAGGATTCGGCATCCCTCCCTCAAGGTGGAGCTCATCAGCGTCGGGGAGCGGAGCCAGCAGGATGTAGCCGTGCTGTATGTAGACGGCGTGGTGGACCCGAAGCTGGTGGAGGAGGTGCGGTCCCGGCTGAAGTGCATAACCATAGACGCTATCCTTGACGCGGGCTACATCGAACAGCTCATTGAGGACGACTGGCTTTCCCCCTTCCCTCAACTTCTGATGACGGAGAGGCCGGACAAGGTCACCTCAGCCATCCTGGAAGGGCGAGTGGCGGTGCTGGTGGACCACTCCCCGGGCGCGTTGATCATCCCGGGCACCCTGGACTCCTTCTTCCACGCGCCCGAGGATCACTACTCCCGTTGGTTCGCCTCGTCGGTTATAAGGTCGGTGCGGTTTATCGGCACCTTTCTGGCCCTGGTGACACCGGGCGTCTATGTGGCCGTTACTTCCTTTCACCCAGACCTAGTATCGTCCAGCCTGATCCTCAGCGTAGCCGCGACGCGGGAGAGGGTGCCCTTCCCGGCCGTGGTGGAGGCCTTCTTCATGTTGGCGACGCTCGAGCTCCTGCGCGAAGCGGGTATTAGGTTGCCGGCGCCCATCGGTCAGACCATCGGCATCGTCGGCGCCCTGGTAATCGGTCAGGCGGCGGTGGCGGCGGGCATAGTGAGCTCTATCATGGTGGTCATCATCGCCTTCACGGCCATCAGCTCCTTCACCATGCCCAGCTACGAGATGGGGCTGGCCTTCAGGTTCTTCGCCCCCTGGGTGCTGATCTCGGCGGGGATACTGGGCCTCTACGGCTTGGTCATGGCCATGTTGTTCATCCTCACGCACCTCTCCTCCCTGAAGTCCTTCGGGGTCTCCTACCTGGCGCCATGGGCTCCCCGGCGCACCGGTGCGCTCCTGCGGGATACGCTGGTCAGGTCCCCGCTGGTGTACCAGTCGAGCCGGCCGGGCTTCTTGAAACCGCAAGATCGGCGGCGAATGGTGGACGAGCGGCGTGACAGCCAGGAATAAGGAGGGGTGCGACGTGGAGAGCATCACCCCGCATCAGTTCTACGCGCTCTTGGTGGTAGCCATACTGGAGTTAGGCACCATCCGGATTCCCAGGGCCTTGGCCGAGGCGGCGGGCGCTGACGCGTGGCTCTCTGCGATCGCCGTGTTCGTCTTCTTGACCCCGGTGGTGCTCATTAACCTGGTCCTGGCCAGGCGGTTTCCGGACGAGTATTTTCCCTCCTACAGCAAGAGGATCCTGGGCAGTTTCCTGGGAGGGGCCCTCTCCTTTCTCTACGCCGGGTACTGGGCGGTCTGGATGTCACTGGTTCTCATCGAGTTCGGGCACATAGTGCGGGTCGTCCTCCTGGAGAAGACCCCGAGTGAACTGGTAGTCCTGTACATGCTCCTGGTGGGCCTCTACCTCGCCCGGCAGGGCCTCGGCCCCATCGCCAGGTCGGCGGAGATACTTCTACTGGTGGTCATACTGGTGGTGGTCTTCAGCCTCACCCTTACCGTCGCCGCTGGCGGGCTGGAGTTCACGAGCTTCCTGCCTTTCTTGGCCGACGGGCCGCTGCCGCCTCTCAAGGCGGGCCTGCGGGCGGTGGGGGAGGTCCAGGGAGTCGCCCTCCTGTTGGTTCTGTACCCCTTCCTGCGACGAAAGGCGCAGGCCCTGCGGGCGACGGTGGCGGCCATGTGGGGAACGGTGGCCGTCATCGTGGTGGGGTTGGCCGTCGTCACCCAGGCAGCTCTGGGGGTAAGCGAACTAATCAACACCGTCTGGCCCGTTCTCAGCCTGGAGCGGGTCGTCAAGATACCCTTCCTCGAACGCCTTGATATCGTCTTCCTGATGTTCTGGGCTACCGCGGTGTTCACCACTGTGGTAATAGCGCTCTACGGCTCGGCCCACATGCTGGCCGGGGCGCTCGGCTTTAAGACACATCAGGTCCTCCTGTTTCCGCTGCTGGTGGTGACCTTCCTCATGAGCTCCGCTGAGATTCCGCAGGCGACGCTGGAGGTCCTCGGTCAAGCCTTCGGTTTCGTGACCTTGGCCTTTACAGTATTCTTCCCCGGCCTCCTGTTATTGGTCGCCGCCCTGCGGGGCGTTGGGGGGGTGCGGGGATGAGACGGTCGCTCGCCCTCGTCATCCTGCTATTGTCTTCCGCTATTCTCATCGGTTGTTGGGACAGGGTGGAGCTGGAGGAGAGGGCCTTCATCATGACTATTGGCATCGACCTGGTGAAGGCGGAGAAGACCGAGCCCCTGGAGGACACGGGCGTCTGGCAGGAGGAGCCCCCTCCCCAGGCGGCAGAGTTGCCCTCGGCTCGCAAGGAGGTGCGGCAAGGGGGGGACGTCACGGGGCTACCCGCAACCCCGATACCTGGGCCTGGCAAGGAGAAGATGTACAAGGTGACCGTTGAGATCGCCAATCCGGGGGCGATGGGCGGCGACCAGGGGGGAGGTGGCGGCGGTGGCGGGGCCTCCGCCCCCGCCAACTGGGTGCTCAGCACTACGGGGGATACTATCAGTGAGGCCATCTCAGAGCTTGCCACCAGGACCGGCCGTCGCCCCTATCTCGGCCACCTCATGATGATCGTCGTGGGCGAGGACGCGGCGCGGGAAGGGCTCGGTGGCGTCATCGACTTCTTCGTGAGGAGCGGGGAGGTGACCAGGACCGCCAAGTTCATGGTGGCGGCGGGCGAGGCCGCCGACGTGCTGAAGGTCAAGCCGAAGCTCGACAGGCTGATCGCGGTGTACCTTGAGAGAACCCTTCAGAGCAGGGAGGTTACATCGCGCTTCCGAGAGAGGGATCTCAACAGGCTGCTCAGGGACCTGCGTTTTGACAACGCGACCCTGGTGGCCCGGGTGACCCCCTTCGAAGAGGAGGCCAAGGTCGCTGGGGCCGGTATCATCGCTGGGAACCGGCTGGTGGGCTACCTGGGCGAGGCAGAGACCAGGGCGGCCCTGTTGATATTGGGCGAGCTGGCGGGCGGGACCCTGGTGATACCCTGTCCCGACGAGGACGGCGGTAGGGTGACCTATCTCCTCGATGAGGCCACGCGAACCATCCGGCCTGAATGGCGCGAGGACCACCTACACTTTAGCGTAGAGATCGAGATGAGCGGCAGGGTGGCCGAGAGGACGTGTCCCTCGCCTATCAACCCCCAATTCCTGGCCAAGGTCGGTGAAGGGGTGGCGGCCCAGGTCGAGCGGGAGGTGACCTTCGTCCTGAAGAAGCTCCAGAGGGACTTCGGCGCGGACGTGCTGCAGCTGGGTGAGGAGCTTTGGCGAAGGGATCCCAAGCTGTGGAGGCGTATCGACTGGCGGCAGGAGTTTCCCCGTGCCACCTTCGACATAAAGGTAAAGGTGAAGGTGACGGCCTATGGGCAGTCCACATAGGAGGTGGGCGGATGGATACGTTGTTTAAAACGTGGACTGAGCTGGCCACTGTTCTCGACGGGTTCCTCACCAGGTGGGATTACGCGGTGGCCCTGGCCAGCGCGCTGGGAATGCTCACCTTCGACCGTATCGAGATGGCGGACAAGGGGATGAACAGGGAGGCCCGTTTCGCTACCCTTGGGGGGCTGACCCTGCTGGCCCTCACTCTGGTCATCATTGTCGCCGTCAAGATCACCGTATCCTCGGGGGGAAGCTAGGTGCCCGGCTTAGAAGGCGTGTCTGCCCTGGCCATAAGAGCCGCCGTCATATACTTCTACGTACTGATCGTGACCCGCCTCCTGGGCAAGAGGGAGATCGGCCAGGTCTCCCCCTTTGATTTCGTGGTGGCGATCATGATCGGAGAGCTGGCCGTGGTGGTGGTGGAGAATACCGACAGGCCGCTGCTCGACGCCATGGTTCCCATCGCCACCATGGCGATCATTCACATAGGCATCTCCCTTCTGTCCCTAAAGAGCGTCTTCGCCCGCAGGCTCCTCAGCGGCTCCCCGACGATAGTCATCGAGAGGGGACGAATCGTAGAGAAGGGCCTCAGGGGATTGAGGATATGCCTTGACGACCTCTTGGCGGCCCTTAGGGAGAAGAACGTGACCTCCCTCGACGAGGTGGAGTACGCCATATTAGAGAACACCGGTAAGCTCAGCGTCATCCTGAAGTCCGCCAAGAGGCCGGTGAGGTGTGAGGACCTCGGGGTCACCACGGAGTATGAGGGCCTGCCCTACATCCTAGTGGTGGACGGGAGGGTGGACCGCAGGGCCATGGCCGAGGCCGGGGTTACTGAGGAGTGGCTGCGTGAGGAGCTCCGCAAGCGGGGCATCGAGAGGATAGAGGACGCCTTCGTGGTGAGCCTCACCCCCAAGGGAGCTCTTTACGTCTCGCCCCGATCTGGCGAGGGACCTCACAGAACCACCATCTGAACACGTATATTTCCCCTCCGGCGTTAAGTATTATTTAAAGGTCGACCCGTGGGGCCGGTGGCCAGGGCACACCCCGCTGGCTGTACCGCCCCGCTACGTCACGTTCCATCGTCCCTGAACTGCCCCGGATGAGGAGGCGAGAGAGTGGACTGGCACACCATGGCCGTGGAGGAGGTATCCAGGGTCCTCCGGTCGGATCCCGAGACCGGGCTCTCCCAGAAGGAGGCCGCGCGACGTCTTGAGGAGTTTGGCCCCAACGCCCTTGAGGAGCACAAGGGCCCCTCCATCGTCAAGATGTTTTTACGTCAGTTCAACGACACGATGGTGCTGGTCCTCCTCGGGGCGGCGTCCCTCAGCTTCTTCCTGGGCGAGATGGTCGACGCCGTGACCATAACGGCGATCGTGATGCTGAACGCCCTGCTGGGCCTCCTGCAGGAGTACCGGGCCGAGAGGTCCATTGAGACGCTGAAGGAGCTCTCCGCCCCGATGGCCCGGGTGGTGCGGGACGGCCACGTCCAGGAAATCGCGGCCACTCAGGTCGTGCCAGGAGACGTGGTCTTGCTCGAGGGGGGTAATAGGGTCCCGGCGGACGCGCGGGTGCTGGTGTCAACAGGGCTCGAGGTGTCCGAGGCCGCCATAACCGGAGAGTCCCTACCGGTTCGGAAGGGGTCGACGGCGCTGTCCGATCCTGGCACGACCCTCGGCGATCGGACCAACATGGTCTACATGGGCACCACGGTAACGCGGGGGAGGGGCCGGGCCATGGTCGTGGCTACCGGCATGGATACGGAGATGGGGAACATAGCCCACCTGATCGAGGAGGCCGGGCGAGAGGAGACGCCGCTCCAGAAGCGCCTGGCCGTCCTGGGCCGGTACCTGGTCGTGGTGTGTCTCGCCGTATCGGCGGTGGTGAGCATCACGGGTTACCTTCACGGCGAGACCTTCTACCGCATGTTCCTCGCCGGGATAAGCCTCGCGGTGGCCGCCATCCCCGAGGGCCTGCCGGCCATCGTCACCATCTGTCTCGCCCTGGGCGTACAGCGGATGGTTCGCCGCGGCGCTATAATCAGGAGCCTCCCCGCCGTGGAGACGCTGGGCTGCGCCACCGTGATTTGCTCGGACAAAACAGGGACCCTGACCCGAAACGAGATGACCGTCGTGACGGTGGTGACGCCTGAAGGCCAATACGAGGTCACCGGGCACGGTTATGATCCCCGCGGTCGGTTCCTCGAGGAGGGCAAGCCCGTGGCCCCCGCGGGAGAGCCTGTGTTGGTCAAACTGCTCGAGACGGGGTACCTCTGCAACAACGCCTGGCTTGAGCGGAGGGGGCCCGGCGTATGGGAGATACAGGGAGATCCCACCGAGGGAGCCCTTAAGGTCCTGGGGACCAAGGGCGGCATCGCCCGCCGGGCCGAGGCATTGGAGAGGGTGGCGGAGGTGCCCTTCGAGCCGGAACGGCGCATGATGTCAGTGATCTGCAGGGGTCATGGTGGGCTGTGGCTGTACGCCAAGGGGGCGCCGGCGACCATCCTGGCCCGGTGTTCCCACTACCTCGGGGAGAAGGGCCCAAGGCCGCTGACCGGTGTGGTGAGGGACAGGTTCTTACGGCAGGCGGATGCGCTGGCCGGCGAGGCCCTCAGGGTGTTGGCCCTCGCCTACCGGGAGGTCCGGGCGGTCCCCGCTCCGGACGCGCTCCCCAACCTGGAGGAAGGGCTCACCTTTCTCGGCCTAGTGGGCATAATCGACCCGCCCAGGCCTGAGGTGGGCGAGGCCGTGCGGATCTGTCGCAGGGCCGGGATCAGGGCCGTGATGATCACCGGCGACCATAAGTACACGGCGGCGGGGATCGCCGCCCGCATAGGCCTGCCCGTTGGGGAGCGGCGGGTTCTCACCGGCGACGAGGTCGACCGGATGAGTGACTATGAGCTAGAGAGGAGGTCGGCCGAGGTAACGGTCTACGCCAGGGTGTCCCCGCGCCACAAGCTCAGGATCGTGCGGGCGCTCCGGTCGGCGGGCGAGATAGTGGCCATGACCGGCGACGGCCTCAACGACGCCCCGGCGGTCAAGGAGGCTGACATCGGGGTGGCCATGGGGCGGACGGGGACGGACGTGACCAGGGAGGCGGCGGATATGGTGCTGGTGGACGACAACTTCGCCACGATCGTCGCCGCTGTGGAGCAGGGGCGGGGGATATACGACAATATCAGGAAGTTCATCCGATATCTCCTGGCCTGTAACGTGGGGGAGGTCCTGGTGATGTTCCTGGCGTCGATCCTGGGGCTGCCGCTGCCTCTGTTGCCCATTCAGATCCTGTGGGTCAACTTGGTAACAGATGGGCTGCCCGCAGTGGCCCTGGGCGTTGACCCGACCGACCCAGATATCATGCAGAGGCCCCCGCGGGCGCCGCAGGAGGGGGTCTTCGCCCGGGGGCTCGCGGGGCAGATCCTGCTCCGGGGTGCCCTCATCGGCCTTAGCACCCTCGCCGTGTTCATCTGGGGGAATCTGCTCACCGGTAGCGTTAGCGAGGCGCGGACCATGGCCTTTGCCTGCCTGGTGATGTCGCAGCTCCTGCACGCCTTCGACTGTCGTTCGGAGACGAGGACGGTGTGGGACATGGGCCTCTTCACCAACCCCTACCTGTGCGGTGCGGTGATGATCTCGCTGGGCATGCTCCTGGCGGTGATCTACCTGCCCTTCCTCCAGCCGGCCTTCAAGACCTACCCCCTGAGCGCGTTGGACTGGGGGATCGTAATGCTGGTGGCCGGAATAGTCCAGATCGCGCTGGGCCTCAGGCGAATGGTCAGCGGGAGAGGCCCTCGGGTCACGGCTTTCCGAGTATTCCCCACTAGCGGTAATGGTATATAATAATAACCAGCTTGAGGCAGGGAGGAGAGCCCATGCGGTTTACTAAGATGCACGGGCTTGGCAACGACTACATTTTCATCGACGGCACAACCCATGACCTTGAGGGCGTTGACCTCGCCGAGCTGGCGGTGAAGATGAGCGACAGGCACTTCGGGGTGGGAGGCGACGGCATTATCCTCATCCTCCCCTCGCGGGTAGCTGACTTCCGTATGCGCATCTTCAACTCGGATGGGAGCGAGGCCGAGATGTGCGGCAATGGCGTGCGTTGCTTCGCCCGGTACGTGTACGACAGGGGATTGACGACCAAGACCGAGATCACCGTGGAGACGCTGGCCGGCGAGATTCGTCCCAGGCTCCTGTTGGAAGGGGGCGAGGTCAGGGCGGTGAGGGTAAACATGGGATTGCCCCGCTTCGACCCCGCTAAGATACCCGTGGTGGGCGATTTCGCCTCTGAGGGCACGGGACCGGTGCGGGTGAAGATCCCGCTGGACGACGGGACCGCTGACGGCTACGCGCTCTCGATGGGGAACCCCCACTGCGTCATCTTCAGCCAGGAGGCTGGCGTTGACATGGCCAGGTCCCGGGGCCCGCTCGTGGAGGCCCTGTCGATGTTCCCCCATAGGGTGAACGTCGAATTCGCTAGGGTCGAGGGTCCCTCCGAGCTCGCCGTGTACGTCTGGGAGAGGGGGGCGGGCTTCACCCTCGCCTGTGGGACGGGTGCGTGTGCCGCCGTCGTGGCGGCCCTCAGCCGAGGGCTCGTGCGCGGGCCTGTCGTCCGCGCGCGGTTGCCTGGAGGGGAACTAGCCATCGAGTGGGACGGGTCGGGCCCGGTGTACCTGACCGGGCCGGCTGAGTTCGCCTTTGAAGGTACCTACCTGGGCTCTATACCGAGACGAAAGGAGAGGAGTGGAGGATGAGAGCTGCCCGGCGGCTGGACAGGATACCGCCTTATCTCTTCGCCGAGTTGGATAAGAAGCGGCAGGCAGCCCTGGCCAGGGGCCTGGATGTGATCAACCTGGGAATCGGGGATCCCGATATCCCGACCCCAGACCACGTGATCAGGCGCATGCAGCGGGCGGTGGAGAACCCGGCCTACCATCAATACCCCGCCTACGAGGGCTCCCGCGACTTCCGGGCCGCGGTGGCGGACTGGTACCGGGAGAGGTTCTCCGTACAGCTCGACCCCGACAGAGAGGTAATGACCCTGATCGGTTCGAAGGAGGGCATCGCCCATATCTTCTGGGCTTATGTCGACGAGGGGGATTACGTGTTGCTCCCCGACCCGGGCTACCCCGTCTATCGGACTCACACCCTGCTCTGCGGGGGCCGGGTTTATCCCCTACCTCTGGTGAAGGAGAGGGGGTTCTTGCCCGATCTCGCGTCGGTCCCCCGGGACGTAGCCGAGAGGGCGAAGATACTGTTCCTGAACTACCCCAATAACCCGACCGCCGCGGTGGCGGACCTGGACTTCTTCCGGCGGGCGGTGGACTTCTGTAGAGAACACGATATACTGCTCTGTCACGACGCCGCGTACTCGGAGATCACCTTCGATGGGTACGTGGCCCCCAGCGTTCTCCAGGTGGAGGGGGCCAAGGAGGTGGCCATCGAGTTCAACTCGCTGTCCAAGCCCTTCAACATGACCGGGTGGCGCCTGGGCTTCGCCGTGGGCTCTGCGGACGCAGTTCACAACCTGGGGGTCATTAAGACCAACACCGACTCAGGGCAGTTTACCGCCGTACAGGAGGCCGGCGTAGAGGCGTTGCGCAACTCCCCTGGCGATTTCATAGCTCAGATGTGCGAGGTTTATCGACGGCGCCGAGACCTCGTGGTAGAGGCCTTAAACCGCATCGGCTGGAACCTCGACAAGCCCCTGGGCTCCTTCTACCTCTGGGCCCCTGTGCCGGCCGGCTACACCTCTGCGAGCTTCGCCGCGGAGCTGCTGGAACATACCGGGGTGATGGTGTCGCCGGGCTCACTGTACGGGGAGAGCGGCGAGGGTTACTTCCGCATATCCCTTACGGTGAGCGATGAACGTCTGGCTGAGGCCATGAACCGGATCGAAGCTCACCTTGCTAGCTGAGGAACGGAGGAAGAGGGGACGTGAAGGTAAACAGCATGACCGGTTACGGCCGGGATGAGGCCGCGGCAGCCGGCTGGAAGGTCGTCGTAGAGGCCCGGTCGGTGAATCACAGGTTTCTGGAGATAGTCGTGCGGGTACCGAAGGACATGCTCGCCCTCGAGGAGATGATGAAGCGTGAGGTCGCTGCTTGGGTGAGCCGAGGCCGTATTGACCTCTTCCTTTCGGCTGTCGACGAAGGGGACAGGCCCCGGCGCGTCTCTGTTGACAAAGGACTGGCCATCGCATATGATAAGTGCCTGAAGGAACTGGCGGACGTGCTAGGTTATGACGGCCGAGCGGGCCTGATGGACATCGCGGCGCTCCCGGAGGTCCTGCGGGTCGAAGAACAGGCTGTGGACGTGGAGGCGCTCTGGCCAGTGGTCAAGGAGGCGCTTGCGGGGGCCATGCGCGGCATCTGCGAGATGCGCTCGGCCGAGGGGCGGAATCTGGCCGAAGATATGTTGGGGCGGCTGGAGAGGGTAGAGGAGCTGGCCGCCCAGATCGATAGGCGGGTCCCCGCGGTCACCGAGGGGTACCGCCGCCACCTGTTGGAGAGGATCGAGGAACTGGGCGCCGGGGCGGCCCTTGATAGCGACCGAATTGAGTTGGAAGTGGCCCTCTTGGCGGAGAGGTCCAACATTACGGAAGAGCTGGTGCGGATCAGCAGCCACACGGGCCAGTTGAGGCAATGCCTCGAGGCCGGGGGGACCGTGGGGCGGAAGATAGAGTTCATCCTCCAGGAGATTCACCGGGAGGTCAACACCATCGGGTCGAAGGCCGCTGATTCCATCATCGGTAACCTGGTGGTGGAGATCAAGAGCGAGCTCGAGAAGATGAGGGAGCAGGCTCAGAATATCGAATAGGAGAATTACGGAGGGATCGGGATGGACGTTAAGTTAGTGAACATAGGGTTTGGCAACATCGTGGCGGCGAACCGCATCGTGGCCATCGTCAGCCCGGAGTCGGCGCCGATCAAGAGGATAATAGGAGAGGCGAGGGATAGGGGGCTCCTGGTGGACGCCACGTACGGACGCCGGACGCGATCGGTTATCATCACCGACAGCGACCACGTGATCCTCTCGGCCGTGCAGCCCGAGACCGTTGCCCACAGGTTGACCGCGAAGGAAGCAGGGGCGGAGGTCTGAGGGGTTGGCGGGGGAGTGGGCTCTCCCGTCCAGCTCGAGGGGACTCCTCGTTGTTGTATCAGGCCCCTCAGGTGTCGGGAAGGGCACGGTCAGGAGACATCTGCAGGAACTGCTTCCCGAGCTGACCTACGGGGTGTCGGTCACTACCAGGCCGCCGCGACCGGGGGAGAGGAACGGGGTTACATACCATTTCGTCTCGGTTGAAGAGTTCGGGAAGATGCGTGATGCAGGTGAGCTGGTCGAGTGGGCGGAGGTTTATGGAAATTATTACGGCACGCCCAGGCACCCCATGGAGGAGCTCCTGGCGCAAGGTCGAGATGTAATTATCGAAAAGGACGTCCAGGGGGCTAAGACCCTGATGGGGATTTACCCCGACGCCGTCTACGTGTTCATCCTTCCCCCTAGCTTGGAAGAATTGAAGAGGCGGATACACGATCGGGGGACCGACCCGGATGACTCGATAGCATTACGACTGAGGAAGGCCGAGGAGGAGATGGCGGAGGTCGTACGTTATCACTACGTTATCGTCAATGACGACGCCAGAAAGGCGGCGAGTTTGCTGCGCTCCATAATCGAAGCCGAGAGATGCAAGGTCTCACGTCTCTTTGGGGGTGGATAGAGATGCGGCAACCTTCTCTTGACCAGCTCAACGAGGTGGTAGATAACAAGTACGCTTTGGTCGTTGCGGTGGCCCGCAGGGCCAGGCAACTGGCTGACGGCGCTACGCCTCTCGTCGACGGCCTAGAGACCAGCAAGCCGGTTACGCTGGCCTTGGAGGAGATCGCCAAGGGATTGATTATCTGCGAAGCTCCGAAGGACGGAGTGAAATAGTCGGTACGGCAAAGCCCGGCGTCGACGACGTCGGGCTTCTGATGGGCGCCCTTCAGGTGCCTGCACGCGCCCGGCGCCGGTAGTCCTGCCTTTGCTTGCGGAGGCCCTGAGGCGCTGGAGCCCGGTACGGGGCGTAGGCTTCGCATGTTACGATGCTTTGAGGTGGCCGGCCTTAGAGGAAACGGAGGATCAGCGCCACCAATCCTGCGGCCACCAGGGGCCCGGTGGGGACCCCGTGCAGGAGGACAGTGCCGGCTATGGAGCCCAGGAACAGCCCCACCGCCACCTCCGGGTGGAGCTTGAGCAACCTGACGCCGCCCGCGGCGAGATAGGCCGTGGCAATGCCCACTAGTATGGCCACCCATCCCCGAGTATGGGTAAGCCCGGACTTCAAGGCGGCCCATCCGGCCTCTCCTGTGACGTACGGGGTTAATACGGCGCTGATCATGAGGATCAGGCCGAGGCGCAGCCCCGACCTCTCCAGGGCGCGTATGACGGGTTCCAACCTGAGGTAGTCGAGGATAACGAGCAGCCCGGCGCTGACCACAACGAGGTCGTTCCTCCCTATCAAACCCAACAACACTATTCCCAACATCAGCAGTTGGGAGTCGGACATCGAAGTTCACCCCTGTAGAATCTTATGGTGGTAGCCCTTGCCACATAACGAAGAGGCTGGCCGGTGGGAGTGATTGGCGAGGTGGTAACCATAGGGGAGGCCAGGATTCTAAGGCATCTGGCTCACGAGGGTGAGATGCCTCCCACCTTCACCCCGACGCCCTACGCCGCCGTGGTGGTGGACCTCGGCGATGGGGGCCCGGGGAGGGTGTTTCACTATTCTATACCCCACGAGCTCCGGCCGAGCGTGGCCCCCGGCGTTCGAGCGGTCGTCCCCTTTGCGGGGAGGGAGGTGGTCGGGTTCGTGGTAGGTTACGTGGAGAGGCCAGCCGTCGCTACCCTACGGCCGATAAAGCGGGTCCTCGAGCCGGGCGAGGCAGTGGCGCCCCATCTGGTGTTGCTGGCGGCCTGGCTCTCCGGGCGCTACCTCTGCCACCCGCTGGAGGCCTTAAGTTGCGTTATCCCGCCGGGATCCAGGCATCGCTTGCGCAAGAGGGTAGTCCTGTTGGACGACACGGCGGCGGACCGCCTGCCAGCGCGTGCCTCTCTACAGCGGCGCGTGATCGACCTCTTGCGACAGAGAGGTTCAATGGAGCTGGCCACGTTGAAGCTTTTGCTGGGAAAGGGCGTTATCGATTGCGTGACCAGGTTAGAGGAACGCGAGATCGTCAGGGTGGAGAACTCGCTC
>ENA-OSAE01000026-OSAE01000026.1-marine-sediment-metagenome-genome-assembly--contig:-NODE-26-length-120109-cov-45.594557_pt1 | contig 120109 bp, 128 predicted proteins | sample MGYA00237870_ERZ529317 | MGnify/ENA primary metagenome ERZ529317 (study PRJEB26369, sample SAMN03142812) | marine sediment metagenome | biome: marine; feature: borehole; material: sediment... | reverse complement strand
TGGAAGGCTAACACGGAAAAACAGCGCAAGGAGGTGAGCCATGCAGATACCCACGTAAGTGCAGGCTAAAACGGAATGATCTTGTCTACCAGGGAAAATTTACACCGGAATGCGGACTTGACCGGGTTCAAGCCAGCCATTTCGTTTGTTGACAGGCGATGTGTTTGGGTTTAGCATTAGAAAAATATGAATATATAGTACCTATAAGCCAAGGAGGAGCGGTGTATGCTGCGGCAAATGGAGGTACCACCGGGCGAGTACGCCGGACGGCGGCAGCGGTTTCAGGATCTTCTGCGGGCGCGCGGACTGGACGGCGCGCTTCTGGTCCAGGCCGCCGACGTGATTTACTTCACCGGCACCTATCAGGACGGGCACCTTTACATTCCGGCGGCGGGGAAATCGCTTTTCATGGTGCGCCGGGATTACGCCCTGGCCCGGGCGGATGCGGCGGTCGAAGAGGTGGTCCCCATCAAGAGCTTCCGGCAACTGCCGGATCTGATCGCGGCGGCGGGTCATCCGCGGCCGTCACGGCTGGGCCTTGAGTTTGACGTTCTGCCGGTGGCCACCTACCATTACTACCAAAAGGTCTTCCCGGGGGTGACGTTCGCCGACTGCACGCCTCTGGTCAAGGAAATCCGGGCGGTGAAGACGCCCTACGAAATCGAGCTGATGCGGGATGCGGGTCGGCGCATGGACGCTGTGTACGGGGTGCTGCCCGAAATCCTGCGGGAAGGGCGGACCGAGGTGGAGATGGCCGGCCTGCTTGAAGCCGAGGCGCGCCGCGCGGGTCATCAGGGCTTGCTGCGGATGCGCGGGTTGAATGCTTCCCCCTTTTGGGGGCACCTGATGACCGGTGAGACCGCTTTGGTTACCAGCTTCTTCGACGGGGCGGTAGGGGGGCCGGGAGTCGGGCCGGCTTTTCGTTTCGGGGCGTCCTTTAAACCGCTCCAACGCCACGAGCCGGTGTTGGTCGATTATCCCGGTATCTTCCACGGCTATATTGTAGACATGACCAGGATTTTTGTCCTCGGGAGGCTGCCGGAAAGGCTGGCAAGGGCGCACCAGATCGCCCTGGAGATTCAGGAAACGCTGAGCCGCGAGGTCCGGCCCGGTTGGACGGCCGCGGCCGTTTACGAACGCGCCCGGGCCCTGGCGGCCGAAGCCGGGCTGGCCGCCCACTTCATGGGGCATGACAACCCGGTCCGGTTCGTGGGGCACGGGGTGGGCCTGGAACTGAACGAACTGCCCGTCCTGGCCTCCGGCCAGGAGACTACATTGTTGCCCGGCATGGTGTTTGCTTTGGAACCCAAGTTTGCTTTTCCGGGCGCGGGCGTAGTTGGGATTGAAAACACCTTTTTAGTTACCGACGGCGGCCTGGAGCGGTTAACCAACTACCCGGACGAGTTGCAGGCGCTGCCCTAGTCCGCCAGGGCTACCCCCAGAACACCGCCCAAGGCGCCGGCGGACGCGGCCAGGAGGAGTTTTTCCAATACGCCCATCAGCGTTAGCGGGTCGGGGAAGAGCAGGGTGCCCAGGATCAACAGCAAAACCAGGAAACCGAGCCCGACTCCGAGGCCGTGCAGGAGCCCCTTTTCTCCGGCGCGGGCCGCGGCCAGGCCGCTGCCGCAGAAGACACTGATCAGCAAGATGGCGGCCGCGATCCAGGGCAGAAATCTTTCGGACAGGCTGGAAAAATGCAGTATCAGGGTTGAGAAAAGACTCAGCAATACGGACAGTACCAGGGCCACCAGGAGCCCCCGGCCGATCGCCGCCCAGTCAAGGGCCTGGCCGGCGGGTGTTTCAGTCTGGACGGACACTTTTGAGCACACCCCCGCGGTGTTTTTAAATCTTTATGTACCGTGTCGGGGAAATATGCCGCAGAAAAGGAAGGGCTCACCGGCCAAAAGGCAAGAAGAGTTGGGAGTCCAAAGGTTAGGGTCAAATCTTCAACCGGACTATCGCCAGTAATTAGCGAAATTACCCGCATGATCTGTTCACTTGTCCAGTCCTGGCGGTCGGAAAACAGAATAGTCTTCCCAAAGCCCCTTTCTTTTTTGGTGATGGGGCGCTCGACGCCTCCCTCACCTTAAGCATTAGAGGGAAAATCCAGCCACGGCTGCACGTAAAAAAGAACAAGTGGGGAGGCCGAGGCCAGAAATGCAAGCCAAGGCCAGCCCGACCAACCGCTGGCCCGGTTTTCCCTTTTTGGCCTTACCCCGCCGGGCCAACTGGCAGTTGGTAAAGCTGTCGATGCATGTGGCAAAGTTGGTGGTATCGTACAAAATGGCGCCCGTGAGCAACTGGCACTTTTCCAGGATACGGCGCCAGAGCCTTTCCTCGATCTGGGCAATGTGCCCGTCACGAACCAGGTCCATCGCATCGCGTCCCAAAAGCGCATGTATCGAATGCTTCCCCCGGCAGACCCAGTAGCCGGGGAAGGATGGTTCCCTTCATCCAGCGCCCGATCCCTTCCTTGCTGGTCGGGTTGAGGGCCCGGTTGGGCCGCTTCCGCGAAAAACTGGTGATCCGTGAATGGTCGGAAAGTGAGGCGGACCGATGCTGAAAGTCTTGACCTATAACATCCACCACGCCCGGGGGATGGACGGGCGCGTGTCCCGGGTGCTATCCGCCACCCGATCGGGAGCCGGCGCATCCAGCCTATTTCCAGGAAGGGGAGGCAGGAATCACGGTCTGGTAGGTTGAAATACATCAGGGTTAAATTAGTGCCGTCTTGCGGACTTTTTGACCCTTTTGCGGAGGCGCAAAAACCATGGACATTTTGTCCACCATTGGCAATACCCCCCTTGTGGATCTGCCGGGTCTGGCACCAAACCCGCGGGTCAGGGTGTTGGGCAAACTCGAGGCCGGTAATCCCGGAGGTTCCATCAAGGACCGTCCGGCCTACTACATGCTCAAAAAGGCCGAGGAGTTAGGCCAGCTCCGTCCGGGCAAGGTGATCCTGGAACCCACCTCGGGGAATACGGGCATCGCCCTGGCGATGATCGGCGCGGCCAAGGGCTACCGCGTTAAGCTGGTGATGCCGGAGTGTGTCAGCGTGGAAAGATGCCGCATCCTCCAGGCCTTCGGGGCGGAGGTGATCCTAACGCCGGCCAGGGAGGGAACAGACGGCGCCATTCGAAAGGCCATGCAAATCTTGGAAGAAGATCCCGAGGGCCATTTTATGCTTAATCAGTTCGATAATGAAAACAACAGCCTGGCGCATTACGAAACCACCGGACCGGAGGTCTTCGCACAGACGTCTGGCCAGGTGGACGTGTTTGTGGCCGGCATGGGCACCACCGGAACCCTGATGGGCGCGGGGAGGTATCTGAAGGAGAAAAGGCCAGCGGTCAAAATCGTGGGCGTAGAACCGGCGAAAGGGCACACCATCCAGGGGTTGAAGAACATGGAAGAGGCGATTGTACCTAAGATCTACCACCCGGAGCTCTTGGATGAGAAAATCACCGTGCATGACGGCGAAGCCTTTGAAATGGCCAGGTCGCTGGCTACCCGGTGCGGTATCTTCGTCGGCATGTCCAGCGGCGCGGCGGTAGTGGGGGCGGTCCGGATTGCCGCACAAATGGATTCCGGCACCGTGGTCGTCATTCTGCCCGACCGGGGTGAACGCTACCTCTCCACCACGCTGTTCCGGTCCATTTGTGCCAAGTGCTCCCCTTAAAAAACTATCGCCCCAGTATCCGGAGGAGCGTGAACCACTCCGGTAACCGGGGCGCCTTTATTAGTGCGGCAAACAAGGCTCTTAATGGCCATATTGGGTTTCGGCCAGAATCTCAAAGAAAATCTCCGGCACAGCTTCCATCACGCCGGTTGACTGAACATAAAGACCTATGACAACTCCACCACCGAGCAGCACAAACAAGGCGATCAGCAGACCGTACTCGTACAGTTTTCCTCTTTCATCCCGCAGCAGCAAACCTTTGAGTACCTCCAGCATGTGCGCGTTCACCTCCTTCCGCTCCGGGTGATCCGCCGGTGCCGGTCCGCACAGGCCCATACCTTGCCAACGAAATAATGAAAAAACCAAGCCGATAATAGGTGCTCCACTGGTTTTAAGCGCACAAATACACCACCGTTAATTGATTTATGTTCGCCGGCCGGTCTGGACTATCCTTTTTTTGTGACGAATTTTTTGCTTGGCTACTCTGACCGTTCCTGGTCGGCGCGGCTGACCCCGGACTCGACCGCGGCGGCGGCGACGGCCAGGGCGACGGATGGCGCAACCCGGGGGTCAACCGGCTCCGGAATGATGTAATCCGGGTGCAGATCATCGCCGACTAATTCGGATAGGGCACGGACGGCGGCGATTTTCATTGCTCCGTTGATGTCCGTGGCCCGGGCGTCCAGCGCGCCCCGGAAAACGCCCGGAAAGGCGAGCACGTTGTTGATCTGGTTGGGGCAGTCGGAACGTCCGGTGGCGATCACCGCGGCACCGGCGGCACGGGCCTGATCCCGGGAGATCTCGGGCTCGGGGTTGGCCAATGCGAAAACAATGGGTTTCGGAGCCATAAAGCGTACCATGTCCCGGGTCAAGAGCCCTCCCCGGGACAGTCCTACGAAGACGTCCGCCCCGCGCAAGGTATCGGCAAGCGTTCCTCCGCCGCCAGTGGGATTGGTCAGGGCCGCGATTTCTTCCTTGTAAGGGTTCATACCGCCCGGCCGCCCGGGATAGAGCACCCCCAGCCGGTCGCACACGCGCAGGTGCTGCACCCCCAGCTTGAGAAACAGGTGGGCCGTGGCCACTCCGGCAGCTCCCGCCCCGTTAATCACAACCTTGGTTTCTTCGATCCGGCGGCCGGTCAACCGCAGAGCATTCACCAGACCGGCGGCGACCACCACGGCTGTCCCGTGCTGGTCATCGTGGAATACCGGGATGTTTAGGGTTTCTCTCAAACACCGCTCGATCTCAAAGCAATCAGGAGCGGCGATGTCTTCCAGGTTGATTCCGCCGAAGGACGGGGCCATTGCTTGAACCACCCGGATCACCTCGGCCGGGTCGCGGCAGTCCAGGCAGATCGGAAAGGCATCGATGCCAGCGAGAGTCTTAAAGAGCAGGGCCTTGCCTTCCATAACGGGCAGGGCGGCCTCCGGGCCGATATCGCCCAATCCCAGCACGGCGGTACCGTTGGTGATGATGGCGACCGTATTGCCTTTTGCGGTGTACTCATAGACCAAGCCGCGGTCGCGGCTGATTTCCCGGCAGGGCGCTGCTACCCCCGGCGTGTAGAGCAATGCCAGGTCTTGTATTCCCTGCAAGGGCTTGCGGGGTGCAATCTCGATTTTCCCTTTCAGGCGGCGGTGCAGGTGGAGCGACTCCATCTCCAGGTTATCCACGGCTTCACCTCCGGTTTAATGTATACGGTATACAGAAAGGCATTCGCCGTAAAATGTCGCATTCCTGCGGGGGAACCGAGGCAACCATTAATGTTTTTCGGGAGGAAACGGACGGGGCGGCACGGAACACATAAACGAAGTGTTTTTATCTCCGATGCAGGGAGTGCAAGCGCGTGATCAAGGAATATTCCCACGGTGGCGACAAGACCGACTTCCGGAGCCCGTCCCGCTGCGGCGAGTTGTCCTTGGAGGTACAGACCTGTACTCGGTGTTCCTGCCGGATCCATCCGGATGAGGGCCGCTGCGTGTTGGTCGAACAGCGGAGGGGAGAGCACGTCCCGGTTTGGCTCTGCAGGCGGTGCTACGCGGAAACGGAAAGGCTGAAACCGTATCTCAAGACCTGGATGCCGATGGCCGTCGTGATTCTGGTTTTCGGGGTCGGCATCCTGATGATCGAATTCATCGCGGTGGGCATTGCCCGCCTACTGACGAACTTATTCTAGCGCGAAGCCCAGGGTGACCGCGCTCTGGTGTGCTCTTCCTGAGCGGGCAGCCGGTTGTCGATCTTTTTGATGCCCAGCCAGATTTGCTGCAACAGCCTATCCACGGGCAAATGACAAAACCCCCTCCCCCGACTTGTTGTCTATTCCTACCCGTGCATTGTGTGTACGGGGGAAGAACCTGGCAGCACGGCGGTCAGTGCGCCGCGTCGATAGAGAGTTCCTTGGTCAGCTTATGCAGCGCGCGCTTTTCGATACGGGAGACATAGCTTCGGGAAATACCCAGGCTTTTGGCGATCTCCTGCTGGGTCTGACGGGTGCCGTCCAGCAACCCGAAGCGCAGGGCCAGCACCTTCTTCTCCCGCCGGGAGAGACGGCATAGTTTATCCCAAAGCCGGCGCTGTTCAAAGTGATTCTCCACCTGTTCTTCCACGATCTCCGGGTTGGTACCCAGGATGTCCGTCAACGTGATTTCGTTGCCCTCCTTGTCGATCCCGATTGGGTCCTGGAGCGAGACTTCAAACCGGGCTTTTTTTAGCGTCCGCAGGTGCATCAGGATTTCATTCTCGATGCAGCGCGCGGCGTAGGTGGCCAGACGGGCTCCCTTGGCCGGGTTGAAAGTGTCGATGGCCTTAATGAGACCGATGGTGCCGATGGAGATCAGGTCGTCCAGGTCTTCACCGGCGCGGTCGTACTTTTTGATGATGTGGGCCACCAGGCGCAGGTTGTGTTCGGTAAGGGCGTTCCGGGCGTCTTCGTCGCCCGCCAGCATACGCTGCACGTATTCTTTTTCTTCTTGACGGGAGAGGGGCTGCGGGAAGGAATTGTTGGTAATGTACGAGAGCAGCAACAGGACACCGTTGATTAGCGAAACCAGACCAACACCGAGTACCGCGGGGAGCATCGGCATTCCTCCGTTTCTTCGTTACAAAAGGGTGCACTTAAAGCTTATGCGGCTGGGTGCCGAAGTGTGCCGCTTTTCTATGGCTTTTTGATTCCCAGCGGTCGGGCCGGTGACTGGCAGGAAAAACGGACGGCGGCCGCGAAGTAAACGCGAAGTAAAAGGTGAATAGCTGTAGTCTGGTACCTTGGGAGGGGCGCATTTGGAACGGCGTCCGTTTTCCGCGGCCGTACTGGCCGGGGGCAAAAATTCCCGTATGAAGATCCATAAAGCCTTCTTGGAAGTGGGCGGACGGCCGATGATCGCGCGCATTCTGGAGGAACTCGCGGCCCACTTCGAAGAAGTACTGATCGTGGCAAACGAGCCCGAAAAGTATGCGACCCTGGGATTCCCGGTTTACCGGGACCTGATCCCCGGGCGTGGTCCCTTGAGCGGCATTCACGCCGCGCTAACCTATGCCGCATATGACCACACGTTTATTGTGGCGTGCGATATGCCTTTTGTAAACGGAAGACTGGCCCGGCAGGTGACCGAAAAAGCCTGGGGTTACGACTGTGCGGTACCCAAGGCCGGCAAGCACCCGGAGCCGCTATTTGCGGCCTACGCCAGGTCGTGTCTCCCGGTAATTGAAGACTGTCTGGCGGCGGGCCGCCTGAAGGTAATGGATTTGTTCGCCCGGGTGCGGGTAAATTACGTGGAAGAGGATTTTGCCGGCTTAGCCCAACCGGGGGACATTTTTTTCAACGTCAACCATCCGGGTGACCTGGCCCGGGCCGAGCTTATAGCCCGGCCAAACGGGGTTTGGCCCCCGGAGCACCCGGTACCCGGTATGCCGCCGCTTGTCTGCGTGGTGGGCAGTTCGGATTCCGGCAAGACCCGGCTGGTGGCCGGGTTGGTGCGGGTGTTGAAGGAGCGGGGCTACCGGGTGGGTACGGTCAAGCACTGCCCGCACGGTGCCGATCTGGACGTCTCCGGAAAGGATTCGTGGCAGCACGCCCGGGCTGGGGCCGAGGTGTCGGCCATAGCCACGCCCGGGGGGTTGGCCCTGTTCCGGGAGTTGCCGGCCGAACCGTCTCTGGAGGAAATTGCGTCTCATTTCCAGGGTCTGGACTTGGTCATTGTCGAGGGTTACAAACACCTGGGCTATCCGAAGATCCTGGTGCGTTCGGAGAAGAACTGGCCCGGTAACCCCCGGGGGCTGTTTGCCCTGGTCGGTTCGGGGCTGCCCGAACTGGATCTACCGGTTTACGATCCGGATGACGTGGCCGGGCTGGCGGATATGATCACCGTCCGTTTCGGCCTGCGCTGAAAAGCGGGGAGGTTTTGACCTATTGCTGCGCCGTCTGTTTTTCCCCAACTTGTACGTTCCATCGATTTATGATCTTGACCCCGAGTACCTGCGGCGGCAGGGGATTCGCGGTTTGATCTTCGACCTGGACAATACCATTGTGGAACGGGGGCAGCTGACCTTTCCGCCCGAGTTGCTGGCGTGGATGGACGGGCTGCGGGCCAAGGATTTTAAGATCGCCATCGTGTCCAACAACCGGCACCCCGCAGCCGAAGAAGCGGCCAAAGCGCACGGTATCCCGGCCGTTTTCCGGGCCGTTAAACCCCGCCGTAAACCTTTTCTCCTGGCGATGGAAATGATGAATGTCAGCCGCCGGGAAACGGCGGTGGTTGGTGATCAGGTCTTCACCGACATCTTCGGCGGCAACCGCCTCGGCCTTTTCACCATTTTGATCAACCCGTTACCGGGTAAGGAATTCATCGGTACCACCCTGTTCAGCAGGCAATTTGAGAAACTGTTGCTTCCGCGTATTTGGAAAAGTCATGGTTTCAGCCGGAGGCCAGACCATGATCGACGCTAGTACCCGCGCGGTAGTGCTGCTCGGGTATCCGGTGCACCACAGTTTTTCACCGGTCATGCAGAATGCCGCCTTTCGGGCCGCACAGGTAAACTGTGTCTACCTGGCCGCACCGGTGCCGCCGGAGCGGCTCGAGGCGGCGGTGGCGGCTCTAAGGGCCCTTGATTTCGTCGGTGCCAACGTCACGGTACCGCACAAGGAACGGGTGCTGTCCCACCTGGACGAGATTACCCGGGAGGCCCGATTGATCGGGGCCGTAAACACCATCGTGAACATGCAGGGGCGCCTGGTGGGCCACAATACCGACGGCTACGGGTTTATCCGCGCCGTCCGGGAGGCCGGCCGGGACCCCCGCGGTGAAGCGGCGGTCATCCTCGGCGCGGGCGGGGGGGCGCGGGCGGTGGCGGTGGCTTTAGCCCTGCACGGCGTCCGGGAACTGATCGTTTTCAACCGCACCCGGGGGCGGGCCGCCCGACTGGCGGCCCTGGTCAGGGAGCAGGGGGTGCCGGCCGCGGCCTACGGCTGGGACGCGTTAGAAACGGCCGACCCGCAGGCCCGGTCGGCTTTTGACCGGGCCTGCCTGGTGGTCCAGACCACCTCCCTGGGTATGCACCCCGCCGTGCACGACCGCCCGCCGGTGCCGGCGGCGTGGATATCCGCCAATCATTTGGTGTATGATCTGGTATACAACCCCCCCGAGACCTCCTTTCTGCAAATGGCCCGCGGGGCCGGTGCCCAAACAGCGAACGGGCTCGGCATGCTTTTGCATCAGGGGGCCGTCGCCTTCGAACTGTGGACGGGGGAAGAAGCACCGTTAGAAACTATGCGGCAGGCCCTTTGGTCCTGCCTGAAACGCTAAGAGACCGGGGTGTTTAAACTTGTTGCGTTACCTGACCGCCGGTGAATCCCACGGGCCGGCCTTGACCACCATCGTGGAGGGGCTGCCGGCCGGACTGCCGATCGAAGCCGACTACATAAACCGGCACCTGTCCCGGCGCCAACAGGGTTACGGACGCGGCCGGCGGATGACGATCGAGCAGGACCGGGTGCGGATTCTGGCCGGTGTTCGCGGCGGCAAGACGCTGGGTAGTCCCGTCTGCCTGCAGATTGAAAACCGGGACTGGGAGAACTGGGCCAAAACTATGGACCCCAGGCCGGGAGCGTACACCGGTGACCACGTGGTAACCCGCCCCCGTCCCGGGCACGCCGACTTGGCCGGCGCCCTGAAGTACGGGCACCGGGACGTCCGGAACGTGCTGGAGCGGGCGAGCGCCCGGGAGACGGCCGCCCGGGTGGCGGCCGGCAGTCTGGCCCGTCGCCTGCTGGAGGAAATGGGCGTTACGATTCTGGGGCTGGTGGTCCGGATCGGTAAAGTGGAGGCCGCCATTCCTGATCTGCCACCGGATGTCCTGCAGGCGCGGGCGGCGGAGTCCAGGGTCATGTGCCCGGACGCGGTGGCCAGCCTGCGCATGGTGGAACAGATCGACCGCATCCGCGATGAGGGTGATTCCCTGGGCGGCGTGTTTGAAATCCGGGCTTACGGTGTGCCCCCCGGTCTTGGTTCGTACAGCCAGTGGGACCGGCGGCTTGACGGGCGCCTGGCCGGGGCGTTGATGAGCATCCAGGCCATTAAGGGGGTGGAGGTCGGCTTGGGGTTTGCGGGGGCGGCCCTGCCCGGTTCCGAGGTCCAGGACGAGATCTACCATGCTGATAAACGCGGCTTTTACCGCCTTACCAACCGGGCCGGCGGTATTGAGGGCGGGGTGACCAACGGCGAAACGATCGTCGTCCGCGCGGCCATGAAGCCGATTCCCACGCTGCGCCGTCCGCTCAAGAGTGTGGATTTGCTTACCCGCCTTCCCGCCGAGGCGGCCTTCGAACGTTCGGATATCTGTGCCGTTCCGGCCGCGGCCGTGATCGGCGAGGCCGTAGTGGCCTTCGAGTTGGCCCGGGCCTGCCTGGAGAAGTTCGGCGGCGACAGCCTGGAAGAATTCCTTGATAATTACCGGCGTTACCTGGAAAGGATCAACGGAGGCCCGGCGGGCGACTGATTGTTAAGCATACCGTGTGCTGACCGGGGACCGGCGAACGAAAAAAGGGGGACGGCCGCGTTGCGCAATGTAGTGCTGATCGGTTTTATGGGTACTGGAAAGTCGACGATCGGGCGGCGCCTGGCCCGCGTGCTGGATCGGCCTTTTATGGACACCGACGCCGAGATCGAGCGGCTGGTGGGAAAACCGGTCAGCCGGATCTTCAAGGAAGACGGGGAGATCCGTTTTCGATCCGAGGAGACGCTTTTGTGCCGGAAACTGGCCGCACCGCAGGGGCTGGTCGTGGCCACCGGCGGGGGGATTGTGCTCGATCCGGATAACGTTCGGAACCTGCGTGCCGGCGGGGTGTTGATCGCCCTTACGGCCGATCCCGCGGTCATCTACGACCGCGTGCGGCGGAAAGAAAACCGCCCTTTGCTGCACGGAGACGTCCGTGGTCGCATTGACGAACTCCTGCAGGCGCGGGCGGGCGCTTACGACGTGGCTGAACTCACCATAGATACCGGGAAACACACGCCGGCGGAAACCGTCCGGCTGATTCTGAACTATCTCAAGGAGCGAAACTATCTTGACCCGTGAGCTGATCGTGGGCCTGAAGTCCCGGAGCTACCCGATCGGCAGTGCAGGGATGTTTTTGGGGCTCAAACCTCTATGGCCTCCTAATCAATGTGGAGCAAATCCTTGTGCTGTGTTAAGATCAATATTAACAGGGGCGGCGGGGGTTGAACTTTCCGGGAAACTATTGTCTTGTCAGAGGGGGGGGTTGCCCGGTGGCGATTAGTGCGCACCAGCGACCTCTTGGCGATATCCTGGTAGAAAGTGGGTTTATCACGCGCGAGCAGCTGGAAGAGGCCTTAAGGGTGCAACGCCAGACCGGCCAACGTCTCGGAAAGGTTTTAGTCGACCTGGGGTACGTGACCGAAGACGTCATCCTTGAAGTGCTGGAATACCAACTGGGCATTCCCCGCGTGAGCTTGGCCGATATAACGCCGGATGCTGAACTGGTTAGCAGTTTTCCCGAACCGCTGGTGCGGCGCCACAAGGTGGTGCCGGTCAAGAAAGAAGGCAACCGGGTAATCACCGCGCTGGCGGATCCGCTGAATGTTGTAGTCATTGACGACCTGCGGGTGGCGACCGGCTACGACATATACCCCGTAATGGCCACAGAGCGGGAAATAGAAGAAGCCATTGAGCGGTTTTTTGGCCCCGCCGGGATGCAAAGAGCGGTACAAGAGATTGCCGCCGGCACGCCGGCAGAGGAAGAGCTGCCTGCGCGCACCGAAGAGGTAACAGCTGTAGACGCCCCTGTGGTGCGTCTGGTTAACTCCCTTGTTGAGGGTGCAATTAACCAAAGGGCGAGTGATATTCACATCGAGCCGCAAGAAAACAAGGTGCGGGTTCGTTACCGGATCGACGGCGTTTTGCGCGAGGTGATGAGTTTACCGGCGCGCATCCAGTCCGCGGTTATTTCCAGAATCAAAATTATGGCGGGTATGGATATCGCCGAAAAAAGAATACCCCAAGACGGTCGGGTGCAGCTAAAACACGCGGACCGGGAAATTGACCTCCGGATTTCTACCATGCCCACCGTCTTCGGGGAAAAGGCAGTGCTTCGCTTGCTGGATAAAAGTGTTGCGCTTCTAAAACTTGACCGGTTGGGTTTTTCGCCGGATAATCTGGCCCGCTTTCAAAACCTTATTCGCGGCGCTTACGGCATGCTTTTATTGACGGGACCCACGGGCAGCGGCAAGACCACTACCCTTTATGCCGTTTTGAACGAGCTGAACAGACCGGAGAAAAACATTATCACCATCGAGGACCCGGTTGAGTACTCGCTGCCAGGCATTAATCAGACGGGTGTGGCCCCTAAAGCCGGCTTGACATTTGCGGTCGGCTTGCGGGCGATCTTGCGCCAGGACCCCGATATTGTAATGGTAGGGGAAATCCGAGACCGGGAAACGGCCGAAATTGCGATCCGGGCCGCTAATACGGGCCACCTGGTGTTGTCTACCTTGCATACCAACGATGCCGCCGCGGCTTTCACCCGCCTGATTGACATGGGGATCGAGCCCTTCCTGGTTGCTTCCTCAGTGCGGGGTGTGGTGGCGCAGCGGTTGGTAAGGGTCATCTGTACTCGTTGCCGCACGGCTTACCCGGTGGAGCCCGGAGCACCGGAGCGGGTTTTTCTAGGCGTGCCCGACGACCAGCCGCTCACTCTCCACCGCGGTCGCGGGTGCGGCGCGTGCGGGCATACCGGTTACCGGGGACGGACGAGTATCCAGGAAGTGTTGTCGGCCACAAGGGAGATCAAGGCTTTGGCCAACGCCAAGGCGCCGGCGGACGAGATCAAACGGCAGGCGGTCCGGGAAGGAATGGTGCCGTTAAAGGAAGACGGCATCCGCAAGGTTCTGGCGGGCACCACAACCGTGGACGAGATTATCCGCGTGGCCTATGCCGTGGAGTAAAGGCTCGCTCTTGAGCGGATTTCGGCGTAAAAGTAGGCCCTCTGGCTTAGCGAGGAGTTGAGAGTATGCCCTGGCGGATTCCGGAGCTCTTATCCCTGGCGGCGCGCCTGAATGCTTCTGACGTGCACTTGACCACCGGCAGTCCTCCGGCCTTGAGACTGTACGGCGAGCTCTTGCCTTTAAATGCGCCGGAGTGGGGCGAGTTGGAGTTGCCCCCGGAGAAGAAGTCTCCGTTAACCGCCGCAGAGACGGACGCGATGGCCAGGGAAATTATGGGACAGTACCGTTACGATCAATTCCTGCAAACAGGTGAAATAGACTTCGCCTATGCCCTGCCGGAAGGGGGCCGTTTTCGGGTCAATGCTTACCGCCAGCGGGGGTCGACGGCCCTGGTGCTCCGGCTTATCCCCGCGTCAATTCCGGCGCTGGCGGAACTGGGTCTGCCCGCGGTGGTCGGCGAGCTGGCCAAGAAGCCCCGCGGCCTGGTGCTGGTTACCGGACCTACGGGAAGCGGCAAGACCACAACGCTGGCGGCCATGGTGGACCTCATAAACGAAACGAAACGCTGCCACATCATCACCCTCGAAGATCCCATCGAGTACGTTCACCGGCACAAAAAAAGCCTGGTGAACCAGCGGGAGATCGGCCAGGACTCGCTTTCCTTCGCGGCGGCCCTGCGCGCAAGCTTACGGGAGGACCCCGACGTCATCCTGGTGGGCGAGATGCGGGACCTGGAGACCATCGCCACGGCGATCACGGCGGCGGAGACGGGTCACCTGGTTCTGGCCACCCTGCACACTTCCGGTGCCGCGCAAACTATAGACCGAATTATCGACGTGTTCCCGCCCCACCAGCAGCAGCAGGTCAAGGTGCAGCTGGCCAACGTGCTCGAGGGGGTGATTTCGCAAATTTTACTGCCGCGCATCGACCGGCCCGGGCGCGCGGCCGCCGTGGAGGTCATGGTGGCCACGTATGCCATCCGTAATCTCGTCCGGGAAGGAAAGACCCACCAGATCGTCTCGCAGATGCAGACCGGGGGCCGTTACGGTATGCAGACTTTCGACTCCGCCTTGCGGGATTTATATAGGGCGGGGATCATCAGCCGGGAAGAGGCGGTGGCGTGGAGCCGCGACCCCAACTTTGAGCGTTCCCTGCTGTAAGGTAGGTCGAAATTTCGACTTTTGGCAGGAAACTGGCTGGATTTGCCGAAATAAAGTTGACTGTCATTATCGACCATGGTAAAGTTAACGTTGTTCGGATGCGTTTGGCTGAATATCTAAGCGGTTGGCTGGCCGCGAAAAGGCAAGCCCGCCGCGAGGCGGGGGCGTAAAGTCTCGGGCCCGGCGTTTGGAGTGGCTGAGTCGCCGGGCGGCCGGGCTGCCGAAGACCAGGCGGGCGAACGAGCGGGGTTGCCTGCCTCTGCTTTTGGAGGTGGTGCATGTGCGTTAGCATGCGGCCAGGCTTAACTTGGCGGCAAGCATAAGGATAAAGAACCATTCTGAAAAATCAAGGAGGGAGAGCGGTTTATGTGGTCGAGACTGAGCAAACGGGCCCGCGACCGGCGGGGTTTCAGCCTGGTGGAGCTCCTGGTGGTCATCGCCATCATCGGCATCCTGGCCGCCATTATCGTTCCCAACGCTTTTAAGGCGGTGGAAAAGGGCAAGGTGGCGGCGACCGTGGCAGACTTGAAAGCATTCAAAACGGCGGCCCTGAACTATTATGCTGACACCGGCGTGTGGCCAGAGGATAAGGGCCGAGGTGTAGACCCCGGGTTTATGACTGATCCGGGCGTAGACGGCTGGAACGGCCCTTACCTGGAGCGCTGGCCTGAAAAGACACCTTTTGGTGGGGAATATGACTGGGAAAACTGGCCTGACAGAATCGCAGTCACCATTCGTGACGCTTCTGCTTTGACAGAGGATCTTATGAAGAAGATTGACAGCGATATGGATGATGGTGAGCTAACTACAGGAAACGTAAGAAAGGACGATGGTGGACTCCAGATGATAATCCTGTGGAAGTAAGTATAACTCCTTGCGCTGGGAGCGGTTGCGAGATAAAGAGATAAAATATAAGGAAATAAAGGAGATAGCTAAGTAATGTTCGGTTTGCTGGATCTGCGCCGCGACAAACGCGGCTTCACCCTGGTGGAGCTCCTGGTGGTCATCGCCATCATCGGGGTGCTGGCGGCCATTATTATTCCCAGCGCTTTTAAGGCGGTGGAAAAGGGCAAGGTGGCGGCGGCAGAAGCGGATTATAAGGCGATTAAAGCGGCGGCGCTGAATTATTATACGGACGTAGGTGAGTGGCCGGAACATCAAACAGCTAACTCAGATCCCGGGTTCACCACCAATGTTGGTAACAAAACTGGTTGGAACGGCCCTTACCTGGAACGCTGGAAAGAGAAAAACCCGTGGGGCGGAGATTATAAATTCCAGAATGGCACATATATCGACTGGGGTGGAACCGACTCTAAAGATCCAGCAGTGTATCTTAAATTGACTGGTGTTCCCTTAAGTGCCGCAAACAAAATAGTAAGTGATCTTGGTGATAGTGTAGTCAAGTTCACCAATGAGACTAGTACTACCACCGATGTCAACATACTGATAGCGCTTAAATAGGAACTGTTAGAACGTGTTCCTGCTGTTGTATCTTGCTTTTCTGTCGGGTAAAAGAGCGGCTGGAACCGGTCACTAGCTGGTCGCTCGAGTAAAAGCAGTGAGCCTGCAACGGCGATATTGAGCGGTCGGAGCAGCCTGCCTGCGGCGTTCAGGCGCCGGGGGCAGGCTATCCGGCCCCACCTTAATCCGCCCCGTCTCTTTTCCGGCAGGGGGTAGATTGTTAGCAGATGCCTTTTCTTCTGGGGAGGACGTGAGCCGGTGAGGTTTGGTCTATCAAACCTGCGCTGCGACCGGCGGGGCTTCACGCTGGTGGAGCTTTTGGTGGTCATCGCCATCATCGGGGTGCTGGCAGCGATCATCACTCCGAACGCCTTCAGGGCGGTTCATAAGGCAAAAATTGCCAGGGCCATCAATGATTTAAAAGCTATTGCCGCGGCGGCAACGCAGTTTTATGTTGATGTGGGAACGTGGCCCAGCGATGCTGAAGGTGCTGATCCCGGCCTTGTTACCAAGCCGGCTGATGCCGGGAAAGGCGATGGGATGAACTTCGGGTATACGACTGACCTCGACAACTGGGACGGTCCTTATCTGGAAAAGTGGCCTTTGGAAAGTCCACTGGGCGGCGTGGGCCCCCTGGAAAATGACGGTGCTTACGGCTGGCATTTGGGGGCAAAGCATCCCAGCTGGGAAGGGCCGGCTTACTGCTGTGCCGCCGAGTTGCGTGGCGTGCCGAAAGATATTTTTCAGCAGATCGACAAGATTGTCGACGGCGGCGATGGCTGGACAAAAGGGAAGATAAGGTCCTGGGGCGACCCGGCCAACGTAGACTCCTTGCAGTATGTGGTAAGTGAGTGGAATTAGTAAAAAATTGGCGAAAGATGTTGTCAAGTTTACCGGGACTATTTTGATTTTAAGCACCGGTAAGGTGCTTGCTCGTGGCGCAAGATTGCTTGTATTGGTGAATGGTATTTTGCAGATTTAATTAAAGAGAAAAAGTCATGTTCTTGTTTTTCTTCTTAGTTGGTCTTTTTATCGGCAGTTTCCTCAACGTGGTCATCCACCGGCTGCCGCGGGGGGAGTCGGTGGTCCACGGGCGATCTCACTGTCCCGCCTGCGGGTACGTACTGGCCTGGTACGATCTCGTACCGGTGGTAAGTTACCTTGCCTTGCGGGGTAGATGCCGCTCCTGCGGCACGCCCATTCGGGTGCGGTATCTCCTGGTGGAATTGTTGACCGGCGCGGTGTTTGCCGCGCTGTTTTACCATTTTGGGCCAACCCCGGCGCTCGTCAAGTATCTTTTCCTCGCCGGCGTTTTGCTCGCGGCCGCCTTTATCGATCTGGAGCACTACCTGATCCCCAACCGCCTGGTGCTGGCCGGGCTGGCGGGCGCCGTGATTCTGGGTTTCGTGGCCCGGGACGTGGACCTCTGGTCGGCGCTGGCGGGAGGCGCGGCGGGAGCAGGGTTTTGGGCCGTGGTGGCCGTAATTAGTAAAGGTGGGGTGGGCGGTGGGGACGTGAAGCTGGCCGGAGTGGCCGGGTTTTTTGTCGGTTGGCCGTCTATCGCGCTGGCCCTATTTCTAACCGTGGCGGCCGGCGGTTTGGCCGCCGCCGTACTTTTACTGCTGAAAATAAAGGGGCGGAAAGACCCCATGCCGCTGGCCCCGTTCATCGCGGCGGGCACGCTGGCCGCCATCCTCTGGGGCCCGGCTGTCTTCGGCTGGTACCGGCAGGTTTTCCTGGTTTGAATCTGGAGAGGGGGCGGGCAAGTGGCCGTTTTCCAGAAAAAAAGGCGCGCGGGCCGGGGTGGTTTCACACTGGTGGAGGTGCTGATCGCCGTCCTGGTGCTCACGGTGGCGATTGTGCCCCTGATGACCGCCTATATTCACGGGGCGCGCTGGACGGCCGAAGCGCGGGATCTGATCACGGCCGTGAACCTGGCCCAGGGCAAGCTGGAGGAATTGAAGAACAGGGCCTACCATAGCCTGGAAGCGGGCGAGCCCACCGACCCCGAAGGGCCGCCGGGTTCTTTCCCCGGCCATCCGGAGTATGTTTACCGGGTGGCCGTCTTCGAAACCGACCTGTCCGGAGACGGAGAGCCGGACGTGAAAACGGTAACGGTGGCCGTCTACGAGGCCGCGCATGGGGCCGATGAGGTCGTCTCTTTGACCATGGACAGGGGGAAGTGGCGGTGAGGCGGGGGCGCGCAGGGGACGGCGGTTTTACCCTGGTGGAGGTCGTCGTGGCCGTGTTGATCTTCAGCCTGGTGCTGGGGGCGGTGCTGGGCCTGTACCAGCAGGGTGTGCTGTCCTGGCACCGGGAAGCAGCACGGGTTGACGTCCAGGAAAACCTCCGGCTCGGCCTGGACCGGATGAGCAGGGAGCTGAAAGCCGCGGTGCGGTTAGACGAGGCGCAGAGTGCCGCGGTTGGGTTTGAAGCTGCTGACGGGCGGCGTGTGCGCTACTATCACATGGCGGATAAGAAACAGTTGATGCGCGAGGTCGACGGCGGGCACAATCCGGTGGCCAGTTGCGTGACGGCTTTACTCCTGACGTATTACGACCAGGCGGGCCAAGAACTTGATCCGCCGGTGGCGGAAGAGAAGTTGAGTAGTATTCGCCTGGTCCGGATCACCCTCACCGGGCAAAAAGGTGACGAACCTGCAATCACGATGAGCACGGCGGTGCGGATAAGGACCCTCGGCTGAGGAGGGGGGCAAAGCGTTTGCGGCGGAAAAACACCGGGTCGGAGCGGGGGAGGCGCGCGGAACGGGGACAGGTTCTCGTCCTGGTGATACTTGTGCTGCTTGTCGTCGCCGTACTCGGGAGCGCAGTGGTGACGCTGGCGGCAAGCCACCGGCTCTCCAGCGCCCGGCAGGCAAGCCTTGTGCAGGCCTACTACGCAGCGGACGCCGGCGCAGAAAGGGTCCTGGCGCGGATCAGGCACGAGCCCGGTTGGTTTGACGGGTTACCCTTTAATGATGAGCAAACCGTTTTTTCGCACGTACCTTACGCCGGCGGAGAAATCCAGGAGGTAACGCTGAAGAAGGTTCCGGCAGGAATGGCGACGCGTGTCGAGATAACCTCCCTCGGAATAGACGGCCCGCGGGAAAAACCTTTGGCGCGGAAGACGCTGGAAGTGTGTGCCCTGGTGTTCCCGCCGTCCGATCTGCTCAGGGGCGTGAGCATATTGCCGGAGAATCCCACCAGTCTTAGCCTCAAGGGAAATTTTTTTCTTGAACCGGCGGAGGGCGTTGGCGGCGTAAAATTCGTTTTAAACGGTGATCTCGACCTGGGAGGAAATAGTTACATAAACGGCGATGCTTATGCTTCGGGAACGGTTGAGGTTGGGGGAGCGGGCGAAATAACGGGAGAAATCCATGAGCACTACCCCGGCATACCCGCTTTCCCGGTGATCGAGGAAGAGTGGTACCGGACCGAAGCAAAAGAAAAAGGCCAGCACTACCCGGGCGACGCGGTGCTGGGGGGGAAGTCGGGGGTCACTTCGTACGCCGGCATTTACTTCGCCGAGGGGACAATCGAGATTTCGGGGGAGTACAGCGGCCGGGCGGTTATCGTGGCCAAGGGCGGGATCACGGTCGAAGGAGATCTTGAGGCCCAAAGCGAAAACGACCTCCTCGTTTTGATTTCCCTTGCTGACGTTTCTATTAAAAACTTTAACGTTGACGCGGTGGTCATTGCCGCTGACACCTTCAAGGCTTGGGGTAACGCGACCCTTAACGGCGCCCTGATTGCGCGCGGGCTCGATCTCCCGGGCGCGGGCGCAGGCGCAGGCGCGGGCGCAGGGACGGTTGAGATTGTCTGCAACCCCGGGCGGAACCTGCCGCCGGAGGTCGCGCAAGGTGTTCCTCCGAGTATAAAAATCGAGTCCTGGCGGGAACGGTATCCAGTATTGTAAGAAGGGGACGGTAATGTTCGGGGCTTTGGGTAGGCTACGGCGTATAAGAGCGCATAAGACCGGTCGCTTCACGGGCGTTGATCTCAGTCCACCGTATATCAGGGTGGCCGAGGTCTGCCTTACCCGAGATGGGCTCGCGGTAACCGCTGCCGGTCAGTTTTCCCTCCCGTTTTCCGTACATGATGAAGTCATCTTTGCGGAAGAGATGGCCGGCGCGCTAGCGAGAGCCGTACAAAATGCGGGCGCCGGTACTAGCTACGTCGTTACGGCTATCCCGGGGGAGAAGGTTATTACGCGCCACATCCGCATTCCTCCTGTGCCGCCGAAGGAAATCGCGCAGGTGCTCAAGTGGGAGGCAGAGCGCTATATTCCCTTACCGGTTAGTGATTTAATTATCAGGCACGTTAATCTCGGGGAAGTTAATGGTGCTCACGGACCAGAGTTACACTTATTGCTGGCCGCCGTACCCGAAACTCTGGCGCGGGAATGCCACCGCTGCTTTACGGAAGCCGGATTGCGCCTGGTGGCTGTTGACTTGCGGTCCCTGGCTTTGTGGCGGGTTTTTGCCGGGCTATCCGGGGACGGACCCCAGGACCCTTCGACTTGTGCCGTGCTCAATATCGATGTGTCCTACTCCCAACTAGTGGTTGTACGGGAGGGACGCCTGCAATACACGCGGTCCTTACCGCAGGGCCTCCAGGTAGCGGCTGAGGTTGATGAAAAAGATGGTGCGCGCGGATCCGACCAAAAAGAAGACGTTATTTACCGGGCCGCCCTGGAAGAGTTGGCCCGCGAAGCGCAACGCTCGTTTAGCTGGTACCAGGCCCAGGATCGGGAACATCCGGTTACTAAAATAGTTCTCACCGGGGTGGGGAGCAGAATCCAGGATGTGGGTCCTTATCTCGCCGACCGGCTGGGTATACCGGTGGTAATGGATGAGCCTCCGGTCCAAATTAAGACCCAAGGTGATTACGATCCCGCATTTGCCCTTGCCATCGGCCTTGCCCTGTGGGGGGTCCAATAACGTAGCGAACCGGTTACGCGAAAGGAAGGGGAGGTCTTGACGCTAAAGAAAGTAGCTGTTAACCTCGGCCGGCACAGTTACCTGGTCTGGATCGGTACGGAATTACTCCCCCGTTTGGGCGAGTTCTTGCGCGCCAGCTTCACCGCGTCAAAGGTCCTGGTTATTACCAACCCCAGGGTGCGGGGCCTTTACGGAAACGTGGTCGAAAGAGGTTTAGGCCGGGCGGGGTGGGATACCGTCTGGGCCGAGATGCCGGACGGTGAGGAGTACAAGACGCTGGCCACCGTACAGTGTTTCTACGACCTGGCGCTGGCCAAGGAACTGGACCGGGCGTGCCCGGTGGTTGCTCTTGGAGGCGGCGTCGTGGGAGATACGGCGGGGTTCTTTGCGGCTACCTACCAGCGCGGCGTGCCCTTTATCCAGGTGCCGACCACGCTGTTGGCCCAGGTGGATGCCAGCGTGGGTGGCAAGGTGGGGGTTAACCACCCCCGGGGCAAGAACATGATCGGGGCCTTCTACCAGCCCCGGCTGGTGGTCGCCGATCTGGATACGCTGGCCACCCTGCCCGCGCGTGAAATCAGGGCCGGTTTGGCCGAAGTCATCAAGTACGGGGTCATCAAGGATGCTGTTTTCTTTGCCTGGCTGGAGGAGAGCATTGACCGCCTCCTACGGCTTGAACGGGACGCGCTGGCACAAGCCGTGGCCACCTCTTGTCGCCTCAAGGCGGCGGTGGTGGAGGAAGACGAAGTGGAAACGGGCCACAGGCAGATTCTGAACTACGGACATACCGTGGGTCACGCTTTGGAGGCCCTGACCGGCTACCGGGTGTACCACCACGGTGAAGCGGTGGCCATCGGGATGGCGGTAGCCGCCCGGCTCGCTGTAGCGATGGGGCTTCTGGCGGAGGAACAGGCGGTCAGGATTACCGCTCTTCTCCAGCGTGCAGGTCTGCCCAGCAGGGTTCCGGCGAAATTTTCTGCGGATGAGCTGGTCAAAGCGATGCGCCTCGACAAGAAGGCGCGCGGCGGCGAGCTTACTTTTGTGCTGCCGGAAGCAATCGGTAGAGTACGCCTTGTCCCGCGAGTCGACGCCCAGCTCGTAAAGTCTGTTTTGTCGGTTTGTTGATCGACCCGGCATGTCCAGGTTTCGACTTTTAGCAGGAACCCGCAAGGAATTTACCGAAATAATCCCGGTAGTGTATTTTGGCAAACCTTAAACGGCGGGATCAAATGTGCCTGAGACTTTTGTGTACCGGGCCCGCGACCTGACCGGTCGCTTGGTCCGGGGACAGCTAGAGGCCGAAAGTGAAGCCCGGGCGGTAGCGCTTTTGCGGGAACAAAACTATGTCGTTGTTGATCTTCAGGCGGCGCCGGCCGGGGCAAAGATCGGGTTCGGGCATGCCGTTCTGCGGGAGCGGCCGGTGGGGGCCCGCAGTCTGGCGGTTTTCTGCCGCCAGCTGGCGACGCTGATCGAAGCGGGCGTGCCGCTGTTAAGCGCGCTCGTGACGCTGGGGGAGCAGACGGAGGACCGGGTTCTGCGCCGGGCAGTGGCCGGGGTGGCGGAACATTTGCGGGGCGGGCGCGGCCTGGCCGAGGCGCTGCGGTTTTACCCGCGGGTTTTCCCGCCGTTGATGACCAACATGGTTGAGGCCGGCGAGGTGGGCGGCGTGCTCGACCGCGTACTGGAGCGCTTGGCGCTGCACTTTGAAAAGGAACACGCGCTTGCCAGCAAGATCAAGTCTGCGGTTACCTATCCGGCCGTGGTGATTTCCGTTGCCGTTCTGACCCTGCTGGTGATGGTTACCTTTGTGCTGCCGGCGTTCACCGACATGCTTTACGCGCTTGACGTACCAATGCCCCTGCCCACCCGGTTGGTGATCGCCCTGAGTGAGGGCTTGCGCATGTACTGGTATCTGCTGCCGGTTGTGGTTGCGGGCTTGTTTGTTGCCTTGCGGGTGGCGTATACCTCACCGCGCGGGCGCAAGCACTGGGACCGCCTGGTTCTCCGGCTGCCGGTTTTTGGGAAATTGGTGCACAAGACCATCATCGCCCGTTTCTGCCGCACCCTGGGCACGCTCTTGCGCGGCGGGGTGCCGATTCTGCGTGCCCTGGATGTTGTGCGGGCGGTGGCGGGGAACACGCTGGTCGTTCAGGCCGTTGAGGAGGCGGCGGTCAACGTCCGGGCGGGAGCCAGCCTCGCGGAGCCCATGGCGCGAAGCGGGGTTTTCCCGCCCCTGGTCACCCAGATGATCACGGTTGGGGAAGAAACCGGGGCCCTCGACACCATGCTGGAGCGGGTCGCGGCCTTTTATGAGAGTGAGGTGGAGACCCTTGTGGCCCGCCTGGCCTCGTTAATCGAGCCGGTGCTGATCGTCGGACTGGGGGCCATCGTGGGCTTCATCGTAATTGCGATCCTGTTGCCGTATTTCCAGATGCTGGGAAGCTTGTAGTAAGGGCCCTCCCCAGCGGCTTCTGATCTACGGCCGGCTTGGTGGTGCTTACCTTGCGCTCGAGTCGGCGTCAGGTTATGGTGAGGGGAAGGCGGGGCGCAAGTTTTGGGAAGCTTGAAAAGTAGTTGTCCGGGGATGAGGGGCCATACACTGCTCGAGGTTGTCGTCGTGCTGCTGATAGTGTCTACGGTGCTGGCTGTTGCTGGGCCCGAACTCGCGAAGCCGCTTGCCGCCGCCCGCCTGGAGACCGTGGCCCGGCAGATGGCGGCGGACATCCGGGCGGTGCAGCAAAGGGCCCTTAATGAGGAAAGCGCGGCCTATTTTATCCGGTTTTACCCCTATGGCGCCCGGTACGAGGTTAGAAAAGCGGATCATCCGACGTACGTGGTGCTGGACAAGGTAACCCTGCCCGGCACCGTTGAGCTGGTGGGAACCACTTTCAGTCAAGACTGGCTGGCGTTTGCGGCGGGTGGTGCGCCCGTCCAGGGTGGCACCGTAATGCTGCGGGATCAATGGTCGGGACGTTTGCGCTACGTGATTGTTACTCCCGTCACGGGGAGGGTGCGGGTAAGTGACAGACCCCCGGAAAACTGGGAAAAATAGCTCGCGGCCGCCTCCACGGAAGGTGTTGGATTAATGTACAAGGTCAACCTGCTCCCGCCGGAGCTTGCCACCGAAAGAAGAAAACAGAGCCTTGCGGACCTGCTGCCCGCCATTGCCTGGCGCGCCGGGGCGGCGGTGGTGGTGCTTGGCTACAGCACCTTCCTTTTCACCCTGTTTTCAGCCAAGGGCGTCCTGGAGGAAAGACGGACGACGCTTGAACGTTTAGCCCCCGAGGTTGCCGCTGCTCGGGAACTGCAGCAGGAGCGGGAAAGAGCGGAGGCCGTGTTGGCGGCATGGCGGAAGGTGCTCTTGGAGCGCGAGGATTTGGTCTACATCCTGGAAGACGTCAACGCCGGCGTTCCCGCTGCGGTCTGGCTCACGGCCCTGGAAATCGCCCCGGGAGAGGAAACGGAGGCGGACGAGCAGTATCCCCGGCCCTCGATCCTGCGGATCGAGGGCCGCAGCCGGTCGCTGGCGGCGGTGGGCGCCTTTGTGCAGAATTTGAACCGGATGCCTCATTTCTCCAGCGTGGGGTTGCAGGAAGTCCGGGAAGAAGGTGATGGTGTCCTATCCTTCAAAATAAGCACTCAATTGGCGAGGAGCAGCGAAAATGTGGCCGCGCCTGATTAAACGGGAGCGGGAGCGGAAACTGGCTCTGGTGCTGGGCGCAAGCATAGCGGCGGCGCTGTTTTACTTGTATTTGTTGTCTCCCCAGCTGGCTGCCCTCGGGGAGATCCGGCGCGAAGTCGCCGCCGTGGAGCGGGAGCTGGCCGCGGCCGAAAGCATTCTCGCCAGGGCGTCTGCCCAGCGGGAGGCGCTGGCGCGAGCCGAAGCGGAGTTGCAGCAGCTGCGGGATCTTTTTGCTGCGGACGTGCAGGACGGGGCGCTGATCGTCGACGTCGGCCTGCGGGCAGCCGAGGACGGGGTGCAAATCGTCCTTTTCCGGCCGTTGCCAATTGTGGAGGCGGATCACCTGTTGACCTTGCCGCTCGAGATCGGGGTGCGGGGCGCGTACCCCGCGGTGCTGAACTACCTGAAAAGCCTGCAGAGTCTGCCGAACATTTCGGAAATCCGGCAGCTGTCCGTGCGGGAGGAAAACCAGTCGTCTCCCGCAGTGGTCCGGGCGGACCTCCTGCTCTTGGTCTATGCCGATCCGTCGCCTGCGGGGCGCCGCCAGCTTGCCGAGATGGGACACTGGTTGACGGGGCGCTACAACGCTTTCCAGCCGTCTGTTGGTTCTCCCGCGCCGGAGGTCGGGCCGGTGCCCGCCGGGCCGGAGCTCGGGCTGTACCCGCTTAAGTAACGTGAATGCCCGGTCATATTCTAACTCCGGTTAGAAAAAGCTATACCCGACAGCTAAAAAATCAAGCCAACCCTGCGCACGCTTTGCGGGTAGGGGGAGGTGTTCTGCTTTGATAGATAAGGAGTTGCTAAAGGAAACACTGGCGGCGGCCTTGGCGTGCGGGGGCGATTTCGCGGAGGTTTTCGTTGAATCCCGCCAGGTTACCGGCATCGGGTTGGAGGGCGGTAAGGTGGAGCGCATGCAGTCGGGTGCCGAAGCCGGAGCGGGGGTCCGGGTGCTGGCCGGCGAGGCCACGGCCTACGCGCACACCAACGACTTGAGCCGCGACGGGCTCCTGCGCGCGGCGCGCATCGCCGCGCGAGCGCTGGACCAGGGGCTAAAAAAGTATATAACCCTGGATCTGACCACCTTGCGGCCGCCGGTAAGCTTTGCGGTGCAGCAGCCGCCCGAAACCGTACCGGCCGCGCGCAAGGCCGAGATGGTTATGGCCGCCGATCAAAGTGCCCGTGCTGTTGATGAAGCGGTGATCAAGCAGGTCATGGTCGGCTACGGCGACCTGGTGCAGGACGTGGTGATCGCCAACAGCGCCGGCGTACACGTCGAAGACCGGCGGGTGCGAACCAGGGTGGTGGTCAATGCGGTGGCTGCCGCCAACGGCGTGATGCAGACCGGCACCGAAGCCGCGGCAGGAGTTATGGGTTTTGAGTTGTGTGAACGTCACGATCCGGCGGAAATGGGGGCGGTAGCGGCCCGGCGGGCCAAAGCCCTGTTGACGGCCAAGCCGGCCCCTTCCGGGCGTATGCCGGTGGTGCTCGCGGGGACCGCCGGCGGGACCATGGTCCACGAGGCCTGCGGCCACGGCCTGGAGGCCGACCTGGTGCAGAAGGGGCTCTCGGTTTACGGCGGTAAACTGGGCCAGGAGGTGGCCGCCCCGTCCGTGACCGTGGAGGACGATCCCACCCTGCCCGGCCGGTATGGTTCCTATGCTTTCGACGACGAGGGTACTCCCGCCCGCCCGGTGACGCTGATCAAAAACGGGGTGCTGGTGGACTACCTCTATGACCGGCTTTCGGCGACCAAGGACAAGCGGGAGTCAAACGGCCACGGGCGGCGGGAGTCCTACCATCACAAGCCGCTTCCGCGCATGGGCAACACCTACATCGCGGCGGGACGGGACGACCCGGAGGAAATCATTCGAGAAGCCGGCGAAGGGCTGCTGGTCCGCAAGATGGGCGGCGGGCAGGTAAACACCACTACCGGGGACTTCGTGTTTGAGGTGGCCGAGGGCTACCTGATCCGCGACGGAGAGATCGGCCCCATGGTCCGGGGCGCGACCCTGACCGGTAACGGTCCGGAGGTGCTGCGCCGGGTGTCGATGGTCGGCGGCGACCTCGGTTTTACCATCGGTACCTGCGGCAAAGACGGGCAGGGCGTGCCGGTGAGCGACGCCCAGCCCACCATGCTGCTGGGCCGCCGCGGCGAGGACGCCCCGATCGTGGTCGGCGGCACTCAGGCCACCGGCGCCGACCGCGCCTCACGGGCGGTGGAAGCACTGGATCCGTGGGGGCCGGAGTTCCGGCTGCGGCGCATACGGCGGCTGTAACCAACTTTTTTCCGAAAAAATAACCGGGCCAAGGGAGACTAACGGCCAAAGGATTTGGGGGAAAGGAAGCGCATCACATTATGTCAAACGCAGATTTCCTCTCGATCGCCGGGGCCGGCGTCGAAACGGCTCTGAGGGCGGGGGCCGACGCCGCGGAGGCTTTCGTGACCAGCGGCACCAGTATTGAAATCGACGTGCGGGACGGCGAGGTGGACACCATCAAGAGCGCCGCCGAAAAGGGCTTGGGCCTGCGGGTTCTTCGCGGACGGCGGACCGGCTTTTCCTACACGACCGACCTGTCGCCCCGCGGTTTGGCGGCGGTGGCGCAGCGGGCGGTGGCCAACGCGGGACTCACGGCTGCGGACGAATTTACCCGCCTGCCGGAAGCGGCGCCGGGTTATCCCGAAGTAGACGTTTTCGATCCGGCGCTTCCCGGAAAACAAATCGAGGAAAAGATCGGTCTGGCGCGGCGTATGGAGGCCGCGGCGCGGGCCTACGACCCCCGGGTCACGATCGTCGAGAGTGCCACTTACCAGGACGGCACGGTGGAAGTGGGCCTGGTGAACAGTAACGGCGTATCCGCCTACTACCAAGGCTCCGTATGTGGGCTGTCTATCGCTTTGACGGCCCGGGAGAAAGACGATCACCAAACCGGTTTCGCCATGGATTTCCGGTTGCGCTTCGCCGAGCTGGAGCCGGAAGCCGTGGGCCGGGAAGCGGCCGCAAGAGCGGTCCGGATGTTGGGCGCGCAGCCCCAGAAGGGCCTCGAGGCGCCGGTGGTTTTCGATCCCTTCGTGATGGTCAGCCTGTTGGGGGTGCTGGCCCCGGCACTGACGGCGGAGGCCGTGCAGAAGGGCCGTTCCCTCTTTGCCGGCCGGGTGGGCCAACGCGTAGCCTCGGAATTGGTCACCATCGTGGATGACGGCACGCTGGCCGGGGGCGTTCGCTCGGCACCCTTTGACGGTGAAGGGGTGCCTTCGTCCCGGTCGGTTTTGATCGAAAAAGGTTACTTGCGGGGTTATCTCCACAACACTTACACGGCGGCCAAAGACGGGGTGGTGTCCACCGGTAACGGGGTACGGGCTTCCTTCAAGGGCGGCCCCGAAGTGGGCCCCACCAATTTCTACCTGGAACCGGGAGACAAAAGTCCCGCAGAAATCATCGGCGAGATATCATCCGGGCTTTACGTGGGTGAAGTTCTGGGCATGCACACCGCCAACCCGATCTCGGGGGACTTTTCCGTCGGCGCCACGGGGTTCTGGATTGAGCAGGGTAAAATGTCGTATCCGGTCCGGGGCCTGGCGATCGCCGGAAATATCCGCGAGCTTTTGGACGCGGTAGATGCCGTCGGCCGCGACCTGCGCTTTTTCGGGGGCAAAGGCGCCCCGACCGTGCGGGTCCGCAAACTCGCTGTCAGCGGCTGAAAGGGAGACTTAAAGGAGCAAGGTCATGCGCGTACTGGTATTGCACGGACCGAACCTGAATCTATTGGGTACCCGGGAAACCGCGATCTACGGGACGGCGTCCCTCGAGGACATTGACGCGCGGCTAAAGGCCCTGGCGGCCGAACTCGGCATCGAAGTGGAATGCTTTCAATCTAACTCGGAGTCCGTCCTGATCGAGCACCTGCATGCCGCCCGGGGGCGCTTTGACGCCGTCGTTTTCAACCCGGCCGCCTTTACCCATTACAGCATCGCCCTGCGGGATGCCGTGGCGGCCGTCGGACTGCCGGTGGTGGAGGTGCACCTGTCCAACATCCACGCCCGGGAAGATTTCCGGCGGCGTTCGGTGATCGCCCCGGTCGCGGCCGGTCAGATCAGCGGTTTTGGGGTGGACAGCTACCTGCTGGGGCTTCGGGCGGCCGTGGCCGTGGCGGCGCGGGAGGTCCCAAGCCGGTGACGGAGCGTGTCCGGCGGTTAAGACAATTGCTGGCCGAAGCCGGGGTGGATGCTTTTCTGGTGAACGCGCCGGATAACATCCGTTACCTGAGCGGCTTTACCGGATCGGCGGGAGTATTGCTGATCGCCCCGGAGGAGGCGCTGCTGCTCACCGACGCCCGCTACACCGTGCAGGCGGGTGCCGAGGCGCCCGGGTTTGAGTTGGTCACCGTGGAAAAGAGTTGGGTGGAGTCGCTGGCCGAAATCCTCGGGGACCGAACCTATCGCCGGGTGGGCTTTACGGCGGCGCACGTTACCCACGAGCAGTTTCTGCGGATGCAGGAATTGTGGTCAGGTACCGAACTCAAGCCCCTGAAGGATCCGGCGGCGAAGCTGCGGGTGGTTAAGGATGAAGAGGAAATCGAGGCCATTCGGCGGGCCGTACAAATGGTGGACGCGGCCTTTCCCCAGGTCCTGGAGGCCATCCGGCCCGGCCGGACCGAGCGGGAGATTGCCCTGGAGTTGGAATATGACCTGCGGGCCCGGGGCGCGGAGCGGATGGCCTTTGAAATGATCCTGGTTTCCGGGGCGCGGTCGGCCCTACCGCATGGCAGACCGTCCGAAAAGGTGGTCGAGGCGGGCGACCTGGTTTTGCTGGACGTTGGTGTGGTCTGCGACGGGTACTGTTCCGATTTTTCCCGGACCGTGCTGGTGGGGACCGTTCCGGAGCCCTGGCAGGAGGAGATTTACCGGGCGGTGCTGGCGGCCCAGGAGGAGGGCCTGAAAACCGTCCGGGCTGGTGTACCGGCCGCCGAGGTGGATGCCCGGGTCCGGGAGGTCATTGAGGAGTACGGTTACGGCGCCTACTTCGGCCACAGTACCGGGCACGGCCTGGGGATCCAGGTGCACGAACCGCCGCGTCTGGGGCGTTTCAGCGAGGAAACCCTAGAGGCCGGCATGGTGGTGACGGTGGAGCCCGGCATCTACCTGCCGGAGCGCGGCGGCGTGCGCATCGAGGACGTGGTCGTGGTCCGCGAAGACGGGGCCGAGGTCTTGACCACGGCCCCCAAGGACCGGCTGTTGTGCCTTTAGAGTTTATTTTCCAATGGGGAGGCGGAAAATTTGATTTCCACCAACGATTTTCGCACCGGGTTGACCATTGAGCTTGATGGGGATCCGTACCAGGTCATCGAGTTTATGCACGTGAAACCGGGAAAGGGCTCACCCTTTGTCCGGGCCAAGATCAAGAACCTGCGCACCGGGACTATCGCCGAGCGCACCTTCAACGCCGGGGAAAAAGTGCCCAAGGCGGTACTCGAGCGTAAAGAGATGCAGTACCTGTACAACGACGGCACTAATTACTATTTCATGGATAACGAAACGTACGATCAGGTTGGGCTGAGCGCCGCGCAGCTTGAAGAGGTGGTCAAGTACCTGAAAGAAAACATGAATATACATATTATCTACCACCGGGGCCAGGTGCTGGGCATAGATTTGCCCAACGCGGTTGAGTTGACGGTGACCGAAACCACACCGGGGATCAAGGGTGACACCGCTTCGGGCGGTTCCAAGCCCGCCACCCTGGAGACCGGTCTGGTAATCCAGGTGCCCTTCTTCATCGAGGAAGGAGACGTTATTCAGGTGGACACACGCACCGGACAATACATCAAGCGGGTTTAGCCGTTGTGTTTAAAACCCCCTTGCCGGAGAGATACTAGGGTTGGCAATAAGAAGGGGGTATGGCAATGGCGAATCTCAAGGCGCGGGTGGCCTACTTGCAGGGTCTGACCGCCGGCTTGGATATGCCGGGCGAGGCCAAGGAGGCGAAGCTCCTGGCCGGGGTAGTGGACGCTCTGGCCGAATTTGCGGAGGCCGTGGATGACTTGCGGCTGTCCCAGGAGAGGCTGGAGGATTACCTCGAAAGCATCGACGAGGATCTCTACGGTCTGGAAAGAGACATTTACCCCGATGACGATGATCTTGACCAGAACCTTATCAGTATGGAGAGTGATTTGGACCAACCGGCTTTGGGGGACCAGGAGGTTAACCGGGGTCCCGGTGGGGAAACGGTTTAAGCCGTCCCGGGAAAAGACCGGGGCCTGTTTACCGGCCGGCAAGTATTAGCGTTTAGTTGGTTTCTGCTGAGAAACTCTACCCGGCACAGCACACCGCTCCTAAGGCTACTTTTTCAGTAGAATCTAGTTAAATAAGGTTGAGGCCTGGCTGGTCTGAAAAACGGCGCTTAAATGAGCGCCGTTTTTTCATGCTCTACATGGTCTACCCCGGCCCGGCAGGCATACCTATGTAACCAGGAGGGGACAAACCGTGGCCTATATCAGCCAGTTGACGGAAACAACCCCGCAAACGCGGCTTTGGCACGAGGTCACCAGGTTTTTCCCGGCGGCGATCCGGGCTCTCTTAACCCAACTATCCGCGGCCGACTGGGCCGCGCTGGAGGAGATCCGGCTGCGGACGGGGCGGCCCCTGATGCTCAGCGGCGCCAGGGGAGAGTACATGCTGACCCCGGAGGGTGTGCTTACCGGCAATCCGGAGCAGGCTTACCGGGTCAGTGCGGACGACATGCTGCGCACGGTCGAACTGGTGACCGGGTCTTCTCTGTATGCCGTGGAGGACGAACTCCGCCAGGGATTTGTGACCGTTCCCGGCGGACACCGTGTTGGACTTTGTGGGCGGGCGGTGGTCGACGGGGGGAAAGTAAGAACCCTGAAATACCTCACGGGGCTTAATTTTCGTATCAGCCGGGAGGTCCGCGGCGCCGCCGACCAGGTGCTGCCGTGGCTGGTCCGGGGACCGCGGGCGGTGTATAACACCCTGATCATATCCTCGCCACGCTGCGGCAAGACCACCCTGCTGCGGGACCTGGTGCGTCAGATTTCTAATGGGATTCCGCGCCTGGGTTTTGCCGGCCTGACGGTGGGGGTGGTGGATGAACGTTCCGAAATCGCCGGTTGCTACCAGGGCATCCCCCAGCGGGATGTGGGGTTGCGCACCGACGTGTTGGATGCTTGTCCTAAAGCGGAAGGAATGATGATGTTGCTGCGGGCGTTGTCTCCGGCGGTGATCGCCACCGACGAGATCGGCCGGCGGGAAGACGTGGAGGCCCTGGAGGAGATGCTGAACGCGGGGGTGAGTATCCTGGCCACGGCGCACGGCGCCTCGGTGGACGACCTGCGCGGGCGGCCGGTGCTGCGCGACCTCTTGGGGCGGCGGATTGTGGAACGCTTCGTGGTACTGGAATACCGGCACGGTCCGGGCGCGGTGCGGGCGGTGGTTGACGGCGGCAGTTTTCAAGCATTGGGGGCGGTAAGGTGTTCAAGGTAGCCGGGGCGCTGCTGGTAATCGTGGCCGCGGGAGCGTTCGGGTTCCTGGTTGCCCGAAATTATGCCCGGCGTCCCCGGGAACTGCGGGCCCTCCAGTCGGCCCTGAGTCTATTGGAAACCGAGATAGTGTACGCGGCCACCCCTTTGGCCGAGGCGCTGGACCAGGTGGCGCGCCGGGCGGACCCCTGTGTGGCCGGTTTGTTCGCCCGGGTGCACGCCACCCTGGCCTCCCGCGTGGGCACCACGGCGCAGGAGGCCTGGGCGACGGCCCTGGACGGTTACTACCCGGAATCGTGTCTTAAGACCGAGGACCTGGCCGTTTTACAGAGTATCGGCCAGATGCTGGGTGCCTCCGACCGCCAGGATCAGGCCAAGCACCTGCGCCTCGCGGGGGAGCGTCTCCGGGCCCAGATTGTCAAAGCGGAGGAGGAGGCGCACCATAACGTGCGCCTGTGGCGGTACCTGGGCCTCTTTGCCGGCCTGGCCACCGTGCTGATTCTGGTTTAGAGGAGGGTAAGCGTGGGGGCAAATATCGATATCATCTTCAAGATTGCCGGGGTCGGCATTCTGACCGCGGTGCTGCACGCCCTGCTGAAACACGCCGGCAAGGAGGAACAGGCCCATCTGGCCACGCTGGCCGGGGTGGCAATCATCCTGATGTGGGTGATTGACCTGTTGGGGAACCTTTTTGAGCAGGTGAAGACGGTGTTCAGGCTGTTTTAGGCAGGTGGGCGGCGTGGAAATCACCCAAATCGTAGGGTTCGCCCTGGTGGCGGCCGTCTTGGTCATCATCCTCCGGCAGTACAAGCCCGAGATCGCCCTTCTGGTCAGCATCGCGGCCGGGGTGGCGCTTTTCCTGGTGGTGCTGGGCAAGATCGGCGCCGTGATCGAGATTCTGCAGGACCTCTCCCGGCGGGCGAATGTGAACATGGTTTACCTGGGGGCGGTGCTGAAAATCGTCGGTATCGCGTACATCGCCGACTTTGGGGCCCAGGTGTGCCGGGATGCCGGGGAGGGGGCGCTGGCGGCCAAGATCGAGCTGGCCGCGAAAATCCTGATTCTGGTGCTGGCCATTCCGATCGTGATGGCCGTCCTGGAGATTCTTATGAAAATATTGGATTAGGTGGGAGTTGGGCGTGACAAGGGTCTTGGTGGCATTGTGTTTGGCCCTGGTGTTTTTCCCGGGGGTTTCCTGGGCCGAGACCGGCGGGGGTGTGGACCGTATCCTGGACGAGATTGATTTGGGGCGGCTGGACGACGCGGTCAAGCTACTGAACGAGGAAATTGAAGGTGCCCTGCCGGAGTCGGACTTTCGGGACCTGGTCGTATCCCTGGTCCGGGGCGAGTTGGGCTATCGCCCCACAGATCTCCTGGGCGCCGTCTGGCGTTACCTGTTTCAGGAGATCATCGCCAACGCCGCGCTGCTCGGCAAGCTGGTTGTTTTGGCCGTCATCTGTGCGGTGTTGCAAAACATCGCCAGCGCCTTTGAAAAATCGAACATCAGCCGGATCGCCCACGCCGCGGTCTACCTGGCGTTAATTACCATCGCCGCCGGGTCGTTTATGATCGCCCTGAAGACCGGCCGGCAGGCGGTGGAAAACATGGTTGTGTTCATGCACGCCATGCTGCCCGTGATGCTTGCCCTGCTGTGTGCCGTGGGCGGTTTTGCGTCGGCGGCGCTGCTACACCCGCTAATTGTGATCGTGATGAACGGGGCGGCCAACATCGTGAAGAACGTGGTGCTGCCGCTGATCCTCTTTTCAGCCGTTCTAGGGATGATCAGTCACCTGGCGAGCGGGTTTTCGCTTGCCCGTCTGGCCGACTTTCTCCGGCACGTGGGTATCGGCATCATGGGGGTGCTGACCACCGTCTTTCTGGGGGTGATGACCATCCAGGGGGTAGCCGGTGCGGTGACCGAGGGGGTGGCCTATCGTACCGCCAAGTATGCGTCCCAGGCCTTTCTGCCCATCGTGGGTAAGATGTTTTCGGACGCCATGGAGATGATCGTGGGTTCGTCACTGCTGGTGAAGAACGCGGTCGGTCTGGCCGGGCTCCTGATGATTTTTTTGATGGTGCTTTTCCCCCTGTTAAAGATCATCGTGCTGGTGTTTATTTACAAGCTGGCGGCCGCGCTGGTCCAACCCCTGGGGGAGGCCAGGCTGTCCGATTGTCTGAATACGCTGGGCAACAGCATCGCCGCCGTCTTCGGTGTGGTCGCCACCACCGCGCTCCTCTTTTTCTTTGCGCTGGTTTTGATGACCGGCCTGGGCAACCTGGCGGTCATGCTGCGGTAGGAGGTGTCTACCCTGGACACGCTGCAGAACTTGGTGCGGGAACTGGTGATCCTGATCATCCTGGCCGTTACCCTGGAGCTCTTGCTGCCGCACGGGGATATGCGCCGTTACGTGCGCATGGTTTTAGGGCTTTTAATCATCGTTGCCGTGCTTCAGGCCGGAATGAGTTTCTGGCATCGCGAACTGGCTGCCGACCTTTCCTGGCTGTCGCTGGGACCACCCGATCAGGCCGCTACCGCCGAGATTCTCCGGGAAGGGGAACGGCTCTGGCAAGCGGGGCAATCCCGGGCGCAGGCCGAATACGAGCAGGGTTTGGCCCGGCAAATCCGGGGCCTGGCCGGCTTGAACCCGGACGTGGCGGTGACCGCGGTGCGGGTGCGCACTACGGCCGGGACGCCCGATGGCCAACCGGGACGGCTGGAGGAGGTGATTCTGGTCTTGGAAGGGGAACCCTTGGTCGGTGAAGACCGGCCGGTTTGGGCCGCACCGGCGGAGCGTTCCGACCCGGAGGCCGTAGAGCGGCTGCGCCGGATCGTGGCCGACTTTTATAGTTTGAGCCCTGCACAGGTGACCGTGGAGTATCAAGAGTAAGTTGTTGTACCCGGCACCTGGAAAAGAGGAGGTGGAAACTTATGAAACTAAGGGATCTTTGGGGCGGCGGCAAGCACGGGCGGCAGGTTCTCCTGCTGGCCATGGCGGTTCTGGGCATCTTTCTGCTGCTTCTGGGCCACCTGGACACCGGCACCAGAGAGGCCAAGCCAGCGGATGTCGTGGGGTCTCCGGAAGTGAAGACGGGAGGTAAACCGGTTAGCCTGCAGATTCAATCCGAAGAGGAATACCTGGCGCAAAGACTGGAGAACCTGCTCCAGCAAGTCTCCGGGGTCGGAAGGGTGGACGTGAGCGTCCGCCTCGAACACTCAACCACTTCGGAGTACGCCGTTAACACCACCGTGGGGCGAAAGATCAGCGACGAAAGCAGTGAGAGCGGTACCACCCGGGTCACCACGGAGGTCAGCGAATCGGGCCAGTTGGTGGTGGTCCGGGGAGAGCGGGGTTACGAAATCCCGGTGGTGGAACGCGAACTGGCCTCCCGGGTGACCGGGGTGCTGGTGGTGGCCGAAGGTGCCCGCGATCCGGCCATTAAGGCCGAGTTATTCCGGGCTACCCGGGTGGCTCTGGGGGTGGAACCGCACAAGATCTTGGTGTTGCCGAAGAAATTTTAGGAATCGGAAAACCGTTGCCTGTCGCCTTTTAAAAATGCGGTTTTGAGGAGGGAGAAAGATGCGTTTTGTGACCATGGACCGTAAATTGTTCTGGACCGCCATCCTGGTGCTGCTGGTCATAATCCTGGCGGCGGCCTGGCTTATATCTCCCGGTGACTACTGGACGCGGGTTTTTGGTCCGGAAGATCCCGGCGAACCGGACACCGTACCGGTAGCGGCCGAAGAACCCAAACCGTCCGAACTCCAGGCGCCCCAACCCGGACCGCAAGTCATCGTGCCCAGCCGGACCGACTTTTTCGTGGAGTGCCGTCTGGAACGGGAGATGAACCGGGGCCGTCAGGTGGAACTGCTGCAGTCGGTGGCCGCCGATGCGGCCGCCGGCGAAGCCCAACGGGCCGCGGCGCAGGAAAGGTTATTACAGCTCACCCGTGACTTGGAACGGGAGATGGGCCTGGAACACATCCTGCGGGCCAAAGGCTTCCGTGACGCCGTGGTGTTTTTCCAGGATGACCTGGTCACCGTCATTGTGCCGGAACCGCTTTCCGAGGAGGAGGCGGTGGACATTATTAACCTGGTGGCCCGGGGGGCCGGGACAACCGCCGAGAACGTGATGGTTATCGAACACGCCGCCGAAACTTCGACCTAATTTTTGCATTTGGCGGTACAAGGGCCACAAACGCGGTGTGTTTTTTGTATACTTTTGTCCGAAGTATTCCCAAAGGCTGCCTGTCTCCGGTATAATCGACTACATTAGTAATCCTGATCCAGATTCAGATTACCACGGAAGATGTGCGTAAGTTGGATTGTTGTCAAGATTACAACCCAACTTGCGTGGGGAGGATTAGTGACTTGGGACAACAGGTGCGCATCACCGACACCACCCTGCGGGACGGTCACCAGAGTTTGTGGGCCACTAGAATGAAGACCGCCGATATGCTGCCGATCCTGGAGAAGCTGGACGCCATCGGGTATCACTCCCTGGAGGTCTGGGGCGGGGCTACTTTTGATGTCTGCCTGCGCTATTTGCGGGAGGATCCCTGGGAGCGGTTGCGCCTGATCAAACGGCACGTCAAGAAGACCCCGTTGCAGATGCTCCTGCGCGGCCAGTCCCTGGTCGGGTACACTCATTATCCGGACGACATTGTGGAGGCCTTTGTGCACAAGGCGGTGGAGAACGGGATCGACATCATCCGTATCTTTGACGCCTTGAACGATATTCGCAACATGGAGGTTGCCATGCGTGCCGCCCGCGCGGCCGGTGCCCACGTGCAGGGTACTGTGGTGTATACCTTGAGTCCGGTGCACACCACCGAGCACTACCTGGAGACCGCCAAGCGATTGGCGGAGTTGGGTGCCGACTCCATCTGCATCAAAGACATGGCCGGCCTGCTCGCCCCTTACAAGGCCTACGAATTAGTCAGTTTATTTAAAAAGGAACTGTCCCTGCCGGTGCAACTGCACTGTCACTTCATCGGTGGCATGGCCGTGGGCGCCTACTTAAAGGCGGCCGAGGCCGGCGTGGACGTTATCGACACCGCTTCGGTGCCGCTGGCCTTCGGTGCTTCGCAGCCGCCGGTGGAAACGGTGGTGCGGGCGTTGCGGGAAACACCCTACGACACCAAGCTGCGTATCCGGATGCTCTTTGAAGTCGCCGAGTATTTTGAGGAACTGCGCCGCCGCGAGGGTTATGAGCGCGGCGTGACGCGCATTCACGATATGCGGGTATTTGAGCACCAGGTGCCCGGCGGCATGATTTCCAACCTGGTCTCCCAGTTGGAGGAGCAGAAGTCACTGCACCGGCTGGAAGAGGTGCTGGCCGAGATTCCCCGGGTCCGGGCCGAACTCGGCTACCCGCCGCTGGTCACTCCGACCAGCCAGATCGTGGGGACGCAGGCCGTCCTGAATGTGCTCACCGGGCAGCGGTACAAGCTTGTGCCGGGCGAGGTCAAAAAATACGTCCAGGGCCTTTACGGACGGCCGCCGGGGCCCTTGCATCCCGAAATCGTGCGGGACATTCTGGGGGACGCCGAGCCGATCACCGTACGGCCCGCCGATTTGTTGGAGCCTGGGTTGGAAAAAATGAGAAAAGAATGTGCGGATTTGGCAACCTGTGAGGAGGACGTATTAAGTTACGCCCTTTTCCCGCAGGTGGCCCGAAAGTTTTTTGAAGCCCGCCGCCAGGGGGCACTCCAGCCGGTGGAGTTGCCGAAGGGCCCGGCTGCACAAGGCCGGGCGGCGGGTGCAGCGCAGGGCAAGGAGGCGAAGAGCATGAACCTGGAAGAAATCAGGGAATTGGTCAGGCTGCTCGACCAGACCGACATCAAGGAATTTTCGATGGAGAGCCAGGGGATCAAGATCACCATCAAAAAAGGCAAGGCGGCGGACGATACCCAAGCGGCGCCCGAACAGGCCGCCCTGCCGGCCGCACCGGCGGAGGCGAAAGAGCAGTCGGCGCGGCCGCAGCCGGCGCGCCGGGAAGGGGTGACGGTGGTGGCACCGATGGTGGGCACCTTCTACCAAGCGCCGGCTCCGGACGCCCCGCCGTACGTTCGGGTGGGTGATCGGGTCCAGGAGGGACAGGTGCTCTGCATCATCGAGGCCATGAAGCTTATGAACGAGATAGAGGCGGAAGTGAGCGGGGTGATTACCGACATCCTGGTGGAAAACGGGCAAGCGGTGGAGTACGGACAACCCTTGTTTATCATTGCGACCGACTAGGTTAGGGAGAGTTATATGGAGAAAGTACTGATCGCGAACCGCGGGGAGATCGCCGTAAGAATTATCCGTGCCTGCCGGGAACTGGGGCTGGCCACGGTCGCCGTGTACTCGGAGGCCGACCGTGACAGCCTGCACGTTCGGATGGCGGACCAGGCCTTTTGCATCGGTCCCCCGGACGTCAGCCGGAGTTATCTGAACATCACCGCCATCATCAGTGCTGCCGAACTTTCGGGAGCCGATGCCATCCACCCGGGCTACGGTTTTCTGGCCGAGAACGCTCATTTCGCCGAGGTATGTGAAAGCTGCGGGCTTACCTTTATCGGTCCCCCGGTGGAAGCCATCACCAAAATGGGGGCCAAGGCGGAAGCCGTGGAGATCGTCCGCAACGCCGGCGTACCCATCGTTCCCGGCTCGGGCGGCCCGGTGACCGATGAGCGGCAGGCCTTCGCCGTGGCCGAGGAAATCGGCTACCCGGTGCTGATCAAGGCTTCGGCGGGCGGCGGGGGGCGCGGCATGCGCGTCGCCCACGACAAAGCCGATCTTGCCCGCGCCATCCAAACGGCCCGCAGCGAGGCCCAGAGCGCCTTTGGCAGCCCGGACGTCTATTTGGAGAAATACGTGGCCGAACCCCGGCATATTGAGTTTCAGGTGTTCGGAGACCGGTACGGCAACCTGGTGTACCTGGGAGAGCGGGACTGTTCCATCCAGCGCCGCAACCAGAAACTCCTCGAGGAAGCACCTTCGGCGGCGCTTACGCCGGAGTTGCGCCGGAAAATGGGCGAGGCGGCCGTCCGGGTGGCCCAAACGGTTGGTTATCAAGGCGCCGGCACGGTGGAATTTTTGCTGGACCGGGACAACAACTTTTATTTCATCGAGATGAATACCCGGATCCAGGTCGAGCACCCGGTCACCGAGATGGTTACCGGACTTGATCTCGTGAAGGAGCAAATCCGGGTGGCGGCCGGTGAGCCGTTGTCCATCCGGCCGGACGAGATCACCATCCAGGGATGGGCGATTGAGTGCCGGATCAACGCCGAGGACCCGTGGGCCAATTTTCGCCCGCAGGCGGGCGTGATCACGCGTTACCTGCCGCCGGGGGGGCCGGGGGTGCGGGTGGACAGCCACCTTTACCAGGGTTACACCATACCGCCTTACTATGATTCCTTGCTGGCCAAACTGGTGGTCTGGGGGTCTACCCGGAACGAGGCCATTGACCGGGCGCGACGGGCGCTCGAGGAATTCGTCATCGAGGGTGTGCCCACGACCATCCCCTTCCACCAGCGGGTGTTGGCCAACGCTTTCTTCCGCCGCGGTGAAGTGTACACCAATTTTGTCCAACGGCGGATCTTTGCCGACAATATTAACCCTTCCTTCGGTTGAATTGGTTCGTCGCTATGGTATATACTAACAACCAGAAGCCTAACTTACAGGAGGTGTTAGCTGATGGCCGAACAGGTATCGGAACTACAGGGTGAAATGGGCAAGATTAGGATTGCCAACGAAGTGGTGGCCATCGTGGCCGGTCTGGCGGCCACCGAGGTTCCGGGCGTAGCGGCGATGAGCGGCGGGATCGCCGGCGGTATCGCCGAGCGGCTGGGCCGCAAGAACCTTTCCAAGGGCGTCAAGGTCGAAGTCGGGGAAAAAGAAGCGGCCGTGGACATGTACCTGATCGTAGAGTACGGGGTCCGGATTCCGGAAGTGGCCAACCAGGTGCAGAGCAGCGTCAAGAGAGCCATTGAGGCGATGACCGGACTGCACGTGATCGAGGTCAACGTGCACGTGCAGGGTGTGTCTTTTGCCAAAGAAGAAGAAGTCGTAGAGGAAGAAGCAAGGGTGCGCTAAGTACTCAAGGGGGCAGGAGATATGGGGCCGTTTGACCGCGGCCTGCTGGCTATATACTCCCTGGTGGCGTCGGCAAGTGCCCTGATCGGGATATTGGTATGGACCGGGGTGGTGGCGGCAGCGCCACTGCAAATGATAATCTTCCGCCCGGAACACAGAGAGGTGGCGGTAGCTGTTCTGGGCGCTTTCTTTTTGGCCGGCATGCGGCTTTTGTGGGTCAGTTTGCGCCGCAAGAAAGAAAGCCAAGCCATTGTGGACGAGAGCGCGCTCGGGCAGGTGCGGGTTTCGCTGGTGGCCCTGGAAAATCTGATCAGCAAAGCCGTCGGGATGGTACCCGGGATACGGGACGTGCGTCCGCAGGTCGGGGCGGAGAACGGGGGCCTGGGCATCCGTTTGAAGGTCATCGCCAGCCCGGATCTGAACATCCCCGAACTCTCACGGCAGATACAGCAGATCGTACAGGACCAGATCCGGGACGTCACGGGGCTGACCGTAAACCGGATCAAAATCGAAGTCGAGAATTTTGCCATCGCCAAGGGCCGGGTTGAGTAGCGAGGTGAGGCGCTTGTTACCAAAACCGCTGGATATCCTGGACGGCCACTGGGGCAAGGTCTTCGGGGTACTCCTGGGGCTTTTGTTTGGTTGGTTCGCGATCACTTACGGTTTTTGGCGGGCGGTGTTCGTGGCCGCCACCGTGACCGTGGGTTACTACATCGGCCGGCAAGTGGACGAACGTACCGATTGGCAGGCCTTTAGCAACCGGTTGCGGCGCAGGGAGTAGGGGAGGGGCCTTTGAGCAGGAGACAACAGCGTAAACTGGCGCTGCAGGCTCTTTACCAGGCCGATCTGGCTAGGATTTCGGGCGAGGAAGCTATTGCCAAAACGCAGAGCGTTCTGGGCGTGGAAAACGAGGATTTGAGCTTCGCGTGGGGTCTGGTGCGTGGGGTGCGCGCCCACTTGGCCCAGATCGATCGCGTTATCAGCCAGGTCAGCCGTGATTGGCGCCTGGAGCGGATCGCGGGCGTAGACCGCAACATCATCCGCATGGCGCTTTACGAGTTGTTTTACTGCCCGGATATCCCCGCCAATGTGGCCGTCAACGAGGCCATTGAACTGGCCAAGCTTTTTGGCACCGAGGACTCGGGACGTTTTGTGAACGGGATTTTGGGAAAAGTGGTGGAGCAGCCGGATAACTACCGGCCCGGTGACGCCGGTTGATGGCTGGACCTGGGGGCGTCTTATTCTTGGGGGGCGGTGGTGGCGCCTGCGGATTCTAACGGTTGGGGAATTAACAAGCTACATCAAAGACCGCCTCGAAAGCGATCCCCTGCTGGCCCGGGTGTGGGTCAGGGGGGAGGTGTCGTCCTGTGTGTACCACCCTTCCGGCCATCTTTATTTCGAAATCAAGGACGAAAACGCCCGGCTGCGGGTGGTGATGTTTCGTTCCCAGGTGGAACGGCTTAGAGTCCGGCTGGACCACGGCACCGCGGTGGTGGTGCGGGGAAGTCTGGGCGTTTACGGGCGGGCGGGGACCTACCAGCTTTACGCCCAGGCCGTGGAGGCCGAGGGGGCCGGGGCGCTGCACGAAGCCCTGGAACGCCTGAAAGAGCGTTTGCAGCGGGAGGGTTTGTTCGATACGGCCCGCAAGCGCGCCCTGCCGCCATTTCCGGCGGTGGTCGGCCTGGTAACCTCGCCCGCGGGCGCGGCCGTGAAGGACATGCTGACCGTGTTGCGCAAGCGGTGGCCGGTGGCCCGGGTGGTGCTGGCGCCGGTGTCGGTGCAGGGTGAAACCGCGCCATACGAGATCGCCCAGGCCATCCGCCACCTGAACGAGACGGGTGCGGTGGACGTGATCATTGTGGGGCGCGGCGGCGGCGCGCCCGAAGAACTGTGGGCCTTCAATACCGAGTTGGTGGCACGGACCATTTTTGATTCCCGGGTGCCGGTGGTATCGGCGGTCGGGCATGAAAAGGACGTCACCATTTCGGATTTGGTGGCCGACCGGCGGGCGCCGACGCCGTCCGCGGCGGCCGAGATGGTGGTGCCCGACCAGCGGGCGATCCGGGCGCAGTTAACGGCGCTGCAGGCCGGCCTGGGCCGGGCCGTGAAGCGTCACCTGGATTGGCGCCGCCTGCGGCTGGAGGCCCTGGAACAGCGACCGGTGCTCGCCGAGCCGGCGGCCTGGATCTCGAGGCCCCGGCGCGAAAAAGTGGTCCGGCTCCAGGGACGGTTGCATAACGCCGTGGCGCATCGGCTTGCGGAACACAAGGCACAGTTGGCCTTTCTGGCGGGAAGGCTGCAGGCCTTGAGCCCCCTGGGGATCCTGGCCCGGGGTTTCAGTGTCTGCCGCCGGTCCGACGGAAAAATTCTGAGGAATGCCGGCGAGGTTAACCTGGGCGAAAAGGTCACCGTCCGGCTGTACGTGGGAGGACTTTTGTGTACGGTGGAAGAAAGGTACCTGGATGGAGAAGGAACTCCAGAAGCAAGAAAAAGGGGACAGGCATCTTTTGTGGATAACCCATCCTAATTGTGGATAAGCGGGCAAGGAAAAGGCTGAAGCGGTGTTCCAAGCAACCAGTCTTAACACAATTGCCTATATAGTTATCAACGGAGGAAAAATGGCCACCATTTTAGACGGAAAAGCTTTAGCGGCCGGCATCAAAGCAGAAATCGCCGCCAAAGTTGAGACTTACGTGCGCCGGGGGATAAAACCCCGGTTGGACGCGGTGTTGGTGGGGGATGACCCGGGATCACACTGCTACGCCCAGGCCAAGGAACGGGTGGCCGGCCAGGTGGGAATCACCTTCCGGTTGCACCATCTCCCAAGTGGCACCGCCGAAGAAGAATTGCTGGAACTGGTAGCGGACCTGAACAAAGACCCTTCCGTGCACGGGATCATGATCGAACTGCCCTTGCCCCGCCATCTCAACCGGGTCCGGGTGCTAAACGCCCTTTGCCCCGATAAGGACGTGGACGGGGCTCACCCGGTCAACCGGGGGCGGCTGATGACGGGGGATGGCGGGTTGTTTCCGGCTACGCCGCTTAGTTGCCTGGAGATCCTCCGGCGGTACGGCATCAGGGTGGCCGGGCGGGACGCGGTGATCGTCGGCCGGGGCGAAACGGTGGGGAAACCACTGGCCTTGCTGCTGCTCCGGGAAGATGCCACCGTGACCATCTGCCATACCCGGACGCGCGACCTGGCCGCCCATACCCGCCGGGCCGACCTGCTGGTGGCGGCTGCTGGCTGCGCCGGGCTCATCCGGCCCGAAATGGTCAAGCCGGGGGCCGTGGTGCTTGATACCGGGACCAATCCGGTCTCGGGAGGCGGGATCTGCGGTGACGTGGACTTCGAGGCCGTCCGGGAGGTGGCCGCCGCCGTGACGCCGGTGCCCGGCGGGGTTGGCAGTATGACCACTACTTTGGTGATGCAAAACCTGCTCAAAGCGATCGAACTGCAGTTGGGGGAGGCCAAACGAGGCGTATGAGCGACGTTTTCGGTTGGTCGGTGCGGGAATTCCTGGAACGGGCCGGCAGCGGGACACCGACGCCCGGGGGTGGTTGTGTGGCCGCCCTGGCGGGTGCGCTGGCGGTGGCCATGGTCACCATGGTGGCCAACCTGACGCTGGGGCGCGAAAAATACCGGGATGTGGAGCCGGTGGTGCGGTCGGTTTTGCATCAAGCCGGCGGCCTGGCTCGGGAATTCGAGGCCCTGGCGGGCGATGACATTGCCGCCTTTGACCGGGTGATGGCCGCCTACCGTCTGCCGCAGGATTCGGTTCAGCAAAGGGAAGCGCGCAAAAACGCCGTCCAGGCCGCCTTGCGCCAGGCCACGGAAGTCCCGCTGGAGACGGCGCGCGCCGGGTTGGCCGCCCTGCACCAGGTCGAGCGCCTGACCGAGGTGGGTAACCGGCTGGTGTTGAGCGACGCGGGGGTGGCCGGTTACCTGGCCCAGGCGGCGGTCAAAAGCGCCCTGGTGCACGTGGGCGTCAACGCTCGCTTGCTTCAGGACCGGGATTATATCGAACGGGTGCTAAAGGAAAAAGAACGGTTGGAGACCGAAGCGGCGGCCGTTACCGCCCGCGTGGAACACATTATGGCGATGCGGTTGGGCCTGGGCCCCGGAAAGGAAGAGCGGCCGTGACCGGGAGGACCTTCGAAGCGGCGCTTGGCCGCCTGGAGGAAGTGGTGCGCCGGCTGGAAAGCGGGGACATCCCTCTGGAGGAGGCGCTTGAACTGTTTGCCGAGGGCGCGGAGTTGGCCCGGCACTGCCACGAGATCCTGGACCAGGCCGAGCAGCGCTTGGAAGTGCTGACTGGGACCGGATGGCCCGGCGCAAAGGCCGGGAAAGGGGAGAACGAGCTTTGAGCCAGTTCTTGGCGCTGCTGGCCCAGAAGGCGTCCCTGGTGGACGAGGCGCTGGACGCCTTTCTGCCGCCGGCGGACCGACACCCGGCGATCATCCACGAAGCGCTCCGGTACAGTGTATTTGCCGGCGGCAAGCGCCTGCGGCCCGCCTTGACCTTGGCGGCCGCCGAAGTGGCGGGTTGTCCGGAACGAAAGGTGCTCCCGGCGGCCTGCGCCATCGAGTTGATCCACACCTACTCGCTGATTCACGACGATTTGCCGGCCATGGACAATGACGACTGGCGCCGCGGTAAACCCACCAGCCACCGGGTCTTCGGAGAAGCGGTGGCCATCCTGGCGGGGGACGCGCTGTTTGCCCTGGCCTTCGAGCTTTTGACCCGTGGCGGCCGGGATGCCGGGTTTGAGGCCGGGGCCATCCTGCAGGTTACCGGAGAGGTGGCGGCGGCCTGCGGCACCTCCGGCCTGATCGGGGGGCAAGTCCTGGACGTTGTGGGCGCCAACCGGGGGATCGACGCCGCCGAACTGGAATTCATCCACCGGGCCAAGACCGGGGCTCTATTTCGGGCGGCGGTGCGCGCCGGGGCGATCCTGGGGGGTGCGCACCCGGACACACTCCGGCGGCTGACCGTATTTGGGGAGTATTTCGGTCTGGCCTTCCAGATTGCGGACGATCTGCTGGATGTGACCGGGGATACCGCGACGCTTGGCAAGCCGGCGGGGAGCGACGCCCGGAATCATAAGCATACCTATGTGTCCCTGTTTGGGGAACGCGAGGCACGCCGCCGCGCCCAAGAGGCCTGTGCCGAAGCGTTGGCCGCGCTGGCCGAATTCGGCCCTGAGGCCCATTTTCTTCGTCACGCCGTGGAATTCGTCGCCACGCGCGATTTTTGAGGGCGAAAGTATTGGTCAGCGTTTGCATTCACGCGCCCGGCGGGTTAGCGGAAGACAGCCAGGTTTGCCGGGCGCGTGGGCGTGTGCTATCATTAAAGTAGCGGTTGGGCGTAAAATTCGGTTAAACGCCTAGATGAATAATGGGTAAGTGACGCAGTATCCTAGTCGGAAACCCCTTTTCCAAAGGCGGGCCTAAAAATCCGCTGCGGGCACATCGATGAAGTTCCTGGTGCTGGCTGCCGACGCCCAGTCGGGGGCTGGTACTGGGAGTTAAGGGGATGGGGCGACCCGCAAGGGCATGCGGGCGTGGACCCTGTCCCCGCGGAGACCCAAGTGCGTGGGGAGCGCGGCGAACTATGGCTTGGGGTATAAACCTGTACGTGGGAAAAAGCTGCGTACAGTGTAGCCTGCCTTGAGTGGTAATGGTGGATTCCCGACAACGCATCCTGGACGCGGGGGCCCCCGCCGACGGGGTGTGGGCTGAAACCATTACTGCAAAAGAGGCTAGGGGAAGGGGTCTTCCGCCGAAGAAAATTCCTAGGCTGTCCGTAGGGGGCAGGCCGGGGATTGCAGTGTAGTCTAAGTGGCAGTCCAGTATCGGTAACGGTAACGTTCCGAAAACGGCCTTAAAGGGGAACCGCCCGTACGGCGACGGCGGGTGGCCGTTTGGGAAAACCTACTGGACCTCAAGCTACAATATTTACCCGGTCTGCTGTCACTTACCCAATCCCATTTTTAGAGGTGTCCAGGTGTATTGAGTAACGGCAACGACCGTCTGTTTGGCCGGCACCTGTTCATAGTGGGCCTGGGAACGTTGCTCGTGACCTTGGCAATCAGCTACATTGCCGAGACCCTGGTCCGGCAAATGGCGCAGATTGGATTGGCCCTGTTTTTTCTGGCGTTTATCATCGTTATCAACGTCCTTTTTGACGTTATCGGCACGGCCGCGACGGCCTCCCGGGAGGCACCCTTTCACGCCAAAGCGGCCAAAAAGGTTTTCGGGGCGCAACACAGTGTTTACCTGGTAAGAAACCGGGACAAAGTGGCAAACTTTACGCAAGACGTAATCGGTGACATTACCGGAATCCTTGCCGGGGCGCTGGGGATCATCGTGGTTTTCCAGGTGACCCTCCGCCACCCGAGCGTGGACGCTATTGTTCTCAACGTGATCATCACCGCCGTCATTGCCTCCCTGATCGTGACCGGCAAGGCTTACGGCAAGCGGGTCGCGGTGGAAAAGGCGCACGGCATCGTGTTCACGGTCGGTAAGATCTTGGCCGGTGCGGAGCGCCTCAGGTTGTGGCGGACGGGGGCCGACAACCGTAACAACCGTAACAACCGTGAAAAGTTCCGGTAAAGGATGAGCATTTTTGGGTAGACTGCTTGACGGCATCAACGAGCCTTCCGACCTGCGCCGGTTAACGCCGGACCAACTCGAACAACTGGCCGCCGAAATCCGCCAGCTTATCATCGAGACCGTGGCGGGCGTCGGTGGGCACCTGGCCCCCAACCTCGGCGTCGTGGAACTGACGCTGGCCTTGCACGCTGTTTTTCAGGCGCCCGAGGACCGCATTGTTTGGGACGTCGGGCACCAGTGCTACGTGCACAAGATCGTCACCGGCCGGCGGGCGCAGTTTGGGACGCTGCGCCAGCACGGGGGCTTAAGCGGTTTCCCGAACCGTAATGAAAGTCCTTACGACTGCTTTGGCACCGGGCACGCCAGCACCTCGGTCTCTGCGGCTCTGGGCATGTCGCTGGCCCGGGACTTGAGCGGTGGCCGGCGCCACGTGGTCGCCGTGATCGGAGACGGGGCCCTGACGGGGGGACTGGCTTACGAGGCGTTAAACCATGCCGGACACCTCGGCCGGCGCCTGATCGTGGTGCTCAACGATAACGAGCGGTCGATTGCCAAGAACGTAGGGGCGATGGCCCATTACCTTTCGCGGCTGCGCACCGACCCCGTGTATTTCCGCAGTAAGGAAGAGTGCGAATCGTTGCTGCGGCGCATCCCGGCCATCGGACCACAGGTGCTCCGGTGGGTGGGGCGCGTGAAGGACAGTGTGAAGTACCTGGTGGTTCCCGGGATGCTGTTTGAGGAGCTAGGCTTCACCTATCTGGGCCCGATCGACGGGCACAACATCCCCGCCATGCTCAACGTGTTTCGGCAGGCCCAGGCCGTGGAAGGCCCCGTGGTGGTGCACGTGCTTACCCGGAAGGGTAAAGGTTACCCGCCGGCCGAAAAACGACCCGGGAAGTTCCACGGTATCGGACCTTTCGACGTGGCCACGGGCAAGACGTCCCCGGCCGGTCGTGTTTCCTATACCGAAGTGTTCGGCAATACCCTTGTCCGTCTGGCCCGTGAAGACGAGCGGATTCTGGCCATTACCGCGGCTATGACCAGAGGCACCGGCCTGACCGGTTTTGCGCAGGAGTTCCCGGAACGGTTTTTTGACGTGGGCATTGCCGAGCCACACGCCGTCACCCTGGCCGCCGGTCTGGCGGTCGAAGGATTCCGCCCGGTGGTGGCCATTTACTCCACCTTTCTGCAGCGGGCCTACGACCAGGTTCTGCACGACGTTTGCCTGCAAAGGCTGCCGGTGGTGTTTGCCCTGGACCGGGGCGGGCTGGTAGGCGAAGACGGTCCGACCCACCACGGCCTTTTTGACTTTGCTTACTTGCGTTCGATACCCCACATGGTGGTGGCGGCGCCCAAGGACGAAAACGAATTGCAGCATCTTTTAAAGACCGCCGTGGTTCACGAGGGGCCGATCGCGATACGTTACCCCCGGGGTGAAGGCACCGGTTGCGCCCTGGATCAGGAACTCCGGGTCCTACCCGTCGGGCAGGCGGAGGTTTTGCGGGAAGGTGACGATATCACCCTGCTGGCCATCGGTAATATGGTGCCCCTGGCCTTGGATGCCGCCGCGCAACTGGCCCGGCGGGGCGTGCACGCCGGCGTAATCAACGCGCGTTGGGTGAAACCGCTGGACGAGGAGAGAATTTGCCGTCAGGTGCGCCAGACACGGCACCTGATCATCATCGAGGAACACGTGGCGAGCGGGGGCTTCGGCGGGGCGGTGCTGGAGATGCTGGCCCGCTGGGGGATCTCCGGCGTGCGGGTGCGCTTGGTCGCCGTGCCGGACACCTTCGTGGAGCACGGGGCGCCGGAGGTGCTGCGCGCCAAGTACGGTTTGACTGTCGAACAGGTGGTGGCGATCGCCGAGGAAGAAAAGCGGAAGCGGGCGAGTTTGAAGCTCGCGACGCGGCCGAGGTAGACCCGTGGGCCGCAAGGAAAGGTTGGACGTTCTGCTTTGTGCCCGGGGGTTATTCCCCAGTCGCGAGCGCGCCCGGTCGGCGATCATGGCCGGGATTGTTTTTGTCCGGGGGCAGCGGGTGGACAAACCCGGCACGAAAGTGGATTGGGATGTGCCGGTGGATGTGCGGGGTACCGACCAGCCCTATGTCAGCCGCGGCGGGCTCAAGCTGGAACGAGCGCTGCGCCGCTTCGGCATCGACCTCACCGGCAAGGTGGTGCTGGATGTGGGTGCCTCCACCGGAGGTTTTACCGATTGCGCCCTGCGGCACGGCGCCGCCAAGGTGTACGCGGTGGATGTCGGTTACGGCCAGTTGCACTGGACCCTCCGTCAAGACCCGCGGGTGATTGTCCTGGAACGGACCAATATCCGCTACCTGTCCCCGGAAACCCTCGGAGCGAAACCCGATTTCTTCACCGTGGACGTGGCCTTTATTTCCCTGCAACTGGTGTTACCGCAGGTGGACGTGCTTACTGCCGCCGGCGCGGCGGGAGTGGTCCTGGTCAAGCCCCAGTTTGAGGCCGGGCGGGAACAGGTGGGCAAGAAAGGTGTGGTGCGCGACCCGGCCGTCCACGGCCGGGTATTGACCTCCGTGTTGCACACGGCCTGCGAACTTGGCTGGGGGGTCCTGGGTCTGGACCACTCACCCTTCCGAGGCCCCGAGGGAAACATTGAATTTCTGGCCCACCTCCAAAAAGGGGTGGGGAGCGCCATTGATTTGGCGACCCAGATTCCCCGCGTGGTCGCGAAAGCCCACGGCAACTTGTAAATGGGCAGGATTAAAATCTAGAATCGAGAATCCAGAGTTAAACCGCGGATATCGCCAACTGATTTCTTGTCCTGGCATTCTGGTTCTGGATTCTGGATTCTGATTTCTTGCTAAAGGTGTGTCATCTTGAATTGAAGACGGTAATTCTGGTCATTAACCGGTTGATCCCCCGGACGCGAACGGCGCCGGTGGTGGCGGAGATCTCTGCCTGGCTGGCCGCAAACGACATGCAGGTCCAAACCGTTACTAACGACGGGGACAGGTGGCCGGATCTACCCGTAGCCGACCTGGAAGGGGCCGTGCTGGTCGTGGCCCTGGGCGGCGACGGTACGGTACTGGCCGCCAGCCGCTTGTTTGCGAGTCGCGGCCTTCCTATCCTGGGTGTGCAACTCGGACAACTGGGTTTCCTGAGCGAGGTGGAACCGAACGCCGTGACCGGCGCCCTTCGGGAATGGGCCGGGGGACGGTTCAGGACGGAGAGCAGGCTGATGCTGGAATTGAGCGTGTTCCGGAACGGGGCGCGCGTATATGGTGGTGTCTGCCTTAACGATGTGGTTTTGTCGCGCGGCGCCACCCTGCGGGCCGTGGAGATGGCCTTTGAAATCGACGGTGAACCGGTCGCCCGCTACAGCGGTGACGGGTTGATTGTCTCTACCCCCACCGGCTCGACCGCCTACTCTCTCTCGGCCGGGGGGCCGATTCTGGCTCCCAATCTGGAGGCCATCCTCGTGACGCCGCTTTGTGCGCACAGCTTGTGGCTGCGCCCATGCGTAATCAGCCCTGATAGTACGCTGCGGCTGTACCTGACACGCCCGGCGTTCGAACCGGTGGTGGTACTGGATGGGCAGGAGAGTTTCTGCCTGGAGGAGGGGGACGAAATCTGGGTCCGGCGGGCCCCGTTCGCCTGCCGCCTGGTGCGCTTTGCGCCCGCGGGTTATTTCCAGAGGCTGAAGCGCAAACTTCAGGGGGAAAGAGACGCATGAACCGCCTGGACAGCGTGGTGTCCCTGGTGCAGCGCTACATTGGCGAAGTGGTGCGGGATGGTGGCCGGGCGGTGGATGCTACCGCCGGCAACGGGCACGATACGCTGTTCCTGGCGCGGTTGGTCGGCACGGCCGGGCGGGTTTGGGCCTTTGATGTCCAGGTGGAAGCGCTGGCGCGCGCCCGGCGGCTCCTTCTGGAAGAGGGATTGGCCGGGCGGGTGCGTTTTATCCAGGCGGGACACGAGTCCATGGATCGCTACCTGGACGGGCCGGTGGACGCCGTCATGTTTAATCTTGGCTACCTGCCCGGCGGGCCTCGGGCCATCACCACCCGGGCGGAAACGACGGTGGCGGCCCTCCGGCTGGCGCTCGACGCGTTGCGTCCGGGGGGCCGGATAAGCCTTGTTTGTTATCCCGGCCATCCGTCAGGCGGACCGGAAACCGAGGCCGTGACCGCCCTATGTGCGACCCTGCCACCGCGTTACTTCGCGGTGGTGGGCTTGCGGGTGCTCAACCGGGAGGGGCGGCCGCCCCTGGCGATTATCATCGAAAAGGTTGGTGGAACGGGTGAAGGCCAGGCGCCAGCGGCAGATCCTGGAAATAATTCACCGGCAGCCGGTCGGTACCCAGAGTGAACTGGCCGCTGCCCTCCGGAAGGCCGGATTCAAGGTCACCCAGGCCACCGTTTCCCGGGACATTAAGGAACTGGGACTGGTGAAGGCCTCCGACGGGCGGATGGTGCGCTATCTGGCCCCCGGTGAATCCCCGGCGGCGCTTACCGAGGACCGGATACGGCGTCTATTCCGGGATTACGTCTGCGAAGTGTCCGCCAACGAGAGTCTGGTTGTGGTCAAGACCCTGCCGGGGGCGGCCCAAGGGGTGGCTTCGGGCCTGGACCACGCCGGGTGGCCGGAGATTCTGGGTACGGTGGCCGGTGACGATACCATCTTTGTGGCCGTTAGGTCCCAAAAGCTGGTGCCCGCACTAAAAAAACGGCTGGCAGCCCTGCTGGAGGGGTGAAGCGATGCTCCAGAGATTGGTCGTACAGAATTTTGCCTTGATAGATGACCTGGAGATTGAGTTCGGCCCCGGATTGAACGTGCTGACCGGGGAGACCGGGACCGGTAAGTCCCTGCTCATAGACGCTCTGCAGGTCGTCCTGGGCCGCCGGGCTTCGGCCGGCTACGTGCGGACCGGTGTCGCCCGGGCCTACCTGGAGGCGGTATTCGACCTGCAAGGGCGGGAAACCGTGGCCGCGCCGCTGGCCGCGGCGGGGATTGAACCCGATGAAGGCCTCCTGATTTTAAACCGGGAACTGGGTGCCAACGGGAAAAGCCTGTACCGGATCAACAGCCGGACCGTACCGGTCTCCCTCTACCGCGAAATCGGCCAGCGCCTGGTTGATTTTCACGGCCAGGGCGAACAGCAGCTACTGCTCCGGGAGGCGCGGCACGGCGAACTGCTGGACCAAAGCGGCGGCCCGGAGTTGCAGGAGGCGGTGCGGCTTTTGACGCAAACGTTCCGGGAGCTCGCGGCGGCCCGGAAAGCCCTTGCCGATTGCCAGGCTACGGCGATGGAACGGGCGCGGCGCCTGGACGTGCTCCGTTTTCAGGTGGAGGAAATCGACCGCGCCGGCTTGGAACCCGGCGAAGAAGAGCGGCTGCGCAAGGAAAGGGACTTTTTGGCCCACGCCGAGTCGATCGCCCGCCTGGCGGATGAAAGTTACCAGGTGCTGTACGGCGGCGAGGACTACGCGGAGGCGGCGGTGGCGCAAATTGGGCGGGCTCTGAAGAATCTGCACGAACTGAACCGCCTCAGCGGTGCCCTGCGGGAGAGCGCCGAGACCCTGGAAGCGGTGCTGAGCCAGGTGCAGGAAGTTGCCCGGGAACTGGCGGCGGTGCGGGAACGGGCCGCGTTTGATCCGCAGCGGTTGGATGCGGTAGAGGCGCGGCTGGCCCTCATTGAGAACCTGAAACGAAAGTACGGGGTGACGGTGGAGGAGATTCTGGCCTTCCGCGAAGAGGCGGCGGCCGAACGGGATCGCCTGCTGGGGAGCGAAGCGGAAGTGGAAGGCCTGCAGGACCGCATTGCCGCCCTGCGCAAAGAGTGGGAAGGCTTGGCGGCCCGGATTTCCGCCCTGCGGGAGCAGGCGGCGCGTGAACTGGAGAGACGGGTCACGCGGGAACTGAAGACCCTGGAACTGGGCAGCGTGCAATTCCGGGTAGACTTGCGCCCCCTGGAAGGGCCGAACGCCCGCGGCGGCGAAGAGGCGGTCTTCTTGTTTTCGGCCAACCCCGGCGAACCGCCCAGGCCTTTGGCCCGCGTGGCTTCGGGCGGCGAACTTTCCCGGATAATGCTGGCCTTAAAGACCATTCTGGCGGCTTTGGACGAAACCCCGACCCTCATCTTTGACGAGGTGGACGCGGGAATCGGCGGCCGGGCGCTCCAGGCGGTCGGCGAAAAGCTTTTGGCCATCGGGCGTTACCGCCAGGTGGTATGCGTGACGCACGCCGCGCGCATCGCCGCCTACGCCGACCGGCACCTGCGGATTGCCAAAGCGGCGTCGGACGGCCAGACCCGCACCCTGATTGCGGTACTGGACGCGGACGACCGCTTAGAGGAACTGGCCCGGATGCTGAGCGGCGGACGCCGGATCACCGAAACCGCCCGGAAACACGCCCGCGAACTCCTCGCCATGGCCAAAGCGTAAGAAGCGGTCCGCGCAAAAAGTTGCCTGTCCGCGCCTTCCGCCCTGTGGATAAACCGCCATTTATCCACAAAACATGCCTGTCCCCTTTTAAAGCTTTGTCCTCTCTGCTTTCAAAGCTTGCTTGGGGCACCAGGAATTGATATAATAATACCGCATTTTTGCGGGGGTGATGGGTATGTTGACGAAGGACCAGGTGGAGCACGTAGCCTTGCTAGCCAGACTCGCGCTGGACGAGGAGGAAAAGGAGCGCTACACGACCCAGTTGGCCAAAATTCTTGAATATGCGGCCATCCTGAACGAACTGGACACTGCGGATGTACCGCCCACCGCCCACGTCCTTTCCCTGCAGAATGTCTTCCGTGAGGATCATGTGGGTCCGCACCTACCGCCCGACGCCGTAGTCGGCAACGCTCCCGACAAAGAGGACGGGTTTTTTAAAGTGCCCCGGATTATCTAACGGAAGCCTGCGCATTTTTATACTGGGAGTGATTTCCACCTTTGGATCTTTATTATCTACCGGCCCACGAGTTGCACAGGTTACTGGTGCGCCGGGAGGTTTCAGCCGTCGAGATTTGCCGGGCCGTCTTTGAACGTATCGCCGCCGTAGAAGAAACGGTGCGGTCCTATCTCACCCTGGACCGGGACGGTGCCTTGGCCCGCGCCGCCGCGGTCGACCGGGAATTGCGTGCCGGCGGGGAGTTGGCGCCGTTGGCCGGGATTCCTTTCGGGATTAAGGACAACATCTGCACCAGGGGTCTCGTGACCACCTGTGCGTCCAAGATGTTGCACAATTTCGTACCTCCTTACGACGCCACCGTAGTCGAAAGGCTAAACGCTCAAAAAGCGGTGCTCATCGGCAAGACCAACATGGACGAGTTTGCCATGGGATCGTCCACCGAGCACTCCGCCTATTTTGCGACCCGCAATCCCTGGGATCCGAACCGGGTGCCGGGCGGGTCCAGCGGCGGTTCGGCGGCGGCGGTGGCGGCCGGTACCGCCATTTGCGCCCTGGGCTCGGACACCGGGGGTTCGATCCGGCAGCCGGCCGCCCTGTGCGGGGTGGTGGGGATGAAACCTACTTACGGCCTGGTTTCCCGCTACGGGCTGGTGGCTTTCGCTTCTTCCCTGGACCAGATCGGTCCCATTACCCGGGATTTCACGGACTGCGCCCTCGTCTTGAACGCCATCTCTGGACACGATGCACGCGACAGCACTTCTGCGCCGGGTGAGGCGGTGGATTACACCTCCTTCCTGGTGGACGATGTCCGGGGTCTTCGGATCGGTCTCCCCCGTGAGTACCTGGACTCCGGCCTGGACGAGGGGGTGCGGCAGATCGTGAAGGAGGCCGCCGCGGTACTGGAGGCGCGGGGCGCCTGCCTGGAGGAGGTCACGCTGCCGCATACCGCGTACGCCCTGCCGGCCTATTACCTGATCGCGCCCGCCGAGGCCAGCTCCAACCTGGCCCGGTACGACGGAGTGCGCTACGGGTACCGGATGCCGGATCAAGACAACGTCATCGATATGACGCGGGCGACGCGCCGCCGGGGATTCGGGGCCGAGGTGAAGCGGCGGATCATGCTGGGTACTTACGCCCTGTCCGCCGGGTACTACGATGCCTATTACCTGAAGGCGTTGCGGGTGCGTACCCTGATTCGCCGGGATTTTGAACAAGCCTTCGAAAAGTTCGACCTGCTCCTGGCGCCGACTACGCCGGAGCCGGCTTTTCCGATCGGGGATAAAACCGAGGATCCCATCAAGATGTACCTTTCGGACGTTTTTACGCTGGCCGTGAACCTGGCCGGGCTGCCGGCGGTATCCCTGCCGGGCGGTTTTCTGAACGGGTTGCCGGTTGGGATTCAGCTTATCGGTAAGCCCTTTGCGGAAGGCACGTTGCTCCGCGCCGGGTATACTTTTCAACAGAGTACCGATCATCACCGGCGGCGGCCGCCGCTTGGCGGGGGAGGAGTGAGTCGATAATGCGTGATTACGAAGCGGTCATCGGTTTAGAAGTCCACGTGGAACTAAAAACCGCTTCCAAGATCTTCTGCCACTCCAGCACCGCCTTCGGCGGCACCCAGAATACGCACGTCTGTCCGGTCTGCCTGGGCCTGCCGGGCACCCTCCCCGTGCTGAACCGCCAGGTGGTGGAATACGGTATCAAAGTGGCGCTGGCATTAAACTGTGAGGTGGCCCGTTTCTGCAAGTTCGACCGGAAGCATTATTTTTACCCGGACTTGCCAAAAAATTACCAGATTTCCCAGTATGACCTGCCCTTGTCCTATGACGGCTATCTGGATTACCAGACCGACGACGGCCGGACGCACCGCTGCGGGATCGTCCGCGTGCACATGGAAGAGGACGCCGGGAAGCTGATTCACCGGGAAGGGGGAAAAGGGTCCTACGCACTGGTCGATTACAACCGCACCGGCGTGCCGCTATTGGAGATCGTTTCTGCGCCCGATATCCGGTCGGCGCAGGCCGCCCGCGCGTACCTGTCGGAGTTGAAGACGGTGATCCAATACACCGGGGTTTCCGACTGCAAAATGGAGGAGGGCTCGCTGCGCTGCGACGCCAACGTGTCGGTACGGCCGCGGGGAAGCGACGTCCTGGGCACCAAAACCGAGATCAAGAACCTGAATTCCTTCCGGGCGGTGGAAAAAGCCCTGGAGTTCGAAATCGCGCGCCAGATCGAGGTGTGCGCCGCAGGCGGCCGGGTCGTGCCGGAGACGCGGTCGTGGGATGAGGAAAAGGGCATCACCGTCTCCATGCGGAGCAAAGAGGAGGCGCACGACTACCGCTATTTCCCCGATCCCGACCTGGTGCCCCTGGTGATCAGTCCGTCCTGGATCGAACGCGTGCGCCGGGAACTGCCCGAGTTGCCCGCCGCGCGGCGGCGCCGCTACCAGGATGAATTCGGCCTTTCCGAATATGACGCGCGAGTGCTCACCGCCGCCCGCGAAACGGCCGACTATTTCGAGGAATGTGTCCGTCAATATCCGCACCCGAAAGTGGTGGCCAATTGGGTGATGGGCGACCTGGCCCGTTTGTTGAACGCCGCGCAGGTGGAAATCGGGGAATGCCGCGTGCGCCCCGGCGGCCTTGCCGCCCTGCTGCGACTGATCGACGACGGCACCATTAGCGGCAAGATCGCCAAGGGAGTCCTGGAGGAAATGTTCGCCACCGGTAAGGAACCACAGGCGGTGGTGGCCGAGAAGGGGTTGGTGCAGATCACCGACCCCAAGGTGCTGGCCCCCGTGGTGGACAGGGTGCTGGCGGCCAACCCGGGTCCCGTGGCGGACTACCGGCAGGGCAAGAGTAAGGCGCTGGGCTTCTTGGTGGGCCAGGTGATGAAGGAAACCAGGGGCAAGGCCAATCCGGGCCTGGTTAACGCCCTCTTAAAAGAAAAGCTGGATCAATAAAAATAAGGTTTGATTGCTTTTAAGTTATCGGGTAAGGTAGTTGCAGGAGGGGTGGGGGTATGGAACAGCAAAGAAACATTCAGATCGTGGACACGACCCTGCGCGACGGCGAGCAGACGGCAGGGGTGGTGTTCGCTAACCACGAAAAGGTGCGGATCGCCAAATTGTTGGACGAGCTGGGCGTGCACCAGATCGAGGCCGGTATCCCGGTGATGGGTAGCGACGAAGCGAAGGCCATCCGTAAGATCTGCACCCTCGGTCTTAAGGCCAGCATCATGGGCTGGAACCGGCCGGTGATCAAGGACATAGAAGCCTCTTTGTCCTGCGGTGTGGATGCGGTAGCCATTTCGATATCCACTTCCGACATCCACATCAAACACAAGCTGCAGGCCAGCCGGGAGTGGGTGCTGGAACAGATGGTCAACGCCACCGTGTTTGCCAAGCAACACGGGGTGTACGTGTCGGTCAACGCCGAAGACGCCTCCCGCAGCGATCCGGAGTTTTTGGTCCAGTTCGCCCGCGCGGCCAAGGAGGCTGGGGCCGATCGCCTGCGGTATTGCGACACGGTGGGCATCTTGGAACCTTTTACTACCATGGAGTACATCCAGTATCTCCGCACCCAGGTGCCCGATTTGGACATCGAAATGCACACCCACAACGACTTCGGGTTGGCTACGGCCAACGCCCTGGCCGGCGTCAAGGCCGGTGCCAACTACGTCGGGGTTACCGTATTGGGCTTGGGCGAACGGGCCGGCAACGCCGCCCTGGAAGAAGTGGTCATGGGGCTGAAGTACCTCTACGGCATCGACCTTAACTTCAACACCGAACTATTCCGCGAGGTGGCGGAGTATGTCTCCCGGGCCTCGGGGCGGGAACTCCCGGCCTGGAAGGCCATTGTGGGGTCGAACATGTTCGCCCACGAATCCGGGATCCACGCCGACGGCGCCCTGAAATACCCGGGCACATACGAGGCCTTTTCGCCGGAAGAGGTGGGTCTGCAGCGCCAGATCGTCATCGGCAAGCATTCCGGTACGGCCGCCATCCGCGCCAAGTTTGCCGAGTACGGTATCCACCTGTCGCGGCACCAGGCCCAGGAGCTGCTTCCGGAAATCCGGGCTGCGGCGGTGTCCCTCAAACGCTCATTGTTTGACAAGGAACTGATGTATATGTACGCAGATCATTTCGGACTTGGAAAGAGGGTGAAGCATGGGGCAGACGATTATTGAGAAAATCCTGTCCCGCAAATCCGGCCGCCAAGCGTATGCCGGGGATATTGTGATCGCCGAAGTGGACTTTATTATGGGCCAGGACGGCACTTCGCCTCTGGCTATCAACGCCTTCCGGGAAATGGCTGGGCGTGCGCTTTATGACCCGTCCCGGGTGGCGCTGGTGATTGACCACAGCGCCCCCAGCCCGAACGAGGGCGTGTCTAACCTCCACAAGCTCATGCGCGACTTTGCGCGGGAGACCGGCTGCCGGCTGTACGACATAGGCGATGGGGTTTGCCACCAAGTCATGCTGGAATCGGGCGTAGTGGGGCCGGGTTCCCTGGTGGTCGGTGCCGATTCGCATACCTGTACTTACGGTGCCTTAAACGCCTTTGCCACCGGGGTGGGTTCCACCGACCTGGCGGCGGCCATGATATCGGGCCGGATGTGGTTTAAGGTGCCGCCGACGCTGCGGTTTGAGTGTCACGGGGTACTGCCCCCCGGGGTTTACAGCAAAGACCTGATCCTGTATTTGATCGGACAGGTTACCGCCGATGGTGCCACCTATATGTCCGTCGAATTCGGTGGGGAAGCCGTCCGGAACCTGTCCATGGAGGCCCGCTTTACCATAGCCAACATGGCCGTGGAGATGGGGGCCAAAGCGGGGCTCATGGAGGCGGACGAAAAGACGGCGACCTGGGTGCAGCGGTACGGCCGACGGACGTTTACGCCGGTGGCCCCCGACCCGGACGCCGTTTACGCAAAGGTTCTGGAATACGATGTTACGACGCTGGAACCGCAAGTTGCCCGGCCGCACCGCGTGGATAATGTGGTTCCGCTGCGCGAAGTGGCCGGCCTGACGGTGGACGAAGCCGTTTTGGGCACCTGCACGAACGGGCGGCTGGAGGATCTGCAGGTGGCGGCTTCCATCCTGCGCGGCCGGCGGGTATCCCCGTCCGTGCGTTTCATCGTCGCGCCCGCCTCCCGGCAGGTTTACCTGGACGCCCTGCGCGACGGCACCCTGGAGACGCTGGTCCGGGCCGGCGCCGCGGTGGTCACACCGGGCTGCGGGCCGTGCGTCGGTACCCACAACGGGGTGCCGGCGGACGGGGACCGGGTGATCTCCACGGCGAACCGGAATTTCAAGGGCCGGATGGGCAACCGGAACGCCGAAATCTACCTGGCGTCGCCCGCGGCCGTGGCCGCGGCGGCCATAACCGGAAAAATCACCGATCCCAGAGAATTCGTGAAGTAGGTGACACAAAAGTGCTGCTGGCGGGTAAAGCGCATACCTTCGGCGACGATATCAACACCGACTACATCATCTCGGGCAAGTACAAGTTCAAGACCCTGGACATGGCCGAGCTGGCGCGGCACGTGATGGAGGACTTAGACCCCAACTTCTACACCAAGATCACCCCCGGGGATTTCATCGTGGCCGGACGGAACTTCGGCTGCGGTTCCTCCCGGGAACAGGCGCCGCTGGCCATCAAGCACGCCGGCATCTCCGCCGTGATCGCCCGTTCTTTCGCGCGCATTTTCTACCGCAACGCCATCAATACCGGCCTGCCGGTGGTAGAGTGTGACACCAGCACTATCGGGCCGGGCGACCGCCTGGAGGTCGATCTGGCGGCCGGGATGCTTTACAACCGGACGCGGGGGCTGGAACTCAAGATCACCCCGCTGCCGCCGGTGATGCTAAAGATCCTGAACGACGGCGGGCTCGCCGCCCACTTTCGCAAACACGGCGGCTTCCACCTCGACTAAAAAAGGACGGGCCGGAAACGCGGAACCGGGGACTGGCTCCTTTTCCGGAAGATAGCTTATCTCTTGTTGGTACAAGGGACATCCGGAAAAGGTGCCTGTCCCCCTTTCCGGCCCGGAAAAGGAGATAAGGCTCCGAAAAGGAAAGGCCCCGGAAAACGGGTACAGGCACCTTTTTCCGGCGTCAGGTGCGATCAGGACGCCCTGATGGTTCCCGGCAGTCTCGTGCTCTCAAGGCGTTAGGGAAGTTTTTGAAAAAGGAGCCAGTCGCCGTTTTCCGGCCCGGTGCGGGAGCCGGTTTCCGTGTTCCCATTCTAACTTCTGACTTCTGAATTCTGTATTCTGGGGGTATTATCTTGACCCACAAAGTAACCTTAATCCCCGGTGACGGGGTCGGGCCCGAAATCATGGCGGTGGCGCGGCGGGTGATCGAGGCTTCCGGCGTCTCCGTGACGTGGGAGGTGGTGGAGGCCGGCGAAGCGGTGATCCCGGAGTACGGCACGCCGCTTCCGGAACGGGTGCTGGAATCCATCCGGACCAACCGGGTGGCCCTGAAGGGGCCGCTGACCACCCCGGTGGGACGTGGTTTTCGGAGCGTGAACGTGACCCTGCGTCAAGAATTGGACCTTTACGCCAACGTCCGGCCGGCCCGCTCCCTGCCCGGGATCAGGTCCCGGTACCAGGATATCGACCTGATCGTGGTCCGGGAGAATACCGAAGACCTGTACGCGGGTATTGAGCACTGGTGCGGGCGCGATGCGGCCGAGAGTATCAAGCTGATCACCCGGCCGGCCTCGGAGCGAATCGTCCGTTTTGCTTTTGAGCTTGCCCGGCGTGAGGGGCGCTGCAAGGTAACCGCCGTACACAAGGCCAACATTATGAAATGCACCGACGGGCTGTTCCTGGAGTGTGCGCGGAAGGTGGCCGGGGAGTACCCGGACATTGACTTTGAGGAATGGATCGTGGACGCCATGGCTATGAAACTGGTGCAGGCGCCGGAGAATTTTGACGTGCTGGTCATGCCCAACCTTTACGGGGACATCCTGTCCGATCTGTGTGCCGGCCTGGTGGGCGGATTAGGTGTGGCGCCCGGTGCCAATATCGGTGATGAGGCGGCGGTGTTTGAACCGGTGCACGGCAGCGCGCCGAAATATGCCGGGCAGAACAAGGTCAACCCCCTGGCCGCTGTGCTCTCGGGGGTGATGATGCTCCGCCACCTGGGCGAGGCCGAGGCCGCCGACCGCATCATGCGGGGCGTGACCGCCGTGCTCACCAAAGGGGAGACACTCACCTACGACCTGGGCGGCACGGCCGGCACCGCCGAGATGGGTGAAGCGATCATCAGGGAAATGTAGACCGAATGTAGAACCGGAGGCCAAAAGCCTCCGGTTTTTATGCCTCAAGCCCGAGGCTCACTTTGATGGCCCGGTTGATCATAACCTCAAACATACCAGAGTCTATTTTTTCATCATTAGCGATAATCATAGATTCTGCCAATCGGCGCAGAATAAAACTGCCTTCCCGTCAGGCATGCTATAGCCATCAGCACAAGAAAAAACGGCAAGGGGGAACCGTGGCCAGCATGCGTGTCCTGATGTTGTCTTGGGAATATCCGCCAAAGACGGTGGGCGGGCTGGCTCAGCACGTCTACGATCTTAATAGCGCGTTGAACCGGGAAGGCATTGAGGTGCACCTGCTCACCTGCTCTGCGCCGGGAGCCCCGGATTACGAAGTCCAGGGTAACATCCACATCTACCGGGTGCAGCCGTTCCAGGTTTCGGCCCCCGACTTTACCACCTGGGTGCTGCAGTTCAATTGCGCTCTCCTGGAGCGCGCCTTGAGCCTGTTCGAGGCCGTGGGCAATTTCCGGTTGGTTCACGCCCACGACTGGCTGGTGGCCTTCGCCGCCCGGGCGCTGAAACACGCCCGGCGGCTGCCCCTGGTGGTTACCATTCACGCCACCGAGTTCGGGCGGCACAACGGCCTGCACAATCCGACCCAGAATTACATCAGCAACGTGGAGTGGTGGCTGACTTACGAGGCCTGGAAAGTGATTGTTTGCAGCTGGTACATGGAAGCCGAACTGAAACACATTTTCCAGCTGCCGTCCGATAAAATCGTCATCATCCCCAACGGGGTGGTGCCCGAAAATTTCGCCCCGCCCCAGAACACCCGCTTGCGACGTGATTTCTACGCCGCACCCACCGAGAAGATCGTGTTTTATGTGGGCCGGCTGGTGCGGGAAAAAGGTGTACAGGTGCTGTTGGAAGCCGTGCCCCGGATATTGTCCCGGATGCCCAGCGTCAAGTTTATCATCGGGGGCAAGGGGCCTTACGAAGGGGAACTGCGGGCCCTGGCATCCAACCTGGGCATCGCCTCCCGGGTGTATTTCACCGGTTACGTGGATGACGAGGTGCGCAATGCCCTCTATCACTGGGCCGACGTCGCCGTATTTCCCAGTCTTTACGAACCTTTCGGCATCGTCGTTTTGGAGGCCATGGCGGCCCGCACGCCGGTGATTGCCTCGGACACCGGCGGGATCAGTGAGATTATCGAACACGGGGTGGACGGCCTCAAGGTGCCGCCGGGTGACAGCGGCGCGCTGGCCGGGAGCATCCTCGCGGTGCTTTCCGATCCCGCCCGCGCCAAACTGCTACAGGAGCGGGCCTACCGGAAGATCCGGCAGCAGTACGACTGGCAGAAGGTGGCCCGCGACACCATCGCGGTGTACCGGGAGGTCTGGAAGGCGCGCCAGGAAGCACCCTGGCCCGCCCGCGAGGACCGGCCGGGCCGGATCCTGGGCCGGGTATACCAGCTTTTCGATAGATACTCTTAAAACGATGAGACAACAAAGCGTTAACGGAGGGATTCTGTGAAAGCAATCATTATGGCGGGCGGTGAGGGTTCCCGGCTGCGCCCGCTGACCTGCAACCGTCCCAAACCGATGGTGCCCGTATTGAACCGGCCGGTGATGGCCTACTGCCTGGACCTTTTAAAGCAACACGGGATAAGCGAGATCGGGGTCACCCTACAGTATCTCCCCCAGGCCATCCAGGACTACTTTGGGGACGGTTCCGACTTCGGGGTGCGGCTGCACTATTTCGTGGAAGAAACACCGCTGGGCACGGCCGGCAGCGTCAAAAACGCCGCCGCTTTTCTGGACGAGACCTTCGTGGTGGTCAGCGGAGACGCCCTGACCGATCTCGATCTATCCCAGGCCATCGCTTTCCACCGAAACCGGGGCGCCGCCGGCACCTTGGTGCTGACCCGGGTGGACTGCCCCCTGGAGTACGGGGTCGTCATCACCGCGCCGGAGGGCCAAATCGTCCAGTTCCTGGAAAAACCCTCCTGGAGCGAGGTCTTCAGCGACACGGTCAATACCGGTATATACGTGTTGGAGCCGGAGGTGCTGGACTATTTCGCTCCCGGCCAGAAGTTCGATTTTTCCCAGGATCTGTTTCCCCTTTTGCTGCGGGAAAAGAAGCCGCTTTTCGGCCTGGTGCTTTCCGGATACTGGTGCGACATCGGGATAGCGCAATCAGATATAGCACAACATATTCTCGACTATCTAGATTCTGCCCTGAAAATAGTCGTTAGTCGTTGGTCGTCAGTCGTCGGATTACTGGTAGGAATTCATATCAGCGAATTCCTGGCTGGCCCATTTTCATCCTCTGGTGGTGTCACCCGTCAAGGGAGACATGAGCGTCTGCTGAAAAAAGCAGTTTTGCCGCTTACCTTTCGGCAGGTCTATGGTGGGTACCCGGTTTGGTGGTGGGTAGGATCTGTAAATCATAGTACCGGACTGCCTCCCATAGGCGTACATCCCAACATCCCACGGTAATGGGCTTCTTGACTTGCTGGCTTAGGATCAAAATGGCTGCCAGGTGCATTGCGTCAAAACCACGAAGCGCGTGTTTTTCTGCCAGGTCGCCAGCAAGCTTGACAAGTAGGTCGGAAACCTCCAAGGAAAGAAAACTACCCCACTCGTGCTGAAAAGCGCCGACAACCAGATGGTAGCCCTTTTCATCCAAGATTCCTTCGCGGTACCCTCGGGCCAGGGCCGCTCTTGCTTCAGCGTAAGCCACCTTGCAGGTTGCCACGACAAGGGAGGTGCTCACCAACTCGCGGACGCTTTCTGAGCCTTCTTCCCCCACATATAACTTCACCAGGGCACTGGTGTCCAAATAACAGATCACCGACGATCCTCCGCAACCATGTCTGCTAGCGTTTTAGTTCCCTGCGTTGCGGGACGGCTGGTCAATCCTTGCGGTTTACCACCTCTCCAGGAAGCCAGTCCGGCGGTTACCAAACCCAGAATTTCCGGCGGAGCTTGTTCTTGTATCGGTACCAGCTTTGCTACTGGAGTGTTACGCTCGGTAATAATCAGGGTTTCGCCCTGTTTTACGCGTGCGAGATAACGACTGAAGCGGCTTTTTATTTCTCTAATTCCCACATCCATGTTCTTCACCTCCAGGTGGCCACATTATATCATCCATGAGGTCACAATGCAATGCCCCGGCTGCGGTCCGTTTTGATCATTACCCTTCCCCCGAAACGCAGGTCACTTCTCCGCCGGCACCCGCAACTCTACGGTGCGGCAGTTGGGGCAGGCCCAGACCTCCAGCGGAATCATCTCTTCGCCGAGCTCCGCCCATTCGCCGAAGATCAGCTTGCAGCCTCCGCTGGTGCCGCCGGAGCGGAACTTTTCGACGCCAAGGAGTTCCAGGCCGCGCGAGCAACGGAGGAACTGCCTGCCGGCGCGCTTGGCGCCGCGGCCGGGGAGCGCTTCCTGGACCGCCATTCACGGCCCCTGTTTAAAGATTTGGCGATAAAATAACCGGCAAGACCAAAAATAAGTATAGTAAGTAAAATAAAGTGAAGAATTTGAGCGCAGTTTTCACCTCCTCCTCCTCGGCTTATTGCGTCTGATAATACGTGTGATTCCTACGGGTCGGTCCCAACGCCGACGACGTACCAGCCCCCACACCGCAAGGCCCAGCGGAACTGCAAAGAGAACCCACAAGATCACGGTGAGTGACTCCAGAAACATGTTCAGCGCACTCCTTCACTCGCGCTGCTGCGCCTGGAAGCTTTGGTATCCGCACACCCGCCGGATAACAAAGGCGGCTGCGGACACCAAGAAAGCCAGGCCGCCCGCCACCACCGCCGCCGAGGCCGCAAAGCGCCACCACACCACAGTGAAGTGGCACTCCCACGGGGAAAGGAAGCGGGTGGTCCACACGTCGCCGGGCGGGGTGTACCTGCTCTGGTCCTGCACCACGAACCAGAAAGGCCGCCCGAGCCGCACCTGGCGCAGTTCCTCACTCCCCGTGCCCGTCTCCACCGGCAGGAAGAGCGTCGCCAGCACCACTCCGGCTGCGGCCGCCAGTAAACTTGTTACCAGCACCACCTTTTTCCCCACCGCCCCAGCACCTCTCTGGCGATCATTACCCCCTGGCCCAAACCCGAAATCCCGGAGTTTCGTACGGTCAGAGAATGCTTCGCCGCTTAGCACTACTTCCCCTCCTGGGCATTGGCGATACGACATATCGGCAACGGAACCAGATGCCTTCGGGAGAGCCCTACGAAAAATGCCGTCGGTGGAATACTTCTATTGCTTGCACCTCTCAGTGGTAATATACTTGAGATATACCCGCTTCTACCTGAGATATAGCCGCTTCCTGCATGCGGAGAAAGGAGGTTTGTGATGAAGATCGAACGGATTACGGTAGACCCGCAAGTATGTATGGGGCAGCCTACCATTCGCGGTATGCGTATCACCGTTGCCTTTGTCTTAAAGCTTTTGGCCTCAGGCATGAGTGTCCCCGCCATTCTTGAGGCCTATCCGGAGTTGGAAGAGGAGGATATCCGCCAGAGTCTTCTCTATGCTGCCTGGCTTGCAGCAGAACAGGTACGGCCGTTTCCTGAGGAGGCCCTGGGTAATTGAGAAAACCAAGGTACTTAGCGGATATCCATATATCGCCATTAACCTGTTACCTCCTGCACAAAGCAGGTTACCAGGTTACCCGGGTAGCCGACATCCTGCCGCTTACCGTTCCTGACTGGAAGGTTATCGAATATGCCCGTAACCACGAAATGATAATCATAACTCAGGACCTTGATTTTTCTGCACTTCTGGCAACTACAAACGCCACCAAGCCGAGTATCGTCTCCCTTCGCCTATCTCAAACTGAACCGCAAGCCATAGCCAAGCTGCTAATCCGTATCCTGCCTACGGTAGAAGTAGACCTTATCAAAGGTGCAATAGTTTCCGTGACAGAAGATAAAATCAGGGTGCGACCACTTCCTGTTCACTGAGTTCCACATGGCAGCTCCCTGAAGCTGGACTGGCCCCAATGGGTGGTCATCCCTGCCTGCTGCAGGCAGGGCCGGGATATTCGTTGGCGCGCTTGCGGTCCGTGCCGCCCACCCGGAGCGGATGCCGCTTGACCGGGCATTTTTCGCGCCGGTGAAGCGCACCAGAGAATCAGGCCGCATCCCGGTGACTCGCTCAAACGAACATCTCCAGGTTGATACCTGCGGTCTGGTGCGGCGTAAGAGTGGCTGGGGGTATCTGTTCGCGGTCATTGATGCCTTTGACCGGGAGATTAACGGCTTGAGCCTTTTCCCAACGCTGTACCACCGATATCTTGCTGGAAGCCGTGGATATGGCCCTCAACTACCGCTTCCCTCACGGTTCCTAAATGGTTCAACGACCTGGCTGAGGCGAAGCAGGTGAATTTTTCCCATATTCTACAAGCGGCCCTACGGGATTATCTCGGAGTCAAGGACCGTAATCGGTAGATTTAAGCTGTGATTCTTCAAGGACGCGCTTCGGCTGAAGAGGCCGGAACAGAACGCGGCACAGCCGCCGTCGGGGACCGGATTCCCGGCGGCTTTGCTTTTGATTCCGACGTCAGAAAGAAGGAAGAAGGGGGAAGCCGGAGCCTGACTCGCCGGTGGACGGTGCGCGCGGTTTTTGGCGAACAGCCCTGAGGTGCGGGCCGCCCAGAAATACGGCACTCCCAGGGATCGGGCGCTATCGGCCCTTCTTCTGCACGCTGGCCTGCGGGTGTCCGAGGCGGTGAAAAAAGAGAACTTAGAGAACTTAATAAACCTTTTCAAGTTATCCACAAGGACTTTCACGGTCTTGTCGAAGTGAATACAGCGGTATTAAACCACAAACAGTGACGGCAATCTGCTAGAAGCTGGAAGCAAAATCTCATTGGAATACCACAGCAAGGCTAAGATACTGGCTTTTGCAGCATTCTCCTAGACCAAGTACTCAAGGCCACCGTGGTACACTTGTTCCACGTCCTTGAGAGTTCACCGGCCTGGCTGCCGTTTATCTGTGTCGAGAACTACGCTCCGTACCACGGTGTGAGCCCCCTGGTCCCGCTCCTGGTATGCTTGCCGCTGCTGCCGCCTTCGTGATTCTATCAAGGGGCCACGCCTGGCACCTGCGGTTTGCCCTGGGGGCGGTTCTTGCGCTTGGCGGCACCGGGAGCAGCGCGGTGAACTGGCTGATCCCGGGGTACGTTTGGGCTACCTACGTGTCCCCTTTACGGGCCCGGCGTTTAACTTTGCCGGCGTCTTTGCTCTGCTGGGATTCACCCTGGCGTGTTCGGTTGCAGTATCGGGACGGCGTCCAGCCCAAGCCGGAACCACTTGATATTCTGACAGGGAAAGGTGAGAAAGTGCTCGATAAACGTGTATTCAGGCTTCTCCCCTGGCCGGTTACCCTGATCGGGGCCTGCCACGAAGGCAAGCACAATGTTATGACTGCCTCCTGGGTCAGCCAGGTCTCCTTCAGGCCGCCCCTGGTGATGGTGTCCATCGCGCCGGAGCGGTACACCTACGGGCTGATCGAAAAGAGCGGGGAGTTCGTCGTCAGCATCTTGGCGGAGGACCAGGCCGAAATTGCCAACTTCTGCGGCACCCACTCCGGGCGGGACGTGGACAAAGTCTCTGCCCTGGGTATCAGGACGCGGCCCGGGAAGGCAGTTAAGGTTCCTATCCTCGAAGACTGCCTGGCCAACATCGAGTGCCGTGTCGCGGCTACCTACCCGGCGGGGGACCACGTCCTGTTCGTCGGGGAGGTCGTCGGGGGCTCCGTTACCTGCCCGGACGCTTTCCCGCTGTTGATGCTGGATTGGAAGCCCGGGAAGTTCAACCCCATCGCTGAGAAGTAGGCGATGCAAGCGGCGTACGGGCTTGAAGCGGGCCACGCCGACCCCGGGATCAGGGACTACCTCTCTGACCTGTTCGCCGGGAAGCCGTGTTCCGGCGGAAAGCGGTCGCACCCGGCGTCCGGCGGGGTGTAGACTCTCTCTGCGTCGATGATGTGGATCACCCTCCAGCCCTTCGCGGCCATGGCGGCGGCGATGAACCGGCGGTGGCACTTCCACGGCAAACGCTCGCTGCAGACAATGGCGGTCGGGCCACTTTTGGCCAGGGGCGCCAGCTCTTCTATACCCTCGTGGAAGGCGGCGGTTCGGGTGTAAGCCTCGTAGCCCCCCGTCCGGTAGCCGCCCAGCTTCTCTCCGAGGTAGTGGTAGGCGATGCCATTGGCGGCAAGTTGCGCCGCCAGGCCGGGGCGGTTGAAGTGGGGGTAGCGCCTGCTCGCCGGGAAGCGCCGCACATCGGCAACGAGGGCGATGCCGTAATGCTTCAATATCTCCATGAATTCCTGGAGCGTCCGCGTGCTGGTGCCCAGGGTGTAAATAACGGGCTTCCAAGAGTGCTTGGATTGGCCAGGCAAATGTTTCACCTCGAGTTGGAATGATAAACTTAAGCTTCGTTTGGGCAGTGCGCGGAACCTTCCCGGGAAGCCAAAAAACGGGGTGGTAAAAGTGCCGGATGAAAGCACGTCTTTGAAGGAGCTACGCGAACTCGTCGCCGCGTTTGTGGCTGAGCGAGAGTGGGAGCGTTTCCACACTCCGAAAAACCTGGCCATGTCTATCGCCATCGAGGCTGCCGAGTTGATGGAGATCTTCCAGTGGCGCGGCGGGGAAGAGCCGCTGGACGACGCGGAGAGAAGGGAACTTCAACGCGAACTGGCGGACGTGGTGATCTACTGCCTGGCGATGGCTAACGCGGCGGGCATCGACCTTGCGGACGCGGTGCGCGAAAAGGTCGGATTGAACGCCCGGAAGTACCCGGTCGATCGGTACCGCGGCAGGTACAAAATCGGGGAGTGAGTGCAGATGGCTGGAGAAAACCGCTGGCGGTTTGCTTTGACCTGAGCGGCGTCCTGATCGATCACATCACGCTGAAGCCGTTGCCGGAAATGGTGCGATTGGTACGGAACCTGCACGCCGACGGCAGGTACCTCGCCGTCGCCACCAGATACCCCGAGCAGAAAGCCGGGGAACTGCTGGGGGCAGAAGGCGGAAGTGAAGCCAGCGCAAGAGCGATTTGTATTCCCGGGAATGATACTTTCGGCAATGCCTCACATAAGTGCATTGCTTGTAAAGTTTGATATCCGGCTGTAGCGAGGGGGAGGTTTATACGTGCTGGACCGGGAGCGTACGGTCTTGGTAGTTGTTGATGTGCAGGAGAAACTGGCACGTGCCATGTACGCTGAAGAAATGCTCTTCGACAATCTTCAGCGGCTTATCAGGGGGGTAAAGGTGCTGGAGATCCCCGTGCTCTTAGTTGAACAGTATCCCAGGGGGCTCGGCTCAACCGTTGATAAGGTTAAGGAACTTCTACCCGGCATCCGGCCCATTATCAAAGATACCTTTAGCTGCTGCGACAACGATGAGTTTATGAAAAAACTAGAGGCATTGAACCGCAGGCAGGTACTGGTGGCCGGCATTGAGGCACATATTTGTGTCTATCAGACGGCCGTGGGACTGCGGGAACGGGGTTATGAGGTCCAGGTCGTTGCAGATGCCGTTTCCTCGCGCACTTTGGAAAATAAGGAAATCGGGCTGGCGAAGATGAAAGGTTACGGAGTTGATATCACCAGCGTGGAGACGACGTTGTTTGAACTGCTGCGGGTAGCCCGGGGGGAAAGATTTAAAGAAATTTTAAACATAGTAAAATAGGAACTTCCTCAGTTTGGCCTTTGCGAAACAGATAACCTGTATACTGACCAGAAGATCAGCGAAGGATCCATCCGACTGAAGCCGGGCAAGGCGGAAAGCGTCTCCGGCCCCACGTCCGTGGGCACGGGCACCGCCCGGGGTGAGAAGATAGAGCTTTCCAAGTGGATCGACATCCTCAACGAGCGGTTCGGCACGGAGTTCAAGCCCGGAGATCAGCTCTTCTTCGATTCGATTCGCGAAGATGCGGTGGCCGACTCTGACCTCCGGCAAGCTGCTCTGACCAATACGTTGGAGAACTTTAGTTATGTTTTCCTCAAGGCGCTGGAGGGGCTTTTCATCGACCGGATGGAGCAGAACGAGGAGATCACGGCGAAGTTTCTGAACGATAAGGAATTCCAACGTATTGTGGGGCAGCACCTTTTGAAGGAATAGTGTATGAACAGGGGAAGCAGCGGACATTAAAGAACAAGGCTTGGCCTACGTGGAATAGGGCACGGGTGTGGGAAACCGAATCGGTTTCCCTATTGTTTTCCAAAATACTCTACAGCACGGTTCACGGTGGAGGACGCGGGCGCTGACCCGCGCTTTGCGCTTTTTAAGGGCAGGACATGGCCCGCCAAAAAGCGAAGATAAGGAGCGGTGCGATGCAAAAACGTCCGGCCCCTGGGCAAGATAACCGGGGGGTGAAAGGAGCGGTGAAAGTGCGCGTTGTGCCGGCACAGGACGGAAAGGATGCAAGACCGGAAGCCTACCGGCTCCTGGCGGAGTTTTTTCGCCGCCGGGAGCGGGGAGCGGGTGAGGCCGGTTGAGGGCGGCCGCCTACATCAGGGTGAGCACCGAAGACCAGGCCCGGCACGGCTACTCTCTGGATGCGCAGCGGGAGGCGTGCCGCCGGCGGGCGCTTGAGGTCGGGGCGCAGACGGTCGCCGAGTACGCTGACGAGGGCGTGTCCGGGGCGACCCTGGAGAGGCCCGGACTGGCGGCCCTGCGGGAGGCGTGCCGCGCGGGTGTGGTGGACCTGGTGGTGTGCCTCGACCCCGACCGGCTGTCGCGGAAGCTGGCCCACCAGATGCTCCTCACGGAAGAGTTTGAGAGGGCGGGCGTGCGGCTGGAGTTTGTCAACTTCGACTGGCAGAACACGCCGGACGGCCGCTTGTTTTACGCCCTGCGGGGCGCGATAGCGGAGTACGAGCGGGAGAAGATCAAGGAGCGCACCCTGTCGGGCAAACGGCAGAAGGCCAGAAGCGGTATGATGCCTATCGGCGCGGTGCCCTACGGCTACCGCCTGGAGAGCGGCAGGCTTGTGGCCGAGCCCGCCGAGGCCGAAGCGGTGCGGCTGGCTTTCGACCTTTTTCTGAGGGAAGACCTGGGCGTGAACGGCGTCGCGGCCCGGTTGACAGCTCTAGGCGTGCCCACGCGCGGCGGTCGTCCCTGGAACCGCGCCACGGTGCGGGGGATGCTCCGGAATCCCGTTTACGCGGGGACGTTTCTTTACCGCCAGGGCGGCGAGGTGATACCCGTCCCGGTTCCGGCGCTGGTTGAGCCCGAAACCTGGACGAATGTCCAGGAAAAGCTGGCCGAGGCGCGGCGGCTGTGGTCCGGCTGGTCGCGGGAAAAATACCTCCTGTCGGGCCTGGTCACCTGCGCGGACTGCGGCTGTACCATGCACGGGGCCGTGCGGCGCGGCCGGAAAGGAGGCCGCGGGCGGTCCTACACCTGCGTCCGCACCCAGGCCGGGAGACTGGCGCAGGGGTGCAGGCCCGTGAAGTACGTGGACGCAGATACTTTGGAGGCCGCGGCCTGGGAGCGGGTGACGGCGTGGCTCGACGACCCGGCGGCGTTCGCCAGGGAGCTGCGCGACGGGGGGCGGGTGGACGAACTGGCCCGCGATCTCGCGCGTGTGAGGGAGCACCTGGCGGCCGCGAGGAAGGGCGTGGACAACATCCGGCGCGCTCTGGCCGGGGGTTTGCTGGACCTGGACGAGGGGACGGCGGCGGCCCTGAAGGACGCCAGGGCGCGGGAGAGGGCGCTGCTAGCCCGGAAGAAGGAGCTGGAAAGGGAGCTTGCGGCGGCCCGGGCATCCGAGAAGGGCGCGCGGGAGATGCTGGGCCAGGCGAAGAGATGGCTGAAGGAGCTCGACACGCTGGGCTTCAACGAGAAAAAGGCCCTGGTGCGCGTTCTGGTGCGGCAGGTGATCGTCAGGGGCCGGGGCCGGGACGTGGAGGCGACTCTGGTGGCCAACCTGGGCGCGGCGGACGAGGCGGAAAAGCCGGGTAAAATCTAGACTTTCGGGTGTTGCTACATCTGATTGCGACATCGGCAACCTTCAGCAGTATCTCCAGGCGCAGTGCGACGCCCTGGACGGCAAGGTGAAGCTGACCATTCCCGGCCGCGAGATCCAACCCCAGGTCCGGGTGGGCGAGAACGTTGCTTTGGATCCGGACGCTTCGGTCCAGGGACCGGTCCTCATCGGTGACCACAGTCAGATTGACCGGGGCGCGACCCTCGCACCTTTCACCGTGATCGGCGCCGGTTGTTTGGTGCAGGCCGGTGCTTCGGTGAAGCGGAGCGTGCTCTGGGACCGGGTGTTTGTGGGCCGGCACGCCGCCCTGCGGGGGGCGGTATTGTGCAGCCGGGTGCAGGTCCAGGCCCACGCCGGGGTCTACGAAGGCGCCGTGGTGGGCAGTGATTCGGTGATTCGGGAACGGGGCACCCTGAAACCGGAGGTCAAGCTTTGGCCGCACAAGCTGGTGGAGATGGGCACTACGGTTTCGGAAAGCCTGGTCTGGGGTACGCGGACGCGCAAGACGGTGTTCGGTGCCGAAGGGGTCACCGGGCTGGTCAACGTGGAACTGACGCCCGAATTCGCTGCCCGGGTGGCTTGTGTGTTCGGTTCGACCGTAAGCGACGGTCCGGTGGCCGTTTCCAGTGATCCCTTTCCGGCGACCGGCATGCTCGCGCAGGCGGTAGTCAGCGGCCTGCAGAGCGCGGGGGCGAGAGTATTCCTGCTGGGCCGGGGCACTTTGCCCATGCACCGTTTCGCCGTGCGCTTCCTGGGATGCGCGGGTGGGGTACACGTGCAGTTCTCCACCCGGGAGGGCGGCAAGGCCACACTGGTTTTTACCAATCAGGATGGCGGCAATATCTCCCGTGCCCGGGAGCGAAAAATCGAAAACCTGCTGGCCCGCGAGGACTTCGCCCGCGCACATCCCGGACGCGTTTCGGAGGCCCGGTCGGTGTCCGCCATCGGGGAGGCCTATCTGGCCCACCTGCTGCGGCAGGTTAACCGCGACCGCGTGCGGGAGGCCGGTTTTCGCTTCTTGCTGGCCTACGACGAAGCGGGCCCGGCAGAAATCGTATCCTCTTTGACCCGCGAGCTTGAACTGCGGGTGGAGAAAGTGGGCGCCGCACGGCCGGGGAGTACCCAGCCGCGTAACTGGCACGACTACCAGCGCGAACTGCCGCTCTTGGCCCGGACCGTCGTCGAACGCCAGGCCGACGGCGGTGCGATCCTGGACGCCAACGGCGAGCACCTGATCCTCATCGACGACCGGGGCCGGATCATCCAGGACGACCTGCTGACGGCGCTGATCGCGCTGTACACCTTCAAGACGCGGGGCGGTCCGGTGATCGTGCCGGTGAACACCTCCCAGGCGGTGGAGGCCTTAGCCGCGCGTTACCGGGGGCGGGTAGTGCGGGCCAAGGCGACGCCGCGGGAGTTTGTGGAAGCGGTCTTAAAACAGGATGTTTCCCAGTTTTTCCTCCGGTTTGACGCCTTGGCGGCCCTGTTGCGTATCCTCAGTTTGTTGGCCGAGGAAAAGACCACGCTCTCACGGCTCGTGGACGAAATTCCCGACATGTACCTGGCCAAAAAGGAAATCCCGGTTTCCTGGCAGGCTAAGGGGCGGGTCATCCGCAAGCTGATCGAAAACGAACGTCCCCGGGAGTTGGAACTGACCGACGGGGTTAAAGTCATTCACCAGCAGGGCTGGGCGCTGGTGCTGCCCGATCCGGATAAACCCGTGTGCCGCGTGTTCGGTGAAGGGGCCTCCATGGAAATCGCCGAAGAGCTGACCCAGATGTACGCGGATAAAATCCACCACATCATAAACAGCAGCGAATAAATCCGGGCGAACCCAACGAATTAATCCGGGGGCGTGCCCCCGGATTATCGTTGGGCGTAAACGGTGTATTCCAGGTCGGGAAAGGGATTGTTGCGGTCTTCCAGTTCCGCCAGCCAGCCCGGTTCAAGGCGGTTTTCCCGGAGTTGATGCCACAGTCCCTTGAAGTTCAGCAGGTGGTTTTTCGTGCGGCGCGCGGCGTACGCCACCATGGTGTTCGTTGCCATGATGAACGCCCAGTCGCTGGCCTGGGCCAACAATAGCTCCCTGGCGGCCTGGTTCAGGGCGCGGCGCCGGAGTCCCTCGGCCCTGGGGTGTTCCCGGGCCAACTCGATCATCCGTTCGGCCGCCCAGTGTAGGTGCCGGTAAATCCAGTCGTTGGCTTGGTTCAACCAGACTTCGTGGTATCCTTTGTCGCCCCAGCTTGACGCACAAGGAGTGGCCAACTGGTTGCAGGGAAACCGCCGCAAGTACTCTGACGGGGTGATCGGTTCCAGGGTGTGCTGGTCGTAAGCGATCCGCCGCATGAGCGTTTCCAGCCAGTGCGGGCCTTCGAACCACCAGTGGCCAAAGAGTTCGGCGTCGTAAGGGGCCACGATGATGGGTGGCCGGTCCATGATCCGGGAAAGGTAGTGGACCTGGTGTTCCCGGTTGAACATAAAGTTTCCGGCGTGCGCCTCCGCGGTGGCCCGCGCCCATTCCGGCACGTAGGGTTCCTTGTGCTGTCCCTTGCCGGTGATCCGGTAGTATTTGAACCCGGTGTTGACTCGTATACCGTCGGGGTGGATATACGGTTTGATATAGTCGTAATCCAGGTCAAAGCCGATGTCCCGGTAGTATTCGCGGTAGTTATGGTCCCCCGGGTAGCCTTCCTGTGCGCTCCAGACCTGCTTGGACGATTCCAGGTCGCGGCCGAAAGCGGCTACCCCCGAGGGGCAGTAGACCGGCGCAAAGATGCCGAAGCGGGGCCGGTGGGAAGCAAACAGCAAACCGTGGCTGTCCAGGAAGAAGTAGCGCAGGCCGAATTCCTTCAGGATCTCGTCCAGGCCGGGCGTGTAACTGCACTCCGGCAGCCAAAGCCCCGCCGGGTCGCGGCCGAAAGCGCGCCGGTAAGTCTGGATGCCGGTCGCGACCTGGGCGCGTACCGCCTCGCGGTGGATCATCAGCAGGGGCAGGTAGCCGTGGGTGGCCGCCGTGGTGATGACCTCCACCCGCCCGGAGTCCAAAAAGCCCTTGAAGGCCCGGACCAGGTTCTTGCCGTAGCGGCGGGCGAAGGTGTCCCGGGCGCCGTGCAGGCGGTCGTTATACATCCGGGCGGTGTCGTGGAAGGGCGTACCCCGGGTGCGGTGCACCTCCCGCGCCCCCAGATCGATCATCTTATCCAAATGTGCCAGATAACGGTTTTGCAGAAAATCGTCCTGCAGCATGGCGATGAGGGTTGGCGAGAGGGACAACGTCAGCCGGAAAGGCACGTTGTCGTCCAGCAGGCTTTCCAGCATCCAAATCAGAGGAATGTAGGTTTCGGTGATGGCCTCGTACAGCCACTTTTCCTCCAGGGAGTAACCGTGTTCCGGGTGGCGCACGTAGGGCAGGTGTGCGTGCAGGACCAGCGCCAGGTATCCTTTGGCCATTACCGGTCATTCCCCCTCTCCAGAAGCGCGGTCGAACTGATGCCCAGGGGCGCAACGCCCAGGCGCTCCCGCATTTCGGCGATGAAAAGGGGCGAGCTGACGCCGGTTTGCAGTCTGGTCAGCGTGCGATACACGCCTTCGATCCACATCCATTCCTCGTCCAGGCGGTCAGAGAGGGTGGCCCGCGGCGTATGGGCGACATTGGAGCGGAGCAGGGTCACGAATTCACCGCTGGGCAGCACGCGGCCCAGGTCGACGCAGAAAGCGCGGTCCGGTTCCCCGACCTCGATGTGCCAGCTGTCCGACTCTTCGTTTACCGGGATATCTACGTAGCTGAGCGCATTGCCGCCATTGAATTCGGGTACGCCGGTGACATCGTAAAGGCGGAGCACGGGCCTGGAGGCGTGCCATGCCTCCGGTCCGTACTGCTCCTTAAAATCCTCTTGCCGCGCGGCCGAGATTTCCCAATAAGCATAAAGCCAGTATGGATCCCGGGCCATCAATACCAGCCGGTCCTGCCCGTACCGGTGCGGCAGGTCCATGGCCGGTGTGCCCGGAGGCAGGTCGTGCTCCGGGGCGAACATTTCCCGGGCCAGTTCAAACGTAAATTCCTTCTGTTCCGGAGGCGTCTCGGTCTTCACCGGTTTACCGGTACTGAGGCGCCGCCATAAAAAAACACCCACGGCCAGGGCCACCACGAAAGCGATAATGGCCCAGATCAGCGCAGTCATACGCTTTCCCCCTCTGCCACGATGCTGAAAATATTGCTCATCTGTAGTAAAGACTAAAGAATAATGCCAATGAAAACTGCCGTAGAAATAATGCCGTAAAAACGCTTTTTTAGTATTCCCGCTCCGGAGGGGTTTATTTAACAACTATTTTGCAGAACTGGGAGGGCGCCGGCTTGCCGTGCGCACCTTATGGGGCGGTGCCGAACGTGCGTTAACCTCGACCGGTGTTTGCGTGTGCGGAACATTCGTGGACCTTATAACCTATAAAACGGTGCTTGTTTTCGGGATGCCGGCTACGCGGGGAAATGGCACTTTCGCCGGGACTTGCCGGTCCCGGTGCGGCGGATTATCATTTAAGGAAGCGGTAGGCAGAAAAACGGGGGACGTGTCCTTTTCTGCGAAAATTTTCCTTGTTAATCGGTGCCAAGCACAAACCTACGGTCTGATTTCAAGACAGGAGGAGAAATGAATGGCTGTGTTTGACCACCCCGACGACCGGGAGATGCGCGCTCTGCTGGAGACGTGCCGGACGGTGGCCGTGGTCGGCTTGTCGCCCAAGCCGGACCGGGACAGTCACCGGGTAGCCGCCTACCTTAAGGCGCAGGGATACAAGATCATTCCGGTGCACCCAAAAGCCAGGGAGATCCTTGGGGAAAAGGTCTACGCGCGCCTGGCAGAAATCCCCGAGCCGGTGGACGTGGTGTACATCTTCCGGCGGGCGGACCAGGTACTGCCCTTTGTCGAAGCGGCGCTGGCGCTAAAGCCCCGGGCGATCTGGCTGCCGCTCGGGGTGATCAGTCCCGAGGCCGCCGCCCTGGCCCAGGAACACGGGATCACCATGATTATGGATCGGTGTATGATGATCGAGCACCGCCGCTTGCTGGGGGCCTAGCCGCATGTTCCACGTGGTCTTGGTGGAGCCGGAAATTCCCCAGAATACCGGCAACATCGCCCGCACCTGCGCGGCCACGGGGGCGACACTGCACCTGGTGCACCCCTTGGGTTTCTCGCTTTCCGACCGCTACCTCAAGCGCGCCGGGCTGGATTACTGGCACCTGGTGGAGGTGCACCAGCACCAGAGCTTCGACGACCTGCGGCGGCGCTATCCCGAAGACCTTTTCTTCTTCGCCACCGCCCGCCGCGGCCGCCGCTACACCGATTTCCACTATCCGCCCGGTTCCTTTCTCGTTTTTGGTAAGGAGACCGCCGGCTTGCCCGACGCGCTGCTGGAGGCCAACGCCGAGACCTGTGTACGCCTGCCCAAGCGCCCCGCGGCCCGGTCGCTGAACCTGTCCAACGCGGTGGCCATCTTGCTTTACGAAGCCCTGCGCCAGCAAGGTTTTCCCGGGCTTGAGTAGCCCCGCGCAAAAAGGGGACGGGCTACTTTTTCCAGGGGTAAGGTTTCTTGCAGGGTAACAAAACATCCGGGAACCACCGGTTCAGTTAAAGATTAAGGTGGGTCGGAAAAAGTTGCCTGTACCCTTTTTGCGCTCCAGCAAACGAAGAACAGCGGGAAACAGGGATACTTTCCCCGCGTACAAGGGGAACGCCGCTCCCGTAGGCGGGCGGCGTGGCTGGAGGGTCTTTGCGGGCTTGTGGATAAATAGGCACTTATCCACAAAACATGCCTGTCCCCTTTTTGTGTGCCCGGCTTTTTGGCCACCCTTCGGCCCGGCAGGAAATCCGTACCGGACCCGCGAACCTCTTTCTGGGAGGCATCTACATCTTGAAAGAGTTCGTTCATCTGCACACCCACACCGAATACAGCCTGCTGGACGGCGCCGCCCGGATTAAGGACCTCGTCCGCCAGGCGGTCGAGTTCGGTATGCCGGCGCTGGCGATCACCGACCACGGGACCATGTTCGGGGTGATCGACTTTTATAAGGCCTGCCGCCAGGCCGGCATCAAGCCCATCCTTGGCTGCGAGGTTTACGTGGCGCCGCGCACCATCCACGACCGCCAGTCCGGCATCGACGACAAGCTGGCGCACCTGGTGCTTTTGGCCGAAAACGAACCGGGCTACCGGAACCTGCTCCGGCTGGTGTCGCTGGCTTTTACCGACGGGTTTTACTACAAGCCGCGGGTCGACCGTGAAACGCTGGCCCGCTACAGCGACGGGCTCATCGCCCTGAGCGGCTGCCTGGCCGGCGAGATCCCCGCGGCGATCCTGGCCGGGGAGCACCGCCGGGCGCGCCAGATCGCCGGGGAGTACCGTGAGATTTTCGGGGACCGGTTTTACCTTGAACTGCAGGACCACGGCCTGGCGGGTCAGGCCGAGGTCAACCGGGAGCTGGTGGTGATCAGCCGGGAAATGAACATCCCGCTGGTGGCCACCAACGACGTACACTACGTGCGCCGGGAAGAGGCCGAGATTCAAGATATTCTGCTCTGCATCCAGACCGGCAAGACGGTGCACGACTCCGGACGCCTGAAGTTCGAGGGCGACCAGTTCTACTTCAAGAGCGGAGCCGAAATGGCCCGCCTGTTCGGCGAGGTGCCCGTTGCGCTGGCTAATACCGCCGTGGTTGCCGCGCGCTGCGCGGTGGAACTGGACTTCGCGTCGGTACACCTGCCGGAATACCGGGTCCCGCCCGGGTACGACCCGGATAGCTACTTACGGGAACTGTGCTACCGGGGACTTGAGCGGCGTTATGCCCAGATCCAGCCCGCAGTGCAGGAACGGCTCGACTACGAACTCCGGGTCATCGCCCAGATGGGGTACAGTTCCTACTTTTTGATCGTCTGGGATTTCATCCGCTTCGCCCGTGAGCGCGGCATTCTGGTCGGTCCCGGACGCGGCTCGGCCGCCGGAAGCCTGGTGGCCTACGTGCTGGGGATCACCAACATCGACCCGCTGGCCTACGGGCTTTTGTTCGAACGCTTCCTGAACCCGGAACGGGTGTCCCTGCCGGACATCGACATCGATTTTTGTTTCGAGCGTCGCGGTGAAGTGATCGACTACATCTTTGAAAAGTACGGCCGGGAGTGCGTGGCCCAGATCGGCACCTTCGGGACCATGGCCGCCCGGGCCGCCGTCCGGGACGTCGGGCGGGTACTGGGGATGCCCTACGCCGAAGTGGACCGCGTCGCCAAACTGATTCCGCCGGAATTGGGGATGACCATCGAAAAGGCCCTGGCCACGCCCGAGTTGGGCGCAATCTACCGCCGAGACGAGGACGTCCGCCAGCTGGTGGACAAAGCGCGCGCCCTGGAGGGCATGCCGCGGCACGCGTCCATTCACGCCGCGGGTGTGGTGATCGCCAAAGAGGAACTGACCAACTACGTGCCCCTGTACCGTACCGCGGACGGGGTCGTGGCCACCCAGTTCGCCAAGGAGGGCATCGAAGAACTGGGGCTTTTGAAGATGGATCTTTTAGGCCTGCGCACGCTGACGGTGATCGGCGACGCGATCGATCTGATCCGGCGTCACCGCGGTGTGAAGGTGGACATCGACGCTATCCCCCTGGACGACCCGGCCACCTACGAGCTTCTGGGCCGCGGCGATACCATCGGGGTGTTCCAGCTGGAGTCCAGCGGCATGCGCGGTATCCTGCGGGAACTCCGCCCGGAGGTGTTCGAGGACGTGATCGCCCTGGTGGCCCTTTACCGGCCCGGTCCGCTGGGCAGCGGGATGGTCGAGGACTTCATCCGGCGCAAACATGGCCGCACCGAGGTGCAATACCTGCATCCTGCGCTCAAACCCATTCTGCGGGACACCTACGGGGTGATCCTTTACCAGGAACAGGTCATGCGCATCGCCAGCGACCTGGCGGGGTTCAGTCTGGGGGAGGCCGACCTCTTGCGCCGCGCCATGGGCAAGAAGAAACCGGACATCATCGCCGGCCTGCGCCAGCAGTTCCTGGACGGCGCCACGGCCCGCGGCGTGGACCCGGCTGTGGCCAGCCAGATCTTCGAGCTGATGGCCTACTTCGCCGGTTACGGTTTCAACAAGTCCCACAGTGCGGCGTACGCCCTGATCGCCTACCAGACGGCCTACCTGAAGGCCAACTACCCGGTCGAATTTATGACCGCCCTCCTGACGTCGGTGAAGGATAACGCCGAAAAAGTGGGCGCCTACGTGGAAGAATGCCGCGCACTCGGCCTGGAGGTGCTCCCGCCCGACGTGAACGAAAGCCGCCGGGACTTCACGGTGGTGGACGGCCAACGCATTCGGTTCGGACTGGCCGGCGTGCGCAACGTGGGCGCCAACGCCGTCAACGCCATCATCGAGGCCCGGGAGCGGGACGGCCCGTTCCGGGATCTCCTCGACTTCTGTTCCCGTTTGGATGCCCGGGTACTCAACAAGCGGGCGCTGGAGAGCCTGATTCGGGCGGGCGCCTTCGCTTCGCTCAAGAGCTCGCGGCGCCAGCTGTTGGCCGTGCTGGACGAGGCGTTGCACCTGGCGCACCGGCGGCAGAAGGAAAAGGCCTCCGGACAGGTAAGCCTGTTCGACGACTGGGGCGAGGCGGCGGGCCTCGTGCCGGAGCTGAACCTGCCGGACGTGCCGGAGTTTACCCGGCACGAGATCCTGGCCATGGAAAAGGAAATGCTCGGCTTATACTTAAGCGGCCATCCCCTGCAGGAATACCGGGCCAAGCTTAGGGCGCTCACCACGGCCAACGCCGCCGAGGTCCCCCAACTGGTGCCCGGGCAACAGGTAATCCTGGGCGGACTGGTGGTCGGGATGCGTACCATCACCACCCGCAAGGGCGAGCCCATGTGTTTTCTGACCCTGGAGGATCTGACCGCCCGGGTCGAAGTGGTGGTCTTTCCCCGGGCGTACGCCCGCTTTCGCCGCCTCCTTGTCCCGGACGCCGTGATACTGGTCAACGGCACCGTCCATAATAACAACGGCGAAGGGAACAAAGTGATCGGCGACTACCTGTCCAGCATTACCCAGGGCGCCGAAGGCGACCTGATCGCCCCGTTTTAAGCGCGGCGGCGGGGCGGGCGCTTGCCTTTTGTATCCTTGTCAACCAGGTTTTGCGTGTGTTATCATGCAGTCCAAGACAGCGAGGTGGAGACGAGATGGCCGAGAACTGGGCATCGGAATACGTGATCATTAAAGCCCTGGAAAACGGCGTAACCATCATGGGGCTTACCCGGGGCCGGGAAACCAAGTTTCACCACAGCGAAAAGCTGGACCGCGGTGAGGTTATGGTGGCGCAGTTTACCGAGCATACGGCGGCCATTAAGGTGCGCGGCCGGGCCGAGATTTATTCCCGGCACGGGGTCGTGAAGACCGGCGAAGAGGCAATCCAGGGCTAAAAAGTCCTGGGTACGCTTTCTTTTGCAAAAGAGTTTCCGCTGAAAAACTCTACCTGGTGCGCCCCGGGAAAACACACCGCTTATAAGGTTACTTTTCAGCGAATCCAAAGAGGTGAGGGGCCGTTTTTGAGCTTTTTAAAAAATCAAAGTATTTTACGGTCACTCCGGAGACCAAGCGAGACATACCCGAGGGGCTCTGGACGAAATGCCAATGCGGCGAGATCATCTTCTCCAAGGACCTGGAACGCAACCTCAAGGTGTGCCCGAAGTGCGCGCACCATTTCCGGCTGACCGCCAGGGAGCGGCTCGAGATCACCCTGGACCCGGAGACCTTCCACGAGTTTGACGCCGAACTGGAGCCTAAAGACATCCTCGCGTTCCCCGGGTACGGGGAGAAACTGGCCAAAGCCCAGGAACAGACCGGCCTCAAAGAGGCCGTGGTCACCGGTACGGGCACCATCGGCGGCCACCAGGTGGTTATTGCGGTCATGGACACCCACTTTATCATGGGCAGCATGGGCACGGTGGTGGGGGAGAAGGTGGCCCGGGCCGCCGACCAGGCTCTGGAAAGGCGGGTGCCGTTCGTCACCTTCGCCGCCTCCGGGGGCGCCCGAATGCAGGAGGGGATTCTTTCCCTCATGCAGATGGCGAAAACGGCGGCTGCGGTCGGCCGTCTGGACCGGGCGGGTTTACTCTACCTCTCGGTACTGACCGATCCCACCATGGGGGGCGTCAGCGCCAGTTTCGCCTTTTTGGGGGACATCATCCTGGCCGAACCGGGGGCCCTGATCGGCTTTGCCGGACCGCGGGTGATCGAACAGACCATCCGGCAAAAACTGCCCGAAGGCTTCCAGCGGGCCGAGTTTTTGCAGGAACACGGTTTTGTAGACAAGGTTGTGCCCCGCAGCCAATTACGGCAGACCATTATCACCATTCTCGACTTGCACGCGCGGGGTGATTAATAAACATGCCTACCGTTTTTGATTTTGAAAAACCGATTTACGAGTTGGAAACCAAGATCGCGGAACTGAAACAGTTTTCCGCGGACAAGGAAATAGACCTGAGCCAGGAAATCGAAAGTCTGGAGCGCCGGGTCAGCGAACTGAAAAGAAAAACCTACGGCAACCTCAGTCCCTGGCAGAAGGTACTCATTGCCCGGCACCCGGAACGGTTGGGGGCCCGGGACTACATCGAACGGTTCTGCACCGATTTCATCGAGCTGCACGGGGACCGGGCCTTCGGCGACGACCCGGCGGTGGTCGGCGGCATTGGCCGCATGAACGGTTACGTGGTCACCGTGGTCGGCCACCAGAAGGGCCGCGGCACCAAGGAAAACCTGGTCCGCAACTTCGGCATGATCCATCCCGAGGGCTGCCGCAAAGTGCGCCGGTTGATGCGGCAGGCCGAGAAATTCGGCCGTCCGCTGGTCTGTTTCGTGGACACCCCCGGTGCGCACTGCGGGATAGGGGCCGAGGAGCGCGGGCAGGCCGAGGCCATCGCCCGCAACCTGATGGCCCTTAGCACCCTAGAGGTGCCCGTGGTGGTGGCGGTCATCGGGGAAGGGGGCAGCGGCGGGGCGCTGGCCCTCGGAATGGGCGACCGGGTGCTGATGCAGGAGCACGCCGTGTTTTCGGTCAGTTCGCCGGAGGCCTGCGCCAGCATCATCTGGAAGGACGCGGGCCGGGCGCGCGAGGCCGCCGAGATGTTGAAGCTGACGGCCCAGGATTTGCTGCGTCTGGGTGTCATCGACGCCATCGTCCCGGAACCCCTGGGCGGGGTGCACCGGGACCCCGAACAGGCCGCGGCGCTCTTGCGCGAGGCCCTCTTCCACCACCTTGACGAACTCATGCGCCTGGATCGCCAGGAATTGCTCCAGGCCCGCTATCATAAATACCGCGCAATCGGAAATCTATAATTGGGAGTAGTCCACGCCAGGCGGAAGGAGCAGGGCAGCGGTGCAAAGGATCGGCGTTTTGACCAGCGGCGGCGACGCTCCTGGGATGAACGCGGCCATTCGGGCCGTGGTGCGCAAGGCCATCTACCACGGAATGGAAGTAATCGGGATTAAGCGCGGGTTTGCGGGTTTTATCGAGGGCGACATGGAGCCCATGCAGGTCGGTTCGGTGGCCGATATCATCCAGCGGGGTGGCACCATCCTGCGCACCGCACGTTCGGAGGAATTCACCACCCGCGCCGGCCGGGCCCGGGCCTACGCGAACGTGGAACGGTTTGGCCTGCAGGGCCTGGTGGTCATCGGCGGGGACGGTTCTTTCGAAGGGGCCAGGCGGTTTCACGAGGAGTACGGGCTGCCGGTGGTGTGTATCCCGGGCACCATTGATAATGACATCCCCGGCACCGACATGACCATCGGCTTCGACACCGCCGTCAACAACGCGGTGGACGCCATCAACAAAATCCGGGATACGGCCACCTCCCACGAACGGCTGTTTATCGTCGAGGTCATGGGCCGCAACACGGGGTTCATCGCGCTTGAGGCCGGACTGGCCGGCGGCGCCGAATCCATCCTCCTGCCGGAATTGCCGTTTTCGGTGGAAGAAGTGTGCGACCGGTTGATGCGCGGTTACCGGCGGGGTAAACTGCACAGCGTGATCGTGGTCGCCGAGGGTGCGGCCAGCGGCCTGGAAATCGGCCGCCAGATCAAACAGATTACCGGTTTTGACACCAAGGTCACCGTTTTAGGCCACCTCCAGCGGGGCGGCACGCCCACAGCGCAGGACCGTATCCTGGGCAGCCGGCTGGGCGCCCTCGCCGTGGAACTGCTGCGCAAGGGACACCGCCAACTGGCGGTCGGGGTCCGAAACGGCCGCGTGGGTGGTTTCGCTTTGGAGCAGTTTCTCCAAGGGAAGAAAATGATTGACCTCGAAGCGTATCGGCTGGCCGGAATTTTATCGATTTAGGGTGAGGAGAAATGGCCTTACGTCACACCAAGATCGTCTGTACCATTGGTCCGGCGTCCGAAACGGTGGAAACTCTCCGGGCGATGGTGGCCGCCGGGATGAACGTCTCCCGCCATAATTTCTCCCACGGGACACATGAAGAACACCGCCGGCGTATCCAGAACGTCCGCCGTGCCGCGGCCGCCTTGGGGAAGACCGTGGGGATCATGATCGACCTCCGGGGGCCGAAAATCAGGATCGGCAGGCTGGACCCCGAGCCGGTGGCGCTGCGGGCCGGCAACGAGGTTATTTTGACCACCGAAAAGGTGACGGGGAACCAGGACCGGATCCCGGTCGACTACCCGCAACTGCCCCGGGAGGTACGCCCGGGCAACACCATCCTGCTGGCCGACGGGACCCTGGGTCTGGAAGTGCTGGAGGTCGGACCGACCCAGGTGCTCTGCCGGGTGCAGAACGACGGCGAACTCACCAGCCACAAGGGCGTGAACCTGCCGGGGGTGCGCACCTCCATCCCGGCCGTGACCGAAAAGGACGTCCGGGACCTCCGTTTCGCCCTGGAGCTGGGGTTTGACTTTGTGGCCACTTCGTTTGTGCGCCGGGCGGAGGACATCTTTCCGGTGCGCAAGATCCTTGAGGAAGCCGGGTCGGAGGCGCACATCGTGGCCAAAATCGAAACCTGGGAGGCCCTGGAAAATCTCGACGAGATCATTAACGTGGCCGATGCGATCATGGTCGCCCGGGGCGACCTGGGGCTGGAGATCGCGGCCGAGGAAGTACCCCTGGTGCAGAAGAAGACCATCAACAAGTGCAACCGGGTCGGGAAACCGGTGATCACCGCCACCCAGATGCTGGAGTCCATGATTCACAACCCGCGCCCCACCCGCGCCGAAGCCAGCGACGTGGCCAACGCCATCCTGGACGGTACGGACGCGGTGATGCTCTCCGGGGAAACGGCATCCGGGGCCTATCCGGTGGAGGCCGTCCAGACCATGGACCGGATTGCCCGGCGGGTGGAAGCCGATCTGCCTTACGCCACCCTGTTGGCGCAGCGCCGCAAGGAGATTTCCCACCGCACGGTGACCGACGCGATCAGCTACGCCACCTGCGCCACCGCCGCTGACCTGGACGCTGCCGCCATCATCACCGCCACCCAGACGGGCTACACGGCGCGCATGGTGGCCAAGTACCGGCCCGGACGGCCGATCGTCGCCGTCACCCCGCAGGAAGCCGTGGTGCGGCGCCTGGCCCTGGTCTGGGGCGTGCAGCCGGTGCGGGTGGAAGAGGAGATCGAGGACACCGACCGGATGATTTCGGCCTCCATCCAGGCCGCCCTGGGCGCCGCGCTGATCCGCGGCGGTGACCTGGTCGTGATCACCGCCGGGGTGCCGGTGGGCATGCACGGCAGCACCAACCTCCTGAAGGTGCATACCGTGGGTAACGTGCTGGCACGCGGGACCGGCGTCGGCCAAAAGGCGGTGACCGGCTGCGTCAAGATCGCGCTCACGGCCGAAGAAGCCCTGCAGAAAATCGGGCCCGGCGACATCCTGGTGACCCGGGCCACCAACCGGGACTTTGTCCCGGCCATGGAGAAGTCCTCGGGGGTCATCACCGAGGTGGGCGGACTCACTTCCCACGCGGCGGTGGTGTGCCTGCAGTTTGGCTTGCCGGTGATCGTGGGGGTGGCCGGCGCCACCCAGATACTGCAGGAAGACAGCATCGTCACCATTGACGCCTTGCGCGGCCTGATATACAGCGGTGCCGCCCGGGTGCTGTAAACCTTCCTTGTTTCTTCCGCGGATTGGGACGAGGCTCATAAGGGCATCATAACTCCCAGGGGAGGAAGATGCCTTTGGAGTCCGTGCTCAACTACTTGGCGGCGTTCGGGCTGGGCGGTGTGGTGGTCGGGACCGTGCTGGAAGCCTTGGGGGTGCCTTTTTTCCCGGGGGCGGTGGTCATGATCCTGGCCGGCATCCTGGTGCACCAGGGAACTTTAAGCTTTCCGGTTACTTTGGCGGCCGCCTTTACCGGTTTTACCCTCGGTTCGGTATTGGCTTATCTACTGGGGAAAAACGTGGGCACCCCGTTTTTCCAACGTTACGGACGCTACTTGCGCCTTTCACCGGAACGGCTGGCGCAGGCCCAGGCCCTACCGGCTTACTCGGCGGGTGTGTTTGTATTCCTGGGGCGTTTCATTCCCGGCCTCGGGAACCTGACCCCCTATCTGGCCGGGTTGGCCCAACTGCAGGTGGGCTGGTTCCTGGTGTATAATTCGCTTTACGCGTTGGGCTGGGGCACGGTGTACCTGGGCGTGGGGATGTTTTTCGGGGCCAGATGGCCGGCCATTTTGGCCTTTGTGCAGCCGCGCCTGCTGGGGCTCGCGGTGCTCGGCGGACTGGCGGTCCTGGCCGTGGTCCTTTATCTGGACGGGCGGCGCCGGTTTCGCCTTTAGCCGCCGGGGTTTAAGACTGGGACCGGGCGCAATAAGCCTTGATGCAGTTCCCTTTGGAGCCCCGGAAAAGGTCCTTAAATAGTTGGTCAAAAGCCTCCCGGCCGAGGTACAGCAGTCCGCCCAGGTTAGCCAGGTTGCCGTTTACGAAAAGGTTGAAGTAAACTCCGTCTTCGGCCTCTTTGACTACGGTGAGCGTGTACCGGTTCATCCCGATTACCCTCCTTGGTCCATTATATCGTTTCTCGGCCAGCGGTTTCCAGGGTATAAAAAGCTGGTGCTGCCAGGTTTTCCCGGCGCGCCGGAGCCGCTTGGCCGGAACGAAAAAGAGTCCGGCCGCGAAAAGGCGAAATCTGTTTTGATACCGGAAAGGAGCGAACCGTAATGAAATACCTGTTACTCGTCGGGGACGGCATGGCCGACGAGCCGCGCCCCGAACTGGACGGGCGGACCCCGCTGCAGTACGCCGCCACGCCGCACATGGACCGGGTGGCGGCCTGCGGCGAGATCGGCTTGGTGCGCACCGTGCCGGAAGGGTATCCGCCGGGGAGCGACGTGGCCAACCTGTCGTTGTTGGGATACGACCCGCGCCGCTACTACACCGGGCGGGCGCCCCTGGAAGCGGTGAGCATGGGGATCGACCTGGCCGACGACGACGTGGCCTTTCGCTGCAACCTGGTCACCCTTTCCGGGGACGGCGCTTACGCCACCCGGGAAATGGCCGACTACAGCGCCGGGGAAATCAGTTCGGCCGAGGCCCGGCAGCTGATTGACCACCTGAACGAGAGTTTGGGGTCGGCCGAACTACAATTCTACGCCGGGATCAGTTACCGCCACCTGTTGGTTTGGCGTGGGGGACCGGGCCGGACGGTGCTTGTGCCCCCCCACGACATTTCCGGGCGGGTGGTGCAGGACCACCTGCCGACCGGCGAAGGGGCGGACGTGCTCCGCCACCTCATGGTGGCCAGCAGCCGGCTACTTCCCGAGCATCCGGTGAACCGGGAACGCCGGGCGCGGGGCCTGCCGGAGGCCAACTCGGTCTGGTTCTGGGGGCAGGGCCGGCGGCCGGCGCTCCCGGCTTTCGGCGACCGCTGGGGGCTGGCCGGAGCGGTGATCTCGGCCGTGGACCTGATCAAGGGCATCGGACTTTGCGCGGGCATGGAAAGTATCGACGTAGAGGGGGCCACCGGCACCATTCACACCAATTTCCGGGGCAAGGCCGAGGCGGCGCTGCGGGCCCTGGCGGACAGGCGGGATTTTGTGCTGGTGCACGTGGAGGCGCCGGACGAAGCCTCCCATCAGGGTGACCTGGCCACCAAGATTCGGGCGATCGAGGAAATCGACCGGCAGGTGTTGGGGGAGGTGCTATACGGGCTTGAGCAGATCGGTCCGTTTCGGGTGATGGTCCTGCCGGACCACGCCACCCCGCTGCGTACCCGCACCCACGCGGACGTACCGGTGCCCTTTGCGTGCATGCAGGGTGACCGGCGGGAACCAAATCCCGCCCGGAGCTTTGACGAGGTCTGCGCTGCCGGCAGCGGGCTTTTCATCCCTCACGGCCACGAACTACTGTCCCACTTCCTGCAAAAGGGGACAGGCATGTTTTGTGGATAAGTGGTCGCTTATCCACAGCCGGCGGGAGAGGGGGACGAGGCGGGAAACGGGGACGGGCTACTTTTTCAAGGTGAATATGTTCTGAGGAAGTAACGCCACATCCGAGGACAAGCGGTCCAGGTTTGGGACGCAGGGAATCGCCGGAAAAAGTTGCCTGTACCCCTTTCCCGCCTTTGAAAAAGGAGCTACCCACCGGCCGCCGGAAAACGGGTACAGGCACCTTTTTCCGAAGGTGCCTGCGTGGGAACCGTTCTGATTGTTGTTCGGTAGTGTCGTGTATTTTAAAATGGTAAAGGCGGTTCTTGAAAAAAGAGCCAGTCCCCGTTTTCCGGCAGCGTTTCGTTTTGCAGCCTAACGTTGGGCGGCCTGCAGCCGGGCGTTTACGCTGTCCCAGTTCACCAGGTTCCACCAGGCTTCGACCCAGGCCGCCCGGCGGTTTTGATACTTTAGATAGTAGGCGTGTTCCCACACGTCACAGGCCAGGAGCGGCACCGTGTTCCAGAGCGCAAGGTCCTGGTGTTTCTCCACCGTCAGGACGTCCAGCCGGTTGAAGTCGCGGTTCCAGCATAGAAGCGCCCACCCGGAGCCCTCAACGGCCACCGCTGCCGCCGAGAAATGGGCTTTGAAGAGTTCGAAGCTGCCGAAGTCTTTTTCGATCTGCGCGGCTACCGGTCCGGTGGGCGGGCCGCCCCCGGCGGGGCGCATGTTTTCCCAGAACAGCGTGTGCAGTTGGTGCCCCGCGCCGTGGAAGGCCAGTTCCCGTTCCCAGTGTTTGACCAGGGCGTAATCGCCCTGGGTCCGGGCTTCGGCCAGTTTGGCCTCCGCGTTGTTCAGGCCGTTGACGTAAGCCTGGTGGTGGGCGTCGTGGTGCAGGCGCACCGTCTGCTCGTCCAGGTGCGGTTCCAGAGCGTCATAGGGGTAAGGAAGCGGGGGAAGAGTGTGTTTCACGGCAGACCACTCCTTTGGCTGTATTTGTCATGATTGTCTCACAGTTCGGCCTGGCCTGCAAGCGGACCATAAGGCTCGACCCCAAAAGATGGAAAAGAAAGGGGCGGGCGTACCATGAGTTGAACCTGGTGGTGGCCCACCTGGGGAGCGGCATTTCGGTCTCCGGGCACCGCGCGGGGCGGACGGTGGTGGTGATCGATTTCACCTGCCGCCGGGGTTGGCGGGTGGTCTGGCGCCGTACAGGGGTCAACTTGCAGCTGCGGATTCTGGCGGTGGGGCAACTTGCGGGGGGACGGCCGGGGTTTCGCCGCGATGCCCGTGTCCCCCCTCAGTTGACGGCCTGCGCGCTAAGCAAACAAAAAGGCTCCCTTTCGCGGGGGCCGTTGATTTTCCTGGTGCCGAAGGTGGGAGTCGAACCCACACGGGTGGTTAGCCCGCCGGATTTTGAGTCCGGTGCGTCTGCCAGTTCCGCCACTTCGGCCGGTGATTACGTAGTGATTATACCATGTTCCCACGGTTCGGGCAAGAAAATGACCTTCCGAAAGCATGTGCATTATTTGCGGTTATCAGGTAAAATAGGGGTAAAAATGTTGCTGTACAAGGGGGGCCAGATGTTGAAGTTGAAAGAGAAAGTGGAGAAGGTCATCGGCCAGGTGCGTCCCCTTCTCCAGCGGGACGGCGGGGACGTGGAACTGGTTTCGGTGGACGATGACGGCGTGGTAAAGGTCCGGCTGAGGGGCGCCTGCGCCGGTTGACCCATGTCCACAATCACCCTCCGGCAGGGGATTGAGCGGTCGCTCAAGCAGGCGGTACCCGAGGTAAAGCGTGTGGAACAGGTCTTTTAACCCCCGCGAGCGGGGGTTTTTCACTTTTTTGACTTCTTGGACACGGGGTTACGCCTGTACGGATACGGGCAGAATACCGTACCAGAACAGTAAAAACATGTTGCCCAATAGGGGCGTTAAGAGTCGTTTGGGCGCCAACGGTGAGATTATTGACACCTAAACCGAATATCCGTTAGAATAAACCTTGGGAGAAAATAGTATTGGCATTTACCTTATCGGTTTAATTATAAATAACCGAATACGGGTATCACGGAAGCGTACCGTTTGGACGCAGCCGGGGATTCCTCCGTGGTGAGTGCCAGTCATTTTCTGCCGGGGAGACCTCGGTTTTTTGTGTCTTATCCACATTTTTTAAATTATGCGCATAGGAGGTGAAAATGTTGCCTGAAACTACCGTCTTTTTGCTTGCGTTCGCCGCCGCATTTATTGCCTTTATCGCTGGGTACTTCCTGCGCAAATTCTTGGCCGAAATGAAGATTTCCTCGGCCGAGGAACGGGCCCGGAAGCTCCTCGAGGACGCGGAGCGCGAGGCCGAGGCCAAAAAGCGGGAGGCCGTGGTCCTGGCCAAGGAAGAGATCCTGAAACTCCGGAACGAGGTCGAGCGGGACAGCCGGGAACGGCGCGCCGAACTCCAGCGCCAGGAACGCCGCCTCGTCCAAAAGGAAGAAAGCCTGGACCGCAAGCTGGGATCCCTGGAAAAAAAGGAGGAAATGCTGGGTAAAAAGGAGGCCGAACTGGCCCGGCTGCAGGATGAGTTAAAGGCGCTGTACCAGAAAGAGCTCCAGGAATTGGAGCGCATCTCGGGTTTGTCTACCGAGGAGGCGCGCCAGCAGCTGTTGCAGGACGTACAGCAGGAAATGCAGCAGGAAATCGCCCTCTTAATCAAGGAAACCGAAAACAAGGCCAGGGAAGAAGCGGAACGCCGGGCGCGGGACATTATCTCGCTGGCCATTCAGCGTTGCGCCGCCGACCACGTGGCGGAGTCCACCGTTTCGGTGGTGCCGCTACCGAACGAAGAAATGAAGGGGCGCATCATCGGACGTGAGGGTCGTAATATCCGGGCGTTTGAAACCCTGACGGGGGTGGACCTGATCATCGATGATACGCCCGAGGCGGTAATCCTCTCCGGTTTTGACCCCATTCGCCGCGAAACGGCCCGGCTGGCCCTGGAAAAATTGATTGCCGACGGCCGTATTCACCCGGCGCGGATCGAAGAAATGGTGGAAAAGGCCCAGAAGGAAATGGAGGTTCAGATTCGGGAACAAGGGGAGCAGGCCGCTTTTGAGGCCAACGTGCACGGCTTGCACCCGGACCTGATCAAATTATTAGGACGCCTCCGGTACCGGACTAGCTACGGTCAAAACGTGTTGAAGCATTCGGTGGAGGTGGCGCATCTGGCGGGGCTGATGGCTGCCGAACTGCGGGGGGACGAGAAGCTCGCCCGGCGCGCCGGGCTGCTGCACGACATCGGCAAGGCGGTGGATCACGAGATGGAAGGGCCGCACGTGGCCATCGGCGTCGACCTGGCCAAGAAATACGGCGAGAGTCCGGAAGTGATTCACGCCATCGCCGCCCACCACGGTGACGAGGAACCGGAAACGGTGGAGGCGGTGCTGGTGCAGGCGGCCGACGCCGTTTCGGCGGCGCGCCCGGGAGCACGCCGCGAGACCATCGAGGCCTACATCAAGCGATTGACCAAATTAGAAGAAATTGCCAACTCCTTCCCGGGAGTTGATAAAGCCTTTGCCATTCAGGCCGGGCGCGAAATCCGGATCATGGTCAAACCAGACAAGGTGGATGACCTGGGTGCGGTGCGCTTGGTGCGGGACATTGCGCGCAAGGTGGAAAATGAACTCGATTATCCGGGTCAGATCAAGGTGGTCATCATCCGGGAGACCCGGGTGGTTGAGTATGCCAAATAAATGCCCCACAAGTCTGTCGGAAGAAGGATAGGGGATTAGTGGTGCGTTTACTGATGATCGGAGACGTGGTAGGCCGGCCGGGAAGGCGGGCCTGCCGCGTTGAATTGGGGCCTTTGGTACGCGAGTACGGGGTCGAACTGGTGATCGCCAACGGTGAGAATGCAGCCGGCGGGAACGGGCTCACCCGGGAGGTGGCCCAGGAACTTTTCGCCTGCGGCATCGACGTGCTCACCATGGGCAACCACGTTTGGGACAAGCGGGAGATCCTGCAGTTTATCGATGAGGAACGCCGCATTGTGCGGCCGGCCAACTATCCTCCCGGCACTCCTGGTGTGGGGTATGCCTGTTACCGCACCCGGACCGACCAAAAGGTGGGGGTGGTGAACCTTTCCGGACGGGTGTACCTGGCCGATTTGGAATGCCCGTTCCGCACGGCGGACGCGATCATTACCGAACTTGGCCGGCACACCAAGCTGATCATCGTCGATTTTCACGCCGAGGCCACGTCGGAGAAGATGGCCCTGGGCTGGTACCTGGCCGGCCGGGTGAGCGCGGTGCTGGGCACCCACACTCACGTGCAGACCGCCGACGAAAGGGTTTTGCCCGGGGGAACGGCCTACATTTCCGACGTCGGCATGACCGGACCCCGTGATTCGGTGATCGGCGTTAAAACCGAAAACGTGATCCGCAAGTTCCTCACCCAGATGCCCACGTCGTTTCAGGTGGCCGCCGGGCCTTACCAACTGAATGCCGTGCTCCTGACCCTGGACCCTGTTTCCGGACAGGCCCTGGACATTGAGCGCCTTCAGCGAATCGAGCAGGTGTGACATAAAAATTTTTCCAAATGCCTGAAAGGAATTTTTTCCTCCGCTGGCGAATAGTCTCTTGAAATGGCAGTGTTTGTTGCGGTAACCGAAGCCTTTAAGGAGGTTAGGAGTTATGGAGGTTTTAAAAGTTTCAGCAAAGTCCAATCCAAATTCCGTAGCCGGAGCCTTGGCCGGCGTACTGCGCGAGCGCGGCAGCGCCGAACTGCAGGCGATCGGGGCGGGGGCGATCAACCAGGCCGTGAAAGCGATAGCGATTGCACGAGGGTTTGTAGCGCCAAGTGGTATGGACCTGATTTGTATCCCGGCGTTTACCGACATCACTATTGATGGGGAAGAAAGGACGGCGATTAAACTCATTGTTGAACCCCGTTAACAAGAAATTGCCCGGCCGGGGAGAGCCGGCTGGTGGTGGATGGCATTGGGGCGTCCGTTTGACCCAGAAAGCACGTGCGGCCACCTTGATCTGTCCCGTTTGCGCCGGGGAGGGGTCAAGGTGCAGTTTTTTGGGCGGCCTTTGTCCACCCGCGGGGGCGGAAACCGGGGACAGACTACTTTTTTCAAGTTGATTGTATCTTGAAACAGTAACTTAGCATCCGGGGGCTATCAGTCCGGGTTTTAGAACCAGGTACCGGCGGAAAAAAGTTGCCTGTCCCCCTTTCGCGCCTGGAAAACGGTGTTTATCCCCCTTCTCCGTCCGAAAACGGTTACAGGCATCTTTTTCCGGAGTCACACAATGATGTAAAGGCGTCCCGGTTGTTCCCGGGATTATCGTATTCTTTAATGCGTCAGGGGACTTTTCGAAAAACGAGCCAGTCCCCGTTTCCGCAGTCCCCGTTTTCCGTGAGGTAGGTGACATCCCTTGCCCGCCGATTTACACGTACACACCACGGCCTCGGACGGTACCGCCAGCCCGGCCGAGGTGGTGCGGCTGGCGCGCGCCGCCGGACTGGATGCGATCGGGATCACCGATCACGACACGGTGGCCGGGGTGGCCCCCGCCCGGGAGGCCGCCCGCGGCCAGGACCTGGAAGTGGTGCCCGGCATCGAGATCAGCACCGACTATCAAGGCCGGGAGGTACACGTCCTGGGCTACTACGTGGACGAGGCGCACGCCGCCTTTCGGGAACAGCTCGACCGCCTGGTCGCCGCCCGCGCCCGGCGCGTGGAACGGATGGTGGACCGTTTGCGCGCGCTGGGCTTGGCGGTCACGGTGGAAGACGTCCGGCGGGTGGTGGGCGAAGCCGCCCCCGGCCGCCCCCACGTGGCCGAGGCCCTGGTGCGGCTGGGGATCGTGCCCCACTGGCAGGAGGCCTTCGCGCGGCTGATCGGTCGCGGCTGTCCGGCGTACGTGCCGCGGGAGACAATCACGCCGGTGGAGGCCGTCAGGCTGGTGCGGCTGGCGGGCGGGGTGGCCGTGCTTGCCCATCCGGGCGTCGCCGGTGCCGACCACCTGATCCCGGAATTGGTGCGGCAAGGGCTGGGCGGCCTGGAGGTCTACCACCCGGAGCACACGCCGGCAGAGATCTCGCACTACCTGGCCCTGGCCGCCGCCTTTCGCCTGCTGGTGACCGGAGGCTCGGACTTTCACGGGGGCGGCCTGCACGCCGAGCTCGGGGCGGTGACCGTTCCCACCCAGATGGTGCACGCCCTCAAACGCCGCGCTGGGACATAGTCTATCACCGGCGCAAACTACATACACTAAGGGTAACATCCTTAGTGCGGGAGGCCGGCAGATGTCGCACGACCAAGACTATCTGGAGAAACGCGTGCGGGAATTGGAGGCTAAGGTTTTGCAACTGCGGTTGAGCCGGAGAGTACTGATGCTGCTGCTGGAGCGGCAGGAGCAGCAAACGGCCACCTTCCGGGAACGACTTGAACGCGAAAACCGGCGGCTGATGCGCGCCAACTACCAGTATGCCCAGAGCCTTTTGCAAAAGAACCGGCAGATTCACGAATTAGAGTCCCGGCTGCAGACGGGCGGCGCCGGTAAATCGGGTCATTAAGCTGCTTATCCACAAATCTGTGCACATACTGGGAATAATTTGTAACAAATTCATAACATGGTAGCAAAGGTCGAGGCCGGTGCGGGTCTCTTTTTTTTCTTATGCGCCGTATGCTATAATGCAGGGCGAGAGGTGAGGGGACGGGTGCGCATCGCGGTAATTGACGGCCAAGGGGGCGGCATCGGGAAACACATCACGGCGCGCCTGCGGCAAGAACTTCCGGAGGACACCGAAATCCTGGCCCTGGGGACGAACGCTCTGGCTACCGCGGTGATGCTGCGGGCGGGCGCAAACGAGGGAGCCAGCGGCGAAAACGCGGTGGTGTTTAATGCCGGGCGGGTCGACCTGATCGTGGGACCGGTGGGGATCGTGGTCCCTCACGCCATGCTCGGCGAGCTAACCCCCAGAATGGCCGAGGCGATCGCCCAGAGCCCGGCGCCCAAAATACTTTTGCCCCTGATCCCGGGCCAGATCAGCCTCGTGGGGTTGAAGTCCGAGCCGCTCCCGCATCTGATCGAAGAATTGGTGGGCAGGGTGCGGAACCTGTTGCCCTGACGAGGGACGCCCGGCACAAAGGAGGAGCGGCGTGGGGTGCAAGATATTTCTGGTCAGGCACGGAGAGACACTTTGGAACCACGCGCGCCGTTATCAGGGGCACGCCGATATTCCCCTCAGTGCCTCTGGTGTGGCTCAGGCCCGGGCGCTGGCCGGGCGGCTGGCGTCTCAGTCTTTCGCCGGCTTTTACGCCAGTGACCTGCAGCGGGCCTACGCCACCGCCCTGATCCTGGCGGCGCCGCACGGCTTGGCGGTGCAAAAGGTGCCGGCCCTGCGGGAAATTGACTTCGGCGACTGGGAAGGGCTGACCCGGGAGGAAATCATCGAGCTTTATCCGGACCTTTCCCGGCGGTGGTGGTCACAGCCCCGCGATACCCGCCTGCCGGGCGGGGAAACGCTGACCGAGGTGGCAACGAGAGCGGTGGGGGCACTGCGGGAGATTGCGGCCCGTCATCCTGACGACCAGGTGGTGGTGGTCACCCACGGCGGCACCATCCGGGCCGGCATCGCCTCGCTAATCCACATGGACTTAAACCAGTACTGGCGGCTGCGCCAGGACAACACCGCCCTGAGCATCATCGAGTTTTTTGCGCCCGACCGCGCCCAGCTGTTGTTGTTTAACGACACCTGTCACCTCGAAGGATCTGATTCCCATAACATACCAATAAATGGATGAACATTTGACACCCGGTGCGGCCGGGTGTTATAATGGCCTCAGTAAAAAGACGCGCTGAGTTCTCAGGCATTGAGAAGCGGGGGACCCGTCAAAAGGGGTGAATCCCGGCCGTGGTGCCGGGTAGGGTTACCTTCCGACCCGAACCCGTCAGCTAACCTCGTAAGCGTGGGAAGAACGATGCTCGTTACGACCCTTGGTTAAATTTTGGCGAAGGGTTGTGAGACGTGCGTCCTTCCCCCGGAGCGGCGCAAATCCGGGGGTTTATTTTGGCCGCAGGTTAAGGGGGTGTTTTGGGTGGCCATCGACCACATCAACGGTGCGGTGCTCACCGCAGAGGAAGAAAGGCGGCAGTCCCTAAAGCGGGCCGCGGAGCTGAGAGAGCGCATTACCGACTACCTGGCCGTAAAAGACAGCATTCCCAGCGGCCGGGAATTGACGGCGCGCATTGCCGCCCACAAGGCCGAACTGCTTTCCCTGCTGGGCGGCACCGAAGAGAATTGGGCCGACTGGCGCTGGCAGATGCGTCACCGGATCAACAGCGTGGAGCTGCTGGCCAAGCTGGTGCCGCTTGACCCCCAGGCGGTAAGGGATATCGAGCGGGTTTCCCGCCAGTACCGCTGGGCCATATCGCCGTACTACGCCGCGGTGGTGGCGGCGGGGGGCGTCGGTGGGCCGGTCTGGCTGCAGGCCGTGCCGTCGCTTGCCGAAATTACCGATTCCCGCGGCAGCTTTGACCCCATGGCCGAGCGGCTTACCAACCCGGCGCCCGGTATAACCAGGCGTTACCCGGACCGGCTGATCATCAACGTGACCAACCAGTGCGCCATGTACTGCCGGCACTGCCAGCGGCGGCGCAATATCGGGGAGGTTGACCGGCACCAATCCCGGCGCGTCCTCGAGGCGGCGCTCAACTACATCCGGGCCAACCCGGAGATCCGGGACGTTTTGATCACCGGCGGGGATGCCCTGCTGCTCAGCAACCGCACGCTGGACTGGTTGCTGGGCGAGCTACACGCGATCGAACACGTGGAAATCAAGCGGCTGGGCACCAGGACGCCGGTCACCCTGCCGCAGCGGATCACCGCCGAATTGTGCGCCATCCTGGAGAAGTATCCGCCCATCTACATCAACACCCAGTTCAACCATCCGCTGGAGGTCACACCGGAGGCGGCTGCGGCCTGCGCCCGGTTGGTCAAGGCCGGGGTGGTTTTGGGCAACCAGGCGGTGCTGCTCAAGGGGGTCAACAACGATCCCCACGTGATGAAAAAGCTCAACCACGAATTGCTCCGGATCCGCGTGCGGCCTTACTACATCTTTCACGCCAAGGCGGTGCGCGGCACCAGTCATTTCATCACCACGGTGGACGAGGGCTTGGCCATTATGGACAAGCTGCGCGGGTACACCTCCGGGCTGGCCGTGCCCACCTACATCATCAACGCGCCCGGGGGATTCGGCAAGACGCCGGTGACCCCGGCCTACGTCCTCGAGCACACTCCGGAAAAGCTGATCCTGCGCACCTGGGAAAACCGGGTGATCCCCTACCCCAACGGCTAAAACGGCTAGAAAAGAAAAAGGGAAGGGAAAAAAGGGGACGGGCTACTTTTTCGCCAGAAAAAGTTGCCTGTACCCTTTTTTTGGTTGGAAGGGTATCCTTACGCGAGTTGCGGCCCCGCTCCGGCGGGAACGAAGGAAATGGGGACTGGCTCGTTTTTTGAGGAGAAACCCTGCTGTTGTAGGAAACGACTACCATCTCAAAAAAGGTGCCTGTCCCCATTTCCGCTTGAAAAAGTAGCCTGTCCCTTTTTTGCGGGAAACGGGTACAGGCAACTTTTTCTGGTGGTACTTTGATTTTCGCCTGAACTGGTAGTTTGCGGATGTTTTGTTAGTAAAACATGGCCGTCTTACCTTGAAAAAGTAGCCTGTCCCCTTTTTTGCGGGGAACGGGTACAGGCAACTTTTTCTGGTGGTACTTTGTTTTTCGCCTGAACTGGTAGTTTGCGGATGTTTTGTTAGTAAAAACATGGCCGTCTTACCTTGAAAAAGTAGCCCGTCCCCGTTTCCCGCCCGTTCCCGTTTCCGGCCCCCTCTTCCTTTTTCGCGGCCGTAATAGTGTGCGCTCCCGGACGCATAGGATTAGCAGGAGACCGTAGCGAGTGGAGGCGGGGCGGTGGATGGACTCTTGACCCGGTTGGTGCTCATCTTCTTTACCGCCTGTGGCATGATCCTGGGCGCCGCGGTGCTGGGGGCGCTGGGCGCCGCCCTGGTCCGGGAACCGCCGGTGACCGTCATGCTGCGCATTGCCCAGGAGGTAAAAATCTGGGCGATCGCCGCCGCCATCGGTTCCAGTTTCTACATTTTTGAAGCCTTTGAATCGGGTCTTTTCCGCGGCGAGGTCTCCGCGGTGGCCCGGCAGCTGTGTTACGTGTTGAGCAGCCTGGCCGGGGCGCAGCTGGCCTACATGCTGATCCTGGCCCTCACCGGCGGTGGCCGGGAATGAGGCGGGCGCTGCGGATCATAAGCATCCTGATCCTGGGCGCCCTGCTCGGGGCCAGTGCCATGTCCGTACACACCAGCCGGCAGATCGAACAGTTGATGTACTCCGTGCGCGTGCTGAACGAAGAACTGGCGGCGGCGCGGCAGGAAACGGCCGAACTGCGGGCCAACCTGACCTCCGAACGCCGGCAGGTGGTCACCGGGATCAAGGTGGAGATCGAATTCGCCGATGACCTCACGGCGCACCAGGAAAAGGAAGCGCACCTGGCCGTCGAAAAAAAGGTCAAGGAGTGGTTGGCCCCGCTTTACGGCCAGGAAGTGGCGACGTTGAACCCGCGGCTGGTGCCGCGCATCATCGACGGCCGGGAGGTCGAGGTGGAAAACCTGCGGTTTGCCCTGACCACCCGGATCGTCTTTGCCGGCGAGGAGTTCCTGGTGCTGGTGGACGCCGAAATAAAAGGGGACAGGCATGTTTTGTGGATAACCGCCCACTTACCCACAGAGACTACCGGTTAAGCGAAAGAGAAAAGAGAAAAGGAGTGGAACCTATGACCACTGACGACCACCGCCAGGAGACTTGGGCGCGGGCGCCGTGGAGCACGCAGCCCAGCCTGCAACTGAAGACCGAGGAAGTGGGCGTGGACTTTGACCGGTTCATCGGCGGCCTGCGCCTGAACCGCTCCGACGCCGACATGGCCCGCGAGTTCGGCGTGCCGGTGGGCACGATCGCGGCCTTGCGCGCCCAGTTCATGCGCTACGGCCTCGACTCGGTCCAGGGCCAGGACTAGAAAAATCTGGGTCGCCGCTAGAGAACCTGGATGGTGGGGTCGTGTTCCCGGGCCAGGGCGGACATCCGCGCGGTCCAAGATTTGAGCCAGGCCGGCGCGGGACCGACCCCGGCAAACCACCGCACGGCCTCTTCAAACCGTCCCAGACGCCGGTTTAATTCTCCGAGCAAATAGAAAACCCGCGCCCGCTCGAAACCGGAAAGATCCTGGGAAAGCGCCCGTTCGAACCAGCGGATGGCCTCCTGCTGGAGGCGCTGTTCCACTTCGGCCGCCGCCTCGTAGCGGGCGCACCACACCCCGCGCAGGTAAAGGTCCCCGATGCCCAGCGGCGGCGTGCCGGCACGCGCGTAGGCGTGCGCGGCCAACTCGTATTTGCGCGAACCGGGGTAAAGCACCCGCTGTTCTTCCAGGTGCTCGCGCAAGGCTTTGGACAACTCGGAGTCCGAATAGCGCGGGAGGTAGGCCAGTTTTTCGAAGTCGTGAATATAGGCCGCCCAGTGGCAGCACGGGCAGACCGCCACCAGGTAGGGGTAAGGAAAAGTGGCGTAAGACCGGTAACAGAGATCGCTTTCCAGCCAACCCCCGGTGCCGAAGGTTTTCACGATCTCGGCGGGGAAGGTGGCCAGACAGGCCGAACACACGAGGCGGCACGGAATGGGGTTCGTGATCATCAGTCTCACCGTCCGTGCCTACCCTTTCGCCGCGGGCCCCGGAAATCCTTCCCGGAATTCTTTCCTCGAAAACTGGCGCGCTCCCGGGGCTCCGGGTCTCCCTTCTTCGAGTCTTGCTGCCCGTGTACCAGAGACGGAATCTTTATTTTTTGTTTGGGCGGCCAAGTGACGGAAATCTCCCCTTGTGCTATACTGTGCTATAATGATTTATCCGAGTAGGGGGCGGGCTATCAAGTGTTTCCGGAACGATTCAAAGAAGAAGGCCTGACATTCGACGACGTGCTGTTGGTGCCGGCGGTTTCCGAAGTGCTGCCGGCCGAAGTTGATACCAGCACCAGACTGACCCGCAACATCACGCTCAACATACCCCTGATGAGCGCCGGTATGGATACGGTCACCGAGGCGCGCATGGCCATCGCCCTGGCGCGCGAGGGCGGTATCGGCGTGATTCACCGCAACATGAGCATCGAAAAACAGGCGCTGGAGGTCGACAAGGTCAAGCGGTCCGAGCACGGCGTAATCACCGACCCCATCTACCTCTCCCCGCGCAACACCATCCAGGAAGCGGTCGTGCTGATGGAGAGGTACCGTATCTCCGGCGTACCGGTCACCGAGAACGGCAAGCTGGTCGGGATCATCACCAACCGGGACATCCGGTTCGTACAGGATTTCAGCGGCCCGATCGAGCCGGTGATGACCAAGGAGAACCTGATCACCGCGCCGGTGGGCACCACCCTGGACGAGGCCAAGGAGGTCCTGCGCCGGTACAAGATTGAAAAACTCCCCCTGGTCGACGCTGAAGGAAACTTGCGCGGCCTGATCACCATCAAGGACATCGAAAAGCTGCAAAAATACCCGCGCGCGGCCAAGGACCCCCAGGGACGCCTCCGGGTGGCCGCGGCCGTCGGGGTGGGCAAGGACTATATGAGCCGGGTGGACGCCCTGGTCTCCGCCAAGGTGGACGCCATCGTGGTGGATACCGCGCACGGGCATTCCCGGCGCGTGCTGCAGACGGTCGCCAAAATCAAAAACAAGTACCCCGACACCTGCGTCATCGCCGGCAACGTGGCCACCGCGGAAGCCACGCGCGATCTGATCCAGGCCGGGGCGGACGCCGTGAAAGTGGGCATCGGTCCGGGTTCTATCTGCACCACCCGGGTCATCGCCGGCATCGGGGTACCCCAGATCACCGCGGTGTACAACTGTGCCAACGAAGCGGTGAAGCACAGTGTGCCGATCATCGCCGACGGGGGCATCAAGTACTCCGGGGACATCGTCAAGGCCATCGCCGCGGGGGCCGACGTGGTCATGCTGGGGAGCCTCCTGGCCGGCACCGAGGAAAGCCCGGGCGAAATCGAAATCTACCAGGGCCGCAGCTACAAGGTCTACCGCGGTATGGGCTCCCTGGGCGCGATGCACCTTGGCTCCGGCGACCGCTACTTCCAGGAGGGAACGAACACCGCCAAGCTGGTCCCCGAAGGCGTGGAAGGCCGGGTGCCCTTCAAGGGGTCGGTGTCGGACACCGTCTACCAACTGGTTGGAGGACTGCGGGCCGGCATGGGTTACTGCGGCGTGCGCAACATCCAGGAACTCAAGACCAAGACCAAGTTCATCCGCATCACCACCGCCGGCCTTATCGAAAGCCACCCGCACAACGTGACCATCACCAAGGAGGCGCCCAACTACAGCCTCCGCTAAACGCCCTAATCCCGAAAGCCCTGCGCCTGAGTGCGCGGGGCTTTTCTTTTGTAGAACGGTGCCGGAAAAAAAATTAGAAGAAATTTCCTTCCCCCGCAAGGGTTTAGCGCCCGGGCGCGGAAGTAAATGTAAGGACCTGGCAATCATAGCAAAAGAAGGGGGAAGGTGAACAGCGCGGTGAGTGGCACCCTGCATTCCCTGACGGACGTGCTGAAGAGAACCCTGTACTTCTTCGAGGCCATGTCGGCCAAGGAACTGGCCCCGTACGTGCGCCGGAAGATGCTGCAGGACTATTCCCTGGCCCGGGTGGAGGAAAAGGTGTACCTCTGCCTGCGCCAGCACGCCTGCTTTACCTTGGGCGAGGACAAGCTCTGGCGGCTGAACCTCGAGGGCAACCGGGAGAACGACCGGTTCTACCACCTGCTCTTGAAGCGTCAGAGCCCCTTGAGCCTCTGGGAGGTGGTCAGCGCCGGAGGCAAGAATACCAACAAAAAAAAGAAACTGCGGCGGATGATCGCCGACGAGGCCAATCTGATTCTGGACGGCCGCTTCATCCAGCTCAGCGACGGCACCTGGGGCCTGACCGAGTGGGATACCGACGCCGCCAACTATCCGCTGAAACACCTCATCATCAAGGCTTTTCGCCAGCACCCGGGGGGCTTGTCCCTGCCGCAACTCGTGAGCCTGGTCAACAAATGGCGCCTGAGCACCGAGACTTCGGTGGAGGCCGTCCTCCGGAAATTCCCCTACTTCGAAGAGCAGGGCGACGGCCTGTGGACATACAACCAGGCCGCGCACCGGGTTTACGACGAGGTCATGAAGAAGTACCTGGGACTCCTGCGGGAGCAGAAGAAGCGCTGGCAGTGGGAACGGGAACAGTGGCTGAAAAAACACCAACAGCTAAAAACCCAACTGCACGAGGTGACCGCCGCCCAGAAGGAAGCGGCGGCGGCCGTGGCGGCGCACGCCATGGTGCGGGACCAGCGGGACCACTTGGCCACCCAGCTTTCCGAAAAGGATCTTTTGCTGTCGCTGCGCAAGAAAGAAATCTTCTACTACCAGGAGCAGGTGAAAAAGCTGGAGTCCAAGGCCAACAGTATCCTCCACCAGTGCCGCTTGTGGGTGCAGCGCGCCCGGGGAAGCCAGGAGGAACTGGCGGCCTTGCGCAAAACCCTGGAAGACACGCAAAAAAACCTGGAGAGCATGTTCGCCAAGGTGCAGCAGTACCGGGAGGCCAACCGGGAACAAAAGGCGCGCCTGGCCCAGCTGAAGGAGGAACACAGCACGCGCGTGGCCGAACTGCAGGGAGAAATCATCGATCTCAAGGTGCGGATGGACAAGGAGCGGTTCGCCGCCAGCCGCCGGGAACGGGCACTGCAGGAGGAGGTGGCGCGCCTGCAGACCGACCTCAAGGAGGCCCTGGAGACCGGCGAGGACCTGCAGCGTTCGGTGCGGTTCCTGCAGGACGAGGTGGCGCGCAGCCGGGAGGAACTCCGCCGCCTGCAGCGGGTCAACAACCACCCCCTGGTGCGGCTCGCCCGGCGGCTCTCCAACCTGGTGACGCGCCTGCGGGCCGGGGCTTAGGTGTACACCCGGAGGCCCCGTTCGCGCGCCAGTTGGATCGCCGCGTGCAGTTCCTCCCGCGTGGGGCGCCGGTCCAGCGGCGGATAGCGCCGCGCACGGTAGGCCGGGTAATACTGGCCCATGACGTTGAGGAAGCAGTCCGGGGAAATCTCGGTGGCCAGGAAGTCCACCAACTCGGCCGTACCGGCCAGGCCGCCGGGCAGGACCAGGTGCCGGACCAAAAGGCCCCGGCACGCGATGCCCCGCCGGTCGGTCACCAGATCCCCGACCTGACGCTGCATTTCCGTCAGCGCCGCCTTGGCCACCGCGGGGTAGTCGGCGACCCCCGAAAGCCGCTCGGCCACCGCGGCGTCCATGTACTTCACGTCCGGCATGTAAATGTCGATGATCCCGTCCAAAAGCTTCAAGGTCTCCAGGGCGTCGTAACCCCCGGTGTTGTACACCAGGGGAAGGTTTAGCCCGTCACGGGCGGCCAGGTACACCGCCGCCAGGATCTGGGGGACGTAGTGGGTGGGGCTGACGAAGTTCACGTTGTGGCAGCCGCGTTTCTGCAGGACCAACATGATCCTGGCCAGGTCGCGCACGGTCACCGCGTTCCCCGCGCCCTCCCAACTGATGTCGTAGTTCTGGCAGAAGACGCACTTCAGGTTGCAGTAGGTGAAGAAAATGGTGCCGGAGCCGTGCTGCCCGACCAGGGGCGCCTCCTCGCCGAAATGCGGGCCGTACCCGGAGATCAGGACCTCTTTGCCGGCCCGGCAGACGCCGGTTTCTCCCAAGATCCGGTTCACCCCGCACCGCCGGCCGCACAACCGGCAGTGCTTGAGCTGCCGGTAGGCCTCCCCGGCGCGCCGGCGCAGCGCCTCCAGGCCGAGTTTCCGGTAGGCGGGTACGAACCCCTCTCCCATCCTGATCACGCTCCTGCGCATGTGCTTGTGGTGTATATTATACTGCAAACACCGGGGACAAACCCGGCGGTATCGCCGGGAAAGAGGAAAATTACCGGGGCCGGCGAATATGTTCCCCATTATGCCTTTGCGTGGCCCTGTAGGGGCCGCACGGCAACCTGCCAACGTTTAAGGAACCGCGGCTGGCGCCGCCGTTCGGAGAGGGGAGATCAAGGTTTGTCGCCAAGAGTCATCAAGGTCGGCCTGCTGGGCCTCGGCACGGTGGGCGGGGGCGTGTACCGGGTCCTGCATAAAAACCGGGAACTGATCGCGCGCAAGACCGGCGTGGGGCTCGAAATCGCCAAGATCCTCGTCCGGGATCCCCACAAGGACCGGGGACTGCCGCTGGCGCCGGGCGTGCTGACCACCGACCCGCACGCGATTCTGGACAATCCGGAAATCGAGCTGGTGGTGGAGGTCATGGGCGGCACGGGGGCGGCCCTGGAGTACGCCCGCCGGGCGCTGGCCCAGGGTAAGAGCCTCGTCACCGCGAACAAGGACATGCTGGCCGCGCACGGCAAGGAACTCTTCCGCCTGGCCCAGGAGCGGGGCGCCGACCTTTTGTTCGAGGCCAGCGTGGCCGGGGGCATCCCGATCATCCGCGTGCTGAAGCAGTGCCTGGCCGCCAACCGCATCGAGCAGGTCATAGGCATCCTGAACGGAACCACCAACTACATGCTCACCCGGATGACCGCCGAGGGGAGCGACTTTCAGGAGGTGCTGCGGGCGGCCCAGGCGCTGGGCTACGCCGAGGCCGATCCGACCAACGACGTGGAGGGTTACGACGCCGCCCGGAAGACGGCCATCCTGGCGTCCATCGCTTTCAACACCCGCATTTCCTTCAAGGACGTTTACGTGGAAGGAATCACCAAGATCACCGCCGCGGACATCACCTACGCCCGCGAGTTGGGCTACGTGATCAAGCTTTTGGGGATCGCCAAGGACACGCCGGAGGGCATCGAGGTGCGCACCCACCCGGCGCTTTTGCCGCAGACCCATCCGCTGGCCGCCGTGCAGGACGCCTTCAACGCGGTCTTCGTGCGCGGCGACGCCGTCGGCGACACCATGTTCTACGGCCGCGGGGCCGGGGACCTGCCCACGGCCAGCGCCGTGGTGGCGGACATGATGGACGCCGCCCGGAACATCCTGCACCGCGTGCCGGGGATCATCAGCTGCACCTGCTTCGAGGAGCGGCCCCTGAAACCGATGGGCCGGGTGCGGTGCAAGAACTACGTGCGCCTGCGGGTGGTCGACCGGCCGGGGGTGCTCGCCCAGATCGCCAAGGTCTTCGGCGACCACCAGGTCAGCCTGGCGGCGGTGACCCAGAAGGACACCCGGGGCGACCGGGCCGAACTGGTCCTGATCACCCACGAGGTGGCCGAACAGAACCTGCGGGACGCCCTGGCCGACCTGGGGCCACTCGAGGTGGTCGAGGAGATCGGCAACGTCCTGCGCGTGGAGGGCGACGATTGATAAACAGCAGAGTGACCGTTCGGGTTCCGGCTTCGTCCGCAAACCTCGGCCCCGGTTTCGATTGCCTGAGCCTGGCCCTGGGACTTTACAACCAGGTGGAGATGGAGATCCTGCCGGAGGGCTGGGAAATCCGGGTCGCGGGCGAAGGCGGGCCGGACATCCCCACCGACGAATCAAACCTGGTGCTGCAAGCGGCGCGACAGGTGTTCAGCCGGATCAGGGTGCACCCGACCGGGCTGCGACTTTCGCTCAGCAACAAGATTCCGCCGGCGCGCGGGCTGGGTTCCAGCGCGGCCGCCGTGGTCGGGGGGCTGGTGGCCGCCAACGCCCTGTCGGGAAGCCGGCTGTCCACCGGGGAACTGTTGAAACTGGCCGCGAAAATGGAGGGGCACCCGGACAACGTGGCCCCGGCCCTCCTGGGTGGACTGACCATTGCCGTCCAAGAGGGCCCCGAGGTGATCGCCCTAAAGCTCGAACCGCCGGCCGGGCTGATTGTCCTCGCCGCAGTGCCGGCTTTTCCGCTGGCCACCCGCCGGGCGCGGCAGGTCCTGCCCACCCGGGTGACCCGCGAAGACGCCGTGTTCAGCCTCGGCCGGGCGGCCCTGCTGGTGGGCGCCATGACCACCGGGCGCCTGGACCTGCTGCGCACCGCCATGGCCGACCGCCTGCACCAACCGTTCCGGGAACAACTGGTTCCGGGGCTGCGGGACGTGATCGCGGCGGCGCTGGACGCCGGGGCGCTGGGCGTGGCCCTGAGTGGGTCCGGACCCAGCGTGATCGCCCTGAGCGACCGGTCCGACAAGGTGGGCGTGATCGCCGGCCAGATGCGGCAGGCTTTTCGGAAACACCACTTGGAAGTGAAGATATTCACCCTGGCGCCCGACAAGCACGGCGCCAGTTTGATTGATCACCAAGACGGAGGTAGAGCATGCTGATTGTCCAAAAGTTTGGCGGGAGTTCGGTGGCCGATCCCGCGCGCATCGGCCGGGTGGCCGACCGGGTGGCCGCGACCGTGCGGGACGGGCACCAGGTGGTGGTGGTGGTCTCGGCCATGGGCGACACCACCGACGACCTGCTGGCCCTGGCGGGTGCGGTGAGCGCGAATCCCGCCCCCCGGGAGCTCGACATGCTGCTCTCCACCGGGGAGCAGGTGTCCATCGCCCTCTTGTCGATGGCCCTGGCCGCGCGGGACTGCCCGGCGGTGTCCCTGACCGGCGGCCAGGCCGGGATCCGCACCAACGGGTTTTACGCCAAGGGTAAAATCATCCAGATTGACACGCGCCGGGTGCGCGCCGAGCTGGAAAAAGGCCGGGTGGTGGTGGTGGCCGGCTTCCAAGGGGTTTCCGAAGACGGTGAAATCACCACCCTCGGCCGGGGCGGATCGGACACCACGGCGGTGGCCCTGGCCGCCGCGCTCGAGGCCGGGCTCTGCGAGATCTACACCGACGTGGACGGAGTGTACACGGCCGACCCGCGGGTGGTGCCCGACGCCCGGAAGCTGGAAGTCATCTCCCACGACGAGATGCTGGAACTGGCCAGCCTGGGGGCGGTGGTGCTGCACCCGCGCGCCGCGGAGCTGGCCAAGCTGTACGCCGTGCCCCTGGTGGTGCGGTCGAGCTTTAACAACGGACCAGGGACGCTGATCAAGGAGGTGGACGACATGGAACAGGCGGCGGTGGTCAGCGGGGTGGCCCACGACGCCAACGTGGCCAAAATCGGACTTTTCGACGTCGAGGACCGGCCGGGCATCGCCTCCCGCATTTTCCAGGAGTTGGCCCGGGAATACGTCAACGTGGACATGATCATCCAGGGCGCCATGCGGGACGGCCGCAACGACATCGCCTTCACGGTGAGCCGGGACGACCTGCCGCGGGCGCTGGAAGCGGTGCGCCGCATCCAGGACCAGGTGGGCGCCAAGGGCATCACCTACGACGACGGCGTGGCGAAGATCTCCATCGTCGGTGCCGGGATGGTCAGCCACCCGGGCGTGGCGGCGGCCATGTTCGAGGCGCTGGCCGAAGCGGGGATCAACATCGCCATGATCAGTACCTCCGAGATCAAGGTCTCCTGCGTGATCCGGCGGGAGGAAATCGAGGAGGCGGTACGGGTTCTGCACCGTAAGTTTAAGCTGGGCAGCGGCTCCTGACGCCATCCGGAGGCGGTCACGTTCTCGCGGTAACTTGTTGCCGGCCCCGGCACCCGGGCCTGAGAACCGGTTTCACGGGGTGCTTGGGCGCGAAAATGAGGAATCCGGCGGGATTCGCCCCCCGGAGGCAGTGACCCGGATACTACGCGGTGCGGGCAGGATTCCGGCAAACCAAGGTTGACGAGCTGGGATTTCTCTGGTATATTAGTTAACCGAAGAAATAGGGATCTTTGGGACTATCTAGTTCCATAAGTCACAAACACATCTTCCAAAAATTTTTATTCAGGAGGGAAAAATCTTTATGGCGCTTCCAAACCCGCATGGCCCCGAGAAGAAACTGAAGCCCCTGTTCCTGGAAGGCAAGGCGAGAGAAGAGGAGATCGCCCGCGCGGCCAGTCTCCCGAAAGTTTACCTGACCTCCAAGGAAACCTCCGACATCCTGATGCTCGGCATGGGTGCCTTCACCCCGCTGAAGGGCTTCATGAACAAGGCCGAGTGGCAGGGGTGCGTATTCGACCTCAAGCTTCCCGACGGCACCATGTGGCCGATGCCGGTGACCGTCTCCATCACCGCCAACGAACTGCAGGCCGCCGGTATCAAGGAAGGTATGGAAGTGGCGCTGCACGACCGCGCGTCCGGTGAACTGTACGCCACCATGCTGGTCGAGGAAATCTACCAGATCGACAAGGAAGCCGAGTGCCGCGAAGTTTACAAGACCCTGGACGCCGAAGGCCACCCCGGCGTGGCGAAGACCATGGCGCAGGGCGAGTACAACCTGGGCGGCCCGATCAAGGCCCTCAACGAAGGCAAATACAAGGATAAGTATCCGAAGTACTACTTGTACCCGGAGCAGTCCCGGAAGCTGTTCGAAGAAAAAGGCTGGTCAAACGTCGTCGCCTTCCAGACCCGCAACCCCATGCACCGGTCCCACGAGTACCTGGTGAAGTTCGCCCTGGAGAGCGGTTTCGTGGACGGTGCCTTCATCCACGCCATCGTCGGCGCCCTGAAGAAGGGCGACATCCCCGGCGAGACCCGCGTAAAATGCTACGAGGTCCTGATCGAGAACTACTTCCCGAAGGAAGTCATCGCGCTGGGCGTCTACCCGATGGAGATGCGCTACGGCGGCCCGCGTGAGGCCCTGCTGCACGCCGTCTTCCGCCAGAACTTCGGCTGCCGCTACCTGATCGTCGGCCGCGACCACGCCGGCGTGGGCGACTACTACGGCCCGTTCGACGCCCAGAAGATCTTCGACGAACTGTGGCCGGGCGCCCTCGAACTCGGTCCCATGAAGATCAACTGGACCTTCTACTGCTACAAGTGCGAGAGCATGGCCTCCCTGATGACCTGCCCGCACGGCAAGGAAGACCGCGTCGTCGTGTCCGGCACCCAGTTCCGGCGGGCGATGCAGGAAGGCCAGGAACTGCCGAAGGAATTCGGTCGTCCGGAGGTCCTGGAGATCCTCAAGGAATACTACAAGACCGCCGAAAAAGTCGAGATCAAGAAGGGCGCGTACGAAGACATCACCCCCGAGATGCTCGCCAAGATCAAGAACCAGAAATAACGTCGAACAGACTTTACGCCACCAAGGCTCACCTCCGGCACGGCCCGGCGGTGGGTCTTTTTCTTTGCCGCCCGCGCGGCCCGGGCCGCAAACACCTGGGCGTTAAGCCGGGAAAACTTGACGGAGCGGATCCGATGGTTTAGAATAAGGGATGCATAAAGATAAGGTTGCATAAAGGTGTCGGGGCGTAGCTCAGTTTGGCTAGAGCGCTACCTTGGGGTGGTAGAGGTCGCAGGTTCAAATCCTGTCGCTCCGACCATTTAAGACCGCCAACCCGCGATTTGAAGCGCGGGTTTTTCTATATCCGCCATATATTGTTACTTTTCGCTTTACGTTGACAAGCCTTCCAGTTTCCCCTATAGTAATTACCAGTTGAACGTTTAATTGGTGAACGGTGGTAGCGAGCGTGCAAAGCGAGTACCAAATCCTGGTCCACCTGGCCCGCCCCGGATCAACATTCTAGAAATGGTGTAATTTTATGCCGTGGTTTGCGGTAAACACCAAACCGAAAAGCGAAGACTTCGCCGCTTTGCAACTGGAGCAGAAAGGATTCGAGGTCTTCCTGCCCAAGATCGAGGTGCCCCGGAAGAGGGGAAGCAAGCGTGTAAATCTCGTGCAGCCCCTCTTCCCGGGCTACCTGTTTGTCCGGCTCCCGCCCGTCCTGCAGGCCGTAAAGCAGGTGAACTGGACCCCCGGCGTGAAGTACCTGCTCTGCGCGGGTGAGACCCCGGTGCCGGTGCCCGAGGAGGCCATCGCCCTGATCCGGCAGCGCACCGGTCCCCGGGGGCACATCACCCCGGGAGCGCAAGTGCAGTTTCCCCCGGGCACCCGGGTGGCGGTGCGCTTCGGCCCCTTCGCCGGACTGGTGGGCGTGGTCGAACGCCCCGTACCGGGCCGGAGCCGCGTCCGGGTCCTCCTGGACCTGCTCCGGCGCCAGACCCCGATCGAATTCGACCCCGTCGACCTGGACCGGCTGGCCGGGGCGCCGGGGGAGTAGTTTGGGAGATAAACCGCGCGGACCTGATCCAGAAGTGGTGGGCACATGACTTTATTAATCAGGGTTGACGCCGGCAAAAGAATGGGTACCGGTCATTTTATGCGCTGCCTGGCTCTGGCCCAAGCCTGGCTGGAAGCTGGTGGAAAAGTTGTTTTTGTATGCGGAGAAAGCTTAGAGTTTCTGAAAGATCGCTTGAGGGTAGAAGAATTGGAAGTTAACTTTTTATCTACTACACCGGGCAGCAATGAGGATGCGATCCAAACGGCGGAGTTGGCACAAGAACTCAAAGCTTCGTGGGTAGTAGTAGATGGCTATCATTTTAGTGCTGAGTACCAACGAGCGATCAAGCAGCACGATTTACGCCTTCTCTTCATTGACGATAACGGCCATTGCGATCATTATTATGCCGATATAGTCCTGAATCAGAATGTCCATGCCTCACCAGAACTATATGCTAGCCGCGAGCCATATACCCGGTGCCTGTTGGGTACTCAATATGTGCTTTTGCGCCGGGAATTTTGGGGTTGGGCAGACTGGACACGCACGATTCCTGAAGTCGCCCGAAAAATACTAGTCACCTTAGGCGGTAGTGATCCAGAGAATGTGACTATGAAAGTAATCACCGCAGTGGAACAGGTTGAATTGGATGGGTTAGAAGCAACGGTGGTGATAGGCGGGGGCAATCCTTACAAAGATCAACTGCAGTTAGCGGCCCAAGGATCAAAAATCCCTATACATATAGAAAGCAATACTACGCGTATGCCCGAATTAATGGCTTGGGCTGACGTTGCTGTTTCTTCCGGGGGCAGTACTTGTTGGGAGCTGGCGTTTATGGGCTTGCCCCATCTGATTCTGGTGGTGGCCGATAACCAGGTACCTATCGCACGGGAGTTGGATAAATTAGGCATTGCGAGATGTCTCGGTTGGTATAGCACGGTCTTGCCTGAGGACATCGCAAGTCATTTGGAAGAATTATTGCCAAAAATGAAAGTACGTTCCGAAATGTCCGGATATGGAAGGCAATTAGTTGATGGTAAAGGGGCAAAGAGAGTCGTAAAGAACTTTCTCGATTTTACTTTGACCCTGAGGCCCGTTCGAAGAGAAGACTGTGCTTTGTTATGGAAATGGGCTAACGATCCAACAGTACGCGAAGTTTCATTTTCTCTTGATCCGATACCTTGGGAAAAGCATGTATATTGGTTTGAATCTAAGCTTGCTGACCCGTTATGCTTGATTTTTATTGGCGTAAGCCAAAACGACGAACCAATAGGTCAGGTGCGCTTCGAATTATCGGATAATGATAAGGCAGAAATTCATGTCGTCATTGACGAAAGTTATCGAGGGCAGGGATATGGTTCTAAGCTAATCGATTTGGCAGTAACAGAATTATTTCGGAATACCTCGGTGCAAAGTGTCAATGCCTTCGTTAAATCCACTAATCATGCTTCGATGCGGGCGTTTGAAAAGGCGGGATTCAAGAAAATAGGCGCAGTTACGATTAAAAGATGTGAATCGCTGCACTACAAAAGAACCAGGAGTTACCAGTGAAGTAGTAATAAGGGAAAACCTGACCCATATTCTTGGCATAATTCCCAAAATGGGAGGTTCATAATTGAGTACTTTAATAGTGGGTTCTCGTCGTATCGGTCCGGGTGATCCTGTGTATATCATCGCAGAGATTTCTGCAAATCATAATCAGGACTTCGACCAGGCCGTCCGTTTAGTCAAAGCGGCCAAGGAATCCGGAGCAGACGCCATCAAACTGCAGACATACACGCCTGATACCCTGACCATCAATAGCGACCGGCCGGAGTTCTTGATCAGGGGGGGAACTATCTGGGACGAAAAAAAGCTTTACGATTTGTATGCCGAAGCGTACACCCCTTGGGAATGGCAGCCCAAAATCAAAGAAATGGCCGCAAAGTTGGGCTTGGACTTTTTTTCCACCCCTTTTGACCCCACCGCGGTCGATTTCCTTGAAGACCTCGGGGTGCCGGCTTACAAGGTCGCTTCCTTTGAAATCGTGGACATCCCGCTGATCGAAAGGATAGCCCGCACCGGCAAGCCGTTGATTATTTCCACCGGCATGGCCAGCCTCGGCGAAATCGACGAGGCGGTGCAGGCTGCTTATAATTCTGGGGCCAAGCAAATAGCTTTGCTTAAGTGTACCAGCGCTTACCCGGCGCCACCCGAGGAAATGAACCTGCGGACCATTCCGCACCTCGCCCAGGCGTTCGGCGTGCCGGTAGGGCTTTCCGACCACACGCTGGGTATTGCCGTCCCGGTGGCGGCCGTCGCCCTGGGCGCCTGCATCGTGGAAAAACACCTCACCCTCTCACGCTCCGTGCCGGGACCGGACAGCGCCTTTTCCTTAGAACCGCACGAGTTCAAAGCCATGGTGGAGGCCGTGCGGACCACCGAAAAAGCCCTGGGCCGGGTGCACTACGGGGCAAGTGCCAAGGAGGCCGGCAGCAGGGTCTTCCGGCGCTCTCTGTTCGTGGTGCGGGACATGGCGGCGGGAGAGGTGTTCACGGCAGAAAACGTACGCTCGCTTCGCCCCGGCTACGGTTTGCACCCGCGCCATTACAAAGACGTTCTCGGCCGGCGCGCCGCGCGGGACATCTCCCGCGGCACGCCGCTCCAATGGTCCCTGATCACTTGATGCTCGCCCGGGAAGGGAGATCAACACGGAGGTGCCGTTTCAATGGATTGGTCGGAAAAGAGTGTGTTAGTCACAGGTGGTACCGGTTCTTTCGGGCAGCGGTTTGTGGAAAAGGTTCTGAAAGAGTGCTGTCCCAGGCGGCTCATTGTTTTCAGCCGCGACGAGCTGAAACAGCACGAGATGCGCCAGGTTTTCGGCGGCGGCACGGCCGGGTCTCCCTTGCGGTATTTTATCGGCGACGTGCGGGATCGCGAACGGCTGTATCGTGCCTTTGACGGGGTGGACATCGTGGTGCACGCCGCCGCGCTCAAGCAGGTGCCAGCCTGCGAATACAACCCCTTTGAGGCGGTAAAAACAAACGTCATCGGTGCGCAAAACGTCATCGACGCCGCCATCGACCGCGGCGTGAGGCGCGTAATGTTCATCAGCACCGACAAAGCGGTAAACCCGGTCAACCTTTACGGTGCCACCAAGCTGTGTGCCGAGAAAATGTTCGTGCAGGCCAACGCCTACTCCGGCGGGAAAGGCACGCGCTTTGCCGTCTGCCGCTACGGCAATGTGGTGGGGAGCCGGGGAAGCGTGATTCCCCTCTTCGCCGCCCAGCGCGAAAAGGGCGTGATCACCGTCACGGACCGCCGGATGACCCGGTTTTGGATCACCCTGGATCAAGGAGTGGGCTTCGTCCTGGACTGCTTGGAAAGGATGGAGGGCGGTGAGATTTTCGTGCCCAAGATTCCGAGCATGCGGGTGATGGACCTGGCCGAAGTGCTGGCTCCGGGCTGCCGCATCGAGTATATCGGGATAAGACCGGGAGAAAAGCTGCACGAAGTCCTGCTTTCCGAAGATGAAGCCCGCCACGCCGTCAGCTTGGGTGACAGGTACGTCATCCTGCCTTTGCACCCCTGGTGGGACACGGGCCACTGGGCGGACGGAAAGCGCTTACCCGAAGGGTTCCGCTATTCAAGCGACCAGAACGAAGCGTGGTTGAGCCGGGACGATTTGCGCGCGCTGGTGGAAAAAGAGGGTTTTTTGGCGGCCACCACCGGGGGTAGGGTTTAAATGGCGCCGCGCTTTCTTCCTTACGCCCGCCACGCGGTGGACCAGGAGGACCTCGCGGCCGTTTGCGCGGTCTTGTCTTCGGACTGGCTCACCACCGGGCCCGTGGTCGACCAGTTTGAGGAGGCGGTAGGCAACTTTGTGGGTGCCAGGGAGGCGGTCGCCCTTTCGAGCGGCACAGCCGCTCTGCATAGCGCTATGGCCGCTTTAGGGATCGGGCTCGGGGACGAGGTGATCGTTCCCCCCATGACCTTTGCCGCCACGGCCAACTGTGTGGTGTTCCAGGGGGGGACCCCGGTCTTTGCCGATGTTGACCCCGAAACCCTGCTTCTTGATCCCGGGCAGGTGCGGCAGCGGATCACCTCCCGGACCAAGGCGGTAATCGCGGTGGACTACGCCGGTCAACCGTGTGATTATGACGCCCTCCGGGAAATATGTGCCCGGCATTCGCTGGCCCTGGTGGCTGACGCCTGTCACGCCCTGGGGGCAACCTACAAGGGGCGGAAGGTGGGCACCCTGGCGGATATGACTGTGTTCAGTTTTCATCCGGCAAAGCACATCACAACAGGCGAAGGCGGGATGGTGGTTACCGGTGACCCGGAATTGGCCCGCCGGATACGGCTTTTCCGCAACCACGGCATAGCCGCCGACCACAAACAGCGGGCCTTATCCGGGACCTGGTACTACGAGATGACCGCTCTGGGATACAATTACCGTCTCAGCGATCTGCAGTGCGCCCTGGGAATGAGCCAGCTGCGTAAGCTGCCGCGCTGGCTGGCCCGGCGCCGGGAAATAGCGCAGAAGTATGCAAGCCGCCTGCACAACTCCGCGAGGGTTCGGCCGCTAAAGAAACGCCCGGAGAACGAACACGCCTACCACCTCTACGTGATCCGCCTTCTGCGCCCGGACCTGGGGATCTCCCGCGAGGAGGTTTTTAAACGGCTGCGGCAAAGAGGTATAGGGGCAAACGTGCACTATATCCCGGTGCATCTTCATCCTTTCTACCGGGAGACTTTCGGCACGCGGCGTGGCCTTTGCCCGGTGGCGGAAAAGGCTTACGACCAGATCATCTCGCTCCCGCTGTTCCCGGCCATGACGGATGACGAGGTAGAATATGTCCTTGCTTCCCTGGAGGCCGCCCTGGGGGCATGGCGGGCGAAGGAGCGCTGAAGTGGCTTGATGAAGAAAAAGGTGGTTGCTGTAATCCAGGCGCGCATGGGTTCTACGCGCCTGCCGGGCAAGGTTTTAATGCCGGTTCTGGGCCGGCCGATGCTGTGGCATGTGGTGCGGCGCACCGGGCAGGCCCGGCTGGTTGATCAGGTTGTTGTCGCCACCACGCGTGGTGTTGCCGACCAGGCCATTGTTTCCTTGTGTGAAGCGGAAGGGTGGGCGTGGTTTCGCGGCAGCGAAGAGGACTTGTTGGATCGTTATTACCAGGCGGCCTTGTCTTACCAAGCCGGCATCGTGGTGCGCATCACCGCCGACTGCCCCTTGATCGACCCGGCGGTGGTGGACCAGGTGGTGGCCGCCTTTTTACAGGCCCAACCGCTGGATTACGCGAGCAACACCTTACCCCCCCGCACCTTCCCGCGGGGACTCGATACCGAGGTGCTCTCCTTCGGCGCGCTGGCCCGGGCGTGGCAAGAAGACACCAATCCGGCGTGGCGCGAGCACGTCACCCCCTACATCTACAAAAACCCGGGAAAATTCCGTCTGCGGAGCGTGGCCGGCGCTGAAGATTATTCCGCCCTGCGCTGGACGGTGGACCGGGAGGAGGATTTGGCTTTTGTGCGCACGGTTTTCGCTCATTTCGGCACCTGGCGGTTTACCTGGCAAGAGGTGCTGCAGGCGCTCGCCGACCACCCGGAATGGTTGGCCATAAACCGGCATGTCCGCCAAAAGACGGTGCCTTGAACCTTTTTCGAGACGAACCGGCATTTCGCCCGGTACGGCCTGAAGACCCTTAAGCCTGAATAACCGCTTAACCACCTACGCCCCACGGATCCCCGGATCAGAAGAAGATTAAAAATAAGGAAGGGGGAGAGGTGTAAGTGATTATCTAGCCCGTAAAAGAGAGAGTATAGGAAGCGAACTATCATGCGCACCATCCAGATGACCATTGACGAAGGGTTGCTGTCCGAGGTGGACCGGGTCGTGCAGCAACTAGGAACCACGCGGTCAGCATTCATAAGGAATGCCTTGCTGCTTGCTCTTCAGCAACAGAAGGTCTTGTTGTTGGACCTCTTTTCTAAACGAGGTTACTATTACGCCTATCACTTCAAATATCCGGGATATCCCTTCGGAAGTCGTCCTTGGCCCGGAAGATGGAATGCCGTTCACCTGTGCGGCAAACTTTGATCATATCCAGACAGTCAGTAAAAGCAGGTTGGGGGAACTGATCACCTCTCTTTCCGCTGAAAGAATGGCCGAAGGTGGACCGGCCAATATGTTTTGCCCTGGGGATTGGATAAGCTTACAGGATGAAGAAGTGAAGTAAGGATGTGCGGCACGCCATGCGGAATCTTTTGCTACCCAGGCGAAAAAACCCGGCAGACGGAGAAAAACGGTCTTGCGCGGGTGCAACTTAAACGTAACGAACTATAGCCATGTTTGACCCCCCAAAAAAACCGAGTTATTCTTTTTATGAGCTTTTTTTACTGTTGTGGTAGAACCAGCCAAGGCGGTGTCGCTTCTCGACTGATGCTTTTCAGGAGAGAAATCGTGGATAAGGAACATGGGAAGATCACTCCACAGCAAAGACCCCTTCGCCTTCTGGTGGTGCTCTTTACCGTACTCTTGGTCGTGAGCTTAGCTTCCCCCGCCCTGGCGTCTCGTGATGAGGTAGCGCGGCTTAAGCTGCGGGACACCGTGAGGGAGTACCCGGGTGCCTTTGTCCCGGGGGAGGTAATCGTCAAGTTTAAAGCAGGTGAACGGGTAGCCGCGGCGCTGCGGACCCTTGTTGCTGATCACCGGGTGCTTGGTTTGACCGCGTTGCGGTCGCTTCCCCACGAAGCAGCGCTCTTCACCACCACCGCCGGAGTGGAGGCGGCAGTTGCCGCCCTCAAGCGGGATCCCCGCGTCGAGTTCGCCCAGCCGAACTACATCTACCGCCTGTGCACTAACGACCCATTGTGGGACGAGCAGTGGGGAATGCACCATCAGACCTACGGCGTGCAGGCTGAAGCCGCCTGGGCTTACACCGAGGGCTCGGCCGCAATTATTGTCGGCGTGATTGACAGCGGGATCGACTACACCCACGAGGACCTGAGGGCCAACATGTGGACCAACCCCGGTGAAACCCCCGGCGATGGGGTCGACAACGACGGCAACGGCTACGTGGATGACTTCTACGGTTATGATTTCATCTGCCCGGACCCCGACCCGCGGGACGATAACGGTCACGGTACCCACGTCGCTGGGATCATCGCCGCCACGGCGAATAACAACAAAGGCATCGCCGGTACCGCCCCCGGCGTGCGACTGATGGCGCTAAAGGCGGCCGATGGGTATGGTTTTCTAACCACTGTCACCACCGTCGAAGCCATTCATTACGCCGCCGCCAACGGGGCGAAAGTCGTAAACATGAGCTTCGTCGGCCCTGAATTTGACCCGTTGCAATACGAGGCCATCGCCGCCCATCCGGAGATCATCTTTGTCGCCGCCGCAGGGAACGAGAGCACCGATAACGACACGAATCCTTCTTACCCGGCTTGCTACACTGTGGACAACACGGTAAACGGCACGTTTTATCCGGCGCTGCCCAACATCATCAGCGTAGCTGCACTGGCCCAAACCGGCAGCCTTACCGTTTTTTCTAACTACGGTGCGGTATCTGTCGACCTTGCCGCGCCCGGTGAGGCCACCGTGAGCACGGTACCGCAGTACCCCAATGCCGGGGCAGCCATAGCAGTCGACGGCAGCTACCAGAGCGTCTTCTGGGGCTTCGGCGCCGAGGACCTGAGCACGGCCGATGAAGTCTACGACAGCATTGTGCGCACGGTTTACGATTTCTTCAGCCTTACCCCTGCCGAGACTGTGGACAGGCCGCTGCTGGTGGTGGACGACGACCAAAGTGAAAGCGGTTTTTTGGACGCCAGTCCGCTTTACCTCAATGCTCTCAGCACTGCCGGTTACGTCTATGACCTATACACCGTCGGGTTTGGCGCTGACGGCCCTGCGCCGGACGCAACCCAGCACAGCGCCGTAATCTGGTTTACCGCCTGGACCGCGGGGAGCGATCCGCCAGGCTTCAATCTCCCGAATCTCACCCCGACCGACCAAGGTAATCTCATAACGTACCTTGACGCCGGCGGCAAGCTTTTCTTAAGCGGTTGCGACGCGGGCTTCGCCATTGAGGACACTTCCTTCTACCGGGACTACCTGAAGGCCGACTTCGTTGCAGAGTGCGGCGGTTTGGTAGAGCTTCAGGGTGCGGCTCATCCTTATGACGGTGCTACGTACGAGTTTGCCCCGGGGACGATATATATCGACATCCTTCGACCACGTGACGGGGCCACGGTGGTGCTCCAGCCTGATTACTATGCCTCTTGGGACGGCACTTCGATGGCCGCGCCCTTTGTCGCCGGCGGCGCCGCCCTGGCGTTCTCTCTGAGTGACAGCCTTTCTCCCGAGGAGGTGATTGATCTCTTCAACGGTAACGTCACTCAACTAACCGCCCTGAGCGGTCAGGTGCTCTCCGGCGGGACCCTCAACTTAGCGCAGGCACTCGCCGCTATCGACACTGAAGATATTCCTGGTGCCACCGTGACCGGGCGGGTCGATCTGCCCGGTAGGGCTGACGATGGCGGCGTGACGATTACCGCGGAAGGTACAGGGATCTCGGCCACGAGCGCCGCTGACGGCAGCTTTACCCTGACCGGTGTGCCGGCGGGTGCGCAGACGCTGGTCTTCTCTAAGGAACTCTTCCTGGTACAAAAGCTGACCGTGGACGTGCTCGCGACCGGTACGTTGGCACTGCCGGAACTCGTAACGCTCAAACCGGGTGACGCGAACGGCGATAACCAGGTCAATATCCAGGACCTGACCCTGCTGGCCAATGCCTACCACACCGTAGAAGGAGAAAACCGCTACAACCCCGACACCGACTTCAACGCCGACGGCCAAGTCAACATTCAGGATCTGACCTTACTGGCTGGCAGCTACCGGGAGGTGGGAGAGTAGGTGGAGTTGCCGCGGTGGCAACTCCTCAGCTAACTAACTACGTTGCGGCCAAGGCCAAAAGACTTACTTGTGAGTGGTCTTGCCGGGGCCGGCAGCCTTCGGCGCGTGGGTGGTTGCAAAAGCTTTCGGACTGCTATCGTGGTGCGGTATAGGTTTCTTGAAATTACTTTTTGGGGGGACCGAAAAAATGAAGCTGAAAGCAAAAATGAGCGCGATTTTGGCTGTTCTACTAATGGCGGTCATGGTGCTGGTGCCGGCGGCAGCCGATGCGGTTCCCGATGGTCGGTCAGCGCCGGACGAGTTTCGCACGGAGATGAAGCTGAAAAGCAAGGATACTATGCGTGATTATCTGCTCGGAGAAAAGGTATCCTCACCCGTGAAAAATGTGCTGTCAAGTATGACTGTCTCCGCAGCGGCAGCGGTTTATGAGGAAACGGTGGTGACCTTTGCGGACGCTGCTTTAGAGGCTGCGGTGCGGGAGGCGCTTGCCAAACCCACAGGCGATATCACGGCTGCCGATATGGCGATGATAACTGGATTGACTGCGCGGGAGCGTGGCATTACCAGCTTGGCCGGGCTGGAATATGCGGTCAACCTGACCTGGCTTGACCTTAGCTGGAACCAGATCACCGACCTCACGCCGTTGGCCGGTTTGACCAACCTGACTTGGCTCTGCCTTTGGGAGAACCAGATCACCGACCTTACGCCGCTGGCGGGTTTGACTAACCTGACTGGGCTTGACCTCGACGGCAACCAGATCACCGATCTAGCCCCGCTGGCCGGTTTGACCAATCTGCAATGGCTCTTGCTTGATGGCAACCAGATCACCGACCTCACGCCGCTGGCCGGTTTGACCAACCTGACCTGGCTCGGTCTTTGGGAGAACCAGATCACCGACCTTACGCCGCTGGCGGGTTTGACTAACCTGA